>Ga0209211_10000101_pt1 | contig 187448 bp, 173 predicted proteins | sample RifGroA2_FD_183992 | JGI IMG/M metagenome (GOLD analysis project Ga0209211, IMG submission 183992) | Groundwater microbial communities from Rifle, Colorado, USA - Groundwater A2 (SPAdes) (version 2) | ecosystem: Environmental > Aquatic > Deep subsurface > Groundwater | place: Rifle, Colorado...
TCAATCATCAAGAGTCAGAAGAAAAGAAAAATGAAGAAGAAGATAAAGATTATAAACTCTTTTAGAGTTAAAAGTTTTTAAAAGCCACCACCTTTGGTGGTGGTTGTTTACTTTATAAAAGTTAACCAACGATATAACTTATTCTGATTGAAAGAAGTTCAACTCTTTTATAAAATCAATAAATGGATATTTAGCCTGCAAATCCTGAATATAGTCGATCCGGGTTTGACAGAATTTTTTGTGTTCGCGGGTACCCGGGTTTAGCGGTCTGTGATTTTTTGCAAGGATTATTTTTTCAATATCCTTACAAATATCAATGGTGCGTGCTTCGAAATAGGTTTGTACAAATTGTTCCCAAATGTAATCAATAGCCATTTTCGAAGGATGCAGCATATCATCGGCATAAAAACGGTAATCACGCAAGTCGTCCATCATAATTTCATAAGCAGGGAAATAGTCTGCATTTTTGAATTTTTCTTTAAGCTGATGTATGGCTAAGATCAGGGTTGATTTACTTAACTGGTTTTCAACAGCGCCATCTTTCCAATGCCTTACAGGACTTACAGTAAAAATAATTTTAAGCTTTGGATTAAATTTTTGTAACTTACTTATTAATTCAGTCCATGTATTAATAATTTCATCAGGTTCAAGCCTGAATCGTTCAAATTCCCTTGCAGGAATCTTGTGACAATTTGAAACTACATTCCCTGATTTCAGATACCTGTAAACCCGGGAAGTACCAAAAGTGATAACCAGATATTCGGCATTTTTTAAATGCAGGGATGCTCGTTTTATGGAATCATTTATTCCGGATAAGCATTTTTCCTTATCGGTATGCGAAAATTCGGTATCGTGGTAAAAACTAAACCATTGCTCATTGTAAAAACTCACATCTGAATCGATAAATTCTTTCTGTTCTAAAAGTATTTCCAGTCCTTTGCAAACTGATACCGGATTATACATTACACCCAAAGGATTCACAATAACCGGGAATTTCAACTCAGTTAATTTGTTCCCTATATTTTCAGTAAAACAAGAACCCATGAACAAAACGGGTGTTTGATAACCAATTTTGCTTTGTGATGGTTCGGGATGTATTATTGTTCTGAATAGTTTCATAGTAAGTAAGCTTTTAGCTTTCAGTTTATTCATTAGACCATAAATCATCATTTGTTCTTCATCTAAAACATATCATGCAATTTTGATAATTCCCCTACAGCAACATAATTAATTTAATAAATTGAAATTAATATGGGAGCATATTAATTTTCATTACCTTCGAATTAAAATTAAACAACTCCGTTGTTGGGTGGAATACTGCATAACACGGATTATTTATTCGTCGCCCCAACGTTTTGATTCTATTTCAAATCCGGCTAAATCCAATATCCTGTTAATTACAGAATTTACTGCATCTTCGAGGGTTTTTGGTTTATTGTAAAACGATGGGGATGCAGGACAAATAATGCCCCCGGCCTCGGTAATTCGTTTCATGTTATTAATATGAATAAGGCTATAGGGCAATTCCCGGGGAACAAGAATCAGCTTTTTACGTTCTTTTAGCATAACATCAGCAGCACGGGTAATTAAATCGTCAGATGTTCCATTGGCTATTCTTCCCAACGTACCCATAGAGCAAGGGCAAATAATCAGGACATCATATTGTGCTGAACCAGAAGCAAAAGGAGCATAAAAATCGGTTGTTGAATATTTTTTAAATGAATATTCTTTATACGATGTATCCCCGAGTTCGTACTCCCATATTTCTTCCGCGTTTTTTGAAAATACCAATCCTGCTTCTTTAATCTGGTTACTGATTAATAAAAGTTTTTCTATAAGGAGTTTTGCATAAATCGAACCACTTGCTCCCGTGACCGCTACAACGATTTTTTGTTTTTTCATTTTCTACCCAGGTTTGCCAACTGATAATAAAAAGTAAATGTTAATACACTGTTGTATTGCCCTTTGTTCAAATACCAGGTTTGTTCGCCGGGATGTTCTCTGACAGGTAAAATGGAATAATTGTAACGTGCATTGAATTTTAATCGTTTCCAAAGAATATATTCTAAACCGATTAATCCTGATAGTTCTGTTTTATTAAATTCCGGTTCGGAAGGTAACTCGCCGTACCCGTCATTTTCAGTTGATTCTTGTAAATACCCGAATGCAATACCAATATCTGCTGAAATTTTCGAATAAATATGGTATTTTATAAACAACGGTATTTCAATGTAATTAAGTGTTAACCGATAATATTCTTCAGGAATTTCACTATCCGACTGGCTTCCTTTTTGAACATAGCGAAACTCGAGCTGGATATCCATGTTTTTATTTAAACCCGTGTATGTGTATATGCCGCCAGTAAAACCTGCTTTATTAAAGCCTCCCCAGCTGTCGCCATCGACCTGTGTCATCGACAATCCGGCCAAAAAACCACCACCAAATCGTTGTGCATAATTTATTTGAGATAAAAATACAAGAATGAAAATTAAATAAACTCTTTTCATAATACAATGAATATTAATTGATTTAAAAAGCAAGGCAACATTCTGAATAATCACCACGGGTTATTTAACAAAAATAAAAAGTTTTTCTTTAACCTATTCTTTAAAATACAAATCCCGGGTATATTCCAGCTTGCGCCCCGGAATTATCAGTTTCCATACATCCTGCCATTTAATCAGCTTCTTGCTAACCAGTCGGGCTCCATCAATAAATGTTCGATAAGGCATAGCATAAATTAATAAAACAATCATAAACCATATTTGCCTGTCGGTAATAGAAAGCCAGATAATGAATAAAACAGGTGCAATTATGGCCGTGTAATAAAGAGTTAAATTTTTCATGTGTATAAATTTTTTGTGATATTTTGATTGCTTGTATTTTATTCATAATGTAATTCGCTGTCATTTTTGTTGCCAGCCTAGCTAGCTTCCAAACACAATTTGGTAGCGAATATTTTCAATTTATTTAATTTCATTATTTCCCCATTTAAGCAATATTCGTGCAATATTTGTTGCATGCCCGTTTATCGCGCGAAGCATACTCATGAGTTCCAAATGAGTTTTACTGCTGGAAATGGATTCGGTAACTTCTTCACGTAAGCGTTCGTAATGTTGTTTTTCCAGTGCAATTGCCATATCGCGGTATTTACGGTATTTATCTTTCATCACCTTTGCTTTTTCAAGATTTACTTCAGCAAACACTTCAATAGCACGGCATATTTGCTTTTGTGTACTTGTGTGGTATTCTATTATTTCATTTTTCCCGTCGTGCGAAAATTCATAATCCATTGCGCACCAGCTTTTGGCTTTATCAATCATGTTGGTTGAAATCAGATCGGCAATCTGCTCAAATTCTTTTACAGTGTAAAGCAATTGAAAAGCTTCATTTACCTGGTCTTTACCAACATTTTCTTTAGTAATCTTTAAAATATAATCATTAATCTGATCGCGTAAAAAATTAACTTCTTTTTCTTTTTGTTCTATGCCGGGAATAATATCCGTTTTTTTGATTAAAAAAGGAATAATAATATCAGTAGCCATATCCTGAACAAGCTTTCCCATGCGAATTACTTCCTGTTTAGCCAGGCTTAGTGCTAAAGGGGATGTTTTAATCAAACTATTATCTAAATAAATAGTTTCTAAAACCGGTTTTGGTTCTTCTTTAACCGGAAGCATTCTGTCAATCAGTAAGGCAAATTTATCAGTTAAGGGCAAAACCATCCCGGTTAATAAAACATTAAAAAGAGTATGTGCATTGGCTATCTGGCGGGGAACTGTTTCTGTTAAAGCATTAAAATCGCCTTCTGGTATTATGCTTTGAGGTGATATGTGTTTTACGAATTCTGCAAATTGAGGTATCCACCATACAAATATTAAAACACCAAATACCTTAAATAAGGTATGAGCTAATGCTACTTTTTTTGCTTCACGATTTGTTTTAATACTGGCAAGAATAGCTGTTATAGCAGTACCAATATTTGCACCCAGCAATAAAGCAATTGATGCTTCAAGGCTCATCAATCCCTGCGAAGCAAGAATAATAAGAATTCCCATAAAAGCAGCACTGCTTTGTATAAGAGCAGTAAATAAAGTGCCGACTAAAATACCTATAACCGGATTTTCTAATGCAACAATAGAATTTATAAAAGGAGTATATGATCGTAAGGGATACATCGATTGTGACATGATGTACATACCATAAAATAAAATCCCAAACCCTAAAATTGATTTTCCCGCATTTTTTACCTGTGCTGATGAAAACAAACTCATTATAAACCCAAGCCCGATAATCAGGAGAGAATAATCAGTAATATTAAAAGCAATTAACTGAACTGTAATCGTCGTCCCTATTCCTGCACCCAGAATAACCCCAATAGTTTGCCTGAACTTTATAAGTTTTGCGTGTACAAAACTAACTAACATAACAGTTGTAGCACTACTGCTTTGGAAAATAATAGTCACAAAAGTACCAATCCCGACAGCCATGAACCTGTTATTTGTAAGCTTACTAAGTATAGAACGCATTTTTTCACCGGCAGAAACCTGTAAATTGTCACTCATCATATTTATTCCAAGAAGAAAAAGTCCTAACCCTCCAATTAAACCTATTGAAAGAATAAACACCCAATTGGTTTTACGGGCAAAAAGTTTATAAACCAGGAAATTGGATTCTGGAAAATCTTTCAGTTCAGCAGAAACTTCATATTCGCCCTCGTTATTACCAACAATTACATAGGTTTCTGCAATGCCTTCGTCATTCGTATAAACTAACGTGTCGGTTATGCCAAAAACATTGTCGTTGTACTGAAATGAAACTTTTTGAAATACAACAGCAATACCAGGAACGGGATTTTTCGCGCGATCTATAACCATGACCCTAAGTGGATTATCTGTCCTTAGCCCGGCTGTCTGGGTTTGTAAATCCCCGGAAAAGTTTAATTTATTTTCCGATACTGGTTTTATTAGTTTATACTTTGAAACTATTCCATTACCTTCTGTTTGAGCAAATAATGAATAAGTTAAAATATATAAAGATGTAATTAAAAGTAATTTTTTAATATTCATGTTTACTGAATAAATGATATTCCTAACAAAATTAACTTTGTTTTGTCAGTTTGCGAAAAAAAGCAAAAATAAATATTGTTCAATGCTTTTCTTACTTATTTTTATACAGCCATTTTCAAAAAAAATTGATGAATAAAATCATTCTCGAGATTTGTGCAAACTCAGTTGAGTCGGCTGTTATGGCTCAAAGAGGCGGTGCGAACCGTGTTGAACTATGCGATAACATTTACGAAGGAGGAACAACTCCGTCGTACGGAACTATCCAACAAGCTAGAAAAATGCTTTCCATAGATTTAAATATAATCATCAGGCCTCGCGGGGGTGATTTTTGCTACTCTGAAAACGAGTTTGAAATCATGTGTAATGATATTCTTATTGCAAAGGAGCTTGGTGTAAACGGTGTTGTTATTGGAATTTTAAAACCCGATGGCTCGGTTGATACGGAAAGGACAAAACATCTTGTAAATCTTGCTAATCCCATGAATACTACTTTTCACAGGGCTTTTGATGTTTGCAAAAATCCTTTCCAATCTCTAGAAGATATTGTTCAGTGCGGGTGCAACAGGTTATTAACATCAGGGCAGGCAAATAAAGCCTGCCAGGGAATTGAACTGATAAAGCAATTAATAATAAAAGCAAACGAAAGAATCGGCATTATGCCCGGCAGCGGGATTGATGAATCAAATATTGAAAAAATCTATATAGAAACCGGAGCAAAAGAATTTCATGCTTCATTAAGGAAATCGGTTAAAAGTAAAATGGATTACAGGAAAGATGGAATAAACATGGGAGGAGTTAGTTCAATTCCTGAATATGAAAATTTAGTTACCGATTCTGAAAGAGTGAAAAAGATGATTGAAATAATGAAAAATCTAAAAAACAAATCCATATGATTAAACTTGCACATTACATCCTCATAGTCCTGCTATGCATAAGCTGTTCAAATCAGCCTCACTTCATAACCGATAAGGAATATTTAGAAACTGTAAACCAGGATTTTGAAAAAACAAAAACCCTTGCTAAAGGGCGGGAACAAGCTCTGTTTTCTGTTTTTAATCAGGATATATCTAACGAAGAGCGCGAGGCTCTTATTTTTCTTTATGCCTATATGCCTTTAAATGATTTAGCCGATTACGATGGTGATTTTTTCCTGAATAACGTGAGGCTTGCTTTAAAAACACGAGAGACTTTTACTTGGGGACAACAAATACCCGAGGATATTTTCAGGCATTTTGTTTTGCCTTACAGGGTAAATAACGAAAACCCCGATACTGCAAGAGCAGTTTTTTATAGAGAGTTAAGTGAGCGGCTTAAAGGAATGGATTTAAAACAAGCTATCCTCGAAGTAAACCATTGGTGCCACGAGAAAGTGAATTACCAGCCAACCGACGAGCGAACCATATCTCCGTTGGGTGCTGTTAAATCAACTTTTGGGCGTTGTGGCGAAGAATCTACTTTCACTGTAACTGCAATGCGAGCAGCAGGAATTCCCGCACGCCAGTGCTACACTCCACGATGGGCTCATACCGATGACAATCATGCATGGGTCGAAGTGTGGGTTGATGGTGCGTGGCATTATTTAGGTGCTTGCGAACCTGAACCAGACCTCGATATTGCCTGGTTTTCGGCTCCTGCCCTACGGGCAATGCTGGTTAATTCTAATGTCTTTGGGAAATATAATGGCCCCGAAGAAATAATCCTGAAAGAAAATCAATATACCAAAGTGAATATGTTGAGCAATTACGCTCCTGTTAAAACAATATATGTCCAGGTTATTGATCAGAATGGAGAGATTGCAGAAAATGCTAAGGTTGAATTTCAATTGTACAATTATGCTGAATTTTATCCATTAGCAAAAAAACAAGTCGATAAGAACGGCTTTGCCTCTTTAATGACAGGCTTTGGAGATTTATTGATTTGGGCATACCGGGATAATGAGTTTGCATACCAGAAAATTACCGTTGAACAAACCGATACGATTACTTTAAAATTGAATCCACAAGAAAACAGGGAATATACAGAGTTTCTTGATATTGTACCTCCCATCCGGAAAGAGCCTAAAGCCGTTTCGGCCAAAGGAGATGCTGAAAACAAAATCCGCTTAAAACACGAAGACGATATTCGTGAAACGTATGCTGCAACATTCATGAATAAACAGGCATCATTTGATTTGGCTATAAAAAACAATCTCGACACGGCCTTAGTATGGAACTTTATTCAAAAAAGCCGTGGCAATTATTCTGAAATAGCTGATTTTATTTCTAAATCATCAGAAATAAAATATGATTATACCCTTCCGTTGCTCGAATCGATTGCAGAAAAAGATTTGCGCGACACGGAATCAGAAATTTTATTGTCGCATATTCAACATTCATTTACTCATGCAGGAACACTTCCCGAATCGAACAGGGAGCTTTTTATAAGCTATGTGCTCAATCCAAGAATTGCAAATGAAAAACTGACAGGTTATAAAAACTTTCTTCAAAATGCTTATAGAGAAGAATTTATAGGCAAAACAAAACAGGATATAAACCATTTGGTAAACTGGATTAATACTGAGATTACAATAAATAATAATGCAAATTATTACAACGTTCCGGTTACAGCAAAAGGTGTATATGAATTAAAAGTATCCGACAGTTATTCCCGCGATTTGTTTTTTGTTGCTGCATGCCGCAGTTTTGGAATACCTTCACGATTAGAGCCTGCAACTAAAGTGCCTCAATATTTTGACGGTAAATGGGTTGATGTAAATTTTATACAACAGAACGAAAAACAATCAAAAGCTGTTGGAATACTGAAACTTAAAAACAGTTCAGATAATGAAATCGCTCCATTGTACCGTGTACATTATGCTTTATCGAAATTTGAAAACGGGAAATGCAATACCCTTGATTACGGCTGGGATACTCCTTTTGCCGAAATGCCAGCAGAAATAGGGCTCGAAGGAGGAAACTATTTGCTCATTACCGGGAACAGGCAACCCGATGGAAGTGTATTAACCTCGATGCAGTTTTTCAATATAAAAGAAAATGAAACAAAAGAAATAACACTTCAGCTAAGGAAAAATGCACAACCCCTGGTGGAATTAGCCGGATTCGTAATTCCTGAAACACTTGAAACTGTTGAAAATAAAACAATATCAATAAACAAAAACGATATAAGCATTTTGGGATGGATAGACTCCGGGAAAGAGCCTACAAAACACACACTTAAAGATATTGGCGCAATTTCTCCGGCTTTTGGATTATTGAATTGTAAAATTTATTTATTAGGGAGCAAGGAAAATATATACAAATCTATTATTTCAGATTATAACTTACCTGAATCCACTCTTTTGATTAACGACCAGAACCTGGAATTGTTAAAATCACTTAAACCGGAGAATGTTAATTTGCCTTTATTTATCGTGGTTAAGGATAATAAAGTGTATTATATTTCCGAAGGCTACCAGATTGGAATTGGGGAGCAACTGATAAAAACAATAAAGAAATTGGAATAATTACCCTTTAAACGGGTAAGAATGCCCGTTTAAAAATCCAACAATATAAGTATCATGGCCTTATTTCTCCATACAAATCCATATAGATATGGTTTTGGAGTAGTTTGAATTTATTGATTTCGAACTGAACAGTACTCCTTGAAACAGTACGTATAAGCCCTTCGTTTTTTAAGGTATAGTAATCGTTCGTGTTTTTTATCTGGCCCGACAGTTGTTTCGACAGCAGGGTTATATTGCTTAAAATCCCTGTTAAATAGGCATTCCACAAACCCAACGCCAGTGTATTTGCCTGAATATCGGTATCGGTACTGTCTTTTACAAAATCTATTGTTGACTGATAATTATATGATCTCACGGGAAAATCATAGTTCCCGGGGCCATAAATTGATGAGATATCAAAATTTTTATTTACTCTTCTGAAATTATATTGTGCATAATCGGGGAAGGAATCGTCTGTTTGTTTCGAATCGCTGATTGAAAGATTAAAAAAATCTATTTTCTCGTTTTTATAGCTTCTTTCGGTAACTATCTGGAGATGTTCGCCTTTTACTTCCAGGGTATCTGTATTTTCGCCCTGATTACTTATTTCAATCAATACAACAGCTTCATTATATTTTGTATAGAATGTATCCATTACCGAAATCGCACCAAGGGTATAAGGCATTACGGCTTTTGAAATTGTAAAATCCTGGAATTTGGTTTCGAACAATTTATTATCGTAAGATTCACGAAGGTTTGTATAATCGTCGGAAATATTACTTATGGTACTATAATTGATTAGCGCGTAAATGGCTTTTGCCCGTAAAAAAGCCTGGTTATATGCATCTTCTCGTCCTAAACCCGGATCAGAAACTCCAACAATTCGGACAGGATTGAGCGATATGGGTTCGAAAAACCAATCGGGAAGTTTTTCAGGAATCAAATCATAAAGTTGTTGGTTATTTCGTTTCTCTGACTCTTCCCCCAACTCTTTGTTAAAAACATTTTCTTCGTATTTGGTTTTATCTTCACCGGGAATTCCCGATCTGTCTTTTTTATTATTCTGAGCTTGGATAAATACTGAAAAAACGATAAAAAATAATGTGCAGGCAAAATATCTCATAAATATAAAATTGGTTCAACGATTCAATTTTTAAAAATACCAAAATAATATTTTCAGATACAATCTTTGAACCAAAAAAACCGGGAAAAGGAAAAAAATCTAAAATCTTGCCCTTAATCCGAGAATAAAATTTCTCCCGGGAGATACTATCCCCGAAGAGTATGGCCGATAGCGAACATCAAAAATATTTTCAACTCCAAGATTTATAGCCAATCCTGATTTTAAATCGTACGAAGCAATAAAATTAAGCGTGTACCACGAAGGAGAATAAGGATTCCCGTTATTATCCGTCGCATAAATCGTTGGCTTATCCTGTTCGCTGGGGGGTAAGTTTTCGTAACTTATTTCCCCGTTATAATTCGCGTAAATTGAAGCTTTCAGATTATTTCCCGAATATGTTAACCGTGTACTTCCAAACAATGGGCCTGCATGGCGCATTGGAACACCATCCTGATCTTCGCCATGAGTATAGTTAATTACAGATTCCAAATTAAAATCAAATGGCAGTTTTAAATTTACAGCAGCATTAAAGCCGTACAGGGTAGCATTATCGGCATTTACCATGGCAAGCACTTTGCTCATTTCGCCTTCGTACAAGATAGAGTCCTGCCCGTTAAAGGTAAAATCGCGACGTACAATAGCGTTGTTTAACAAAGTATAAAATCCCGTGATACGTACACTTGCATAATCAGCAATTTCTTTTTGAACTCCTAAATCAATATTGTAAGCATACTCGGGTTTTAAGTCCTCATTTGGAACAACCACGTTTCCCGGTTCCGATTCAAATATTTTCCCTATATCGTCGAGGTTTGGTGCATGAAACCCCGTTGAAAGGTTAATATTAATTTGCCATTTACCGGTTGGCTTATAAACAAATCCTAATGAACCATTAAGAGCGCTATTGCTTACACGAATCTCATCAAATGGGAAATCGAAAAAGGTAGTGTCTTCGAGAACAGAGTATAAGCTTACATAGTTAAATCGGATTCCTGCAATAGTTGTAAACTTCTCGCTGAAATTTTCTTTATAGCTCATATACGCTGCCAATGTTGAGTAATTATTTATTCCATCGGGATAGCGTGTATCAGCTGGCGATTTTATACCTGTAGCTAAATCATTTACAAATGCAGTAGATGTTACAGAGTTATAAACAGCCTCTATACCGTAAAATAACTGGTTATCGCGTTTCAGGTTTTTATCGAAATCAAGATTTAACGAGTAAGCTCCAACCTGTTCTGTTCGTACAAAAAGTTCATCGCTCCTGAATTTGCGATCATTACGGCTTTCTTCGTAATCCTGATAGGCAAGTGTAAATTTTGAATTCGTGAACAAGATATTGGATTTATGGTAATTCACATTTAACGAATGCATCATCCATTTTTGCGGGCCATAATACCAGTCGCCATAACGTAATGCCCCATTTTTATACTCAATAAGTTTATCGTACCGGGGAACGTCAGATAACCGGGAATAGTGAAAAGCATAAACAAAATCAAGGTTGTTGGATGCGCTGAACCGGACTTTCTGCATAAAATTAATTTGGTTGTATCCCGACTCAACCTGTTTGTCGGGATCACTGTTGGCAACCACAGAATCAATTCCATTTATTTTTGTTACATATTCGGGCCGCTGGTACTCATCAAGCTGATGACTTCCCATTTTCAAGTCATCAAAATCGCTATATGTAATACTCGAAAGAAAACCCCATTTTTTAGTTCCTATATTAAAATCAAGGTGTCCTGTTTTTTCGTTATTTGCTGATGAATAGCGGGTTAACGCGTTTCCTGTAAATTCAGTTTTCTCGTTTGATGTTAATTTTACCCGTTTGGTATGAAAATCCATGACTCCGCCAAGCGCGTCGCTTCCGTAAGTAACTGAACCCGGCCCAAAAATTACTTCGCTGTTTTCAATAGCATTTGCATCGAGTGAAAGTACATTTTGCAAATTGCCTTCACGGTAAATCGCGTTATTCATTCTAACATTATCAATAACAAGCAATATTTTGTTTGTTGAAAAACCCCGGATCATGGGACTTCCTCCTCCCAACTGGCTTTTCTGTACAAATACTTCGTTCGATTTAGCCAATAAATCGGCCGATGTTTGCGGGTTATCGAACTCTATTTCTTTTTGAGAGATTACAGATATTTTATTGGGTACTTCTTTTTTATCCTGCTCCCACCGATATGCTGAAATTACATATTCTTCAAGCTCAATGATTTCTTTCTCAAAATAAATAACTAACCCTGCCTGTATAAGCTGCTGTTTCGAAAACTTGATTCTTTTATACGAAGGGTGTTGGAAATAAATGATATCATCTGTTGCAAAAGCATCAATAACTACTCTTCCCTGTTCATCGGAAAGTGCCGATATTTTCTTTGTTTTATTAAATAATGCAACATTTGCAACGGGTTCGTTGTTTTCTACATCTAGTATTTGTATTATTTGAGATTTCACGGGAAATGAGACAATCAAAAATAAAACGATAAAACACGGGATTCTTAAAAAATGCTTCATAATATGGTTAAAAAATAAGGGTCAAATTTAGTCTTTGATTTAAAATTTCATCACAGGTTTAAACAAATAACCTGCAAATTTATGTTTAACTGATTAAAAAATTTTACTTATGGAATTAATTTTAATAAATTTGATCGCTTCCTAAATCTTCGATAATTATATGTTTAAGAAAATCTCCATAATCACCCTGATAGTTATTATTCTGGGTTCTGCTATTTATAGTATCTGCTATATCAGGAACCAGCGATTTCCAAGTTTTGAAATAACAAGGGCCATTCCCATTGATGCAATTTTCATTACCGAAAGTAGCGGAATACTTGATAAATTAGTATTAATGCAAAAAGACAATGAGATTTGGAAAGAACTTAAACAATTACCCGGTTTTAGCCAGTTTGATTCCGACATTTCATTTCTTACCACGTGGGCTGCCAAAAATCAACTGGTTTTCGATTTAATTAATCAAAATAAAATCCTGATTTCTGCACATAAATCAGGAAATAGCAACCTGGGTTTTTTATACTTTATCCACCTGAATAATGTACGCGACAAAAAGGTAATCCTTGAATTGATAAACCAACAAATACAAGCAAAAGAAACGATTGAAAAACGGAATTACAATAACACGGAGATATTTTCAGTAAATGTAAAAAATCGGGCAAATAAAAAATTACATTTTAGTTTTTACAGGGGAATTTTAATAGCAAGCTCATCACCCGTGCTGGTTGAAAGTGCTTTAAAACAAGCCGATGCGGGCGAATCACTGGCAAACGACCCCGGGTTTACCAGGGTATCAAAAACCGCGGGAAAGAATGTTGATGCCGCCTTGTACATCAATTTTCACCATCTTCCCCAGGCTGTTTCTCTGGCATTAAACCGGGAATACATGCAACAGGTATTAAATTTCACAAACTTCGGCAATTGGGCAGAACTTGATCTCAGTATTAAAAAAGATGCCATATTACTTAACGGGTTTACATTTAGCAACGAAGTGCTTAATAATTACCTGAATATTTTTTTAAAACAAGACGCCATTGATCACCAGATGAATAAGATACTTCCATCAAATACATCTGTTTTTGCTTCGTTTGGGATAAGCAATAACGAGCTTTATTTAAAAAGTTATAAAAAATATCTCGAAAAATCGGGAAAAATTAATTCGTACCGGTTTGTAATTGATAAATATATCAATCACTATGCAATTGATCTGGAAAAAGAATTTTTTAATATTATCGATCAGGAAATTGGTATTGCTTTCACGGAAATTGAAGATACAAACCTTTACGAAAACTCATTTATTGTAATGCGTGTAAAAGCAAAAAGCCTTGCACAGAACTCTGTAGAATCAATGCTTACACGAATATCCGAAGTTGACAATGTAAAAAAGGCCAACTATATTCAGAAATTAAAAATTGATAAGGAAACTGTTTATACAATTTATTCATTCCCCGTGAAAAATATTTTTGAAACATTTTTCGGGAGTATTTTTTCAGGAATTGAAAACAAATACTGCACATTTATCGACAATTATATCGTGTTTAGCGATTCAAAAAATGCACTTTCTAAATTTGTACATGCCAATATACTTAAAAAAACTCTCGATACCGATGTTAAATTTGGCCGGTTTTCGGAATACCTGTCGTCAAAATCGAATTTTTATTTTTACGCAAACATGTTCCGCTCGCCTCTTTTTATATCAAACTACCTGAACGACAGCCTGCAACTTGGACTAAATAAAAACATTGAAAGTTTTAAAAAATTCCAGGCTTTCGCCATTCAGTTCAGCAAGAGCAACAATATGATTTACAATAACCTGTTTTTAAAATACATCCCCGATTCTAAAGCAGAAGCAATAACAGTTTGGGAAAGTCACCTCGACACGGTTATAGACTTTAAGCCATGCCTGGTTACAAATCATTATTCCAAAGAAAATGAAGTATTTGTGCAGGATGTAAATAATAAAATTTATTTAATTAATAAGGTTGGAAGAATTTTATGGAGGATACAATTAAACGAAAAAATTAACAGCAACATTTACCAGGTTGATTTTTATAAAAACGGGAAGCTCCAGCTGTTGTTTAGTACAGAATCTCAAATCCACCTGATAGACAGAAACGGAAATTATGTTGAACGTTATCCCGTAAAACTAAGGTCAAAAGCTACTGCCGGACTTTCAATATTCGATTATGAGAAAAACCTTGATTACAGGTTGTTTATTCCCTGCACAAATAAAAACATTTATGCATACGACATCCGGGGAAACCTTGTTAATGGCTGGGCTTTTGAACAATCCGACAACCTGATTTCAACTCCCCCTGAGCATTTTAAAGTAAATACAAACGATTATATTGTTTTTGCAGATAAATTCAGAATGTACATCTTAAATCGCCGTGGCGAAGAACGGTTAAGGATTAAAAATCAATTCATGAAATCGAAAAACAACAAGTTTTTCTTAGATACAGGAACCGAGAAAGAAAGACTTATAACAACAGATACTTCAGGAACAATTAAATTAATTTATTTCAATGGCTCTGTTGAGGAAAAACAAATCCGGAAATTCTCATCAAATCACTTTTTCGATTTTCAGGATATAGATGCTGACGGGCTTAAAGATTATATTTTCCTCGATAACAAATCGCTCGAAATTTATAACCAGGAAGGCAAAACAATATTTACATATAATTTCAGCAACCCGATTACCGATCCTCCCCTGTATTATTACTTTTCCTACGACGACAGAAAAATCGGAATAGTTTCAAGGGATACAAACGAAATATTTTTAATAAACAACGACGGAACAATTTATAATGGTTTTCCGTTAAACGGGAGCACGTTATTTACAATAGGGTTTCTTGGAAATTCAGGATCACAGTTTAATCTTGTTGTAGGAAGTAAATCAAATTTTTTGTATAATTATTCAGTAAATTAGTAAACGAAATAATTGAATCATGAGTCGATTTAAAAAAATAAACCCGGTAAAAGCAATAGCAGTTCTGCTCGTTGCATTCCTGTTTACTCAATGTATGCACGATGAGTTTCAGTTCGACAAATTAATTACCGAAGTAGAGGTTGAAGCAGGTTTTTTCTCTCCCCTGGCTTATGGCTCTTTAACCATCAGCGATTTAACAAATGATCTCGACAGCACTGAAGGCTTACAAACTTATCCCGACGGCTTGCTTTACTTTTCGTTTACCGATTCTCTCTTATCATATATTTCAGAAGATATCCTTACAGTCCCCGACCAGGATTTCTTCCAGTATTTTATCGAAGCCGATTTTTTCTTTCCGCCCTTGTGGGATACTACAACACTTGACAGGACTGAAAGTTTTCCTTTTTCGTTTAGTAATGATGAACAAATCGACAGCATTTATCTCGACGCAGGAACAATGACTTTTGCAATAAATTCCGACTTCCAGCATACAGGAATTATTGTAATTACCTGCCCCAATATCCGTTTAGCAGGCGTTCCTTTTTCACGCACAATATTAATTGATAACCCGGATGGAACATTCTCCACAAACCAACAATATCCACTTGACGGGTATGTTGTTGAACTTGTCGATTCTATTGGTTCCATGTTTTTACCTGTTGATTTTCACGTGGAGTTATACCGGGAAGGAATGAACCCTGTCAACATTGGCGATCAGATTGAGATTATTGCCACAATTACAAATCTCGATTTCGAAGCTGTATTCGGGTATATTGGCAATTACGAACTGTTGAGCAGTACCGATTCGCTCGAATTGCCTGTTTTTGAAAATAATTTTTTTGAAGGAACACTCGAATTCGAAAACCCTCAACTGAATTTAATTGTTCAAAACTCATTCGGGGTACCTGTTGAAGCCAGCATCTCTCGTTTTACAGGATTTAACAGCGATGGCGACTCAATCCCGCTTAATCTCGATGCATCGGCTAACCCGATTCTTTTTGAATTTCCTTCACTTGCCGAATACGGGCAAACAAAAGAAACAATTTGGTCAATCAATGGTACAAACTCTTCAATTTCAGATTTTCTTGAATTTTTGCCATCTTCAATATATTACAATATTGCCGCTTCTTCAAATCCCGACGGCGAAGGTGATGATTACAACTATGTATCAGATGCCAGCCGTATAGATGTAAACCTGGAACTTGTTTTACCAATCTGGTTTAATACCAACAGCCTGGCATTAATGGATACCATGGAGCTGGATATGAGCAATATTGGTGAGAACTCCGAACTTATTAAACAGGTAAATATCTTACTCGAAGTGGCAAATGGATTGCCTGTTGATATTGAATTCCAGCTTTATTTTACCGACTCACTTTACAATCATGTTGATACTCTCTTTGGGCCGGCTCAACAACCAATTGTTTTAGCAGGGCAACTGGATGAAAACGATATAGTTCAATCCCCGAGAACAAAAGCCACTCTCATACAATTCACGGGCGATGAAATTAAAAATTTTGAAAATGTTCGTAATGCAATATTCAGGGCTGGCTTAAAAACTGCCGAATATGATTCGGGTATCAGTGTTAAAATTTTTGATTATTACACAATTGATTTTAACCTGAGCATTGACGCGGATTTAAAAATTAACTCCAACGATATAGATTAATAATGCCGACAATCATGAGCAAAAAATATATCTACAAACTGTTTATAGGAATTATTTTAACAGTCTTTATTTCGGAAATAACACGGGCACAAAACAGCCAGACATTGTATTACATGAACAGGATTCCGCAATCAACCCTGATGAACCCGGCCATTCAGCCAACATGTAATTTTTTCCTGGGTTTGCCTGTTGTTTCATCTATACAGATGGGTGCAGGGAATAACCAGTTGGCATTAACCGATGTTATAATGAAACACCCTGTAAATGATTCATTAATTACTTTTTTACATCCCGATGCTGAATTTGACAAATCAGATTTCCTGGGAAAACTGGATGAAAACAATTTCTTTTTCGAAGATTTTCAAACCGATTTATTATCATTCGGATTCAGGGTAAATACCTGGTATTTCTCGTTTAACCTTTCTGAAAAAATGTCGCTTTCAATAAATTATCCAAAAGACTTGCTGGTGTTGGCTCTCGAAGGAAACGAGAGTTTTATGAATCAAACAGCCGATTTAAGTATGCTCGGGGTAAACATGCTGTTTTACCGTGAATATGGGCTTGGTGTTTCCAAACAGATTAATCCGAATTTAACAATAGGTATTCGGGGAAAAGTATTGTTCGGGCATGTGGCCGCGGTTACCGACAATAAGTCGCTGGGATTTTATTCGAGCCGCGATTCACTCTATATAAATGCAAATACAATTGTAAATACCTCATCGCCAATGATTGCTAAAACAAATGCAGATGGCGAATTTGATGGTTTTGATGTTCCTTCATATATTGAAAACTCAGAAACGGATTCATTAATAGACCTGGCTTTAGCTCATCAAAATATGGGCCTCGGGATTGATCTGGGAATATATTACAAACCCATCGACAAATTAGCACTTTCGTTAAGCATAGTCGATTTAGGATATATTAAGTGGAATAAAGATGTAACAAATCTCGAACTAAATGGTGATTTCACATTTAAAGGGATTGATGCAGGCGAACAAATTACCAACGACAGTATTGATGATCCGTTTCAAATAATTGTTGATTCGCTCGAAAATAGTTTTAAAATTTCAAATAAGTCGGAAAGTTTTACTTCCGGGCTTGGTACAAAAGTATATTTTGGAGCATCATGGCTTGTTTCAAACAAATTCGATCTGAGTGTTTTATCACGCACTTACTTTTACAACGACAATATAAACCAGGCTTTTACCTTTTCTGCAAATGCAAGGCCTGCACGCTGGTTAACAACATCGGTGAGTTACTCTATTATGAATGGTACCTACAACAACATTGGTTTTGGCCTTGTACTTGGCGGAGCTCCCTTGCAACTGTATGTTATTACCGATAATGCATCGGCAGCTCTGTGGGGACAAAACACTTCATCGTTTAATTTCCGCTTTGGATTGAACGTAAACATCGGGTGCAGGAAAAAATCGAAAGACAAAGATTTACCATTATTAAGGAGAGGCTTTTTCTAAAAAATTAAAAATATAATCTTGTCTTATAATTTTAAAACTATTCAAAATGCATTGATAATCATTTAGTTTGTTTTAAAAAAGTTCCATGGGTTAACCTGCCTTTGGCAGGAGCTCAATCTTTGTAGAAGATTCGATTAATGAAGAAAAGCGCACCAACCACAAAATTTTTAGATGTAAATCAGCTATGTGGTGCGCGATGTATATAGCAATGAGTAATGATTCTCAAGTATTTTGTATTTGTACCATCGCGCATCAAGAAAACCTCGTAACATCGAATAACATAGTACTGATGCGCAGATATAAACAAGATAATTTTTCTATAAAGATTGTGCTCCTGCCAAAGGCAGACAAGCCGCTGGAGCATAAACATTAAAATATATAGAAATAAATCAGGCTTATATCGAACTCACGTAAATAAGAATACTATCGTGCTTACAGCACTTTCAATTTATACATTTAACTGTTTTTTACCTTACTTTTGCCCCTATGGGGCTATTGTTTAGTTCCATTAGAACTAAAGTATGGTAAAAACTATACAAATAAAAAAAGTAAGCCCGATACGGGCGATAGAAACACAGATCCCTTTATATTTCAGTATATAATTAAGATATTAAAAGATTTTCCCGGACAATAAAAATTAAGAATATAAACTACCCCAAAATTCGTCATATATAAATTTTCAGAAACAGCTTTAACCCGGTATTTCATATATTTTTTTAATCCTCCCAAACCCCTTTATGAAAAAATGGGGCTTTTTGTTTTATACTTTTTTAAAGGGAAAAAAATTTCAGAATTTTTCGACTGCCAAATAAAACAAGTCTAAAATTATAAAAACACAAAACCGAGCATGCATCCTTGTAAATATTTACATATCAGCATATTAAATCATGCATAATGTATCTCGTCCCGGGCTGTTCGAAAATTGGTCGAAAAAATTTTCGTTTTATTCAACATAAAAATTATCTTTAATTTTTTAAATAAATTTTACAAGCTGCAAAAGTTTTCTAAACAAGCTGTAAAATAACAAGGAACAAATTGTTTTATATAATAACCTAAAATTTTTATTATGAAAAGACTTGCATTTTTACTTATTGGAATAGCTTTATTCCCTCTTTTTTCACATGCCGGAGGTATTGTAACCAATACCAACCAGAGTGCAGCATGGGTTCGTATGTTTGCCCGCGATGCTTCAACTGGTATTGACGCTGTATATTTTAACCCTGCAGGGTTGGCAAAATTGGAAAATGGTTTGTATGTTTCACTCAACGAACAAATGGTAATCCAAAACAGGTATATTTCATCAGATTACCCATATTTAAACGAGAGTGATTACGAAGGTTCTGTATTTGCACCTATTTTCCCGGGTATTTATTTAGCATATAAATATGGAAAGTTTGCTTTTTCAGTTGGTATCAATCCAATTGGTGGCGGTGGCAGCGCTGTATTCGAAAACAGTTTACCAATATTTGAAATGGGAGTTTCTGATTTAGTACCCGGATTAACTGCAAGAGGCTTACCCACAACTGAATATAGCATGAATGCTAATTTAGACGGAAGTTCTGTTTACTGGGGTTACCAGGCTGGTATTACCTATTCAATAAACGACATGATTTCAATTTATGCAGGTGCTCGTTATGTTTCTGCTAAAAACACATATCAGGGTAGTTTAACTGATGTAATGATTAATACTGCACACCCGACTTATAACCCTACTTTAGAGATGATTTCTGCTCCTGAATTCTTTGCTAATTTATCTGCTGATGCAACAACTGCTGCAACTAGTCTTCAAAGCATATCTGACGCAAGTTATGGATCACTTACTTTAGATCAGGCACATACTTTCGCAATTATTAATGATGCACAATATGCTTCTCTTGCTGCTGGATATAATTCATTAGGACTAAATCCAGCTGTAAATACAATTGACGAAGGTATTGCACCTTTTACTGCTTCATCACAAGAAAGTGCTGTAAGAGCAATGCTTTTAGCTGATCAGGAAAATGTTGACATTGAGCAAACAGGTTCCGGTATAGCTCCAATTGTAGGTGTTAACCTTAGTTTTGAAAAGTTAAATATTGGGATGAAATATGAATTCAGAACTAAAATCGAATTAGAAAATAATACTAAAAAAGATTTTATAGTAGGTTATGATGCTGCTACCGGAACTCCAGTTGGGATGTTTCCAGACGGCGAAAAAGTTAGAAGTGATATGCCTGCCATGTTCTCAATAGGTGCCGATTATAAATTAACTGAAAAATTCTCAGTTGCTACCGGTTTTCATTATTATTTCGATAAAGGCGCTAATTATGGCAAACAAATTAATGGCGAATACGTGGATAATGACATGGTAATTAACAAGGGATTATGGGAATTTTCATTGGGTTTACAGTACAACATTACCGAAAAGCTGCTTGTTAGTTGCGGGTACTTACATACTCAAATCGGGGTTAAAGAAGTTTACCAGTCTAACTTGAGCTACACCAATTCATCAAATTCAGTAGGTTTGGGTGGTGCATATAAAGTAACTCCAGGTATTGAATTAAATCTCGGTATTGGTTACACAACCTATGAAACTTTTGAAAAGAATTTCGAACATGATTTAGGTGGCACTGGAACAATGATTCCTGTTGTTGAATCTTATGACAAAGACAATTTATTCATCGCTCTCGGCCTTGATTTCAAATTGTTTGGCAAAAAATAACCTGTAATTATAAATACACGTTTAAACCCTCCTGAAACGGAGGGTTTTTTTGTATCTTGATTAATAATTTTGAAGAATTGAATCTCTAAAAGAGCCGTTCTTTATAATAAATAAACAGTATGCTTGATAAATCATTGTTAAATCTGAATTTTATTGAGATTACTAGTTTTCAATAACTCTAATAGAACTCCAATATTTTTTAATATCTTCGTTTTTTATATTTTTGAAATTCAAATAATGAATTTTCTATACTTAAAAACTTATAAGTTTATATTATGAAATCTCTTAAAGCAATTCTATTTTCAATATTTTTAATAAGTTTAACTTTAATTTCTTTTGCTCAAGCTGAAAGACACGATTTTATGGTTGGGGGAAGTATGTCTTATAATAGTTCCAAAATATCATGGGCTGCAGATAATTTTGAGCATGGAGAATTTTCTAGAGATAAAAGTTTTAATTTTAATCCAACAATTGGTTTTTTCCCAGTTAAAAGACTTGGATTAGGTATTAACTTCGATTACAGCTACTTTAGTTCGGTAGAATTAGAAGATGGTAATGATGGCAATTATAATACAACTTCCTACCAAATAGGTCCTTTTTTAAGATGTTATATTGGAAGTGGAATTGTTAAACCAATAGTTCATCTCAACATAAATACTGGCAATATTAATTATACTGAAGAAGGTGAAGATGACATTGATGAAAATGCGTCAATTACAAGCTTTACTTTAGCTCTTGGTGCAGGTTTCTTTTTTAATGATCATGTTTCATTGGACTTAAAAGCTAATTACTCCTATTCAGAAATAAAGCCTAAAGAAGAAAATGAATCTAATTTCAAAAATCTTAACAATGGAATAGGCTTTGATATTGGTTTTCAAATATTTTTATAATATCTCTGTGACACTCTGTGTGAAAACTTTGTGGTATAAAAAATAAACCACTGAGCAAAACAGAGATAAAAAAGAGTTACTCAGAGAAGATGATTCAAAAAAGGAATAATCAACCATTCCATTATAAGCTGGATAAGTGTTTTGAAAATTTCTAATTTATTAACTTTAAAATTATCAATTTATTTATGAGAAATTTACTTTTAGCATTATTTGGAATGCTATTGTTCCATTCAACATTTAGCCAAATTTACGAATACCCCATAGCAGCAAAACAAAGTCATGAAGATTTAAAAATTAATACAATTGAAATAACTACCGAATATACCATTATCCATTTAAGCATAACAAACCAACTGAATGCCGGCGGCTGGTTTTGTGCCGGCAATTCCATTTTATTAAAGAATTCAAAAGGATCAGAAATCTATCAACTTACACGTTCCGAAAATATTCCTGTTTGCCCCGACAAATATGAGTTTAAAAGCAAAGGAGAAGTTTTGGAATTTATTCTTTACTTTCCTCCTATTCATAAAGATATTAAATTCCTCGATTTAATCGAAAATTGCGACGAAGCCTGCTTTTCGTTCGAAGGTATAATCCTTGATAACGAACACAATAAAAAGATTCTGAAACTCGAACAAGCAATGGAGTTATACTCAACCAGCCGTTTTGCGGAGAGTGTACCGCTCTTTAAACAAGTACTTGAAGGGAAACAAACTATTGAATCACAAATTTTTGGCCTTTCATATTACTATTTGGTTTTATCGTACCACAAAATAAATGATAAAACAAATACAGATTATTGGTATAAGGCTTTACAAAATTCAACAGTTCCATTAAAAGAAGAATTCATTAAGGAGTTGAATTTACAACTGGGTTATTAATTTGAATTCCAAAATTGCTTTGCTGATTTTAATATATATTACCGTTTTTATAAAATAAAGGAAAAATTCTTTTATAAAATTGTCTGATGAAATAAAAATAGTATGCTCTATTTTCAATCTTTACTACACTAAATCTAATTATCGTCCCGCTTGGGCAGGTAAACAATGAAAATACAAGCAATTTAATAATCTATTTTTTACAGTAATCTGCTTGATAACAAAAATAAATCATTTAGCAATCCTCTTCGGGAATCCAAATTAAAAATGATTTCCGAAGGAAAGGTTGATCAACTGTTTTATTGGAGCCAGCTTATTTTTTCAGGAAAATAGAAATTACCCTCCGTGTGTGCTAAAAACACCCGAGACATGAAGCTCTTTAGGATTCATGCAGATTACCGGTATGGGCGATTTGTTTAACATTTGTTGTGCAAAGCTTCCCAGAACAAAATTTGAAACATCTACAACTTGTTCTGTCATTATGGAAATCATGCTGGCTTTTACTTTTTCTGCATAATCAAGAATAATATCGGTATGATTTGCTCCGACAAGCATTTCTTTTGAGTTTTTAATTCCCCGGCTTTCTAAATATTCGCAAACCTGAGATGCATAGGCATTTAATTTTCTTACAGCATCTTCGGACTGGTAAGACGTTACTGTTACAACATGAACTTCTGCTCCAAACCATTTGGCTACATCAGCAGTAAATGGTACTTTTTGACGTGTATCAACTGTAATATCAAGAGGCAGGACAATTTTTTTAATTGTATGAGGCAGCTTGCTCCCTTGCATTGTAATTACAGGCCTTTTGGTTGCTGAAACAATTTTAAAAGCATTGCTGCCAATAAAAAACTGCTCAAATCCCGATGCGCCATGTGTTGATCCAACAATAAACGATTCTTCGAACGATTCGGCCTGGTTTACAACTTCCCTGTAAATTCTTCCCGACTTGATTATATATCCAAGTTTAATTGATTTTGGAAGCAGTGGCTGATATGTTTTAACAATTTCTTTAAACTTTTTCTCGGCAAATTTATACTCTCCATCTTTTGTTCCGGGATTATAATCAAGACTTTTTTTCTGAATATAAACCATTTGTATTTCACATTCAATTTTTTTTGCAATAAGGATAGCTAATTCAAGTCCTTTTAACGCTTCTTCTGAAAAATCTACAGGGACAATAATGTGGTACATAATGCCAGGTTTTAGAATTTTATACTAATTAACGCTATTTTTCCGAAAATTGAAAATTTTTTTTATGCTAGTTGTAAACTCTGAGTTACTCGTTTTAAAACAATAAAAAAGATGGACAATTCCTATTATCCATCTTTCTTATTAACGTAGAAAAATTTCTTTTAAATTATTTTTGTTTGAAAAAAGCTCTTTCAAAGATTAAAATATACAGAACACCAATTGTTATGGCTGAATCGGCGAGATTAAATACCGGCCTGAAAAATATAAAAGGTTGATTTGCCAGGAAAGGAAACCAATCGGGATATTGTCCTTTAAGAACAGGGAAATAAAGCATATCAACAACTCTTCCCTGGAGCCATGTTGAATAGCCTCCTTCTTGTGGCAAAAACGTTGCTAATTTGTAATAACTTTCGTCGAATACAACACCATAAAAAACACTATCGATAATATTCCCTAATGCTCCTGCCATAATAAGGGCAATACTAAAAATGAGCATCTTGGGAGCATTTTCTTTTATTAAATGGTTTAAATACCAGCCAATACCAATTACAGCCAATATCCTGAAAAGGGTTAAAATAACTTTACCACTTTTACCCCAAAGCTCCATTCCAAAAGCCATTCCGTTATTTTCGGTAAAATGAATAATAAACCAATTCCCTAATATTCGGTATTCCTGGCCAAGTGTCATGTTGGTTTTAATCCATATTTTTAAAACCTGATCAAGAAGCAGAACAATTAGTATAATTACAATCGATTTTTTTGTAAGAGAGTTCATAATGTATTTTTTTGGTGTGTAAATCTAAAAAAAATGATTGAATCTTTTTATTGATTCAATCATTATAATTATGAATATATGAAAATAAAAATTCCTTACCGTTGATTTTGTTTGGCTTCAATACTCAATGTAGCATGAGGAACAGCGCGTAAACGTTCTTTTGAAATAAGTTTACCTGTTTCGCGGCATATTCCATACGTTTTATTTTCAACACGAACTAATGCAGCCTTTAAATGTTGAATAAATTTTAGTTGTCGTTGTGCAAGTCGCCCGGCTTCTTCTTTTGAAAGTGTAGCAGCTCCTTCTTCCAGCACTTTAAAGGTTGGCGATGTATCTTCAGTATCGTTACTTTCACCATGAGTTATGGTGTTTTTTAAAATTTCATAATCTTGTTGTGCCTTTTCAAGTTTCTGAAGAATAATTTCTTTAAATTCCGCCAACTCTTCATCTGAATACCTAGTCTTTTCCGCCATGTTCTTCAATTTTTATAGTTGAGTTAAAGATAGCAAAATTTTTTATTGAAAAAAGAAATTGCTATTTTATCTTTATTATTTTAATCCTTGTTTTTATTTCTTCATCTATTTCTACTAAAATTGCTGTATTTTGATCAAATTTTTCAACCAGTTCTATTGATTTCGCGAGGGTTTGTGTTCCAATATATTCTTTATGCTTTTCAATAGCAGAATTGATTAAATCATGTTTCTGAATTTGAATAAGAATCTTATCCGTAACATCAAAATTACTTTCTTTTCGTAAATTCTGAATCCTGTTTATAAATTCGCGTGCAATTCCTTCTTCTCTCAATTCCTCTGTAACCAAAATATCAAGAGCAACAGTAAGTTTTCCGTCGGTTGCAACAAGCCAGCCGGGAATGTCTTCTGATGCAATTTCCACATCTGTAAGTGTAAGCAAAATATTTTCGTTAGCAATAATTATATTAAATTTTTCTTCTCTTTCAAATTTCATAATATCAGCCTGTGTCATTTGAGAAACCACCTGTGATATTTCTTTCATCTGTTTACCATACTTAGGACCCAGCTCTTTAAAGTTAGGTTTTATCTTCTTAACAAGAATGCCTGTTGTATCAGTAATATATTCAACATCTTTAACATTCACTTCGGCTAATACTAAATTCCGAACAGCTTCAAACTTATCTTTTAATGATTTATCCAGGATTGGAATTATCATTTTGCTTAAAGGCTGACGAACACGAATATTTACTTTTCTTCGTAAAGCAAGTGTCATTGAAGATATACGTTGTGCAATATCCATTCTCTCTTCAAGTAACTTGTCTATATAACTTTCGTTGTATTTGGGGAAATTTGCAATATGCACCGATTCGGTCTTATCTTTTCCGGTTACAGTATTTAAGTCGGTAAAAACCTGATCGGCAAAAAATGGTGATATAGGAGCCATTAATCGGGATATGGTTTCCAAACAAGTATATAATGTCTGATATGCAGCAATCTTATCTTTTGAGTATTCGCCACCCCAAAAGCGTTTCCTGTTTAAACGAACATACCAGTTACTTAAATTCTCGGTAACAAAATCCTGAATAGCTCTGCCTGCCCGTGTAGGTTCGTAATTTTCATAATCGTTTTGAACATCTTTTACAAGAGTATTCAACAACGATATAATCCATCGGTCAATCTCGGGGCGCTCATGCACAGGAATTTCTTCTTCGGAATACTTAAATCCATCCACATTTGCATAGAGTGCATAAAAGGAATAGGTATTGTAAAGTGTACCGAAGAATTTTCGTTTAACTTCATCGAGGCCGTTGTTATCAAATTTCAGGTTATCCCAGGGTTGTGCATTGGTAATCATGTACCAACGTAAAGGATCGGAACCATGTTTTTCTATTGTTTCGAATGGATCAACTGCATTACCTAATCGTTTCGACATTTTATTGCCATTTTTATCAAGCACTAATCCATTCGAGATAATATTTTTGAATGCAACTGAGTCGAATAACATGGTTGCAATTGCATGCAAAGTAAAGAACCAGCCCCGGGTTTGGTCAACACCTTCGGCTATAAAATCGGCAGGATAAACCTGGCTGAATGTTTCCTTGTTTTCGAATGGATAATGAATCTGTGCGTAAGGCATAGCCCCTGAATCGAACCAAACATCAATCAAATCCAATTCACGGGTCATTTTCTTTCCGTTACCTGAAACCAGGTAAACATCATCAACATACGGGCGGTGTAAATCTATTTTTTGGTAGTTTTCTTTTGAAAAATTTCCCGGCTCAAATCCTGCAAAAGGATTTTTTTGCATAAACCCGGCTTTTATTGACTTTTCTATTTCGGTATAAAGTTGTTCAACAGAACCTATACAGAGCATTTCCGATTTATCTTCGGTAACCCATATCGGAAGCGGAGTACCCCAGTAACGCGAACGCGAGAGATTCCAGTCCTGAAGGTTTTCAAGCCATTTCCCAAAACGCCCGGTTCCGGTTGATTCCGGTTTCCAGTTGATGGTTTTGTTTAACTCCATCATTCGTTCTTTTAAAGCAGTGGTTTTTATAAACCAGGAATCGAGAGGGTAATATAAAATGGGCTTATCGGTTCTCCAGCAATGCGGGTAATTGTGAACATGTTTTTCGATTTTGAATGCTTTATTTTCTTTTTTAAGCATAACCGAAATATCCACATCAATTGTAGGATCGTTTTCTGTTAATGTTGAATCGTATTCATTTTTTACAAATCTTCCGGCAAAAGGTTTGTATGTTTCTATATTTATATGTTTTGAAACAAAGACAGGGTCTAGATCTTCAATTGGATACATTCGACCTTGCTTATTTACCAGAGGGTGCATCATTCCTTCCTTGTCGTAAACCACAAGTGGTGGAATATTGCTTTGTTTTGCAACACGGTCGTCGTCGGCACCAAATGTTGGTGCAATATGAACTATTCCTGTTCCATCTTCGGTTGTAACATAGTCGCCGATAATTACACGGAATGCTTCCCTCTCGGGTTTTACCCAATCAATAAGTTGTTCGTATTTTATACCTGCAAGATCTTTTCCAGAATATTCGCCAAGTAATTTAAATGGTACTTTTTTATCTCCTTCATTGTAATCTTCAAGTGCAAACTCTTCATATTTTTTATCAAAATGAGAATAAAGCAAATCTTTAGCGAGAACAACCGCAATTGGTTTTCCTGTATATTGATTAAATGAACGTACTTTTACGTACTTTATGCTTTCTCCAACGGCCAGCGCGGTATTCGATGGCAAAGTCCATGGAGTAGTTGTCCATGCAAGAATATAAATATCGGTATCAGTATCTTTGAATAAAAATTCAGACTTTTGGTCTTTGATAACTTTAAACTGGGCAATACAAGTTGTATCCTTAACATCGCGGTAACAACCCGGCTGATTAAGCTCGTGTGTACTCAGTCCTGTGCCTGCAGCCGGCGAATAGGGCTGAATGGTATATCCTTTATACAACAATCCTTTTTCGAAAAGTTGTTTCAATAACCACCACAGTGATTCTATATACCTGTTGTCGTATGTTATATACGGATCGTCCATATTAACCCAATAGCCCATTTTGTGGGTAAGTTCTTCCCACATATCGGTATATTTCATTACTTCTCTGCGGCAGGCATCGTTGTATTCTTTAATAGTTATTTTTTTACCGATATCTTCTTTTGTAATACCCATCATTTTTTCAACGGCAAGCTCAACAGGTAGTCCGTGCGTATCCCAGCCGGCTTTTCGTTTTACTAAAAATCCCTGCATGGTTTTATAACGGCAGAAAATATCTTTTATGGCCCGGGCCATAACATGATGAATTCCCGGAATACCATTAGCCGATGGCGGCCCTTCGTAAAAAACAAAAGTTGGTTTTCCCTGTCGTGTTGTGATGCTTTTATGAAACGTATCATTCTTATCCCATCGCGCAAGTATGTCTTTATTTATCTGCGATAAATCAAACTGTTTATATTCCGGAAATTTTGAACTCATTATTAAAAACTTATTTTTATTGAACTACAATATTTTAAAACGTACAAAGATAGATTTATGAATAAAAAAAAACAACAGAAAAAGAATAGCAATTTTGAAAATGGATTATTTTTTAAAAAATTATTGCTTTGATTCAAATTAAATGGATTATTTAATCTCTTTTTTAAGTGTAAAAACAAAAGATGTTCCTTTATTTACAGAACTTCTTACATGAATTGTCTGGTTATGAGCTTCAATAATGTGTTTTACAATAGCTAATCCTAAGCCTGTTCCACCGGCATTGCGCGAACGGCTTTTATCAACCCTGTAAAAGCGCTCGAAAACACGTGGCAGTTCTTTTTCAGGAATACCTACCCCGTTATCTGTAACTTCGCATAAAATATTTTCGCCCATATCCATAAATGAAACAACTGTTGTTCCTTTTTCTATTCCATAGTTTATCGAGTTTACAATTAAATTTGTAAGCACCCTGTCAACTTGCTCTCTGTCAGCATATATAGGAACAGCTTTATCGTAATTTAAATTAAACTTTAACTGAATATCTTTTTCTTTTGCCCTTAATTCCTGGTCATCGAAAACTTCCTTCACAAGTTCGATAATATCAAAATTTGAATAATTTAATTTCAATTCGCCTGATTCTAATTTTGAAATATCTTCCAAATCCTGAACAATCGAAATCATCCGGTTAATACTTTTCTCCGTTTTCTCAAGATATGTTCTGTTGATTGAAGAATCTTCCAATCCGCCGTCCAGTAAGGTTAAAACATATCCCTGAATATTAAATATAGGAGTTTTTAATTCGTGCGATACATTCCCTAAGAATTCTTTCCTGTATTTTGCAAGTTCTTTTAGTTGAGCAATTTCTGATGTTTTGTTGTTTGCCCAGGTTTCAACTTCTTTGTTTACTTCATTTATAATATCTTTTTCTTCAAGGCCTTTTTTTAAATCATTTTCGGGAATATTTAAATTATGTATGGTTTTATAAATCGGGTTTATTTTTTCAAAGATAAAGCTTGTAAGTAAGTAGCTAACAAGAATATAAATGACTATAAAAATAAGCATTAATGAGAAAATCAAAGGCAAAATAAAACTCGTGGCTATTGAGTAATAAAAAACAACAAGAGCAATTCCGGCAATTAACGAAGAAATAACCGCGATAATTATTGCCATTTGCCTGGGGGAATAGGTTCTCATTGTTTAATCGTTTTTAATGAATAAAAGCCCCATTTTTTAATGAGGCTTTTACAACTGTTTTTCAAATTAGTTACTTGCCCAATTGTTGCCTGACAATTTTTGCAACATATTTTCCAATAATATCGAATTCCAGATTTACCACCGTTCCGACTTTAAACTGGTGAAAATTTGTAATATCGTAAGTAAAAGGAATAATTGCCACTTCGAATGATTTTTCTTTTGAATTTACAACGGTTAAACTTACCCCGTTAACAGATATTGAGCCTTTTTCAACGGTCATATAATCTTCTTTTGACGGAGTATATTCGAAAGTAAAATACCAGCTTCCATCGGACTCTTTAATCCTGGTGCAAACAGCTGTTTGATCAACATGCCCCTGAACCATGTGCCCGTCGAGCAAGCTGTCTATACGCATACTTCGCTCAAGATTTACCTTGTCCCCAAGTTGTAATAATCCCAGGTTCGATTTTTCTAATGTTTCCTGAATGGCTGTAACAGTAAATTCTTTTTTTGCTTTATCAACTTTAACAACAGTTAAGCATACGCCATTATGGCAAACACTCTGGTCGATTTTTAACTGATCGGCAAATGAGCTGTTCATTGTAATATGCAGGTTGCCTTTATCTTTTTCGAGTTTTACTACTTTGGCTGCTTCTTCTACTATTCCTGAAAACATAGTGATTTTTTTTAGTATTTAATTTTGCGAATTTATGAAGAATTGTATTGAATACAAAGTTAATTTATTGTTAAGCTTTTACTATAGTGATTATTTTAACGTAGTTTTGTTAAACAAAACAGATTGGAATTGGTTTATTTTATGTAATTATGATTGACACACGAATAATAGAATTTATAAAAAAACATCACGTTTTAACTCTTGCCTCATCGAATCAGAATATTCCGTATTGTGCCAATTGTTTCTATGTTTATAGCGAAGATGAAAACATGCTGGTTTTTACTTCTGACCACGAAACAAAACATGTAAGCGATTTTTTAACTCAGGATATTGTTGCAGGATCTATTGTTCTTGAAACCAGTGTAATTGGCAAAATACAGGGTGTTCAATTCCAGGGTAAAGTTTTTGAACCCGGGGGTGAATTATTATCGAAAGTAAAAATGAAGTATTTAACCCGGTTTCCAGTTGCCATGTTAATGAAAACAACTATCTGGGTTGTTGAGCTTAGTTTTTTGAAGTTTACCGATAATCGGCTGGGATTTGGAAAAAAACTAACCTGGGGAATTGAAGCGTCGAACAAATCAAAAAACAAAAACCAATGATATTAGTTACAGGAGCAACCGGCCTTGTTGGCTCTCATCTTTTATATCAACTTGTTTCAAAAGGAGAAAAGGTTCGTGCAATAATTCGCGATAAAAATAAAATTGAAAATGTACGAAAGGTTTTTTCTTACTATTCTCAGGTTCCTGATCAACTCATTGAAAAAGTTGACTGGTATTCAGGAGATGTTTTAGATATTCTGGCCCTGGAAAAAGCATTTGAAGGAATACATACTGTTTATCATTGTGCAGCAATTATTTCGTTCAATAATGGCAGTAAAAAGCAATTAATACAAACGAATATTCAGGGAACTGAAAATGTAGTCACTTTGTGCGTTGAAAATAAAATTGCGAAATTATGCTATGTTAGTTCTGTTGCCGCAGTAGGAAGTTCTGAAAATGGTGAACCAATTACCGAAGACGATATGTGGATACCATCAAACGACCACTCGTTGTATTCAATAAGTAAATTTAAATCTGAAATGGAAGTATGGAGAGGAATAGAAGAAGGTTTAAATGCAGTAATAGTAAATCCTTCGGTAATTCTTGGCCCCGGGTTTTGGAATACAGGAAGTGGCGAAATTATTTCAAGAGCTGCAAAAGGAATGCTTTTTTATACTGAAGGAATAACCGGATTCGTTGATGTACGTGATGTTGCAGATGCAATGATTAAACTAACCGAAAGCGATATTCAGGGACAACGATTTATCCTTAATTCAGAAAACTGTTCGTATAAGGATTTGTTTTTTATGATATCAGATGAATCTGGTAAGAAAAGGCCAAAATTCAATACGGGAAAAAACCTTCTTGCATTGGCATGGATTGCTGATTCATTATTAAGTTTTTTCACATTCAGGAAACAGAAAATTACAAAAAGCATTATCAAATCAAGTTTAAACAAAAGCAAATATTCAAACCGGAAAATTAAAACAACCATAGAAAAAGAATTTATTCCAATTAAGGAAACAATCCGGTTCACTTTAGAAAAATTTAATGAAGAAATAAAACATTGACAATAGTAAGAAAACTAACTGAACCTAACTTGCAGGGTTTAAAAAATTTAAAATTATGAAAAAAGAAAAAAAGAGTAACAGAAGCAAGAAGAGAAACGACGGGTTAACCCGAAAAATTATGATGGGTAAAATTGCAGGAATATTCTCAAATCATCCAGGTAAAACATTTAATTACAAGCAGCTTGCAAGCAAGCTCGAAATAAAAGATAATTCACAAAAAAATCTTATAATCAATATTTTAACTGAATTACGCGATATAGGTTCAGTAATTGAAATTGCAAGAGGCAAATATAAGCTTGCATCACAAGGCGGATATGTTACAGGAAAAGTAGAATTAACAATGAAAGGTTCCGGGTTTATTATAACCGAAGAGTCAACCGAAGATGTTTTTGTTAATCAAACCAACTTAAATCACGCCTTAAATGGCGATATTGTTAAAGTTTACCTGTATGCCAAAAAACGGGGAAAACAACCAGAAGGAGAAGTAGTTGAAATTATCAAACGTGCGAACATCAATATTGTTGGAGTTATCGATATATCTAAAACTTTTGCATTCATTATTGCCAATAGCCGCCAAATGCCCTATGACGTGTTTATTCCACTTGGAAAGATTAATGGTGCCCAGAACGGAGATAAAGTAGTGGCAAAAATTACCGAATGGCCTGCACAATATAGAAATCCTTTTGGCGAAGTAGTCGAAGTACTTGGTAAACCTGGCGAAAACGAAACAGAAATGCATGCTATACTTGCCGAATTTGATTTGCCTTATAAGTTCGAAGCCAGTGTTGAACAGGAAGCTGAAAGAATACCTGTAGAAATAACCGATGCAGATTATAAAGCTCGTCGTGACTTCAGGAATGTAACAACATTTACAATTGACCCCGTTGATGCTAAAGATTTTGACGATGCACTTTCTTTACAGAAACTACCCAATGGAAATTGGGAAATTGGCGTTCATATTGCCGATGTTACACATTATGTTAAAAAAGATTCGGTACTCGACCAGGAAGCCTATAACAGGGGAACATCTGTCTATCTTGTTGACAGGGTTGTACCCATGTTGCCCAAAAAATTATCTAACAATGTTTGCAGCTTGCGTCCAAATGAAGAAAAACTATGTTACAGCATCGTTTTTGAAATGGACAATAATGGCGACATTTGGGATCAGTGGATTGGGCGCACGGTTATAAAGTCGGATAAACGATTTTCGTACGAAGAAGCGCAGGCATTAATTGAAGGTGGTGAAGGCGAGCTTAAAAACGAAATTCTAATTTTGAACGAACTGGCACAAAAAATCCGTAAAAGACGATTCAAGGATGGAGCCATTTCTTTTGAACGTGTTGAGGTAAAATTCAATATTGATGAAACAGGCAAGCCCCTGGGGGTTTTCTTTAAAGTAAACAAAGAGTCGAATCAATTGATTGAAGAGTTTATGTTGCTTGCAAATAAACATGTTGCAGCATTTATTGGTGATGTTAAAAAAGGAGAACATGCCAAAACATTCGTTTACAGGGTACACGACAAACCAAACCCCGATAAATTGCAGATATTCTCGAAATTTATTCAACGTTTCGGGTATTCTATAAATACTACCGGGCATAAAAATATTACCACTTCTATAAACAACCTGCTCGACGAAGTACAGGGAAAGAAAGAACAAAATGTTATTGAAACACTTGCTGTAAGAGCCATGGCTAAAGCAGTGTATTCAACTAAAAATATCGGGCATTATGGATTATCGTTCGATTTTTACTCGCATTTTACTTCTCCCATTCGTCGTTATCCCGATATGATGGTTCACAAGCTTCTTACAGATTACATGAATGGCGCAAAAAGCAAAGACAAAGAAAAGTATGAAAAAATGTGCGTGTATGCATCAGAAATGGAACGACGTGCAGCCGAAGCCGAAAGAGCTTCAATAAAATACAAACAGGTTGAATTCATGAAAGACCACGTTGGAGAAGATTTCGATGGTATTATTTCGGGTGTTACCGAATGGGGCTTTTATGTTGAGCTAAACGAAAGCAAATGCGAAGGGCTTGTTCATATTCGCGAACTCGATGATGATTATTACTTTTTCGACGAAGACAATTATTCCATAATTGGCCGTAAAAACAAAAAGACATTCCAACTGGGTGATCCGGTCAGAATTAAAATTGTTCGCGCCGATCTGGAGAAAAAACAACTCGATTTTACACTCGCTTTAAGTTAAAGCTCCCTGATTTTGAATAATCCACATGAAAAAATCTTGTGGATTATTTTGTTTTTAAAATTATTTATCGACTATTCGAAAAATTCAGTCGAAAAATTTTGTACTAAAAAAACTCCGCCGTAATTTTGGAACGAAAAATTAAAATAGTCGAAAAATGATAAACGATCACGTTAACCAAAAGCAAAAAACAATTAAATACAGGATTATTGCTATTGCATCGCAGGTATTCAGCAAGTTTGGTTTTAAAAAAGCAACCATGGATGATATTGCCAAAGCTTCAGGAATGGGTAAAAGTTCTATCTATTATTATTTTAAAAGTAAAGAAGAAATTTTCGAAGCGGTTGTTAAACGCGATGCCGATTTGCTCAGTATTGAACTTGAAAAAAAAGTTATAAACAGTACCGACAACCCGAAAGAAAAAATCAGGAACTATGTTTTAATCCGCATGAAATTCCTGAAAGAGATGGTAAATTTTTACGAAGCCCTGAAGAATGACTATCTCTCGAACCTGGCTTTTACAGAAAGAGTTCGCGAGAAATACGATAAAGAAGAACAACAGATTATTCAGAAAATTCTACAGGAAGGGATTGATCTTGGAATATTTAACCTGCCTGAAACAAAAGTATCGTCAATTGCCATTGCTACGGCATTAAAGGGCTTGGAAACAGCATTGTTAATTAAAAATGAAATTTCGATTGACGATCTTGAAAGACACCTCGATCATATGTTACAAATCTTATTTTATGGTATTGTTAAACAATTATAAAAAAAGTAAAATGTTAAAAATATCAAGTGGAATAATTTTAGTATTACTTTCTTTAAACCTGCTGGCTCAAAACAAGTTAACCCTTAACGAGTGCCGCCAGATGGCTCTTGAAACAAACAAGAAAATTTTAATGGCCGAAGAGCATAAACTTGCCGCAACATCCGTGAAGAAATTTACCCGGACACAATACCTGCCAAACTTTGCAGCTAACGGCGGGTATATGCGAACAAACAAAGAATTTAATTTATTAAGTGAAAATATTTTTCTGCCTGTAATTCCTTCAGAAGCAATTAAAAATGGTAAACTGAATGAACTTGCTTTTTTAAATAACCCTTCGCTTTTAGCAGAAACATTCGAGTTAGATGGTAGTGGAAATATTATGCTTGACGAAAATGGTGATTATATCTTTAAAAATTATTCCTATTTACCTGCCGATGAAGTAAAATTTGGCTTTAAAAATATATATTCTGCAAACATTGGAATGATTCAACCCATTTTTACAGGAGGTAAAATTAAACAGTTAAATAATCTTGCCGATCAGGGTGAAGATATGATGCAGGCAAAAAAACAAATTGCCGAACACGAAGTGTTGTACGAAACCGATGAATATTACTGGAAAGTAATTTCACTTCAGGAAAAAGTTGTGCTTACACAATCGTATAAAAAAAGAATTGAACAGCTTATTGATGATTTAAATAATCTTTACCAGGAGGGCATTATAACAAATAATGATTTGCTTAGAGCAAAAGTTAAGCTCAGCGAAGTGGAATTAAAAATGCTTAAAGCATCGAATGGACTTCAAATGGCCCGTATGGCATTAAACCAGGTTATCGGGTTACCCGTTGATTCTGTTGTAGTGCTTTCCGACAGCCTTGAAACAAATTATCAAATTCCTGTTGATGTTGATTACACACAAATGGCATTAAGCGACAGGCCTGAAATAAGTTTAATGAATACTACTTTGGAAATGGCTAAATCGGGAGAGAAACTGATGAAATCGAGATACATGCCTAACGTCGGGTTAACAGCCAATTACATGTTCATGAATCCAAGTCCTTACAATGGATTTAAAGAAGAATTTGGTGCCGATTGGAATATTGGGGTTTTCGTAAATATTCCCCTGTTTCATTGGGGCGATAAAATACATACCGTTGATGCCATGCGCCACGAAAGAAATGCGGCAGAATTAAAATCCATTGAAACAGAAGAACTTATTACCCTGCAGGTAAAACAAACAATTTATAAATACACTGAATCGGTTAAAAAAGTTGAATTATCGAAAACAGCACTTCAGCAAACAGAAGAAAACTTAAAATTAACCCGGGATAATTTTGATGAAGGAATTGTTAAAGCAACCGATTTGCTCGAAGCCCAAACCATGTGGCAGGAAGCATATTCCAATTTAATTGATGCAAAAACAGAAAATAAACTTTGTGAAACAGAATTATTAAAGGTAACCGGACAATTGAATAAATAAAAAATTATATATATGAGAAAAAATAGCATCTGTTTATTATCACTATTGCTTATCGCGGCAGGTTGTGAAAAACAAAAAACAGGCGAAACAAAAGCCGAAAGGATTATCCCAATTACTACAACTGTTAGTATAGAAAAAAAATATGCCCCAGACATGATTTTTACCGGAACAGCTTTTGCAAATAAGGAGGCTAACCTGGGAACATCTTTACCCGGCAGAATAGAAAAATGTTACTTCATCGAAGGCCAAAAAGTAAATAAAGGGGATTTAATTGTCGAACTTTCATCGGAATTATATACCCAGGCATTAATAGAACGAAACACGCTTGAAAAAGATTTTGAACGGGTTTCTCGTTTACGCGACAAAGGAAGCATCAGCGAGCAGGATTTCGATCATGTTAAAGCACAATACGATGCTTCTGTTGCCAAAACACAAATGCTTAAAAAAAGTGCCGAAGTGCGAGCTCCATTTGCCGGAACAATTGTTGATTATATAGTCCAGGAAGGCGAAAACTACTTTTTTTCACCCAACCTGAAACCCGGATATTCAATGACATCGGGAATTGTACAACTAATGCAACTCGATATAATTAAGGTTACAGTTGATGTAAACGAAAAAGATATTTCAAAGATTTATTTAAACCAATCGGCCAATGTGGTATTCGATGCTTATCCTGAAAAAATATTCACGGGCAAAGTAAAATCTGTAGAACCCACTTTATCAACATTAACCCGAACAGCTAAAGTAGAAATACAAATCAATAATACCGATTTATTAATTAAACCGGGAATGTTTGCCAGGGTAAAAATCTTTTTACCCGAACAGCATGCTGTTTTTATTCCCTTCGAATCTATTTACAGGCAACCCGGAACAGGGCTTGAGTATGTCTTTGTTATTGATAACAATATAGCAGAAAAGGTTCAGGTAAGCAGAAAATTTTCAAACGAAAAATTTATAGCTGTTGACGGATTAAAACCCGGTAAAACCATAGCTGTTGCAGGTAAAAGCAAGCTTAGTACCGGATGCAGGGTAAAAGTTGGTAAATAATTTATGAATTAAAAAGTAAAAAAAAATGAAATTACCAAATACAACAGTAAACAGGCCGTTGGCTACAACAATGGCATTTCTTGCAATTTTGCTTTTTGGATTGGTATCAATGCAAAAATTATCACTCGACTTTTTGCCGGAGATGGAACTTCCTACTCTTACTGTTATGACAGTATATCCGGGAGCTTCTGCTGAAGAAGTCGAAGAACAGGTTACAAAAGAACTGGAAGAAATATTGGCAGGAACAGAAGGATTAAAAGAAATTACTTCCTCTTCAAAAGAAAATGTTTCTTTTATTGCCTTGCAATTTGAGTGGGGAGCTGATGTTACCGATGCTGCAAATAATGCACGGGATTTACTCGAACTTGTAAAAAGGAAGTTGCCTGCAAACGCTCAAAATCCTGTTATTTATAAAATAAATTCATCATTATTTCCTATCCTTCTTTATGGTATAACCGCAAAAGAAAATTATTCGGGAATTAACACGATTATTCAGGAAGAAATTGTAGGGCCTCTTAAAAAAATCGATGGTGTTGGTTCTGTGATTTATGTAGGGCAACCCGAGAGGGAAATAAAAATTAATATCGATCCTAAAAAACTAAACGCTTACAGGCTTTCTATAAGCCAGGTAGCTGCGGTTTTAAAAGCCGAAAATATAAATATCCCCGGGGGAAATATTAAAGTAGGAATTAATGATTTTGCTTTAAAAGTTCCCGGCAAATTTGAAAATACAGAACAAATTCAGAATGTTGTTCTGGCAGCATTTAATGGAAGAATAATTAAACTTAAAGATATTGCTGAAATTGATGATAGTTATAAAGAAAAAGATGAATTTGCACGATCTAAAAATGGCCTGGGTGTTGCACTTTTAATTCAGAAACAATCGGGTGCCAATACCCTTGATGTTGCTAATGCTATCCGCTCTAATGTTGCCGAAATTCAGAAAAAACTACCTCCCGATGTTGAAGTTTTAGAAATAATCAATACCGATGAAATTGTTAGTCAATCTGTTAAAAACCTTACCAATTCGCTCTGGTGGGCTTTACTTTTTGTTGTAGCCGTTGTTTTCATTTTTTTACGTGAATGGAAATCGAGTTTAATTATTTTCCTTACTATTCCTTTCTCTCTTATTTCAGCATTTCTTGCCATGTATATCATTGGATATACTATCAATATATTTTCTTTAATGGCAATTGTCATCGCGATAGGAATGGTTGTTGACAATGCAATTGTAGTTCTGGAAAATATAACACAACACATAGAAAAAGGAGTAAGGCCAAAGCAAGCTGCAATTTTTGGTGCCGGGGAAATGGGAATGGCTATTATTGCATCAACTGCAACAACTTTAATGGTTTTTATTCCAATGATCTTTGTTGGTGGAATTGTAGGTATTCTTTTCAAACAACTTGCAATCATTACATCGGTTACGATGATAGCATCATTAATTACTTCATTATCACTCACACCCATGGTTGCTTCAAAGCTGCTTAAAGGCCATCAAAAAGGGGAAAAACAAAATAAACACAATTGGGTTTTTACAAAAGGGGAAAAAATTTTTACCGGGCTTGAAAATTGGTATAAGGGAATTTTAAATTGGGCTATACATCATAAAATTTCCACAATAATTACTGCCGTATTCATTTTTATCGTGGTTATTTTATCTGGGAAAAAGCTTGGAACAGACTATATACCTGAATTTGATGCCGGAGATATTGCCATAATCTTTGAAACAGAAATTGGTACAAGTGCCGAGAAAACAGATAGTATTGCTCAAAAGGTAATGCAGATATTTTATGATGAAATCCCCGAAATGGTTCCGGGATCGTTATCTGCAATTTCAGGTCAAACTGCTGATGGAACAATGTCATCGGTAGGGTTTAAAGAAGGGAAAAATGTAAGTACCGTGCTTGCACACCTTGTTTTACCGGATAAACGAGAGCGCTCGGCTAAGGAAATAGGGGAAATGCTACGATATAAGCTTTCCGAAATTCCCGAAATCGAAAAGTACCATGTTACTGCAGGAAGCCTTATTTCTGATGCTGTTACCGGCAATATTAAACCTGTTGAAATCGAAATCTCGGGTAATGACTTCCAGGAAATGAATACTGTTGCAAATATTCTTTTTGAAAAATTAAGGGGAATAAACGGCCTGACAGATATTCAATCGACAATAGATGAAGGAAAGTCTGAAATTCATATCAATATTGATAAAGATAAAGCTTCTGATCTGGCATTAAATACAACAATGATTGCTTTGCAAATAAGGCAATCTGTTTTTGGTGCCGAAGCAGGTAATTTTACAGAAAAAGGGAATGATTACCAGATTGTCATTCGTTATTTACCTGAATATAGAAACAGGCTTGAAAATATTTCGAGTATCGAGGTAACGAATCTCCGCGGGGAACAAATCCCGGTTTCTGCATTTGCTCAAATATCAATAGGCTCAGGGCCATTACAAATAAATCATATCTCCCAGCAAAGAGTTGTTAAAATTATGGCAAATCTCATGGGAATATCTTTAGGCCATGCATCTGAACAGGTTCAAGAAATTGTAGATAACACGGATTTCCCTTCAGGAGTTGAGGTAAAACTCGCGGGGCAATTATCCAGCCAGGGAGAATCTTTTACTGATTTGTTCCTGATTTTATTTATCGGGATTATACTGGTATATATGGTAATGGCTGCACAGTTCGAATCATTGAAAGACCCGTTTATAATTATGTTTTCCATTCCTTTTACATTTGTAGGTATTATACTGGCTTTCTATATAACCGGCCTGACATTAAGTGTTACCACGTTTATTGGTGTAATCATGCTCATGGGAATAGTTGTAAACAACGGAATTATTCTTGTTGATTACACGAATATGTTAAGAAAACGAGGGTATTCATTATCAGAAGCCGTTCAGGAAGCAGGCCGTTCACGTTTACGCCCGGTACTTATGACAACTTTTACAACAATGTTAGGTATGTTACCCATGGCAATGAGTAAAGGCATGGGGCACGAAATGTATTCTCCGCTTGGTGTAACTATTATTGGTGGATTATTTATTTCAACTGTTGTTACTTTGATTCTTGTTCCTACAATTTATTCGGTATTTCACGGGAAAGAAGCGTAACAATTAATTATAAGTTATGAATGAAAAAGAAATAAAAGAGAAGTCATTCAAATTTGCTCTGCTAATAATTAAATTTATTAAGAAATTAATTGATGAAAAAAAAAGAATATGTTTTGAGTAAACAATTATTGCGCTCTGGAACGTCTGTTGGTACAAATATTAGAGAAGCTCAAAATGCACAAAGTAAAGCTGATTTCATGCATAAACTTTCTATTTCTCAAAAAGAATGTAATGAAACTATGTATTGGCTTGAACTGTTGAATCAGTCAGAATATATAAATGATGAAGACTTTAAAGGAATTCATTCTGAAGCAACTGAGATTTTAAAAATGCTTCGTAGCTCAATAATAACTACCAGGAAAAACCATAATTTATATTTACTATGAAAATGATATATGTAACATGCAACGTTAGTGTTCGCGAGCCCTTACTAAAAATGCTCGAGCTAAACGATATTAAAGATTACCAGGTGATTGAGCAGGTTATTGCAAAAAGTGTTAAAGGCGATCCTCGTTTTGATACCGCTGTTTGGCCCGGGTATAATTCAGCAGTACTAATGCAATTCAGCAACGATGAGCAGGCAATAGAAATAATGAAAAGAATACGGGAGTTTAACGAAAAAGCATTTAACGAAAACGAGCTGGTTACAGCCTGCTCATGGACAATCGACGATTACTTTTACGAATAGGAATTAAGCAGAAGGTAATAAACGGGGTTGTAAAAAAATTTCGAATAATGGCATAATACTTATAAAAAATCCGGCAGTTTTACACTCCCGGATTTTGTCTTATTAAAAGTTCTTTATTGAAGAAATAGATTATTCCTGAACTTTTACTTCAATTTCAATTGTACCAGCAGTTGTACCAGTTATAGCAACAACTTTAATTAATCCTTTTTTCGATGCATTGGCAGAAGTAGAAGCTGTTTCAAAAGCAATTACATTACCAACAGCCAAGGTTGTTGCATTTGATGCAGTTAAACCTGTAGCAGCTGTTACTATTTCACTGTCATCAGTCATTCCATCAAAATCTGTTCCTGTAATTGAAGTAGTTCCAAAAACAGTAGCATTTTTTGTTGCCCAACTTGTTATTCCTGGAAAAACTGTTTGTGCAGCAGCATTGCTTGGAGCAGCTATAGTAGCATCAGTTGATGCACCCCAGTAATAAACAAAATCAATTTTATCTGAATTTGTTGCTGCATCAGCAGAATTGTATATTAGACCGTTTACAGATGCAAATGAACTTCCTTCTGAAGCATCGTAAGAGCCAATTATTTTATCTGTATATGTAATAATTGCGCCAGCACCAGAAACGACAGTTACAGTTATTGTTTTTGAATCTGTCATTCCATCTTCGTCGGTTGCAATAAATGTATATTCATAAACTCCTGTTCCGGCCGGAGTAATTGCTTGTTGACCTTGATATAAATCAGGATCGATATCTGTAACCGGGTATCCTGTTATATCATTGTTTGTTAATCTTATAGTAAATGATTCCAAGTCTGCACTTCCTTTGGTTACAATCCATTTAAATGTAAATGTTGAGTCTTCAGTTACTGTTGCATCAGTATCAACATAAGTACCACCAATAAACTCAATGGTTGGTCCGGTAGTTGCCTCATCATCTTCGCACGATGTGAAAAATCCTACAGATAATACTGCAAGTCCAATAAAAAATAATTTAATTGTTTTCATAATTTTTAAATTTAGTTATGTTAGTAAATAAAGTTTCGGGATAGAATAACGAAGTTAATAAGTTTAAGCTTAAAAAACAATTGTTTTAATCTTTAGTTCATTAATTTTAGGGTTTTTTAACAACCCATTTGTTTTTTACCTGTTATCGTTCATTTTTCTGAATATTTTGTACCTTGTTTTGCTAAGATGTATAAAATGGTTCAAAAGTTGCGAGAGAAATAAATGAATTAAACAAACAAATAGTTAAAAGATATCGTAAAATGTTTCGCTAAGCTATCACAACAAATTTGAAATTAAATTGTATTTATAACTAAATATATATAATCATGAGAAAATATTTTTTAATCCTGTTGTCACTGCTTATACTAAGCAGTTGCGATCTTCTGGAAGATATCCTGGGTGATGAAGAAAGCGGGTTAACCAGTTCGGAAATTGTAGAAGGCTTAAAAACAGCTCTCGAAATCGGAACCGATACCGCATCAACAGAAATGTCGGCAAGCGACGGGTATTATAAAGGAAGCCCCCTGCTTGCATTAATTCAATTACCCGATGAAGTTGAAATGATTCGGACAGCCATAAACAGCAACTCAACAGTTAAGTTATTAAGCGAACAGGTTGGGCTTGATGATAAGTTCGATGATGTGATTTTAGCAGTTAACCGTGCTGCCGAAGATGCAGCTAAAGATGTAGCTCCTATTTTTAAGGATGCTATTTTCGATTTATCAATCAGCCAGGGATTAGACATCCTGCAAGGAATAGTTCCAACGGATGATGGTAAAAAATCAACGTATGCCGGGTTTGATTCAACAGCTGCTACCCAGTATTTAAAATTAAAAACATTCGACAACCTTGTTGCTTTGTATGCACCCCAAATTAATACATCACTTGATAAAGACCTTGTTTTGAATACTTCGGCTAACGAAATATGGGGTTCGTTTACAACAAATTATAATGATTTGCTTGATCTTATAAATAGCAATTTTTTAACAAGCAGTTTAGACGAACAACTCGGGCTGCCATCAGCAATAGCTGCAAACCTGGGAGAATTCTCAACCCGCGTTGCTTTAGATGAGTTGTTTTTCAGAGTCGGGAAAGAAGAAAAAAATATCCGTAAAAACCCATTTAAATGGGCCAGCTCAATCATTCAAAAAGTTTTTGGACATGTTTTTGATTAAAGGATATTTATTTCGGTTAGCGATATAAATTTTAGCCGATTTTTGAAAAACATTAAAAAAGAATTATATTGCTCATCATTAAAAACTAAATAGAATCATTTATGAAAACAAAACTCTTGTCTCTTTTACTTCTGGTTACATTTTTTATTTCGCCTGATTTGTTTGCCCAGGATGCTGATAAATTTCTTGGATATTGGCTAACCCAGGATGGCGATTCGCAGGTTAAGATTTTTAAAGCAAAAGACGGAAAATATTATGGTGATATTAAATGGTTAAAAACACCTAACGAACCTGATGGTACAGCAAAATTGGACAAAAACAATTCAGATGAAAAATTGAAAAAAAGACCCGTTCTTGGTTTACAGATTCTAAAATCATTTGAGTACAATGCTAAAGATAAGGAATGGGTTAATGGAACCATTTACGATCCTAAAAATGGAAAAACATACAAATGTTTCATCCGTTTTAAAGAAGGAGACGAAAAAACCTTATTGGTTAAAGGTTTTATTGGATTTTCACTGTTAGGAAGAGAAGTGGTTTGGCAAAAAGAAGAAAAATTAAGAGAATAAAAAACGAGTAAGATATACTTATTATACCCGCTTTTGCGGGTTTTTTTATTTCAATTATGGATACTCAGAAAATAATTGCACATACAACAGAGTTTGTAAAGTCAAAATTAACAGGTGATAGTTCGGGGCACGACTGGTGGCACATTTACAGGGTGTGGAATATGTCACGAAAAATTCAGAGGATTGAAGGTGGCGATTTGTTTGTTATTGAATTAGCTGCATTGCTTCACGATATTGCCGACTGGAAATTTAATCAAACCGAAAAATCAGGATTATCAATTGTTTCCGGCTGGCTTAAAAGCCAGGAAGTAACTCCTGAAATAAGTCAAAAAGTAATTTACATTATTGAACATATTTCGTTTAAAGGCGAAGGAGAGCAAGATAAAATGAATTTGCTCGAAGGGCAAATTGTTCAGGATGCCGACAGGCTCGATGCAATTGGAGCAACAGGTATTGCCCGTACTTTTGCATTTGGTGGCTGGAAAGGAAATGAAATGTACAATCCCGCGATAAAACCTGTTTCAAAAATGACTTTCGACCAATACAAAAAATCAAACGGGACAACAATAAATCATTTTTATGAAAAGCTGCTTTTACTTAAAGAACTTATGAACACGAATACCGCGAAGAAAATAGCAGAAAACAGGCATACTTTTATGGAACTTTTTTTAAACCGGTTTTTTAAAGAATGGGAAGGAGTCTGCTAATTTTTTATTAAATTCGGGTTACAATTTATTTCTATGATTCGTTTAAAAAACTATATTCTTGGTTTTTATGAATTGTTTTACCCCAATTTATGTATTGCCTGTAATTCTCATCTTTTAAACCAGGAAGAACTCATATGCACAAAGTGCCTGTACAACCTGCCAAAAACAAATTATCACAAAGAAATTGATAATCCTGTATCCCAGCTTTTCTGGGGCCGTACAAAAATTGAATTTGCCACAGCCTATTATTTTTTTCACAAGGGGAGCATGTTTCAGGATATGATGCATAAATTCAAATACAGCGGGTTAAAAGAAATCGGGTTCATATTAGGTAAATCATTTGGAGCACAGCTTAAAGAAAGCATGTTTAACCAGGTTGATATTATTATTCCTGTTCCTTTACATCCTAAAAAATTGAAAAAACGCGGGTATAATCAGAGCGAGTGGCTGGCCAGAGGGTTAGCCGAATCGTTAGCAAAAACAGTTGATACAAAGTCATTAGTTCGGGCTATTGCTACTGAAACACAAACCCGCAAATCACGCTTCGAACGATGGAAAAACGTGGAAAATATTTTTAAAATCACAAGTCCTGAATTGCTGGAAGGCAAACATATATTATTGGTTGATGATGTTGTAACTACCGGCTCTACTCTCGAAGCATGTGCAAATATTATACTCGAAATAAAAAATACCAAAGTAAGTATTGCTGCACTGGCTGTTGCTTAAATCGGAATAAACCGCTCAGGGGACTGTAATTTAAGAGTTTCAATAATTATTATTTGAGTTTCTACTTCAAAAACGGATCCAAGTGCAATTTCAAGAAACCGTAATAATCTTTTTCACTTTTTCTAGAGCTCCCTTCAGCAATATTTGAAGGGATTGAAACTGCGGCCCCTTGTGATTTGAGAATAAAGACCATATTTTCCCTTTTCAGGTAATTTTTGAACTATTTTATATACTTCATTTACTATTTGAATTCCTTTTTCCCAGATTTTTAATTTATTTAAGCTAATAGCCAGAAGCTGAAAGCTTTTTCTCAATCCAATTAACTACAAATTCAAAAATTACATCTTTCTCAAGTTCGTTATGCAGTTCGTGGTAAAGTCCGGGCCATTCTTTATAAGTAACATCCTTATTCAGTTTTTTCGCCTTTTCGGCAAACTCTTTACTGGCTTTAAATGAGGTAATGTTATCATCATTTCCATGCTGAATTAATGCCGGAATATTGATTTTTTCTGTATTTCCCAAAACCCAACGGCCCGCGTTAAAAATTTCAAAAAACATTCTGGCAGATATCTTTTCATGAACCAACGGGTCTGCAATATAAGCATCAACTATTTCTTTATCATGAGAAAGAGCTTTGACTTCTAAATTTGAATTCTGTGTAAACCTGGGATACACTCTGTTCATAACCCTTGCCAGAACAAGCATTAATGCCGATGGATCGAAAGAAAGACTAAACCAGGGAGATGAAATAATTGCTCCATTAAATGTATTCTCCCGTTTTAAAATATAGTTGGTAACAATATTCCCTCCCAGGCTATGTCCATAAATAAACTGGGGTAACCCGGGATAAAGCTTCTTTGATTCATTGATTAAAACATCAACATCTTTAAGAAAATCTTCGAATTCCCGAATATGCCCCCTACGGCCATCTGATTTTCCGTGTCCACGATAATCAATAGCATGAACAATAAATCTTTTTTCGGTAAAACGCATTGCCCAATGATCATAACGCTCGCTGTATTCACCAAAGCCATGAACAAGATTAATAACTGCTTTAGCTTTTTCTTTAGGTTCCCAAAGATACCCGGAAAGTTTCATTCCATCGAACGAAGCGTATAGTGTTGGTTTATAATTCATAATTTAACTGCTTAGTGTAATTATCAGACCAAATTTAACGATATTATGCAACAAATCATATAAATACTAACCGACAAATGCGCGGGGTCATTTAATTTAAGTTGTTTTGTTGAAATGATTGTTAAAGTAATCTGAAATAATTTTTGTAAATTAGCTTGAACAAACAGATTCTCCAACCTGTATTATTGACTTGTTAAACTTAAAACCGAATAAAATGATTAGAAAAATTACCTTTTTAATAGCGTTTGTATTTGTCGGGTTGTTGCTTTACGCACAAGAACCAGCAGATTCTTTACAATACTGGAAATTTAATGGTACTACAGCTTTAAATTTTACTCAGGTATCTTTAACCAATTGGGCTGCCGGTGGTGAAAATTCGTATGCTCTCAACGGGTTAATAAATCTTTCGTTGAATTATTCGAAAGATAAAAACGACTGGCTAAATACCCTGAATCTGGGTTACGGTTTGCAAAAACAAGGAGAGCAAGATGTTCGCAAAACCGACGACCAAATAGACTTTTTATCGAAATATGGCCGTAAGGTTTCTAAATCGTTTTTTATAAGTGCCATGCTCAATTTTAAAACCCAGTTTACCGAGGGTTTAAAATATGATGCTGATACCAGTTATGTGATATCAAAATTTATGGCCCCTGCTTATTTACAGGGAGCTTTAGGTATGGAATATAAACCAAGTGAAGTTTTTTATGCTGTATTGTCGCCTGTAGCAGGTAAATTAACCCTGGTAATGGATGATACTTTATCGGCAAAAGGAGCATTTGGAGTTGAAGCAGGTGAAAAAACCAGGTTAGAACTTGGGGGTGCTGCAAGTATTGGTTTCAAAAAAGACATTATGAAAAATGTAAATTTTAATACTACTTTGGGCTTGTTTTCTAATTATCTCGAAAATGCTCAAAACGTGGATGTGGACTGGAAAGTTTTCATTAATATGAAAATTAACGACGTTCTTTCTGCTAACCTGAATACTCACCTGATTTATGATGATGATATTGCTTATATTGATGATAAGGGCGTTGCAGGCGGGGCCCGGGTGCAGTTTAAAGAAGTTTTTGGGGTAGGGCTAACGTATAAATTCTAATTTGACGATATTTTTTAACCACGAAGAACCCGAAGGAGAAAAATCACGAAGAGCACGAAGCAATAATTTAATCTTTGTGAACCGTTGTGATATCCTTTGTGTACCGTGGTTAAATTTTTATGGATAATCCTTAAAATAATTTATCGAGAACTTCTTTTACTTTTTCCAATTCAGGATTTATTTCAAAAACATGTGCAGGTTTTAAATAATAGAGATTATGCTCTTTTTTAAAGCATTCTTCGCCACCACCCGTAATATTAAGCATTACCAAAGCATCTTTCTCTATTTTCCCTGTTTTAAATGCATTTATTAAAGTTGCAACAGCCACGGCGGCAGCACAATGAATATCGTTTCTTTCGGTTTGTTTAAAAATTCCTGCGGCCTCGTGCAATTCTTTGTTTGTTGCCAGTAAAACATCACCCCCGGCATCTTTCATTGCATCGTAAAGTCCTCCTGCAATTGGATATGGTGGTTTCCTGTTCGAAAGAACTTTTGCAGCAATTTCTTCAACATGTTTGCGGGCCTCGCTATCATCGTACGGGAGCATTGGGCGGGAATCTGCTTTCCATGCATCATGTATGGGAATAAACGGGTGATTCTGCGAAACCATTAATTTCATTTTATTTTTACCAAACCGTCCGTCTTCAATAAACCTGAGATTTGCCTCCCATGCTGCAATGGCACCGGTTCCGCTGCCAACTGCCTGGAAATAATAATCGGGGATTCGCCCAATTTGAGTTACTGCCGAAAGAACGGTTGTTCCCATCCCATCGCGGCGGGCTACATTTTTTGCCCCGCCTTCGGCTATAAATCCTTCAATCTGACAGGCAAGGTTTGAAAGATGAATTGCATCGAAATAATCACTACCCGAGCGTGTTGAAATCAGCTTGACACAATCTTTTATTGGCTCGTCGAACCAGAGTGCATTCAGGTTATCTTCAGGAACACAGAGCAATAATGGAATACTGTTATCGGAACAAACGCGGGCAAAAGCTCGTGCTGTATTTCCTGCAGATGCAACGACAAGGGTCTTTTTCATTTCGGAATCCATGCGGGCACAAACAGAATATGCCTCTGTTTCTTTAAATGAACAAGTCCTGAAATCAGCACCTTTCTCAGGCCAATAACCACTAAAAGTAATGTAAAGATTTTCCAATCCAATATATTTTGCCAATCCTTCGCTTTTATATGTAACAGGTGCCGATGAGCCTTTTAAAATTTTTTTAACAGGAAGCCAGTCAGCAAACTTATAAATACCAAACGAATTGTCTTTAACATTTAATTGTTTGTTCTTGTAAATGGCTCGTACTAACGTTGGTTCGGTTTCTCCGGGTGCATCAAGTGTCCAACCCTGATCTTCGAATTGTTTCCCGGTTTTTACCGATTCAAGAATATATTCTGTGGCTTTAAAATCCTGTATCATTATTTTGAAATTTATAAGTGGTAAAAATAATAAAATAGAATTAGTAGTATAAAAAAATAACATCCGATTTTTATTTTTACCGGATGTCATTTTTATAAAGTATAATTCACGGGTTTTATTTAACGGGCAAACTGTAAACCAGTTTTAAATGAACAAACATGCTGGGTTCGAACTCACTGTTTTGTCGTGTACGGTCATCTCCAATATTTACCAGTGGTAATCCCAGAGTAATTTTATCATCTTCTTCGAATAATCCATAATCTTTAGAAAGAGAATATCCTAAGCGCCCTTCGAGGAAGAAGTTGTCCCATACATGTACATTTGAGAACCACGACAAATCTATGCTTCTGCGGTCAATATAATAATTTTTGTAATTTTCTTCGTTTATCCTGTATGTAGTTGTTAGCCCTATAAAATGAAGCCCTGTAGAGAAATTCTGAGAAGGCTGATAAAAGACTTTTCCGTAAATCGGGATTAAACCGTTAATTTTAATATTTCTTCCCAAGTTCCAGTCGAGATAAAATACGGGTACAATGTATGTTCCGAAAAATTCCTGGTTATACATTACCCCTAATCGATAAGTAAAATTTTCATTTTTTACTCGTTCGTACATAATCAAACCACCCAACTGAACTGATTTTGAAAAAGATGCATTAAAATCGCTCATGTAACGGGGAGAAAACAATATCTGAAGAAATTCTTTGGAATTAAAACGATATATCAAGCCGGTTTTAAAAATAAACCCATGTAACCTGAAGCTTTCGAAATCAGGGTAAGCAGAAGAAAAAGTGTTATTAACTGCAAAATACTGGTAGTCTAAACTTGAATACCATATTGATGAATCTTTAAGTACGATGGGTAAATTCAGGTTCGACATAAAAGCTGCTTCATAGTTTTTACTATGGTTCCCGCTTTCTGTTTCTATGAAATTATAGTTGCCTGAAGCCGAAAAAATATCGAAACGTTTTTGAGCAAAAACCGATATTGATAAGTTAAGTACAAGTACAATAGTTAAGATTTTTTTTATCATGAGATTTAAATTTTAGGTAAAAAAGGGTTTCAAATATTTCACATTCGATCACTAAATTAAACTTTTATAGTTAAAAACCAAACTTTAAAATAGCAGGATATTGTTATAAAACAAGATGTGTTACAATATCTTCATTTTCAGACAAGTTGATATGCAGCGTTTGTAATCCTGCCGATTGTGCAGCCTTTATGTTTATCTCCGAATCATCAATAAATAAGGTTTCTTCAGGAATCATGTTGCTGTGTTTGAGTACATATCTGAAAATTTCCAAATCTGGTTTTCGATACCCTATTTCGAATGAATAATATGCTTGTTCGAACAAGCTGTTGAAGTTAAAACCATAACCTGTTTTAAAATCTGAACTGTATTTATCGAAGTGGATTTTATTGGTGTTACTCAAAAGAAAGACCCTGTAATTTTTTCTGGTTTTCCCGATTAATTCAATCCTGTCCTTTGGAAAATCAAGTAACATGGCGTTCCAGACCGAATCAATCATTTCGTCGCTAACCGGATTGCTTATGTATTTTCTAATTTCTGCCCGGAATTGGACGGGAGAAATTAAACCCTTTTCAAGCAAGTCGAATAAATTTGTTTGATTAGTGAGTGTATAGCTTTTTTCGAACCCGCCTGCCGGAGATGCCGGATCAGCAAACCCAAGCTTTTTCATTTCCGTAGCAGTTTTTTGTGTATCAAGATTTATAATAACACCGCCTAAATCAAAAATGATATTTTTTATTTTATTGGTTTGCATCTGTTTTTTCATATTTTGGAAGCAAAAATAGAAAACATTTACAGAATAGCCGATCTTTTTATAATTTTATCAAAAATCAAAATATGCGAATAAACGGGAAAAATTATCATACTATCTGGGTTAAAGAAAACGAGCCGGGAACCATTCAAATTATTGATCAGCGATTTTTGCCTTTTGAATTTAAGATTGTTGATTTAAAAACACCCGAAGATGTTTACCTGGCCATTAAGGAAATGTGGCTTCGTGGTGCCCCGTTGATTGGAGTTGCCGCGGCTTATGGAATGTACCTAGGTTTATTGCAGATTAAATCGGAAGATAATTGTGAAATTGAAAGCTTAGCTTCATACTTAAAATCATCGCGCCCAACGGCAGTAAACCTTCAGTTTGCAGTCGATTTAGTAATTAATCAGATTAAAAATGAAAAATCAATCGACAAAAAAATTCAAATAGCTTTCGAAACAGCCAACCGGCTTAAAGAAAAAGAAATTGATAATTGCCTTAGAATTGGAGAGTTTGGATTTTCTTTGATTGAAAAAATAAGCAAGTCGAAAGCCGGAGATGTAGTAAATATTCTAACACATTGTAATGCTGGCTGGCTGGCATGTGTTGATTACGGAACAGCAACAGCGCCAATTTACCTGGCTCATAAAAAAGGAATAAAAATTCATGTCTGGGTTGATGAAACCCGCCCTCGTAACCAGGGAGCACGATTAACAGCTTTTGAACTTGGGCAGGAAGGTATTTCACATACAGTTATTGCCGATAATACAGGTGGTTTGCTAATGCAAAAAGGGTTGGTTGATGTGGTAATTGTTGGCAGTGATCGTACAAGTGCAACTGGTGATGTGGCAAACAAAATAGGTACATACCTGAAAGCCCTTGCTGCTTACGATAATAATATCCCTTTTTATGTTGCTCTCCCGATTTCTACAATAGACTGGGAAATAAATGATGGAATTAAAGAAATACCTATTGAACAACGCGATGAGAACGAAGTAAAATATGTTGAAGGGTGGGATGGAAGTAGAATTGTAAAAATTAGAATAATGCCTGAAAACAGCCCCGTTTCAAATTATGGTTTCGATATTACTCCTGCAAAATATGTGAGTGCTTTAATTACAGAAAAGGGAATTTGCAAAGCCAATAGACAAGATTTAGAAAAGTTTAGAAAATGAGAGTTGATGAAGGATATATAAAGTTTAACCTGAATTGGGAGAAAAAATCTTTTGATTTCAATGACACTGATTTTTCAGCTCTTAATTTTTATCGCCAGGAACTTTTTGAATCGGGATTAATTGGTGCATATCCCGATGGTATTGGTTTTGGAAATATAAGTATGCGTTACGATAAACACAATTTTATTATTTCCGGTTCTGAAACCGGGAATTTAAAAAATCTTTCAAAAGAGCATTATGCTTTAGTTGAAGCATTCAATATTAAAGAAAACAGGGTTCATTGTGTCGGGTTAACCAAAGCATCATCAGAATCGTTGAGCCATGCTGCAATATATAAAATCAATCTGAATGTGAATGGAGTTATACATGTTCACAACCAAGAAATGTGGAAACGATATATTCATAAACTCCCAACAACAAATAAAGATGCAGAATTTGGAACTCCCGGGATGGCTTCTGAAATATCAAGGTACGCAGGTAAATCACATGGAGTAATCATTATGGGAGGACATCCTGAAGGAATTATTTCGTATGGAATAACGCTGAACGATGCATACAACGAATTACATAAATATTTTTAAATATGACTAAAGTAGCAATTATTGGTGGTTCGGGCCTTGAAAATCCTGACATATTAAAATTACCCCAAATAATAAAAGTGAAAACTCCTTTTGGAGAACCCTCATCGGAACTAACAACAGGTAAAATAGGAAATATGGATGTGGTTATATTATCGCGTCATGGGAAAAAACATACAATTCCTCCAACACAGGTAAATAACAGGGCCAATATTTGGGCACTGAAGGAACAGGGATGTGAATATATTCTTGCAACTACTGCTTGTGGCAGCCTTCGCCAGGAGATTAACCGTGGCGATTTGGTAATACCCGATCAGTTTATCGATTTTACCCGGCATCGAAAAGTGAGTTTTTTCGAAGAGTTTGAAAATGGAGATATGAAACATACAGTTGTAGCCGATCCATTTAACAAACAACTCAGGAATTTTTTAATCCTCTCGGCAACCGAACTGAATTTAAAATTTCATAAACAGGGAACAGTGGTTACAATTGAGGGGCCACGTTTTTCGACCCGGGCAGAATCGAATATGTTTCGTTCGTGGGGTGCCGATGTAATTAATATGTCAACTGCACCTGAAGCCATTCTGGCAAACGAGATAGGAATTCCGTATGCTGCCATTGCTATGAGTACCGATTATGATTGCTGGAAAACGGATGAAGAACCGGTTACCTGGGAGGAGATAATTGAAATATTTGAGCAAAACGTTCATCATGTAATTGAGCTTATTTTAAGGACATTACAAAAGCTAGAAGCAAAATAATTTAATTTTCGAAACAATTATCTTTAAAATTATTGCGTAATTGACAACAAATAATTAATATTGCAATCCGAATTTTATCGAGAGATAAAGATAGGGTCCATATGCCGGCAGGCAGGGCTCAGCAAACGGAAAAATTCGGGCCCATAGCTCAGCTGGTTAGAGCATCTGACTCATAATCAGAGGGTCCCTGGTTCGAGCCCAGGTGGGCCCACAGGCACAAAAGCAAACCCTTGCAGACTAAATATCTGTAAGGGTTCTTTTTTTGCCATATCTATTGCGAAAATAATGTTCTGTAAACCAACAAATAGTGTTGTTTCGGGGTTTAAGCGTATAAGGGAATTAATTAAATATCGAAATTTATTTTAAAAAATATGATGCTTTTTATAAATTAATATTATATTTGTACTCTGAAACGATTTTAGTCAGTTTTGTTATTATGGGAATAGATGATACAAAAGATAAGATTTTAACAGTAGCTGAAAAATTATTCAGCCAATTTGGATTTCATAAAACTTCTATGGATGAAATTGCTAAAATAGCCAGAAAAGCAAAAGGTTCATTATATTATCATTTTACGAGTAAAGAAGAGTTGTTTAAAGAAGTAGTTTCAAGGGAAATATATAATCTCCAAAGTAATTTATCAATTATTGTTAATGATGATAAATTAAAAGCAACCGAAAAAATAAAAAAATATTTTATTAAAAGAATGGAAATTTTACATAGTGCCGCAAACTACCACGAAACAATTAAAGCAGATTTTTTTGAACATTTTGATTTTATTGACGATTTGCGAACAGGTTTAGATATATGGGAAAAAAATAATATTAGAAAAATAGTTAATCAAGGTATTGAAAGAGGGGATTTTAAAGCCATTGAAGATATTGATATTTTAATTGATGTAGTTATTATGGTATTAAAAGGACTTGAAATACCATTTTTTCTACAGAATAAATACAAGAAATATTCACCTTATTTTGATAATTTATCAGAAATTCTAACAAAAGGATTATCAAAATAATTTTTTTTTGCCTGATATAGACGGAAAAACATAAATAGTATAAAACGAACATATGCATGAATTCAATTTCACATTATCTTCATCAACAGATAATCAAAAACAATTTTTTTATAAAAAGAATAATAGATTAATTAATATGATGTTATGAGTTTGGTAATTAAAGAAATATCATCTAAAAAAGAAATTATAGAATTTATAAAATTTCCTGACAAATTGTATTTAGGAAACAATTATTACATTCCGGCCATTCATACCAATGAATTACAAACGTTATCTTTTGACAAAAACCCTGCTTTTGAATTTTGTAGAGCTAGATATTGGTTAGCAACCAAGAATGGAGTAATTGTTGGACGAGTGGCAGGAATCATTAATAACAAGTATAATAAAAAAAATAATATTAAATATGCACGATTTGGGTGGCTTGATTTTATTGATGATGAAGAAGTATTAAAAATATTACTGCAAACAGTCGAAAAGTGGGCAATAAATGAACAGATGGAATATATACATGGCCCATTGGGATTTTCATCTTTCGATCCTTCGGGAATTTTAATAGAAGGTTTTAACGAAATGCCTACATCTTTTGCTCACTACAATTTCCCTTATTATTCAACATTAATTGAAAAGCTGGGATATAAAAAAGAGATTGATTGGGTTGAATATAATGTTAAGGTTCCAAAATCTGTACCTGAGAAATTTATACAAGGAGCAGATTCAATTAAAAAACGATATAAATTACATAGTGCTATTCTGAAGAAGAAAGAGGATTTACTAAAATATGCAGACGATATATTTAAACTTTTAAATATTGAATATGCTGATATTTATGCTTTTTCTGAATTAACAAAGGAACAAATTGAACAACTCAAGAAACAATTTATAGCAATTCTAAAACCCGAATTTGTATCAATCGTTTTAAATTCAACTAACAAAGTAGTTGGTTTTGGAATAACAATCCCGTCTCTTTCGAAAGCAAAACAAAAAATAAAGGGAGAATTATTCCCTTTTGGTATTTTACGTATTATGTATGCTTTGCGGAAAAATGATACCGTTGATACATTACTTATAGCTATTCAAAAAGAGTATCAGAACAAAGGTGTTAATGGGTTAATTTTTAACGAAATCATGAGTGCGTTTATTAAAAATGGAATTACGAATCTTGAATCAACCCGTGAACTGGAAAATAATAATAAGGTAAAAAATCTTTGGAATAAGTTTGAATACAGACAGAATAAAAGAGTACGATGTTATAAAAAATACTGCAATGAATAAATTCAAAGAACTTTTTAATAATACAAATATTAATAAAGATTTATTAAAGAAATACAATATCCCGATGCCTAAAATAAGAAAACGTGAAACTATAATTACGAAAACAAATAAATTCGTTGATAAGGTTATTATTATAACAGGGGCATCATCAGGCATAGGTAAAGCATGTGCATTTGAATTTGCTGCTAACGGAGCTAAAGTTGTTCTTGCTGCTCGTAGAATTAATGAACTAAATAAAATCGAAAATGAAATCAAAATGCAAGGAGGAGAAGCCTTTTCTGTGAAAACCGATGTTAAGAATATTGGAGATTGTAAAAACCTGATTTATAAAACAATAGAAAAACATAGGAAAATAGATGTTTTAATTAATAATGCAGGCATATCAATGAGAGCTATTTTCGAAGATTTAGATTTATCTGTAATAAAAGAACTAATGGATACAAATTTTTACGGTGCCGTTTACTGTACAAAATTTGCATTGCCTTTTTTGTTAAAACAAAAAGGAACTGTAATTGGTATTTCATCAATTTCAGGACTAACACCCTTGCCCGGAAGAACAGGATACAGTGCATCAAAACATGCAATGGTTGGTTTTTTAAATACTTTACGATTAGAAAATATAAAAAAGGGACTGAATGTATTGGTGGTACATCCTGGATTTACCTCATCAAATATTAGGAATGTAGCATTAAACAAACTGGGGATGCCGCAAAAAGAATCACCAAGAAATGAAGAAGGAATGATGACCGCTGAAAGGGTAGCTCAAATTATTGCCAAAGCAACTTTAAAAAGAGAACGCGATTTAATTTTAACTCAACAAGGAAAACTTGTAGTATGGTTACATAAAAATTTCCCCGGAATTACAGACAGGATTATTTTATATGAAATTTCTAAAGAACCGGGTTCCCTTTTTTGATAAAAAAATAAATAAAACAGGAATGAAAGGATTATCTGAATATTTATTAGACCTGCTTGGTTGGGAAATTAAAGGTGAATTTCCTGATGTAAAAAAGAGCATTGTTATTTTTGCCCCACATACAAGTTATTGGGATGGTTTATATGGTAAGCTTTATCTAATGAATACAGGAATTAATTATAAATTTTTATCAAAAAAGGAATTCTTTAAATTTCCTATGAAATACTTTTTTAAAGCTTTTGGTTCTATGCCGGTGTATAAAAACAAGGAATATATTAATCAGGTTGCTGAATTATTTAATAATAGCAAAGAAATACATATTGTATTATCCCCCGAAGGTCAATTGGCAAAAACTACTCATTGGAAAAAAGGATTTTATTATATGGCTGAGAAAGCAAATGTCCCGATTGTAATTGGTTATATTGACTATAAGAAGAAAGAATTGGGTATCAAGGGTGTAATTACTGAAACAAATAATATACTAACAACAATGACAGAAATAAATAAAATGTACAAAAATGTAAATGCAAAATATCCGGAGAATTTTGCCACAGATAAAAGGTTTAATTAAAAAATTTTATCCTTGTATGACCAAAAAACAAAAACAGTCTAAAAAAACAAAATGAATTATGAAAAAATTAGCAGAAGCAATAGTTAAATTTAGAATACTAATAGTTATCATCACTTTGTTGATAACGTTAGTTCTAGGGTATTTTATAAAAGATATCAAGTTTAATTCTGATATAATGAGTTACCTCCCTGAAGATGATAATGTAGCAGTCCTTTTCAATAATGTTGGAAAGAAATATGGAGGGAACGATATGGCATTAATTGCAATTCAATCCGATAATATTTTTCAAAAAGATGTATTAGAACATATTAAGCAATTAACCGATTCGATAAAAACGCTTGAAGGTGTTGGGACAGTGACAAGCTTAATTGATGTAATAGATATTAAAGGCAGTGATTGGGGAATTGAAATTGGGAAATTAATTGATGCATACGATTTACCTGAAACAAATGAAGAACTTGATAGTCTCAAGCAATACATTCTTTCTAAGGAAATGTACAGAGGGTCTTTAATTTCTGAAGATGCCACAACAACCTTAATTATTGCAAAAATTAATAGTGCTGTAAGCGATAAATCGACCATTACCAATCAAATAAAAGAAATGGTTACAGAAATAAATATGCCCGAAAAAATATATTATGGAGGAATTCCTTTTATGATATTTGAAATTGGGAATATAATAAGTCATGATATGATCTGGTTGGGCCTATCGGCTTTTATTTTAATAGCTTTTATTTTACTATTAAGTTTTAAAACAACAAGAGGGGTCATTCTGCCATTATCAACAGTCATAATTGCTTCAATATGGACAATTGGAATTATGAGTATATTAAAATTCGAGATAACCCTTATTACAAGTATTATTCCTGTCATATTGTTAGCTGTTGGAAGTGCTTATACCATTCATGTAATTAATAGAATTAATGAAGAAAAAGATCAGGATACTAAAAAAGCATTGCTTAAAGCAGTTGCTTATATTATTATTCCGGTTTTTCTAGCATCAATAACCACAATGGTTGGATTTCTATCCTTTATTTTTGGCTCGTACCTGACCCTGATTCGTGACTTTGGAGTATTCACGGCGCTTGGTGTGTTTTTCTCATTAGTGTTGTCTGTAACATTTGTTCCAGCTTTAATTGCTATGTCCCAATCAAAAAGTAATACAAATATGGATAAGGCGCGATCTGATAAATCAACAATACTTAATAATTTTCTTAAACAACTATCAATAATCATTTTTAAGCATCCCAAATACTCCTTTACAATATGGTCCATTATTTTAATTATTTGTGTAATTGGAATATTTAAGGTTGAACGAAGAGTTGATATGATTGATTATTTTAAAGAAGAAAGTACAATACGAAAAACCGAAAAGCTATTACAAGACAAATTTTCCGGCAGCTTACCTGTATATGTTACAGTTAAAGGCAATGTTCAAAGCCCGGAGGTATTAAATACCATGAATAAAGTGCAAATTTTCATGGAACAAAATGAATATATGAAGCAAACTCAATCAGTTGCTGATTTAATAAAGGAAATGAATAATATAATGGGAGAAGGAAAAACGATTCCCGAATCAGAAGAAAAAATTCAACAATTATGGTTTTTGTTAGATGGGCAGGATATTATGGAGCAACTTGTTAGCTCTGACCTTGATGAAGGACTAATTCAGGGGAATATATCTACTACAGATAACGAAGCTCTATCGAAATTTTCAAATGATTTGGAACAATTTATCAATGAAAATCAAAGCGACGAATGCAAAATGGAAGTTACAGGAATACCTTCTTTATACGAACGTTTAAATCAAAGTATTGTAAAAAGCCAGATGTATAGTCTTATTCTGTCAATTATTCTTGTTTTTATTATCGTTGCCGGATTGCTTAAATCACCTCTTAAAGGATTTTTTGCAATAGTTCCTATTAGCGCCACTTTAATTCTCCTGTTTGGATTTATGGGCTTTACGGGAATACCTCTTGATATTGCAACAGTTTTAGTAGGAAGTATTTCGGTAGGAATAGGAATTGATTATGCAATACACCTGATAACTCATTTTGAAGAAGATTATAAAAAAACAAATAATGTTCAGTCGGCACTGGAAGAAAGTATTAAAATTAGTGGCAGGGCAATAGTTATTAATGTTTTATCTGTTTCATTAGGGTTTTTGGTATTATTATTTTCAAACTTGGTTCCACTACAAAGATTCGGGTTGTTAATTGCTGTTACCATGATAAGTTCTGGCATAGCAACTCTAACTCTTATGCCTGTTGTAATAAATTTAATAAGCAGGAGAATTAAAATAAAGTCATTAACAAATTAATTATTAAAAAAGTAAAACTATGAGAAAATTAGAAATTCAAACAATCATGAGTGCATTATTCATATTTGCAGGGTTACTTTCAGCAAATGCACAAGATGCAAACACCATTTTAAAGAATGTGGACAATGTCCTGTTTTCAGCCAAAGATATGTCTGGAAATAATAAAATGATTTTAATTGATAAATCGGGGAATGAAGAAATTCGGGAAGCAACAACACAACAAAAGGGAATAGATAAACGAATGTTTCGTTTTACCTCGCCATCGTCTCAGGCAGGCATAGCAGTTTTATCTTTGCCCGAAGATGTTATGTATTTGTATTTACCTGCATTTGGAAAAGAAAGAAGGATTGCATCAAGCGCTAAAAACCAAAATTTTGCCGGTACCGATTTTTCTTATGATGATATGGAATCAAAACCATATTCGGAAAAATATACTCCAAAACTGCTGAATACAGAAGGAAACGTATATGTTTTAGAATTAATTCCCTTATCTCTAAAATCAGATTATTCAAAAATTATAATGAAGGTTCATAAAACAAATTTTTATCCTGAATTATTAGAGTATTATAACAAGGCTAATAATAAAGTTAAGGTTGCAAAATATACTTTTAATAAAATCGGTAATTACTGGAACCCTTCAGAAATTGAAATGACTGATTTAAAAAAGAATCATAAAACCAAAATGATTATGAATGATGTTAAATACGATACCGGGTTAGCGGATGAAGAATTTACTGTTAGAAAATTAAAACAGTAAAAAGTAAGCTTTGGGGAGTATACTGATCGATTTTGTTTTTCCGGGTAATCTAAAATCAATTTCTCCCCAAGCTTTAATCTTAACGAATATGAAAAAACAAATTTCATTAGTATTGTCAAGTGGTGGCGCACGAGGTGTTGCACATATTGGAGTTATTGAGGAACTTGAAAAACAAGGTTTCGAGATTAAATCAATTGCGGGAACATCCATGGGCGCTTTAGTTGGAGGAATATATGCAACCGGGAAACTTGATGTTTATAAAGAATGGATGTGTTCTTTGGATAAAATGGATGTTTTTAATCTCATTGATTTTACATTTAGCAGGAATGGCATTATAAAAGGAGATAAAATATTAAGAGAAATGAAAAAAATGATTCCTGATAGAAATATTGAAGATTTACCTGTCCCTTTTGTTGCTGTTGCTACCGATATAAGTAATGATAAAGAACTTGTTTTTAACAGGGGTAGTTTATATTATGCTATAAGGGCATCCATATCAATACCAACGGTATTTACACCCTTAATTAAAGATGGTTACTATATAGTAGATGGAGGTGTTATAAATCCTATTCCAATTAACAGGGCGGAAAGGTTCGACGGCGATATTTTAGTGGTAGTTGATGTAAACTCACGTATTCCAAATATTACCAATCAAATACCGGAGGATAATAATCAAGAAGAAAAAAAATATTCTAAGTATATAAATTCTGTCATAAATAAACTCGATTATTTTATTCCCCAAAATGACTCAGATAAAATCGGATATTTTAATTTATTAAATAAAACAACGGGTTTAATGCTCAACCAAATATCCTTAATGACATTAGAAAAATATCAACCTGATATTTTAATAAATATTTCAAAAGATTCTTTTGGAACTTATGATTTCTATAAATCAGAGAAATTAATTGAAGAAGGAAGAAGAGCAACAATTGAAGCAATTAAAAAATTTAAAACTGTCGCATGATGAGAACAACAGCAATAATATGTGCATTTAACGAACAGGATACAATCAAGAATGTAGTAACAACTATTTTAGATTATTTTTTTGATGAGGTTATCATCGTAAACGATGGTTCGTCTGATAAAACAGATGAAATATTAAATGAAATAAGCAGGTTTTATAACTTCAAATACATTGCTTTACCTGAAAACAAAGGAAAAGGATTTGCGATGGCAACCGGAATTGAGAATGCCAACAGTGAAATAATCGTGTTTATAGATGCTGACTTATCAAATTTAAAAGATGAACATTTTTGGCAGCTATTAATTCCTGTTATTGAAAATGAAGCAGATATGGTATTAGGCCAGGCAACAGAAACCCTGATAAATTATAAGTATAATCCGTTTAAATCATTTACTGGTGAAAGAGTTCTTTTAAAGAAAGATATCCTGCCAATCATTGATAAAATGAAACATTCAAGGTTTGGTGTAGAAACACTCATCAATCTTTATTATCAATCCGAAGGCAAAAAAATTAAGTATGTAATGTTAAACGGGTTAATACATCCCACGAAGTTTGATAAAACAAATTCTTCCCAGGCAATAATGGAGTTTATGAAAGAAGGGCATCAAATAGCCCAGACAGTATTCAAAAATTACGATTTAGTAACAAAAACAATAAAAAATCAATTTCAAATATTATAAAATCATGAAACGAATAAATTTAATTTTTATAATGATGACAATGCTTTTAATTAGCATAAATATTACAAAAGCACAAGAAATTACTAATTTAAAATTATCAGGAGAATTATTTACCGACCAACGCTTATTGCTTCAGGAACAAAATGATTGGGCGTGGAATGAAAATCGTTTAACCCTGAATCTTGATAAAAAAATAACTGGGAATTCTAGATTTTACAGTGAAATATGGTTAAGAAACATGGGACTTCCAAATATTAGTTCATCTGCCGATTTATACAATAAAAGTATAGTTGATCCTTATAACCTGGAAGTTAGAGAAGCTTACGTTCAACTATTGGGATTTTTAACAGATAATCTGGATATAAAAGTTGGCCGCCAAAGAATTACCTGGGGTACTGGCGATAAACTAAATCCGACAGATAATCTAAATCCTTATGATTTAGAAGATGTTCTGGATTTTGGCCGCCACAGAGGTTCTGATGCTATAAGTTTTGACTACTATTTTAATTCCGAATTCTCTCTGCAAGGGGCTTATATTCCTTTTTTTCAACCGGCAACTATGCCCGTTGGAATTTTTGCCAACGCCCTGAATCCTACGCTGGAATTACCACAAGGAATGACTTTAAACGGGTTTACTGACCAAACAAAAATGCCTGAATACAATTTAAGCGAAAGCACAACTACAGGATTAAAATTTAAAGGTTTTGCAGCCGGGTTTGATTTCTCGTTAAGCTATGTTTGGGGCATAGATGGAATGCCTGTTGCAACATACAATACATTTTCACCTGCTGATACACTCGGTGCAATAAATATAAATTCTCAACTTTCGTTTTATCGTACACATATTTTTGGAGCTGATTTGGCTGGGAGTATTGGTGGTATTGGCGTTTGGGCAGAAGCGGCAGCTTTTTTGCCGGAAAGCAAAGTTGTTATGACAAATGATTTGTCTGCAATGTATCCAATGTCGCCTGTTCCTGTAACTCAGGATACAACAGTATTAGATAAAGAAGCATATGTAAAGTTTGTTTTGGGTGCCGATTACAATTTTGCTAATGGAACTTATCTTAATATACAATACTTACACGGTTTTATAAATGAAAGAGGTACAGATAATTTAAACGACTATTTCTTTGTCCAGTTAGAGAGAAATTTTTTTGACGATAAATTAAAAATAGCACCATTGGCAGGAGGTTTTATTGTTTCAGATTGGAATGATGTTGGAAATAATTATGCCCTGATTTATATCCCAGAAGCCTCATACATGGCAACAGATAATGCTGAAATAATATTGTCAGCGGCTATATTTGACGGGAAAGGAGAAAACGTATTTGCAAATTTAGGGGAGTATAATATGATGATGTTTAAACTGAAATATAGTTTTTGATGACTAAGTTCTTTTTTAGTACATCAGTAGTTCTGTTATTCCTGATAGTATTTAAAAGATCGGAAATAGGTTCAAGTTTAAATGGGTATTGGTTAGATCGTAATAATTAGAAGTTAAGGAAAAATACAAACAGGATTAAAGTATATATTGAACAGCTATAATTTCTGCATTAAAAAATTTTAAAGCTACTATAAATTTAACCCCTAACATCAATGTTCCTTACTGGATTTTTAATCTGCTTGTTGTAAAAAGTCTGAACAAAATCCATTCTAATATTGGAAAATTGGGAATAAGTTAATTTTTGAATTCTAAGTTATTATGAAAAGAAGCAGTTTAAACATTAGATTAATAATTACTTGTTTAGGATCTCTTATTTTAGTTTTTGTTGCAGGCTGTGAAGATTATTTTGAATATAGTCCCTATGCTGCAAATATAAAAGATTCATATAAAAATATTCATAAAGAAAATATAAATAATCTAATTCTGGCAGATACAGCAAAGGATGAAATCAAATTTGCAGTAATTGCTGATTCACATTATAATTACCGTGAGTTAAATGAAGCTGTGGCAAATATTAACAATCGCGGTGATATTGATTTTGTTATTGCAAATGGAGATATAGCAGATCATGGATATTTAAAGGAGTATGAGCTGTTCTGTAAACAAATGAAATCATTAGATATGCCATATCTTACTGTAATTGGTAATCATGATTACAGATCAAATGGACATAAGATATATAAACAAATATTTGGTAATACCAACAAAAGTTTTTCATATAATAATAATTTATTCATTTTGTTTGATGATGTTTTTTGGGAAAGCAATAAAACCCCGGATACCGATTGGTTAGAAAAGAAATTGTTATACACAGAACAATACAATAAGATTTTTGTGATTTGCCACATTCCCCCGTATGGTGAACAATTTACTGATGATATTGAAGAAAAATATATAACAATAATGAGGGAAAATAATGTAGGTATCTCAATTCATGGACATATTCATAAATTTCAGCATGAAGAATATTATAATGATGGAGTTCAGTATTTAACTGTTGAATCCATAATGGATAAAGAGTATGTAATTATTACGGTTATAGAAGATAGTATCATAATTGAGCAAATAAAATATTAATTTAGTGAGAAATCAAAAACATATATTATTTATTTTTTGTTTTCTTTTTTCCTTTTCCGGGAGTAGTATTACTCAAGAATATTGTGAAATAATTGATGGGGAAAATAGAAACAAATGGTACATCCCTGATTGCATAAAGATTCAACATGCCGGGAATATTGGTTTTATTTCAGTTGGATTTGGTTATACTTGGTGGAACGAAGTTATACAAACAGACATGTTATACGGATATGTTCCGACGCATGAGGGTGAAACAACAATACATACTTTTACAATAAAGAATACATTTAGATTATATCAATTCAGGATAAAACAAAAATATAATATTAGCCCTGTTTTAGGTTTCTCGGTAAGCCTCGAACCAGGGTACAATTCTTATTTAAGAGTTCCCGGGAAATATCCTGAAGGTTATTATTATACAAATAGTATTTATGCTGTGCTTAATTTAGGAATGAAATCAAAATTTGAATTAGATAAAAAAAGATTTTTCAGCCGGGTTGAGCCTTTTGTTGAAGTAAATACTCTTGCCGATTACCTGTTTTATAATATTATTGCTTGGGAATACTGGGGAGACGATATTTTGTCATTAGCATTAGGGATTAATCTTTTTTTCTAGACCGGATAGCTAATTTTTAATAAGAGTGTTTGCGTCAGGTATTCCGGTTTTTGTAAGACAGGCAGGTTCGTGGAAATAAATAGCCACAGGTGTACTAATCTGACAAAATGCATAAAGTCTGCATTTTAAGCTTGCGATCGCGCAATGTGTTTATACTATTTTATATAACCTACTCCTGTGTTCGGCAGGAGTTTCCCAAAACATTTTTGAAAGAACTGGCAGATATGCCAATCCTTTATTAATTTTACTTTTGTTTTATACTATCAGTTGTATCAAACAGATTTAAATTTAAAAATCAGACTTTATGAAAACAAACGTTATCATGCTTTTTCTTATTCTCGGTTTATGTTCCTGCCAATTAAAAAAGGAAAGTCCTGCAATCGACATTAATGCTGAAAAAGCAATTGTTGAAAAAACTATAAGGAGCTCAATTACATGGGCGGTTGAAAAAGACACAAGCTTACTTTATGGCATTATAGCCAACGATGAAAATTTTCTCGAAGTTCATCCCAACAATAGAGTTGTAAAAGGAGTAACAGAGTTTAAGAAAGCAGAGAAATTCTGGCTCGATCCCCGGTTTAAAGCTGTTAAATGCGAGATATGGGATTTGCAAATCTCGTTGTCGCAAGACGGAACAGTTGCCTGGTTTTATTGCATGCTCAATGATATAAACGAGTGGGACGGACAGCCTGCAAACTGGGAAAATACAAGATGGACTGGTGTTTTGGAAAAAAGAGATGGCCGTTGGCAAACCGTTCAACAACACTTCTCGTTTGCACAAGAGAAATAGCACCTGGTGAATTTTAAGTGGTATTTCCCTTGTGTGGCTTTAAATATATTATTTTATTGATGAAACTTTAATTGTCCAGGCGTATTTACAGGGTGGATCTTTTCTTATTTCATCAGGAATAATTACTTTAAATCCATCGGCAAGCAATTCCCACTTTAAAGGTTTGTTTATACCTAAAAGGGTAACTGTAGCATCAGGTGAAGGTTGGTGCGATTTTATAATGATTTCTCCCGGTATCATTGTTTCGTTTTCGTTGCATAAGTAAAAGAAATAAGCATTTCCATTATCTTGTTGGGTCATGCAAATATTATTTTCTTTAAATGGTTCGAGTACCTTACTGTTATAAATCCCTTCACCATTTACTTTTATCCAATCGCCAAACTCTTTTAGCAGATCGTATGCACCTTGTTGCCATTCGCCTTCAGGAGTAGGGGCAATGTTCAACAATAGATTTCCTCCTTTTGCAACAATATCTACAAGCATTTGAACTCCTTCTTTACCACTCATGTACTTTGCGTCACGGGTATGAGACCAGCCACCCCCGGAAATAATACAAGATTCCCATGGATATGGAAGAGCTTTTTCAGGAACCCTGTTTTCAGGAGTAAGATAGTTCTGGTTCTTCCCATATACAGCACGATCAACAACTATCAGCCCGGGTTGTTTTTCCCTGGCCTTAATTACAAGCTCGTCCATTTTTATATCCTGGTTAATAATCCTGTTGGGGACATATCCATTTTCTTTTTCATTGGATTTTTTGTTATACCAGTTTATAATATCTTCTTTTGATTCTTTACAAACCCAGCCGCCATCGAGCCATAAGATATCTATTTTGCCATAACCCGTTAACAATTCCAGTATTTGGTTGTGTGTAAAATCAATAAATTGATTCCATTTTTCAGGATTAGATTCCGGCTCATAATTTACATTCCTGTCTCTTGGCGGGTATTTTGGATCCCAGTAATATGGTGAATGCCAGTCGGGTTTTGAAAAATAAGCTCCCGCCCAAAGCCCTTGTGCCCTGAAAGCATCAAAAATCTCCTTTGTTATGTTCTTGCGTGGATTTATAGAAAATGGGCATCCGGTATCTGTTATTTTATAATCGGTAAATTTTGAGTCGAACATACAAAAACCATCGTGATGTTTGGTTGTAAATACCACGTATTTCATTCCTGCATTTTTTGCAGCCTGTGCCCATTTTTCGGGATTAAATTGTATTGGATTGAATGTTTTTTTCAATTCCTCGTATTCATTTTTATAGGTAAAATAATTTTCCGGATTGGAACCTTGTGTTCGCTCACACCAGCTATATTCTTCGGGGCACAACGACCACGACTCAACAATACCCCACTGGCTGTATGATCCCCAATGCATGAGTAATCCAAATTTGAGCGACTGCCATTGTTCTATTTTTTTCAAAACCAGTGGGTTTGATTCAGGAACGTATTTTTCATATTCTTCCTGTGAAACTGAAACCAAACAAATTTTCAGTAAGATGATAAGCAAAAGTTGTTTTTTCATTTTATATCAAAATAATATTGTGATTTATTCCAGTTTAATTTCTGCAGATAATTTTATATCTGCTGCTGATGCTCCGACCTCGAATGTATAATCTCCACTTGTTAGTATATAGTTTTTATTAAGTGTATCCCAGGCAGTAATATCTTTTAATTTTACCGCGAACGTAATTTGCCTTGATTCACCTGCCTTTAAAGAAACCCGTTTAAATCCACAAAGCGATTTTATTGGATTGTTTTCGTGTAAAACAGGCTTTTTTACATACAACTGAGCTACTTCTTCTCCATCATGGGTACTTGTATTTTTAACAGTTACCGAAATGGCTATTTCATTTGCATTAGATTCCGGTTTATTTATTTTAAAACCGGCATATTCAAAAGTAGAGTAACTTAATCCGAAACCAAACGGATACAAAGGCGTTCCTTTAAAATACCTGTATGTTCTGTTTTCCATACTGTAATTATCAAATGCAGGGAGATCATCAATTCCCGCATAGAAAGTAACAGGTAACCGGCCTGATGGGTTCTCTGCCCCAAAGATAATGTTGGCCATCGCATTTCCTCCTTGTTCTCCGGGATACCAGGCAAAAAGCAAAGCATCGGCCAATGTTGAAATTTCCTTGAGATCTATGGCGCTACCACCTGTAACAATAACAATCAATGGTTTTTCAGGAGCTTTTTCTCTCAACTGCCTGATTAATTCAATTTGATTTCCGGGCAACTTAATATCATTCCGGTCACCACCACTTGTTGAGAGAATGGCATCGCCATTTTCCCCTTCCAGCATCATTGAGTTTCCTATGGCAGCAATTATAACATCAGCATCCGGGGCAAGATATAACCCGCTGAAAACGTTATCTGTATTTAAGAGTGTTCCAATATTATAATCCACCACTGTTCCCGCATCCGTTTTATTGATAATTCCTTCAAGAAATGTAACAAGGTTACCTGAAAATCCATTGTAATTTCCAAGTAATATGGTATTATCGGCCATTGTTGGGCCGGTAACAAATATTTTGTGCAGTGATTCCAATTTTAACGGAAGGGTTTGCTTATCATTTTTTAATAAAACAATGGATTTAAGAGCCGCTTCGTAAGCTAACTGCCTGTGTTCAGGACAATTTACTACTTCCGGCTGAATGTCTTTATATGGAGAAATATCTTTATAATCCAATAACCCCAGCTTAAATCGGGTTCTTAATAAAGGCTTTAGAAGAGAATCTATTTTTTCTTCAGTAATTTTTCCCTGTTTTACCGCATCAGGAATATATTTGTAGTTAACTCCACAATTCAGGTTAACCCCGGCGTTTAAAGCAATTACTGCAGCATCGGTTCCATTATCAACAATTTTTTGATGTGTAATAAAATCATTAATAGCCCAACAATCGGTTACTATATGTCCTTTAAAATTCCACTTGTTACGTAACAAATCCAGAAGTAATGATTTGTTTCCACAACAAGGTTCGTTGTATAGCTGATTATAAGCACACATAATACTTTCGACATCTTCATCAACCAATGCTTTAAATGCGGGCAGGTAGGTTTCATAAAAATCAGTTTCGTTAGGCAAGGCGTTAAAATTATGCCGGGTTTCTTCGGGCCCGCTATGAACCACGAAATGCTTTGCACAAGCAGCTGTTTTTAAATATTTTGGATCATTTCCCTGCAATCCTTTTACAAATGCAACTCCTATTTTGGAAGTTAAAAAAGGGTCTTCGCCATAAGTTTCCTGTCCGCGTCCCCATCGGGGGTCCCTGAAAATATTTATATTGGGTGACCAGAATGTTAAACCCGTGTATTGCTGAAAATTATTTTTAGAAACAGCTGCATTGTGTTTTGCCCTGGCTTCATCAGAGATTGCATCGGCAATCCTGAAAATTAGTTCTTCGTCAAATGTTGCAGCCAAACCTATAGCTTGTGGAAAAACAGTTGCTTTACCTGCCCGGGCAATACCATGCAAACTTTCGTTCCACCAATTATAAGCAGGTATATTAAGTCGTTCAATAGCAGGGTTATTATGCAGCATCATCGAAGCTTTTTCCTCCAGTGTTAACAAGCCAAGTAAATCATTTATCCTTATTTCGATGTCTGTATCCGGGTTCTGAAAAGGAAGCAGATATTGGGAAAAACAGCCATAGTTAAAGAAAAGCAATAGTATAAACGGGATTTTTAATAACAAGGATTTCATGATTTTTTTTGAATAAAGATAAAATTTTTTCTATACATATGAATTTCTAAAAAAATCAACGAAAACGCATAAAGTTTTTTTGCAGATTAAACTAAAATGGCAAGATTTTGTCAAATTTGCAGTTATTAATTTCCAAAATATTTATTTAAACGATGAAAAAATACTTTAAACCTGTTTCTCTAACCTATTTATTCATGATAACCCTACTATTATCGAGCTGTACAGAAAAACCAGCTGTAACCGAAACCGAATTTAAATTTCAGGTTGATCGATTTGAAGAATTTCAGATCTTGCGTTACCAGATTCCTGATTTTGAATCTTTAGACATACGCCAGAAAAAACTCTTGTATTATCTTGGTGAGGCTGCTAAATGTGGCCGCGATATTACATTTGATCAGAACTTTAAATACAATTTAATGGTTCGAAAAACACTGGATGCCATTGTTTCGACTTATACCGGCGACAGGACAACGGGAGAATTCGAAAAATTCATGAATTATACAAAAAAAGTATGGTTTGCAAATGGAATTCATCACCACTATTCAACTGATAAGTTTATTCCCGGATTTAGTTCCGAATATTTTTCACAATTGGTTTTAAATTCAGATTCATCAAAACTACCTTTAAATACGAATCAAACTGTTGAGCAATTATTAACTCTGGTTACTCCAATACTGTTTGATCCGAATTTATATGCCAAGAAAGTTGCATCAGAAAAAGGAACTGATATTATTTCAGCATCAGCAAGCAATTTCTACGAAGGAGTTACAATGGATGAAGTAAATACCTATTACGAAAAACAAATCGACAGCAATGATTCTACTCCTGTAAGTTATGGTTTAAATACCAAGGTTGTAAAAGACTACGGGATTGTAAAAGAAATATCATGGAAAGCAGATGGAATGTATGGCCAGGCTATTTCAAAAATAATTTACTGGTTAGATAAAGCCAAAACTGTAGCCGAAAACGAAATTCAGGCTAAAGAGTTTGAACTGCTTATTGAATACTATAAAACCGGAAACCTTGAGATATGGGACGAATACAATGTGCTATGGGCTGGAAATACCGATGTAAAAATAGATTATGTCAACGGGTTTATTGAGGTTTATGATGATCCTTTAGCTATGAAAGCAACCTGGGAATCGGTTGTAAATGTGAAAAATGAAAAGGCTACTGAGCTGACACAAATTATTGGACAGCAGGCACAATGGTTCGAAGATAATTCTCCTGTTGACAAAAAATTCAAAAAAGAAAAAGTAAAAGGTGTTTCAGCAAAAGTTATTGATGTTGCTCAATTAGGCGGGGGTTGTTATCCTGCGTCACCACTCGGGATAAACCTTCCTAATGCCGATTGGATTCGAAAAGATCATGGTTCGAAATCAGTTACCCTTAAAAATATTGGTTATGCTTACGATCAGGTTGGCAAATCAGGATATTTAGAAGAGTTCATCGAAAACGAAGAAGTACGCGAGAGAGTTAAAAAATACAGCGATGTAACAGGAATGCTTCATACCGATTTGCACGAGGTGGTTGGCCATGGCAGCGGGCAATTATTGCCTGGAACTGATCCGGGAGCTTTAAAAAGCTACCAGACTCCACTGGAAGAATCGCGTGCTGATTTGTTTGGCTTATATTATTTGCCCGATGCAAAACTCATCGAATTAGGACTTTTGCCTGATACTGAAGCATATAAAGCACAGTATGATTCATACACATTAAATGGATTAATGAGTCAGCTGGCAAGAATTCAGTTAGGTAAGAATATTGAACAAGCTCACATGCGAGGCCGTCAGATGATTTCAAAATGGGTATATGAAAAAGGCAAAAATGAAAATGTAATCGAAATGTATCAAAAGGATGGAAAAACGTATATCCGCATTAATGATTATGAAAAACTCCGTGTTCTTTTTGGGGAATTACTGGCCGAAATTCAACGAATAAAATCGGAAGGTGATTATAAAGCGGGCGAAGCAATGGTTGAAAATTATGGTGTTAAAATAGACCAACAACTGCACAAAGAATTACTCGAACGTTATGCTAAATTAAACCGTGCTGTTTTTGGCGGATTTATGAACCCCGATTTAGTTCCCGTAATTGAAAATGACGAGATAATCGACGTTAAAGTTGAGTACCCCGATGATTATACAAAACAAATGATTTATTACGGAGAAAAATACTCGTATTTACCTGTAAATAACTAAATCAACAAAAGTGTACATTGTGAAAAACATGGTGTGCTTTGTGGTTAAAAAACCACACTGTGCACGATGTTTTCCTGAAATATAAATAAATGTATCTTTATTCAGGTAATTTATATTCATTAAATTAAAAACATTTTTTGATACAACGTGTTAAGTAATAATACTTATCTTAGCATATCGAATGAACATTAAGAGTAAAATTCATGAAGTATAAGCTGACAGTCCTTTTTTATTTGATTTTAATGTCTTTAAATCTGTTTGGTCAGGAATTAACAGTTGGAGATAAAGCACCTGAAATTACTCAAAAATTAATTACAGGCGAAGAGTTCAGGTTATCGGATTTAAGGGGGAAAATGGTATTGATTGATTTTTGGGCTTCATGGTGTAAACCATGCAGAAAGGAGAACCCGCAAATAGTAAGTATTTACAAAAAATACAAGGATGCCAGTTTTAAAACCGGTGATGGATTTACCGTATTAAGTGTTTCATTGGATTTTAAGCAGGATATGTGCGAAAAAGCCATAGAAGCGGATCAGCTGGAATGGCACTATCATTTAGGCGAAATAAATGGATGGAAAAATGCAGTAGCACAAACGTATAATGTAAAAAGTATTCCGGCAGGATTTTTAATTGATGGTAATGGAATTATAATTGGCATTAACGTTCGAGGCCCGGAACTGGAATCGCTACTTAAAAAACAGCTAAAGAAAAGGTCTGTTTTTTCTTCAAAAGATTAACAGGAAATAATAAATTTCAATACACTGTTATCCGATAAAAAATATAGATATATAATGATATATTGAAACAATAAGACATCCATGTTTCTTTCACCCTTACAGGGCTTTCCTTTTTGGTTGGTATTGTTTTACAATACTTTCGTTCCTTTGGAGCTCAACAAAAGCCCCATCGGGGCAAAAGTATGGTAATAATCAGCAGCTTACAAAAATCAAAAGTGCTGTAAGCACGACAGTAAATACTTGTTAAAAGTTTTACCGGACAATAGTGATTTCAATAATAAAGCCGCCAGATTCAAATCTGGCAGCTTTATTATTATTGCCGGTTGCTTAATTCCCTGGCCTTTTCTAACAAAGATTGAAGTATTACAAACATGGAATCATTTTCTCCATCAATTGAAATGGATTTTGTAGTACCACAATCCAATGCTTCAACCAGGTCTGCTAATCCTTGCTCGGTATCAGGGTATTCTTGCCCATTATACGTATAATAGCAGTCAGTACCATCAGTACAACATGCAGTAACTTCCATTGTCCCGTCACAAAATAAATCTTGCTCACAGGCTTCAACCGGGTCTTTTTCACAAGCTGTGTGAAAAGCGACAATTGCTCCCGTCAATAATAATGATAAAATAAAGACTCTCTTTTTCATAATATTATAATTAATTATTGTTTAATTGAATATACTTTCGTGTCAAAGTTAAACCACTCTGGACGAAAGATTAAATTTAACATTTTTTCCTGTACTCTTATTTTTGTTTCCATTGTTTTTTGCAGATTTTTATTGTCAAATCCTGTTTTGGTTTTGCCTTTGATTTTTGAATGAACTAAATCTACAGTAGATCGATCAATATCTTCATCTTTAATTTCATCTCCACTTTGGGATTGTTCTTTTAGCAACCTTTTTGATTTGCCTTTTAAAACATCACCCAAATGCAATTGGAAATGATATTCATAATCTTCTCCCAGACTCTGCATACCATAGGCAGTAATATCAAGGGCTGTGCTTACAATATTTGTTTTTGGAACATACAATTTATTTTTAAACATGAAAATATTACACTCGAGTGTCTTAAATTGAATGTTGTCTAACTCTTTAATTCCCGTGAATTTTGATAATTCCATGGCTGGTTCAAAATCATAAACCCCTCCATTTTCAATCTTTAAATCACCTTTTACACGCATATCATTTTGAATTAGCGAATCCCCAATCAGAACAAATTTGCTGTTCAGGTTTGTTGATAATAACCCGCTTATATTTTCATGAGTAATACCTGGCTTGTAGAAATCCTTAAAATTATCGAAATCAACCAATAGCTTTTTAATATCTATTTTTTCAATGATATTGTGCATCTCGATGATTGACATATTCCCTGCCCTGATGGCATATTTTACCGATGAGTTTATATTTCCATCAAATGCCGTAAATTTAAACTTATCAAGAGTATATACACTATCTTTAATATTAAATAAGGCTGATATATCTTTTACAAATACTTTATTGTACGTTAAGCTTTCAACCTTTGCAGCCCCCTTTATAAGTATTGTAAAATGATGAGGTTCTTTTACCTTTGCTGTATTGCCGGGGTTAGCTTTCTCTAAAACCGAATCGTTAACCATAAATGGCGTAAGCATGGTGTAATCTAAATTCCCAAAATTTATTCGGGTATCAACAGAAAGTTGTTCTGCCTGGTTTTTAATAACGGTGTTGTATAAATTTTTAATTGTGGTGGAATCGATTTCGAACTCAATTTTCCCTGCAATTCCTCTCGTTTTATTAATTGTAATTGCATCGGGGTTCATATTAACCAAACCACTGAAATTTTCAATTTTATATTGATTGAAATAAGGTGTTTCTATAGAAACATCTTCAAAAATAAACTTGAAAGAACTGGTTTTAAATACAATATTCATAGCCTGATCAGCGACTGAGTCCAGGTTGAGTGTCCCAAATGATTCAATATCAGCAAACATCTTTCCTGATAAGTTTGTTATCAATGAATCGGGGAACATCGTTTTTGCTTCATCCAGGTTTAATTTGATATTGCTTGTTAACGAATAAGTTGGTTTTTCAAAATTTTTAATCGTTGCAAACCCGGTAAATTCTGAACTTCCAGTTTCGATATGAAATGATTTTAAGTCCAGCGTTATATTGGATTTGTTATTGATACTTCCCTGAAAATAAGCATCAAAAGATGTGTTTTTCAGGGTTGCTTTATAAGCCGGGATTGAAACAGTTAAATCACTTATTTTAAGATTATTCGGCGTGTAATCAATTTTAGTTGAAAAATTTTCTACAGATAAGGACGAGTCCACATCAATAGTAAGGCTATCTAACTCAATATTTGCAAGGGTATTTGCCATGATATAATCTGCAAAATCATTCCCGATTGAATCGGGGAGCTCCCCTTTTGTTGAAAGTTTTGCTTTAATAATCCCGTTAACATTTTGAATTAACGAGTCTGCAATATATTTATTGAATTCATCTGTATTAACAACTATGTCTGCATTGATATTGTATTTTGGATGATCGATATCTAAAACAGAAAAAGCTACATCAAATTTGCTCAGAGCAGTTTCAAAATGAAATGAATTCAAATCAATTTGTGTTGATTTGTTGTTTCGAAGAATTCCATTTGTAACTTTTCCTTTAAACGAAATATTTTTCAACTCGGGATAACCGGAAGTAACAATATCTCCTTTTTGAAAATCTAAGGATAAATCTATTTTTGGCAGTTCAGTATCAGAATACGTTCCATTAATCTCCCCTTCCAGGTTCATTTTTCCGGAAATTTTTCTTAGTCCAACCTTCTTTAATATTTCTTCAGGAGTGTATTTAACCAGTTCGCTCAAAATAAAATCTGTTCCTTCGAATGTGATATTCGTTTTAATATCCCTATAAAAACAAACAGACCCCAGTATATCCAAATTTGCACCATCCGTATTAACAATCAGTTGTTTTATATTTATCGAATCGGTTTCGTAGTTTACATCGAAATTTATGAAGGTTTTATTCATTAAATACAAATTTGTATTATCAAGACTACAGTTGGTTAAGTTTATTTCACCTTTTGCTGATGCTAAAATATTTTCAGATTGAATATCCGCATCAATTTTTAATTTCGGGATTACAACATGTGCTTTTGCTTTATGCAGGCTGTCATTAAAATTGCAGATTAAATTCTTAATTGAAAGATCTGTTAATGTTAAATTTAAAGGTTTTTTCGGCAACGAATCAGTTTCTGAAGTTTTGCTGCTTTTTATCAGGAAATCGATATTCGTAGTTCCGCTTGTATCCACCATATAATTGATCAAAGCACCATTTATTTCAACTTTTTTTATTTCAAAAAACCCTTTCAATAGTGGTTTTGATTTAACCGAGATATAAACTTTACTTATGCTGATAATAGTATCTAATTTATTTGAAACTGAATCTGAGCCATTTGAACTATAATGTACACCCAGTAAAACATTTTCCAGTTCAATCGTTGCCAGAGGGAATTTACGTATCAGATTAAACGAAACGCCATCAACAACTAATGGAGCTTCAATGCTTTCGCTTAACTTTTTCAAAACCATATCGGTTATTTTGTCTTCCGATAATTTTGCAACAACGGTCAGGGTAATAGCTAAAACAATGACAATAATTATAACGTAAGAAAATATTTTAAGAAGTTTTTTCATTTAATATTTGTATTTACAAATAAACACCACAGCAAATTTCAAACCGAATTTACTGATTTTCGGGGGATATAAAAATCAATACGATGTAATTTGCCAGATTGGGAAGGAGTTGTTTTTTAGATTCTATAAAAAATTTGTTTTTTATTTGAACATAGCAAACGATAAGGAATGATTCACTTATTTTTATTTTAACCCGTACTTATCAATTAAATATACCAACGCAGCCATTGTTGCTGCTCCTTTTTGCATTTCGGATCGGTTAATTTTATCGAAGGTGTCGTTAGCAGAATGATGATAATCAAAATAATGCTCCGGGTCGGTTAACAATCCCATAAGTACAGTACCCTGATCTTTCAGCGGGGCAATATCAACTCCTCCGCCACCTGCAATAAAGACATTAATGTTGTAAGGTTTAAAAAGTTCACCCCAAGATGCAATTTCCTCAATTTTTTCAGGGGATGCATCAATTGAAAAACCTAAAGGTTGTGCTACACCCCTGTCGCTTTCAATGGCAGCTAGATGAATTTCTCCTCTTTGTTTAGCCTGTTCGGCATAAGTACGCCCTCCGCCTTGTGAAATTTCTTCGTCCATGTACATAACTGCACGAATCGAGCGTTTAGGTTTGATTCCAAGCTCTTTAAATATTCTAAGGACTTCAATAGCCTGCATACAGCCACCACCATCGTCGTGTGCACCGGGGCTGTTATCCCAGGCATCAAGATGCCCGCCAATAACAATATACTCGTTTGGAAATTCTGTTCCTGTAATTTCTCCAATTGTATTATATGTAGTTGTATCGGGTAAGTTTTTACAATCCGTTTTAAAATTAAATTTTAAATCAGGGTTCTGTTTTAACATATCACTCAACAAATTGGCATGTTTGGTTGCAATACAAACTGCCGGAACGGTAAGTTCATTGTCGGGCTTTCGGGTAACGCCTGTATGAGGAAATTCATCAATAGCTGTGGTTAATGAGCGAATTACCGTACCAACAGCTCCACGTTCTGCTGCCATAATTGGGCCCATAAATCGCTGGCCTGCTGCTTCACCATATGCCTGAAAGGGATTCTCAAGATTCGGGTTCATCGCCTGATTGAGAAAAATAATTTTTCCTTCAACTTTGCTTTTTGGAAGCAGAGAAAGTTCATCTAACCCGTTTACTTCAATTACCCCGGCTTCAATACCTTTTTCAGGAGTTGCTATCCCGCGTCCCAGGGCACAAACATTAACAGGTATTGTTTTTTCATTTACCTGAATATAAGCTGTTTCCTGTGAGCCTCTTTTCCAGTTCATAACCAGGGCTTCCTGCAAGAAAACCTGGTCAAGGTACATTTTATCTATAACCGATTTTGCCCACCTTGCGGCTTCAATACTTTGCGGGTAACAGGCTAGTCTTTTTGTATAATTTGTAGTTAAATACCTTAGGTTTTCATACGATTCGCTGCTTTTTTCTGCTTCGGAGTAAATCAGCCCAAGAACTTCCGAATCAGGTAATTTATCGATTGATTTTTGATTGGTACAGGAAACTGTAATTGAAAGGAAAGCAAAAAGAATTACAAAATATTTCATCGGTATAAATTTTTCGTGATGTTTAGATTATTTGACTATGTAAAAACGAATAGGATTAAATAAAAATTGAATTATTTAAATCAGTGAGAAAATCTTTATATGAGAAAGAAAGAATAATAAAAGGGCGGGTTATTTGTTTCTAAAAAATGCTTCTTTCCCGGGGTAATAGAATTTCTCGCGTGCAACATCCTGTGAGAAAATAAAATATTTGATTTCTGCTTCGGTGCAAAGTTCTCCTTTTGTGTTTAGCAGTTCGGTATAAATTGTTGCCAGTTTACGGTTATGATCAACCAGTTTGGCCCGAATTGTAATTATACCTTTGTCGGTTTCAACGGCTTTCTTAAATTTTACATTTATACCTGAAGTAACTCCAGCTGTCTCAAGCTTAATATACAACAACCAGCTTGCAATTTCATCCATAAGTGTTGTTTGTATTCCGCCGTGTAAGATATTTCCATATCCCGTAAGATGTGGCCTGGGTTTCCAGGGAGAAATAATCCATTCGCCTTCTTCAAAAAAATGCATTTGCAATCCCAGCTGATTGTCAGGAGAACATCCAAAACAATTATACCCAGGAATATGTGTGAATGGATTATTAATTTTTTTCATATAGTATAAAAAGATTAATATTCGAACGATCTTCCTGTAATCGATTCTATAGGGATTTTTATAATCAAAACATTATCAACCGATGGTTTTGAGTATTCAAATTCTTTTTCGGAATAGTTTCTCATAAAAACGCCCAACCCTTTTAATTTTTCTTCATAATCATCGACAAAGAGTGCGTGGCCATGAACCAGGACACTTCTGTAAGCAAATCGCCACGAACAGGCAACATGCTCGTGCCTTGCAAATAGTTTATGATCGGTATCGAACTCGATACATACTTTATTGTTGTGTTTCAGGATGTCAACCTTTTTACCTTCTTTGGCACAATGCAGCCAAATGGTTTGATCTTCGTATCCAAAGTTCATTGCTAGAACGTATGGTGTGTCAACATCAACCATTCCAACCCTGCATATATTGCATTTTTTTATAATTGCTTCCAGTTCATCCAACTCGATAATATCTTTTATCGCATTATCTCGCTTTGCCATAGTCGTTTAATTTTTATTTGTAATGATATTTTTGGAAGCTAAATATACAAAATACACTTGAAAATAAATTAGAAGGGATTTTAATTTTGTGAAATTTCTCTGCTTGGAAGTGTGAATGTGATTTTTGTTCCCTTGTTTAGCTGGCTGTCGATAAATATATCGCCCTTATTCATTGTTACAAATTCCTTGCAAAAAAACAATCCCAGTCCTTTCCCTGTTTCTCCGCGGGTGCCATTAGATGTTCCATGTACAATTTTAAATACTTTTTCCTGGTTTTCAGGAGCAAAACCAACACCATTGTCTTTGACCCATACATGAGCAATTTCATTTTCGATACTTGAGCCAATTATTATTGTACCATTTTCAGAAGTATATTTAATAGCGTTGTTTAATAAATTCCGGATTATTGCCGACACCATGTTGCGATCTGCATAAACATGTGTGTTATTGCACATTTCGCATAGAATTTGTATTTTCTTTAGTTCTGCAATCGGTTTGTAAATCTCAAGGATTTCTTTTCCCAACTTAGCCAGGTTCATCTTTTCGGGTTTAAACGGGAATTCTCCCTGCTGGCTTAATGCCCAATTTAGCAGGTTGTCGATGAGTGATAATAAATTTTTAGCAGATATTTCAAGTGTTTTGGACAGCTTATTCAACGATTTGAAATCTTGCTCATTAATCCAAAAAGGGATTAGTTGAGCAAGGCTGTCGATAGAAACCAGCGGGCTTCTCAGGTCGTGAGCAATAATCTGGAATAATTTATCTTTTGTTCTGTTTGCCTCAACCAGGTCGTTGTTTTGTTTTACAATTTGTGCCTGCTGATGAACTATTTGATTGTTTTGTTTCTTTAGAATTTTGATTAGTTTTTTCCTTTTTCGGTTTTCTAAAATCATGAATAATAAAAAGGCAAGGGTAAGAAGAATTGTTAAAAATAAAATATTACGCTGGAACTTTTTTTGTTTTGAATCTAGTTCTGCTCTTGCAAGGTTTAGTTGTTGTATTTCTTTTTCTTTTTCGAGTATAGAAATCTGTTGCTGACGTTTCTCGGATTCATATTTCTTTTCTAATTCGATAATTTGTTTCTTTTTTTCAAGGCTAAAGATACTATCTTCAAATACTACAAACTCCTTTAAATAAGAAAAGGCTTTTTCATAGTTTCCATTTTTTTCATGTGCCAAATAAAGGTTTTTTGATAGCATGTGTTGTTTTATAACATCATCTATTTGGCTGGCAAGATGATAGCTTTCTTCGAGATATTTTAATCCTGCTTTCCTATCCCCCTGTTTTATTAAGGTATTTCCCAAGCCTTGAAGCGAAAGAACAAGTATTTCTTTTTTGCCTATTTCTTTTCCCAAAGAGATTGCTTTTAAATAGTAACTTTTAGCATCTTTAAAATTACCTGTTTCTTCATAATTACTCCCGATATTATGAAGAAGAGAAAGACGATCATACTTGTTGTCAGGGTCTTTTAAAAGATATAGTGCCTGCTTATAATATTCTGCAGCTTTAACATGATCATCCTTTTGATCGTAAGCATTAGCGATATTCATGTAAATTATATGAATATTATTTGTCAGGTTAATCTTCTTCCTCATTTCTAAGGTTAAAAAATAATATTCAAGAGATTTATCAAAATATCTCATATCATCGTAAAGAACTCCTAAATTGTTCATTACATCTGACATGTGGATTGAATCATTCAAATTTTGATATATCCTCAGGCTGTTTAAGAAGCAGTCTATTGATTTATTAAATTCGCCATATCGTTTATAAATATTACCCATCCTGTTAAGAACGCTGGCTTTTTCCAGATCAAATTTTAAACTGTCGAATAAATAATAGGATTTTTTATAATAAATAAGGGAAGAATCGAAGTCGGATAAATATTTGTGAATTAATCCCATTTGATTTAATGAAGAGGCCAGGCCAAATTTATAATTCAGCTTTTGAGATAACAATACTGCTCTTCTTCCATAAACAAGAGCAGTATCAATTTGATATTTTAAATATTGGTATGATAAATTTGATAGCTTTAGAGCCTTTATTGTATCATCAGGCATTTGAGTTAGTGAAATACGAATACTATCGATCTCTTGATTTTGACAAAATGCTTTCTTTTCTACTTTTATAAATAGAAAAAGTAAGCATAATATGAATACAATCGTGTTTTTCAAAAAAAATAATATTTATTCAAGTTCTCCTTTATCTTTTCCTGTGTCTCCTTCGCCGTCGGGAGTTCCATTTTTTAATAAATTATCGTAGTTTTTTACAATAATTTTTATTTTTTCGAGCTGATTAACATCAGCGGGTGTTAAGGGGATTGCAAATTCCATAGTCTGTTCCGTAATACTTCCGGGTAAAGAAGTATTTTCTTTAAGCTTGATGCGTACTTCCCAGTAATCAATAACAAAAGCCTGATCAATAGCATCCAGAATACAATTCCCGGGTACTTTTACTAACGCATCCAATCGATAATCGGATGTCCCGGCTTTATAAAAAAGATTGAAATAAGGGTAGTAAAGTTTCATTGTTTGATTTTTTAGTTAAACGAAATTTGTTTAAAGATATAAAATTTTAAACAACTTTCAAGAGGAAATCATTAAAAAACAACAAGTTATAACCCTTTATCCGTTATGAATTGTTAAATCGTGTGCCTTTGTTTTTGCCATTCAAATAATACCACGGCTAAGGCGTGAGATACATTCATGGATGTATTTTTTCCATAAAGCGGAATATGAATAATGATATCTGACTGGTTTAATAAATCATGTTGAATACCTTCAATTTCGTTCCCGACAATAAATACAGATTTTTCGGGTAATCGGGCATTAAAAATATTTTGTGAATCGCTCGATGTTTCAACGGCTACCAACTTATAACCAGCAGGGATTTTTGAAATGAGTTCCGACGGATGGCATATACTCCATTTTATAGAATCGATACTCGAAACGGCTGTTTTTTTAATTTTCGATTTACGTATATTGCCATCATTGGTTACAATAATAACTTCTGCGCAACCAAAATTATCGGCTAACCGGATTATATTGCCAATATTTTCAGGAGTTTTTATGTTGTATGCAACAACAATAGGAGGAGATATACTTTGGGAGAATGAGTTGTCTTTAAAAAGAATTTTGGAATGTGTTGTTCGTTTTTGCATTTATTTTGTTAATCAAAAATAATCCTGTCCATTTTAATATCAAACTCATCAGCAGGAACTGACTCAAGTAATTGAAAATCGAAACAAATACCAATTTTATAAACATGGGTATTTTTCAAAAACTTGTCGTAATATGCTTTTCCCCTGCCCAGTCGGTTATTCTGTTTGTCGAATGCAATGCCGGGAACCAGGATTAAATCAATCGTTTCAATACTATCTTTAAACAACTCATTGGGTTCTTTTATTCCAAATGCCGTTCCTTCAGTCATATTTTCCATGCCTGAAAAAACACGTAGTTCAAGTTCGTCGCCTTTTACAGAAGGAAGAATAAATTGTTTTTCGGGAAACCATTTTAAAATAAAATCATGTGTAAATACTTCATCATCCATTGACCAATAAGCCATTATTCTTTTTGATTTTTGGAAGGTTTCAAGTATTTCAATTTGTTTAAAAATCGCTATTGATTTTCTTTTCTTTTCTTCTAAAGAATAGTTTTTTTTAAGCTCCCTGATTTGTAGGCGAATATCCTTTTTCTGTTGAGAAATCATTTTCAATGAATTTTTGTTTAAACTATAAGTTTATATCCTTTGCCATGAATATTTAAAATCTGGATAGCAGAATCATCTTTCAAATATTTACGGAGTTTGGTTATATAAACATCCATGCTTCGGGCATTAAAATAACTATCTTCCTGCCAGATGGTTTTTAATGCAAAATTTCGTTCGAGCACGTTGTTTTTATTGTTGCACAAGAGTTTTAGCAGGTCTGATTCTTTGGTTGTAAGTTTTACCTGTTTGTTCGCGTGTTCTAAAATTTGTTTTTGCGAATCAAAGATATATTCACCAATTGTATAGGTTTCGTTTGTTTCTGATGCATGATTTGTGCTTACTCTCCGAATAATTGCTTTGATCCGAAACATAAGCTCTTCCATGCTGAAAGGCTTGGTAATATAATCGTCGGCACCGAGAGAGAATCCTTCGATAACATCTTCTTTTAATGATTTAGCGGTTAAAAAGATATAGGGAACGGAATTATTTATCTTCTTAATTTCCCGGGCAAGTGTAAATCCATCCATTTTAGGCATCATCACATCAAGAATGCATAAATCGTATTTATTTTTTTTAAACCCGCTTAATGCCAGCTCGCCATTTATGTATAAATCGGTTTTAAATCCCTTAGCAATAAGGTATTCGCGTAAAAGAGCCCCGAGATTCTCGTCGTCTTCGGCAAGTAATACTTTAATGTTCTCTTCCATTTTTATTTCGTATTTGGAATAAATAATTTAAATGTTGATCCTTTTTTATATTCCGACTCAAGGCTTATTTGGCCTCCATGTTCTTCAACCATTTTCTTAACATAATTCAGGCCAAGCCCAAATCCTTTTACATCGTGTAAATTCCCTGTCGAAACCCGGTAAAACTGATCAAAAACTTTTTTCTGATCCTGTTTTTTAATTCCTATACCTTTATCAGTAACCAGGATATATATCCCCGTGTTATTGTCACGGGTAGTAACCAGTATATCGGGATTTTCTTTGCTGTATTTAACAGCATTATCGAGCAAGTTAAAAATAATATTTGTAAAATGCACTTCATCAATATTTGCAATGGAATGCCGTGCTTCAAGTTGTTTCTGAATAATCCCGTTTTTATTAATTACCTGTATTTCGAAATTATTAATAACCGTGTCAATAATTTTATGAATATCGAGCTCTTTGAATTTTAATTTGATGTGGCCTTGTTCAAAAAGAGCCGTTTTTAAAACTTTTTCAACCTGGTAGCTAAGTCGTTTGCTTTCTTCATCAATAATGTTTGAAATGTAATCAACATTTTTATTTTCCACAGGGATACTTTTGTCTTTAAGCAATTGGGATGCCAGGGAAATAGTAGAAATAGGTGTTTTCAGTTCATGTGTCATGTTGTTTACAAAATCGTTTTTTATTTGTGATATCCGCTTTTGTTTAAACATGATATGAATTGAAGTTATAAACCCGAGAAGAATAATTAAAGTGAGAAAAGATGATGAAAAGGCTAAAAATCCGGTAGATTTCAATATATAATTTCGTTCTTCGGGAAAATAGATTGTTAAAAAGTTTTCTTTGGCAAAAACATCATTAGGAAAGAGCTGGCTCGAAAATAGTTTCGCCTTTGTTTCAGGATTAAAATGTTCTGATGCGTAAATTTTCTTGTTTTTATTTCGCATCACAGAGTATTCGTAATGCAAATCAACACCAATATTCTTGATGTTTTTTTGAATTATCTCTTCAAGAGTTTCTTTACTGATACGGTCTTCAATAGCTACATCAATCTGAATGAGTTTATTTACAATATTTTCAACAAAAACGGTACGATCCGACAATTTTTCAATAAATTTTGAATCAGGGTTTAAATTTCCCAGGATTTTTTGTTGCGAGCTTTTCCCAGTCAGAAAATCAGTTTTGTTGTTTAATAAAATCCCATTTTTGCTAAATTGATTAATTTGCGTGGTAATGTCGAGAGAATCGTTTGTATTGATTACAAATATTTCTTTCTCGAGATTGGTTGTTGAAATACCAAATAAGCTTTGGTTCAGTTTGTTGTATTGATAGTTGAGGGTGGGTTTGCCCGATGATGAAATTTCCTTATACGGGTCAATTTCGTTTGCAACCTGGTAAACCATTTCACGATTTTCCAGCTCTTTTACAATATTCCCGATTCCATTATTTACAATTTGCGCGAATTGTTCTTCTTTTATTTCAATAGCGTATTTTATCCAGTAAATCTGAACAATAATCAACCCGATTAAAGTAATCGTTAGTATAAGTGTAACTATCCAAATGATTTTTTTCTGCATGGCTTTACAAATATATTACTAGAACCGTTCAAAATGAATTATTTAACAATATTTAACATAGGTTTAATTAACTTAACCATTGCTTATGATACTTTTGTAATGACAATAAAAATGCAAGGGAAATTGTCAAATTAGGGTTTTTTAAGTTTTAGGGTTTGGGTAAGAGAGATTTTTTAGTCTCTCTTTCTCTTTTTATAATCAGAAGGTAAAAACTTTTTTGTTTCGTTCCGATAAATTTTCGAGGTTAAAAGCAGTGTTTATAATCTCTATTTTTTTAAGTTTAGTAACAATTTTATTGATTATTGAATCGGAATATTCTCCCGAAATCTTTAGAAAAAAATCAATGTTTTTTAATTCGGGGATTAGAAATCCATTTTCAGAATTGTTGGCTATTAATTGATATTGAAGGAATGTTTCTTCATCGTTGTAGATATATACAGAAAAAGATTGTTCAATATTGTGTTTTGGTTTCTGAATAAGAAGATTCTCTGATTTGCTGAAATTATAACCTAAATATTTATTCAGGGCCCAGCTTAAGCGATAATCATTTTCGTGCGAAGAAATTCCAATCAGCTTAAAACCGGTTTCCGGTTCAAAAATTAATTTATGAACTTTCTTTTTCAAAACAGTCAGAATTAGTTATGCGAATATAAAAAAAGGATGTGATTTACAGGCGATTTTTTTGATTAAATGTCGAGTACTTTGCCTAATGCTTCTCTTGAAGCATTTTGTTGAGCTTCTTTCTTAGATGTCCCGGTTCCTGTACCTAAAATTTGCCCGTTTAAAATGACTTTCGAAATAAAGGTTGGGGAGTTTTGTTCAGTAATATCGGCTTCTGAATCATCAAATTGAATCTCAAGCTTGTTTTTCTGGGCAAACTCGATTAGCTGGCTTTTATAATCGGAATCAACAAGAATGAGATCATTAATATTGATGTGCTTTTTGATGATTCTTGAAATAATAAATTTCTTTGTTTTTTTATAGCCTTTATCAATATATATTGCTCCGATTAGGGCTTCAAAAGCATTCCCGTAAATATTCTTTGTGCCGTTTATTTTCATTTGAGAAACGACCAATTGCTGGAAACCAAGTTTTAAGGCAATTTCATTGAGTTGCTCCCTGCTAACAATGCGGGCTCGCATTTTTGTAAGAAATCCTTCTTTCTTAAAAGGGAAATACGAAAAGAGGTAATCTGCAATAACTGCAGCAAGTATTGCATCGCCTAAATATTCCAACCGTTCGTTATTGATGTATTTATCGTTATCGAACTGAATAGATGCGGATTTATGTGTAAATGCAATTTTAAATATCGAAATATTACGCGGATAAAATCCCGTTAACCGATAAATCTGCCTAAGAAATTCTTTATTCCTTGAGAAATAATATTTAACGGGAGGTATATGCTTAAACACTAAAACTATTCGGTATATTTTTTAACAATAACAGAAGCATTATGCCCGCCAAAACCAAAAGTATTACTTAATGCAGCACGAACGACACGTTTTTGAGCTTTATGAAGTGTTAAGTTTAGTTTAGAATCAATATTGGGATCAACTTCCTGTAAGTTAATTGTTGGGGGAACAACATCATTAACAACAGCACAAAGGGCAGCTAATGTTTCGATAGCGCCTGCGGCTCCAAGTAAATGGCCTGTCATTGATTTTGTTGAACTGATATTCATTTTATAAGTATGTTCACCAAAAACTTCTTTAATTCCTTTTAGTTCGGCAACATCACCAAGTGGAGTAGCAGTACCATGAACATTGATATAATCAATATTTTCTGGTTTCATATTTGCATCTGCCAGTGCATTTTTCATTACATTCATTGCTCCTAAACCTTCAGGGTGTGGAGCAGTTAAGTGATAAGCATCGGCAGACATACCGCCACCGGCAACTTCAGCATATATTTTAGCACCACGCTTTTTGGCGTGTTCTAATTCTTCAAAAATAAGAGCAGCAGCTCCTTCGCCCATAACAAAACCGTCGCGGGTATTACAGAATGGACGTGATGCCGTTTTATAATTATCGTTGTTTGTTGATAAAGCTTGCATGGAGTTGAATCCTCCCATACTTACTTCATTTACTGCAGCTTCGGATCCACCAGTGATAAAGATATTTGCTTTTCCTAAGCGGATATAATTAAATGCATCAATCAATGCGTTTGTTGATGATGCACAAGCAGAAACAGTTGTGAAATTTGGACCGCGGAAATGGTATTTCATTGAAATATGTCCTGAAGCAATATCAGAAATCATTTTGGGAATAAAGAAAGGGCTGAACCGTGGGGTTCCGTCACCTGTTACATAACTTCTTACTTCTTCGAGGAATGTTTGTATTCCACCGATTCCCGATCCCCATATAACACCTGCTTTATCGTGATCTATGGTGTTTAAATCAAGTTTTGAATCTTGAATTGCTTGCTCAGCAGCAACTAAAGCATATTGTGCAAACAAATCAAGTTTCTTCACTTCTTTTCGATCAAAATGTTGATTTGGATCGAAGTTTTTAACCTCACAAGCAAATCTTGTTTTAAATTTTGAAGCATCAAAATGAGTAATCATGTCTAAACCACTTACTCCATTCATTAAATTATTCCAATATTCTTCAACATTGTTGCCGATTGGGGTAATTGCTCCAAGGCCAGTAATTACTACACGTTTGAATTCCATAATTAATAAATTTAAAACAAGATTTGGGGGTTATTAAAGATGTTTTACTTAGCGTGCTCTTCAATGTATTTAATAGCATCACCAACCGTGCCGATATTTTCAGCTTGATCATCCGGAATTGAGATATTGAATTCTTTTTCAAATTCCATGATTAACTCAACAGTGTCAAGAGAGTCAGCACCTAAGTCATTAGTAAAACTTGCTTCTGGTGTAACTTCATTTTCGTCAACTCCTAATTTATCAACGATGATTGCTTTTACTCTTGATGCAGTATCAGACATAACTTTAAGTTTTAATTAATAATTAAATTTATTTTTTAACTGTGCAAAGAAATAGAATTTACTTTTATAAATCAAAAATATTTCTTTGTTTTTTTCGAAGCAAAAATAATCTTTTTTGGATTTAAAGAACCATTTTTGTAATAAAATTTTCATTTCATCACTTTAAAACGGGTGGTTAAAATACAACTAAATATCAGTATATGAAAAAGTTAGCTATATTTGCTTCAGGCTCTGGAACCAATGCGGAAAACATCATAAATCATTTTAAAAAGAAAAAAAACATTGAAGTTTCACTAATTTTTTCGAACAATAAAAATGCGTATGTTATACAACGTGCAATAAATCATGATATTAAATATCATGTTTTTTCACGAACGGACTTTTATCAAACACAAAAGATAAAGGAAATTCTTATTGAAAATGACATTCAGCTTATTGTTTTAGCAGGGTTCTTATGGCTTATACCCGAATATTTAATCAATGCTTTTCCTGACAGAATAATTAATATACATCCGGCATTATTACCAAAATACGGGGGCAGGGGGATGTATGGCTCAAAAGTTCATGAGGCTGTAGTAGCGAATAGGGAAAAGGAATCGGGAATAACTATTCACTATGTAAATAATGAATATGACAAAGGATCGGTTATTTTTCAGGCAAGATGCGCAGTTCTGAATACAGATAATCCTGATGATGTAGCAAAAAAAGTGCACGAACTGGAGTACGCGCACTTTCCTGAGATTATTGAAAAAGTTGTTCGTTCGTTATAGATTTAAATAATCTCTTCCGATATTTATAGTTAAACCGAAATTAAATATTAAGCCCTGGGTGTTATAATCAATACTTTCTTCATTTACAGGAAAAGAATACCCAATCTGAATAACAGCTTTGGCATACCGGTATCCTATTTTTGCCGTAATAACAGGTTCTACAAACATATGCCACGATTCTTCAAAATTAGACGTTGATGAAGGTATCATTTGTACAAAGGCGACTCTTGTGGCAAAACTTCCGTCAAATATATCGGTAACAGCGCCAACTCCAGGCTGTATGAATATTCTATTAAAACTTATATCTGTATAATCATCATCAAACAAGTCATTTTCTTCATAAGTTTTTATTTTTCCCATTCCATAACCTCCAAAGACTTCGATTCTTCCTGAATTTGCAAGTTTTTTGTAATAGCCGACTCCGCCTTCAATAATTGTATGTTTGTGAAATTCGTCGGTTGTATCGTTAGTCTGATCGGCAAAGCTTCCATTAGCTATTATAGCAATATTATCGGTTATAGCATAGCCAAGCTGAGCATCAAAGTTGCTGGTTCCGGTAGCTACTGTTGCCTGAAACTCTCCTTTATTGCTAAAAACAGGTGTGTTTACCATATTCGGAATGTATTCAGGTGAGCAAGATGTCATTAATCCTGTAGCTGAAATTATAATAATTAAGGCGTATAATTTCAGATTCTTTTTTTGATAAATTTTTTGTTTCATAACAAATGTATTTGGTTAATACTAAGGTTTTAAATATGAAATTAAAGTGTTGTATATAATTTCTTTGCGTTCTGTTATAAACCTGTCAAATTCTTCTTGTGAAAATTGATTTTTTTCGATAATTAAATGTTTCATCGCGAAGGGAAATGAAATTAATGATAACATGTTCAGGTAAAATTGTTCAGGATCAACTTTTTTTATATTCCCTTTTAAGTACTCGTTATTAAGTTGTTGTGAGAATTTTTTGGTCGTGTATAAATTGTCGGTAACTTTTAATTTTATGAGTTTCTCCGGATTACGGTTTAATACTGCCAGGACAAATGATACCAGTAAAGGGTTTCTTATAAGCATATCAATATATTTGCCTGTATATTGGCTTATTTTTTCGTTTAAATCAATTTCCGCATCTAAAATATCTTTTAACGATGCTGCTGCTTTGCCTATTAATAAATCTATTATGGTTTCAAATAAAATTTCTTTGCTTCGGAAGTAATAATTCATTAAAGAAATATTTATATTGGCTTTTGATGCAATTTCCCTTACACTGGTTCTGTCGAAGCCTTTTTCAAGAAATAAAACAGTTGCAGATTCAATAATTTTTTCCTGGGTATTCATGTTTCCTGACAATAAATTTTATTGCAAGATAAATAAAACATTCATTTTAAACAAGTGTTTAAAATGAATGTTTTAAGAAATGTATTCAATATTTTAAAATGTATTTAATTTAATGCCCGGAGTTCTTGTTTAACCTGATTTATAGATGCCTGGTAGGTTGGCAGATTTTCTTCTTTTATTGGTTCAATTGGTGGGGCCTTAATTTTTAATGGATCAATAGCCTGCCCATTCATCCATACTCTAAAATCTAAATGAGGCCCTGTAGCGTATCCGGTACTTCCGACATAACCAATGATTTGTCCCTGGTTTACTCTTTGTCCGATTTTAATACCATTTGAATACCTGGATAAGTGGTTGTATCCCGATGTGTAAACACTGTTATGCCTTATTTTAATATAATTCCCGGCCGATTTGGTATAACCTTTATCAATTACTGTTCCATCGCCAATAGTATATACAGGAGTACCTGTTGGTGCAGAATAATCAACTCCCGAGTGAGGCCTCCTGATTTTTAATATAGGATGCATCCTGCTTTTTGAGAATTTTGAACTTATATGAGAAAATCGTAAGGGTGCTTTTAAAAACTGGCGTCTCAGGCTTTTCCCATTTTCGTCATAATAACTTAAAACCCCGTTTTGTTCGTATTCGAAGGCAAACAATTCTTCTCCCTTATGGGTAAAATTTGCAGCAAATATTCTTCCAATGCCTATAGGAATACTGTCAACAAATTGTTCTTCATAGATTACTTTAAAGTGGTCGCCTCTGTCGAGTCCAAAAAAATCTACTGTCCATGCATAAATCTCTGAAAGCCTTATAGCCATCACGGGATCAATATTGTTTTCAATCATGGTATTCCATAATGATGTCGATATTGTTCCTGTACTTGTTTTCACGTTTGTAATGATTTGTTTTTCTCCCTTACAAGCCTGAGGTTTCTTATTAAGGTCTATTTTTAAATACTCCGTGGGGCTGTGTTTATACACAAAATATTTTAACGTGCTGTCTTTGTCTCTCGTGAAGTACAAGTTGTATTGATTTCCCAACTGAATATTACGAATATTAAAAACAGAAGCTGAATTCAACGTGGCTATATTAACGATCGAGTCATTGAGTCCTGTTTCTGAGAGAATGAATGCCAGGTTTTGATTTCTTTTTATCCGGTTTTGTACTACGTAAAAAGAATCCAGGGTTATTCCAAATTCTTTTTGGATATTGCTGTATATAATATTTTCATCAATATCTGTTGCAAAAATATCCCTGTTTTTAGGATTTAAATTATTTGTATTTGGTTTAATAAAACTTATTAATATAATACTTAGTAGAACAATGCCCGTTATTATTATTTTTTTAATGTTCATGTTTCCAGTATTTTGCACCAAAAGTAAAAATTAAAATTATAAAAGTCAACAACTTATGATTTTATCCTGTCAAAACCTCGCCCATAAACACCCATAACATTGTTTACAGAAACAAATGCGCTAGGGTCAATTTCTTTAATTATTCTAAGGATATCGTGCGATTCCTGTTTTTTAACCAGGATTAAAAGTATTTTTGAATCGGCTTTCGTGTACCAACCTTTTCCATCGAGAACGGTAATTCCCCGTTTCACATCATTAGCAACCCGTTCTGCAATTTTTTCATGTTCTTTAGAAAAGATAAACATTTGTACAGTTCGTTTTGTCCCGGTAAGAACCAAATCAATTGTATAAGCAGTAATTGCCATGGCAACGTATCCATAAACGATTTTTTCAAGTGATTTGAAAATGAGAAATGATGATGAAATGATAATAACATCGGCATAAAGAATAACTCTGCCCGGACTTATTTCCCTGTACTTATTAATCATCATGGCAATGATATCTGTGCCTCCGGTACTTCCTCCCTGGCTAAAAACGATACCTACACCAACTCCGGCCAGGATACCTCCAATTACAGCCGACATGAAATTTTCTGTTACAATAGGCTCTTTAATTATTCCCTGCAGTACAGAAAGAAATACAGATAAGACAGTTGTAGCGAAAATTGTTTTTATGCCAAATCCTTTCCCGAGCATTTTAATGCTTGATAGGATTAAGACTGCATTTATGGCAAGATAGGATATTCCAATCGGGAATTTTGTTGCATAAAAAATTAATGTTGCAACACCTGTAATTCCCCCGCCCGTTATTTCTGCCGGTATTAAAAAGGCTGTCCAGCCTAAGGCATTTATAAAAAGGCCAAGAGTTATTATGATGTAAGCTTTAATGTTTTTCAAAACTTTTGCATCCATGGTAGTAAAAATTAAATTACAACATTTATAATTTTATTTGGAACAAAAATTATTTTTTTAGGTTGTTTTCCTTCAAGCCACTTCTGGCTGTTTTCGTTTGATAAAACAGCATTTTCGGCATCTTTAGGGAGTATTCCCAATGGTAATTCAAGCTTAAATCTCATTTTACCGTTAAATGAAACAGGATATTCAAAGTTTGTTTCCTTTAAATAGGATTCATCGAAAACAGGTAGTTTTGCATTTATAATACTTCCGTTGTGCCCACAAAGAACCCATAATTCTTCTGTAATGTGAGGTGCGAAAGGGGATAGTATTACTAAAAGATTTTCAAGGATACTTCTTTTATTGCATTTTAATTCGTTTAGTTCATTTACACAAATCATGAATGCGCTCACGGATGTGTTGAATGAAAATCGCTCGATATCTTCCTGTATTTTCTTAATCGTTTTATGTAAAACTTTTAATTCTACTTTTTCAGGTTTTTCTTCTGAAATGTTGAAATTAAATGATTCGTCATGAAATAATTTCCAGAATTTCTTCAGGAACTTATGAACGCCATCAATACCATTTGTATCCCAGGGTTTAGACATTTCTAGAGGGCCCAGGAACATTTCGTACATACGTAATGTATCGGCTCCATATTGCTCGATAACATCGTCGGGATTTACAACATTGTATAACGATTTTGACATTTTTTCAACGGCATGCCCGCAAATGTATTTCCCGTCTTCCAATATAAACTCTGCATTTTTATATTCGGGATTCCAGTTTCTGAATGCTTCAATATCTAAAATATCATTATGAACAATGTTTACATCAACGTGAATAGGGGTAGTATCATATTCTCTTTTAAGATTTAATGATACAAATTTATTGGTGTTTTTAATTCGGTAAACAAAATTTGAACGTCCCTGGATCATTCCCTGGTTAATGAGTTTTTTAAATGGTTCTTCTTCGCATACCCAGCCTATGTCAAATAAAAATTTGTTCCAGAAACGGGAATAAATTAAATGTCCGGTTGCATGTTCTGTTCCCCCGATATATAAATCAACATTTCTCCAATATTGATTCGATTCTTTTGAAACGAGCTCATCGGGGTTTTTAGGGTCCATGTATCTCAAATAGTAAGCTGATGAGCCTGCAAATCCAGGCATAGTGCTTAATTCGAGCGGATACCCATCCGCTGTTTTCCAGTTTTTAGCCCGGGCTAAAGGAGGCTCGCCTTTTTCTGTTGGTAAAAAGGCATCAACACCGGGCAATTCCAGTGGCAGGTTATCTTTAGGCAACGTGTAAGGCAACCCGTTTTTAAAATAAATTGGGAATGGCTCTCCCCAATATCGCTGGCGGCTGAAAATGGCATCCCGTAACCTGTAATTTACTTTTCTGTTACCAATACCTTTCTCTTCAATGTATTGAATGGTTTTTTCAATAGCATCAGTAACAAGTAAGCCATTAATGAAACCGGAATTAATCATTATTCCTTCTTTCGAGTCGTATGAATCACTCCATGTTGCAGGATTGCTTTCTTGCTCATCTTCTTTAACAACAACCTGGATGATTGGTAAGCTAAAATGGCGGGCGAATTTAAAATCACGGCTATCGTGCCCGGGAACAGCCATAATAGCTCCTGTTCCGTATCCCATTAAAACATAATCGCTAATATAAACCGGAATTTCCTGGTTTGTAAGAGGATTTACAGCATATGCACCGGTAAATTGGCCACTTACTGATTTTGCATCGGCCATGCGTTCTCTTTCGGAGCGTTTTTTTGTTTCGGAGATATAATCTTTAACAGCTTTTTTGTATTCTGATGTCGTGATTTTATCTACTAATTCGTTTTCAGGAGCTAATACCATAAAGCTAACACCCCAGGTTGTATCTGGACGCGTGGTAAATATTTCGATTGAAAAATCTTTTCCTTTTACAGGGAATAACATTTCAGCACCTTCGGAGCGGCCAATCCAGTTTTTCTGAACTTCTTTTATTGATTCTGACCAATCAATAGTATCCAAACCATTCAGTAATCTTTCAGCATAAGCAGAAATTCTCAACGACCATTGTTTCATTTTTTTTTGTTCAACAGGATGTCCCCCGCGAACAGAAAATCCATCTTTTACCTCATCGTTGGCTAATACTGTACCTAATTTGGGACACCAGTTTACCATAGTGTCTGCCAAATATGCTAATCGATAGTTAAGTAATATGGTTTGTTTCTCATCATCGGTTTTAGTATTCCATTCAGATGATGTGAATATTCGTGTTTCGTTACAAGCAGCATGGACTTGTTTATTCCCGTTTATTTCAAATTCTTTTACAAGATTTGATATGGGTTCGGCTTTCTTTGTATCGGTATTGTACCAATGTTCAAAGAGTTCAATAAAAACACGCTGTGTCCATTTGTAATATTCCGGGTCGCAGGTTCTGAATTCTCTGCTCCAGTCATAGGAAAACCCAATTTTATTAAGTTGTTCTTTATATCGTTTGATGTTAATATCGGTTGTAATTGCCGGATGCTGCCCTGTTTGAATGGCATATTGTTCTGCGGGTAAGCCAAAGGCATCGTATCCCATCGGGTGGAGCACGTTAAATCCTTGCAATCGTTTAAAGCGTGAATAAATATCCGTTGCAATATATCCCAGTGGGTGGCCAACATGAAGTCCGGCTCCTGAAGGATAGGGGAACATATCGAGAACATAGTACTTAGGTTTTTCTTTGTTGATTGTTGTTTCAAAGGACTTGTTTACAGACCAGTATTCCTGCCATTTTTTCTCGATATCCTTAAAATTGTATTCCATAAAGGTTTGTGTTTGAATATGATGTTTTTTTCAAATTGCGAAATTAAATAATCTTTAGCAATAAATGCTCATTAAATGAAATTTAGGAATGCAAAAAATATCGAAAAAGTAAGGTGTTAAAATAAAAGTAATTCTTATTTTTTTCGGGAAGCCAATAATTTTTATAAATTTGCATCACAATTGGTCCAGTAGTTCAATGGATAGAACATCAGGTTTCGGCCCTGAGAGTTGGGGGTTCGAGTCCTCCCTGGATCACACAGAGCTGAGTAAATCAGCTTTTTTTATTGTACAAGGAAGAGTTTTATGAGTGATGAGCCTGTTTTGTTATCCTGGAAATTGATTAAAATATCGTAAAAACCTGTTTTTGTACACTTAAACATGAATTTTTCATAGTACTTATCACCAACGGAATTTGTAGCTACTACCTGGCTCCCGTCAAGTATCTGGATATTGGCTTTCCCCGGGAAATCGCCTATGTGGTTTAATACAGTAAATTTATACAGTGAATTTTTATTGAGGGTAATTGTTAAGAAATATTCGTTTTCATACTGATTATCGCTAATTTTTTTTAGCTCGAACTGAAATTCTTTAATAAATATCTCTTTTTGTGAATATGAAATTTTATTTGCCAGCAGGAATATAATTAGCAGAATAAGAAAATAATTCAGTTTTTTCATAGTTTTTTAAGCTATTAATACAAAAATCTTTTAAAATTTAAAGATTATTAATACAAATATAAGTTATATTCAATAATGTATGAATTTTTAATGACTTTAAATTACAAATTACATACCAGTAGTTATTTATAATAAAAAAGGAGATGAATTACTCATCTCCTTACTAAGTATAGGATGCTTAAAAATTTATTCTAGTTCGGTAACTTTTCGTGTAGAATAGTTGATTTTAAGAGCACTTGCTTTACGCAGTTCTTGTTTAACATCAACAACAACACCCATTTTCGTGTATTGATCCACTTTTAAAGATGTTGTCATAAAAGGGCGTTCGTTTTCGTCAACTTTTTCTCTTTCTGAAACGATATAATCACGAATATCTTCTACTTTAGCGAAAGCATCGTTAAGTTGTATTCTGGGTTCAGTACCATACATTGACTGAAAAGTCTGTCGTGGTTTACCAATATAAATATAACTCACTAAAGATTTTTTCTCGAGTTTTTTTACTTCGGTAGCACCGGGCATTTTTTGAGCAACTTTAACAGTCGTTTCACGCATTACGGTTGTTACCATAAAGAAAAACAACAACATGAACACGATATCGGGTAAAGAAGCTGTTGAAATTTCCTGTGAACCAACTTTTATTTTACGTTTGAATTTTGACATGTTTACTTCCCTCCAATATTTTTAGGTTCGGCTTCAGAAATAATCTGAGGATAAATATCTGCAATAGCATCCGCTTGCTCCTTTTTTAAATCATCATACTTTTTTCCGAATTTTTGTTGGGCAAGGTCATTTCTAAGTTCATTAACTGCAGCTGCAAGTTCGTTCTGTACTTTAATATACATTCCATAACTTGTACCCCTGTCATTTTGAAGAGAGATAACAGCATTTTTGTTTACAGCAATCTGTCCAAAATAAGGAATATCTTTTAATATTTTTTCGGGCAAATTCTCTTTATTCGACGGATTAGCCAAAAATTCTTTTGCTTCAGCACGAAGGCTATAAATATCCATTGGCTTATTTTCAACCATCAGTTGATCATTTGCATTGATTAAAACAACAAAAATATTTCTTTCTTTAATTTCATTTGGTGCATCTTGCTGTCCGGGAGGCGGCATGGGAGGAAGTTTCCTCGACAATCCGCTATCAACGTCCATAGTAGTGGCAACCAGGAAAAAGATTAACAGCAAGAAAGCGATATCGGCCATTGATGCTGCGCTATATGTACCACCAGGTCTTCTTGGCATAATTATTTGTTTTAAAAATTAAAAAATCATTACAGTAACTACGTTACAAAAAAACAACTACTATTTGAATAATTTTGATGTTTCGCTGTAAATCATAGCAATAATGGCAACTGCAACAAGAATATATGTTGTAATAATACCTGTATCTACTTTTTTCAACAAACTTGGAACATTAAATTTTTCCATGTCTGTTCCAGAAAAATTTAGAGTTTCAGCAGATGAAAATGCATATGCTAAAATAACAACAACAACAAGAGCAAGAACACCTAATAAACTTTTTTTAGCATTCTTAGGATTTGTTATCATTTGAAAAACAGGGAAAATAAGAGATGCAACAACAGCTATACCTGTAAGAATATATGCATACAATATAAATGTGTTGGTAAATATTGGAGTTGTACCGTCAATTTCTGTTCCTCCTGTATAAAAAAGTACGCATAAAATAGCGGATATAACGAGGAGCAGAATATAGAATATTCTAACTAATTTATTCATGTAAGATTATTTTTTAAGGTTGTGTTTCACTAAAATATCAATCAATGAAATTGAAGCATCTTCCATATCATTTACAATGCCATCAATTTTTGATACAATATAGTTATAGAACACTTGAAGTATCATAGCTACGATAAGACCAAATACTGTAGTGATTAACGCGATTTTAATACCACCGGCAACCAATGTTGGAGAAATATCACCTGCAGCTTCGATAGCATCAAAAGCACCAATCATACCAATAACTGTACCCATGAAACCTAACATAGGAGCAACGGCTATAAATAATGATATCCAGGTAATTCCTTTTTCCAATAAACCCATTTGGACACTACCATAAGATACTACTGATTTTTCAACTACATCGATACCTTCGTGTACTCTGTCTAAACCCTGGTAGAAAATACTTGCAACAGGGCCTTTAGTGTTACGGCAAACTTCTTTAGCTGCATCAACACCACCATTTTCAAGAGCTGATTCAATATTTACTAAAAGTTTTTTTGTATTTGTTGAAGCAAGGTTCAAATAAATAATTCTTTCAATAGCAATAGCTAAACCTAAAATCATACAAAGAAGAATAACGCCCATAAAACCAGGACCACCTTCAATAAATTTTTGTTTAATAGCTTTATGCATTGAAGTTCCTTGTTCAACTTCTGCCTGAACAGGTTCCTGAGCAACTTCTTCAGTTACTGCTGCTACTGCTGTATCTTGAGCAACGTCTGTTGTTTGTTCAACAGTTGCCTCGCCAGTTGTTCCTTCCTGAGCAACTGAATAGAAAGATGCTCCTAAAGTAAGCATCGAAAAAACTGCTATAAATGCAAATAACTTTTTCATGTTTTGTTTTCTTTTTAAATTATTAACGATTTTTATGTGTGTAAAATTATTAAAAAATTCAGTATTAAAAAATTATTGCGGAGAAAGAGGGATTCGAACCCTCGATACCCTTTTGAGGCATACACACTTTCCAGGCGTGCGCCTTAGACCACTCGGCCATTTCTCCATCTTCCTTACCCCAAAATCCGGGGCACAAAATACAAAAAAATAAATTAATACAAACTATTTTACAGAGTTATTTCTCCACTAATAGATTGATTTAATTTAAGTTTAATTTCATCTGTACTTAATTGCTTGCCTAACAAATATATAAGTTTAGCAACTGCTGCTTCTGTTGTAATATCGTAACCACTTATTACGCCGCATTTTAATAATTCTATCCCGGTTTCGTATTTACTCATATCAACGCTTCCGGCCATGCATTGGGTTACATTTAAAATTATTTTCCCTTTATGGATAATTTGTTTTATTTCTTCCAAAAACCAGTTGTCTGTTGGAGCATTTCCTGCACCATACGTTTCCAAAATAATTGCCCTGGATTCTTCAAGGTTTAATATTGTATGTAAAGTATTTCTGCTTATCCCGGGGAAGATTTTTAAAATAACGACACGAGTATCTAAATTTGTATGTATAATCAATTCTTTTTTTGATGTAGGATAATGAATTGCTCCATAGTTGAATTTAATATTAATTCCTGCTTGTGCAAGGTAAGGATAATTAGGTGATTCAAATGCATTAAAATGCTCGGCATTGTATTTTGTTGTTCTGTTTCCTCGAAATAATTTATTTTCAAAATAGATACAGACTTCAGGTGCAAGTGGTTGCCCGTTTTGCTCTGCTGCTGCAATTTCTATTGCGGAAATGAGGTTTTCCTTCCCGTCGGTTCTTAATGTTCCAATTGGTAGTTGTGATCCCGTGAATATTACCGGTTTATCCAGGTTTTCAAGCATGAAACTTAATGCGGAAGCGGAGTATGCCATGGTATCTGTACCGTGAAGAATAACAAACCCGTCAAAATCCGTGTAATTTTTTTTGATAAGAGTAACCAATTGTACCCATACTTCGGGATTTAAATTTGACGAGTCGATAACCGGGGAAAATGAAATGGTTTTTAAATGAAATCCAAAACGTTTGAGTTCAGGAACTTCCTCCATTATCTGGTTGAAATCGAATGGAGCGAGAACACCTGTTTCGGGATTTTTTATCATCCCGATGGTACCTCCGGTATAAATGATTAATATTGACTTTGTTTTATTTTCTTCCATTAATTAAAGCCTGAAAAGGTCTTTCGCGTTTTCTTTTGTTATTTGGGCAACATCAGCCAAAGATAAATTTTTTATTTGAGCAATTTTTTCTGCAATATTCAGAATATAAGCACTTTCGTTTCTTTTTCCCCTGTATGGAACAGGTGGCAAATATGGCGAATCGGATTCTAATACAATATGATTAATATCAATATTCTTTACAATATCATCCAGCCCCGAGTTTTTAAAGGTAACGATACCCCCGATGCCGATTTTAAACCCCCATTCAATTATTTGATTTGCTTGTTTTAAATTTCCGGTAAATGCATGAAAAACACCTTTTAAATTACCGTCGATTTCTTGTTTAAGAATATCAAATATCTCGTTAAATGATTCGCGCGCATGAATTGCGATTGGTAAATCGTGTTTTTTTGCAAGGTTTATTTGGTGCAAAAAAGCTTCTTGTTGTTGAGCCAAATATGTTTTATCCCAATATAAATCTATTCCTATTTCTCCTATAGCAATAAATTTTTCTTTTTGTAACCAATTCTCAACTATTCCCAGTTCGTGTTTAAAGTCTTTATTTACAGAAGTCGGATGCAATCCAATCATTTGATAAAAATGCTCCGGGTAATTTTTTGTCAGTTGAACAAGGTTTTCAATCGTTGTGCTATCAACATTTGGTAACAGCATTTTGTAAACACCTTTTTGTAAAGCATTTTCAATTACCTGTGCCCGGTCTGAATCAAACTCCGGTAAAAACAGATGTGTATGTGTATCGATTAGCTGCATGTTATAATAAATCCCCGTGCAAACTTATAAAAACTATATTTAATATTATAAATTAATGATGATTTCAATCAATTATACCCTATTCAGAGCAAGCATGAAATAAAAAAGGGGACGATTTTTTCGTCCCCTGAAAAAACACTATTTAAATTTTTATACGCATCCCTGAGCGAGCATGGCTTCAGCAACTTTAACAAATCCGCCCACATTAGCTCCATTCACATAGTTTATGTAACCATCAGATTCTTTACCATATTTCTCGCATGTAGCGTGAATATTAATCATAATTTGATGTAAACGTTGATCAACTTCTTCGCGAGACCATGGAAGGCGCATGGAGTTTTGAGTCATTTCTAAGCCTGATGTAGCAACACCACCAGCATTTGCAGCTTTACCAGGGCCGTAAAGGATTTTCTTTTCGATAAATACTTCAACAGCATCTGGAGTAGAAGGCATGTTGGCACCTTCAGAAACGCAATAACAACCATTAGATACCAGTGTTTTTGCATCGGCTAATTCGATTTCGTTCTGAGTAGCGCAAGGTAATGCAACATCGCATTTAATACCCCATGGGCGTTTGTTTTCATAATACTCTACACCGTATTTGTCGGCATATTCTTTAATACGGCCTCTTTTTACGTTTTTAAGATCCATAACATAAGCCAGTTTTTCTGCTGTAATGCCATTTGGATCGTGAATAAATCCTGCTGAGTCAGATAATGTAACTACTTTACCACCTAATTGAGTAACTTTTTCGACAGCATACTGAGATACATTTCCAGAACCTGAAACAACAACGGTTTTACCTTTAAAACTTTCTCCACGGGTTTTAAGCATTTCCTGGGCAAAATAAACATTGCCATAACCAGTTGCTTCCGGACGAATTAAGCTGCCTCCAAATTGAATTCCTTTACCTGTTAATACTCCTGTAAATTCATTTTTAAGTCTTTTATACTGGCCGAACAAATAGCCTATTTCACGACCACCAACGCCTATGTCTCCTGCGGGTACGTCTGTATTGTGACCAATATGACGGAATAATTCTGTCATAAAGCTTTGGCAAAAACGCATTACTTCGTTGTCTGATTTACCCTTAGGATCAAAATCGGAACCTCCTTTACCACCACCCATGGGTAATGTTGTTAAGCTGTTTTTTAAAACCTGCTCAAATGCAAGGAATTTTAAAATGCTCAAATTTACTGTCGGGTGAAAACGTAATCCTCCTTTGTATGGCCCAATGGCACTGTTCATTTCGATTCTATACCCTTTGTTTATTTGAATCTCTCCTTTGTCGTCGAGCCAGGGTACTCTGAATAAAATGGTTCTTTCGGGTTCAGCCATTCTTTCAAGGATTTTTGCATGTTTATACTTGGGATTTTCCTCAATAAAAGGAATAAGAGATTCGGCTACTTCTTGAACTGCCTGATGAAATTCTTTTTCATTTGGATTTTTGGCAATTATTTTCGCCATGAATTGTTCTACTCTTGGATCCATAATAAATTTAATTTTTAGTTTGTAATTTGTAATTTATGGTTTATGTACCAACAAACATAGAGAAAAAATTTTAAAGCGAAATGATGTAATTCGCTGTTTTTTTACGAGTTTGTAAGAAAATACTGTCGAATGTTAACGTGTTTTGCACAGAAAGGGCATTGCAAAAGATTATGTTTTTAAACACAACCTGATTTTTGTCATAGGTAAATCGGGGAAATTAACTTGTATGTTTTGCCTGGCAAGGTTTTAACAATACCCAAGAACTCAAGATTCAATAAAATAGGTGATACCCTGCTTGTTGGCATTGCAGATTTCAGGCAGATCATGTCTATTGGGAGCTCATCGCTTTCTTTTAACAGATTTACAATGATTTTTTCTTCGTTATTTAAATTAACAAACAGGTCTCTTTGTACATCTTGCAGTTTACAATTATCCACATCCCATCCGAGAAAATATTCTAAGTCTTCAATATTTTCAAGCATTGCAGCTTTATTTGATTTGATTAAAGAGTTACATCCTTTTGAATATTCATCGGAAATTCTTCCTGGTACAGCAAAAACATCGCGATTATAGGAGTTGGCAAGATCGGCAGTGATTAATGATCCTCCTCCCATACCAGATTCTACAACGATTGTTGCATCACTTAATCCTGCAATAATTCTGTTGCGTTTAATGAAATTGTTTTTATCACGGATAGTTTTACTTGTAAAGTCAGTAATAAGTAAACCCTGTTCTGTAATTTTCTGTGCAAGGGATTTATGTGATGCAGGATAAATAATATCGAATCCATGACCAAGAACTGCAAATGTTTTCAGGTTATTTTCAAGAGCCGCTTTATGTGCAGCAGCATCAATACCATAAGCCAGCCCACTAACAATGACAGGATCGTGGCCTCGTTGAGCCAAATCTTTAATAAATTTATTGCAGAATGCAATTCCTTCGGGTGTAGCTTTTCGGGTTCCGACTATACTTAACACTTTTCGATTATTCATGTTTGAATTGCCTTTTGTATAGATAAGAAGAGGGGCATCGTCACAATGTTTTAGCCTTTCCGGGTAGTTTTTATCGGTGTAGAAAAAAACAGAAATATTGTTTTTAATTATAAATTCAATTTCTTCTTCGGCTTTTGGCAATACATTTGAATTAATTATGCTCTCTGCAAGAATATGCCCTATTCCCGGAATTTTGGTCAGGTTTTTTTTAGATTCTGTAAAAATCCCCTCAATATTACCAACATAAGCGATTAGTTTTTTAGCTGTAATATGGCCAATCTTGGGGATTAAACTAAGCGCGATTTGATATTTTAAAATACTGTTTTGCACAATTTCAAATAAAAATCAGTTACGTATCCAAGTAAAATTATTCATTTTTATTGAATAGTAAAACAAAAAAAGAAGCAACCCGAAAGTTGCTTCTTTAACCATAAATTACAAACTAAAAACTAAAGATACTAGATAACTCCCTGATCAACCATAGCATTGGCAACTTTTAAGAAACCAGCAACGTTTGCACCTTTAACGTAGTTAACATAGCCATCTTTTTCTTTTCCATATTTAACACATGCTTCGTGAATGCTAACCATTATCTGATGTAAACGAGCATCAACTTCTTCACGTGTCCAATTTAATTTCATTGAGTTTTGTGACATTTCTAAGCCTGAAGTACCAACACCACCAGCGTTAGCAGCTTTTCCAGGGCCGAATAAAACTTTATTTTTCAAGAATACTTCAACTGCATCCGGAGTACATGGCATGTTAGCACCTTCAGAAACGCAGATAACACCATTCTTAACAAGCATTTCAGCATCTTCTTTTCTTAACTCGTTTTGAGTTGCACATGGAAGAGCAATATCTACTTTTTGTTCCCATGGACGTTTGCCGGCGAAGAATTTAGCGCCTTTAAATTTGTCAGCATAAGGAGCAACAACGTCGTTATTAGAAGCTCTAAGGTCTAACATATAGTTGATTTTTTCTCCGGAAATACCGTCAGCATCATAGATGTAACCATCAGGACCTGAAATAGTAACAACTTTAGCTCCAAGTTCGGTAGCTTTAATGGCTGCACCCCAGGCAACGTTACCAAAACCAGAAACAGCAACAGTTTTACCTTTGAATGTTTCACCTTTGGTTGATAACATTTCTTTTGCAAAATAAACATTACCAAAACCTGTTGCTTCTGGGCGAATTAAACTACCACCCCAGTTTAAACCTTTTCCGGTTAAAACACCGGTATTTTCTCTTGCTAATTTTTTGTACATTCCAAATAAGAAACCTATTTCACGGCCACCAACACCTATGTCGCCAGCTGGTACGTCTGTTTCCGGGCCAATAAGTTGCCATAATTCTGTCATAAAAGCCTGGCAGAAACGCATTACTTCAGCGTCTGATTTTCCCTTTGGATCGAAATCTGAACCACCTTTACCACCACCCATAGGAAGTGTTGTTAGTGAATTCTTGAAAATTTGTTCGAAACCTAAGAATTTTAAAATACTCAGGTTAACACTTGGGTGGAAACGTAAACCACCTTTGTATGGGCCAATAGCATTGTTATATTGAACGCGGTAGCCTAAGTTAACTTGTACCTTACCGTTGTCGTCAACCCAGGGCACCTTAAAAGTTAAAATACGATCAGGTTCAATTATTCTTTCGATAATACCTGCTTTTTCGAACTGAGGGTTCTGGTTATAAACTTCCTCGATTGATTCTAAAACTTCTCTGACAGCTTGAAGATACTCAACTTCTCCAGGATGTTTTTTCTCCAGCTGATTAATTAATTTATCTACGTTCATGACTTTTATTTATTTAAAATAATACCATTAAATTAAAAACACTGTTAATGAAATAACAGTACAAAAATAGTTTTTCTTTAATAAAAAAAATCTATTAAAGAACACAGATTAACATGATTTTACTCATGTTTCATGGCAATCTGGATAAACAAGATTTATAAAAACTTTAGATACTTTATAAAAAAACAATTATTTATTACCCCGTTTTTGAATTGATTATATATTTTCTTTTAAGATTACCCCCTTATTGTTTTTCCCATCAATCATAACTTTAATAGGATTTTCGAACCTGATATGCCTTAAATATTTATTATCTGAAGCCGGTTTAAACTTATTTAAATAGTCCAGATTAAAAAACCCATCATTAATATACGGATTAATAGTAAAATACCCAACACGAAAAGATGTCAGGTTTTGGAAAAAATGTGTTCCCTGGCTTGGGTCGATCCTGTAATTTTCTAACCCGCTTTCAACAATAACTCTTGCCTGGGAAATATGTGCCCATTTAACAGGAATACCTAAATTGGGATCGCTTGTTCCCCATCTTCCCGGGCCAACCAAAACATAATTCTTCTTTTCTCTGACAAATTTATCATTCATCTGTCCTATTTCGAACGCAATTTTCTCACTTTCCAGCGATTTAAATGCATCAGGTTTAACATATACAAAATCGTAAATATCATCAATTTTACCATTACCTAAAGCCGATTCACAATAAATAATAGTATCTTCTTTATTAACATCTTTTATATTAAAATTTGTAGTTTGATCATTATCTACAATGGGCCTGATTTGCAAAAAGTTAAACACAACAGGCTCTCCTTTTTCGACATTCAAATCTACGGCAAATTCAATTTCTATGGGGTTGCTCATTTCTTTCTGACCAACTTCGAGCAATGTTCTTAAAATTTCGGCTAATGGGAAAATATCATTTTTTAAGATATTAGCAAAAGTAAGAACTCTCTTCCCTTCATAAATAATTCCATCGCGAAGGATATGGTTTTGAAAATCATATGTTGATGCCGCAAATCGTAATGAAGAGTCGTTTTCTGCTTCTTTTATCTCGTATTTTACCAGATTTATTCCATCATCAACGGAAGGGATAAATTTTGTAGGACACATATCGAGTGCATAAAAAAACTTCTGAGTATCTTTTAATGCAAGTTCAGGCGATGAGAGCTGTAATATCTTTTTCGGGTATTTTGGTGAAAATCTTAATGAAACACCTCCATCAACAATCTGTTTACCCAGCCCATAAGCAATATTCGCTATTCCATCGTCATGTTTTTCGGGTTCAATTGGATAAAAATTTATTGATCTTGCAACACCTGATATTGTTGGGTAAAATTTGTTTCCGAACTGTGTGCCACAAACTTCCTGTAAAACAATACCCATTTTTTCTTCATCAATAACATTTGATGTTGCAGCCATATATGCTTTACTTCCTTTAAAATATACAGAAGCATAAACACATTTAATGGCATCGGAAAGCATTTTTATCATGAGCGTGCCATTGCTGGTTTTAGGAATCATATATGTTGAATAAATTCCTGCAAACGGTTGATAATGTGAATCCTCCAATTTTGATGATGAACGTATGGCTATCGGGTTTTGTATTACAGAAATAAATGCATATAAATCTTGGTAAACACGACTTGGAAGTTTTGCCTGAACAAAGTGATCAAGAATTTCTTCGTCACTTCTGTCAGACATTCCGATTTTATACAAATCGTTTTCTTCCATGAATTCATCGAAAATATCTGTACTTAAAACAACGGTTCGGGGTATCGTAATTATTATACCCGGGAATTTATTGAAAATATTGTATTTTTTAATTATTGAATTTACAAAAGCAAGCCCCCTGGCTTTACCTCCAATAGATCCATCGCCAATACGTGAAAAAATAAGGTATTCGTCGAAACTGCTTTTATCGAATTTTGCAATAACACCTCTCCCCTTGCTCATTCTATAACTTGATATCGCTTTATATATGTATGTTCGAGCTTCTTTCAGGTTTTTAAAATCTCCTAAAGTAAGATATTTAAAGAGTTGTGCTATTGGAAATACTGCACGGGCGTTTAACCACTTCGACAAATCATTACGACTAGCATGATATTCGAGTGAATTGTCAGGTATTGTTAAGATTAAATGTTGTAATGATTGCAAATCGGAAGCGTGCCCTATAGGTTTTAATGTTTCCGGATCGCGAAAGATAAACTCCCCGAATGCAAATTGCTTGATAATATAATTTCTAAGTTCTATAGGTAATGTTTTTGAATATTTATGTATAAAACCCACATTTAGCTCATCGGCATACTTTATATTTTCCATTTCTGACGATTGAAGCAGGAACGGCATGAACTCATCTTCTTCGCGTACCTTTTGGCATAACTTAATTCCGGCAAGTTTATCTTTTACTCCTTTACGTTTGTAAGTGATATCAGAAATAATACCTAACATGTTAAACCTGAATTTATCATAAAGTTCGATAGCCTGTTCGTAGTTAGTTGCTAAAAGAATTTTGGGGCGCCCCCGCATACGAAGCATTTGTTGATGTTCGTTTAATGCTTCCCTCATATATTCTTTCGATTGCAAAAAGATTATCTTGTAAATATTGGGTAAATAAGAAGATATATAACGGATTGAATCTTCAACCAGGAGAATGGTTTGAACACCAACGACTTCAACATCGTAATTCACATTCATCCTGTCTTCAATAAGTTTTATGATTGCCAACAATAAATCAGCATTTCCAAGCCAGCAAAAAACATAATCGATTGCGCTTAAATCTTCCTTATCGAGACGCATTGATACTTCGCGGGAGAAATGTGTCAGAACAACAATTGGTACTGAAGGATACAATTTTTTTATTTCACGTGCAAAACTAAAAGTATCAGTTCCACCAATACGAAGCATACTGATAACTAAATCGATATTATCGGTACGCAGGATTTCAAATGCCTGCTCGGCTGTATTTGCCAGAATAAATATGGGAGGATAACGTAAGTTCAATGATACATATTCGTTAAAAATCTGTTCATCAATACGTCCATCTTCTTCGAGCATAAATGAGTCGTAACTGCTGGCTATTAATAATACTTTATGAATTCGCCGCTGCATCAATAAGTTAAACGAAGTATCGTTAAAATCGATTCTTAAAGTATCTTGTTGATTGGTATAAAAGCTCATAACTCTATTCGTTTTTCATATTTTTATTCATCATAAGTAATTGCAGATATTCGTTTTCGTCCATCCATTGTAATTGTTACTGGTTTCTCGAATCGAATATGCTTAAAATATTTAGTTTGTTCAACTACTTTTTGTTCATTTAAAATATCCCAGGTAATAAAATCTTTAATAAACTTATGGTTTACTGAGAAATAACCTACATTCATTGATGTAACATTATGAAAAAAGTGAGAACCCAGTGAAGCATCTAAAGGAAAATCTTCGAGACTAATTTCTACAATAACTTTTGCATTTGATATTTGTGGCCAAACGACAGGAATGCCAATAAATTTATCTCTTGTTCCCCACCTGCCCGGTCCAATTAAGACATATGACTTTCCCCGTGATTGCATTTTTGAATTCAGTTTATCAATTTCATCGGCCATTTCAAGAGTTTTTGTATTATCAAAGGTTTCTGGTTTAACATATATTATATCGCTAATATTCTGTATTTTACCATTCCCCATAGTTCTTTCGGAATACAAAACAGTTTTTTCTTTATGAATATTTTCAATGTCAATATTAAAATCATCTTCGTTACCCACTAACGGTTTTATTTGTAAAAGATAGAATGATGCAAGGCCGCTTTTATCTTTGGAAAGATCAACAGCAAATTCTATTTCTACAGGGGAACCAAGAGCTTCTTTAACTACATCAAGAATAATATTAATTGTTTTGGCAAGAGGAATGTATTCGAATTTTAGAATATTGGCAAAATTTATTATTCGTGGTCCAAAAGTATCAGTTCCAGGATTTACACGGTCATTAGTTACATCATAAACAGATGCGAGATGTTTTAATGTGTTGTGTTTTTCAGCTTCGCTAATATCGAGCCTGATTAAACCGGCATCTTCGCCTTCAAGTAAGTTCAGGTTTTCTTTTTTAAGATCTACGGCATAAAAATAAACCTGAGAGCTTTTATACAAATCTTTTGCAGAAACAATTTCCAATTCGGGATAACTCGGTGAAAAACGGAAAGCTTTTTCGCCTTCAACAACATATTGACCAAGCCCGAGTGCTGCAACAGCAAACCCCTCGTCAGGTTTCATGTGTGCAACAGGATAAAAATTGTGCGATTGAGCCGTTCCGCTAATATGAGGATAATAGCATCCATCAAATTGATTACCTACAACTTCCTGTATAATCACTGCCATTTTTTCCTCTTCAACTTTATGGTCAATTGCTTTAAAATAGTTTCGTGAATGGTTTGAATATATTGATGCATAAACAAGTTTTATTGCATCCATGGTTTGTTGTAGCCTGGTATCAAAATCGGGATTGTTATTAGGTAAAATATATGTTTCAAATATCCCCGAAAAAGGTTGATTAATGCTATCTTCAAATAAACTTGACGAACGAATAGCTAAAGGTTTTGTTATTAATTCAAGGAATATTTTTAGTCGTTTCTTTAATGTATATGATAATTCGCCTTGTAAGAATACCTTACGCAATTCAACATAATTTGTCTCATTAAAAATTGTATCTTCAAGCTTATTTGATTCAATAAACATATCAAATTCGTCGGTTCCAATAATACTCGTTCGAGGGGTTCGAACATTGATAAGAGGAAGTAATTCTTTAAATTTAAAATTATAAATGAGGGTATTAATAAATGCTAATCCACGACCCTTGCCGCCAAGCGAACCTGATGCAAGGCTGACAATATTGTTTTCTTCTAAAATAGCCGATTCGCTGAAATTTACAATTTTACCCTTTTCCTGCTCATTTCGGTATAGTTTTAAGATATCAATTAAAAAATTGCGTAATTGTTGTGTATTTTCAAAATCACTAATTCTTAAAGGATTAATAATTTTAGCAATCTGAATCTCTCCACGTGCCATGAGCCATAGTGAGAACTGGTTTTTTACAGCATGATAAATTAACGAATCGTCGGGAACAGTTTTAAGATACGATTCAAATTCGGCCATTGATTTTGCAACTGCAATTTGCCTGCCCTGGTTGTCGCGATAAACAAAATGGCCAAACCCAAGGTGATAGTTAATAAAACTTTTTAAATCCTGTAATAAGCTTTCTGAATTTTTATTAATAAAGTTCGACTTTATTTCGTATGAAAAAGTTGCATTATCGGGATTCGATGATTGCAAAACTGTTGGCAGATTTGCAACATTTTGTTTTACATATTTAATAAGTTCAAAGCCTGCTGTTTCGTTTAACTCTCCATTTCGGGGGAAACACACATCGGAAATAACACAAAGAAAATAATCTTTGTAAAGTTCAAAAATCTCCATAGCCTCCTCGTAATTCCCGGCAAGTAATATTTTTGGCCGTGCACGCATTTTCAGAACTTTATATAAATCATCGGTATTTACATCTTCAATTAACCGACGGGTTTGTTCCATAATAATTTTATAAAGCATGGGCAAATAGCGGGAATAATATTTAGCAGAATCTTCAACTAAAAGAATAACCCGCGTTAAGCCTCCCCTGGTATCATTTTCAACATTCACCTTATCTTCAATTAGCTTAACCATTGCAAAAAATACCTTGGAGTCACCATTCCATACAAAAACTTTATCTATTGATGAAAGGTCTTTTTTTTGCTCTTCTAAAATAGTTAAGTCGCTATTGTTATTGAGTAAAAGGAATAACGGGATGTATTTATATTTTTCTTTTAGAGTATGGCTTATCTTTAAAGGGGTTTTTTTATCAACTCCCATCATAAGGATAACCAGGTCGAAATGTTTGTTTTCCATTGCTTCAAGGGCTTCATCTTCGGTTGATACTCCTGTTACCCTTGGCAGTGAAGTTAAATTTAACTGATGATACTCACCTAAAATATGATCGGTAAACCGCCCTTCTTTTTCTATACTATAAGCATCGTAAAGATTTGCAATTAAAAGTATTTCTTTAACTTTAAAAGGCATAAGATCATGCAGCAAGTCCCTGTCGGCATTGTGTTTATTTAAGAATTTCTGTAATAACTGGCGGCTATTTAAATCTTTGTCTGCTGATTGAGAAGCTGTTCTGGGTACCGGACGTTTATCTGACTGCTGCCTGATTATTTTTTTTGCTTTTAAGCTGTTGATATAACCAAGTATTAAATTTGAAAGATTGTTGATTAAATCCCGTTCTTCTTTTAAAAATGGGCCTTCAAAAAGTTTTGGGAATTCTTTCGTGTAAAATATTTCTATTGTTCCTTCTTCGCCATCAATGCTTTGAAAAGACTGTTTCTGAACCCATTCTGTTTCATTAAAACCTGGGCTAAGATAGCTTAATCCTCCAAAGTTTATCCTGGAAACAGTATAATCGGGATATTGCCATGCATGTGGCAATAACAACGCTATCATTTGTAAGGTTTCTTCAACCGATTTCCCTTCCTTTATTATAGCTGTTGTCTGATTTATACATGATAATTCTTTTAACCGTTCTTTATTCTCGGCTAAAAGCTTACTAAACTCATTATTGTGATTTAATGACTCAGCCATTTTTTATGAATTGGTTATTAATTACACTTATTCCTGTGCTGCTCAATAAAATGTATAAAAAAAGTATTTCTTTTTCTATAAATATAGCTGAAAATAATTGCAGTTAAAAGATAAGAATTTATTCTTCAATAATTACAAAAATTTCTTCGTTATCTTTTTTCATGAAGTATTGTTCGCGGGCAAACTTTTCCAGATTCTTATTGTTTGTTTTAAGCTGTTTTAGCCTTTTAGAATCTGTTTCGATACGTTCAATATAATATTCGCGGTCTTTCTCAAACTGACGCAATTTTTGTATTTCTTTTACTCTGTCAATCAAATTATTACGATCGAAAAACAATAACCATAAAACAAAAATAAAAAGTGTAAGAATGTATTTATTCTTAAAATACGGGATAAGTTTTTTTATGATTCTGTTTAAAGTGCTCATGGTTGATAATAATAGTGCAAATTAAATTAAAATACTGCCTTGCTCAAAGCTTTAATAAATGAAAGTATCAACAATTTATTCAACAGAATGAAGTATTGGAATATAGATTACATTAAAAAAGCACTATTAATTATTATCCACCAGAAATGAGATGAAGTACATTTACATCGTCGCCATCTTTAATTACATAGGAATTATATTCATCTTTTTTAACAAGTTGCCCGTTAACTTTAATTACCAACATTTTAAAAGTAAAATTTTTTATATGTAACAACCGGGTTATTGTTAATGTCGATTGTTCAAAAGATTCTTCCCTGTTATTGAGTACAATATTCATTTATTCAAATTTCAATATTCATTATTTAATCAATATTTCAAGCACTGTATTTGCCTGTAAATTTGCCACCATTGCAACTCTTGGGGCTAAAGGCGGGTTGATTTCAGAAATCTCAGATTTTTCATCTCCACAAATATAGATATTTTCAGATTTTCGCAAATGTATCGAGTTGCTATCACCCCATCCTGCCATTCCTAAACCAACAACAACGGGTTTATCTGGCAACTCTGAAATACAGGTTTCTATCAGCATTTTTTTCATTTCAGCCAAATCAAATGCTTCAACAAGTACATGGCATTCTTTGTAAATTGTACTTAAATTTGATTGATTAAGTTTGATATCATGAATTTCAATTTCAACATCCGGGTTTATTCTTAAAATATTTTCTTTAAGAGCTTCTACTTTTTTCATACCCACCTGATCTCTGAAGTAATATTGTCTGTTCAGGTTCGATTCACTTACTATATCAAAGTCGGCAATTATTAATTTCCCAATACCAACTCTGGCCAGAGCAACAGCACAGTTAGAACCCAGTCCGCCAGCCCCGGCAATACCTGCCGTAAAATTTTTAAGTCTTTCCCTTATTTCTTCGAAAGTCATTTTCTATTAAATTTTATAAAGTAATTGTTCTTTTCCTTTGTTATTTTATGCTTCTTGGCAGTTCATGTTTTACCACTTAGGACATTCGGATTTTCAAAAAGAGATTCAAAGTAAAAACACTAATTGTTTTGCAAAAAAACTTTTTTCATATAAGGCATAAATTGTTTAGTTCCTCCTCCGCCCTGAATTATTTTAAGTGTAAGTATGTCGTTTGGCTCAAATATAGAACCAAAAAGTAATTTTACATTTCTATACCTAAACATTTCTTTATTCATTATGGTAGATGGGCCTAAAGTGAAAATATCACACTTTTTATTAGTAGCATTTATCAAATTCAAAAAAGTATTATTGAAAACCGTTGTAGAAGTCAGGATTAATGCATCAGCTCCTGAGACTTTAGAAATTTGTTCCTGCATATCTGTTAACATAGTATGCTGAATATTGTTATCAAATATAGTTAAATTAATCCCTTCTGCCTTGAATTTCTCCGAAAGAGACTGAAAAAAACCAATCATAACAATGTTTTTATACTCCCTGAAATTAATTTTATCAAAAATATCAATGGAAGAATTATATTTATTTTCATAATTGAAAGTAGCATTAAAATAAGCTGTAAGTACAATTCTGTGTTGAATATTTTTAAGATTAGGGAACCGTAAATCACGTACTTCAATATTTACATAATTGTCTAAAGTAGCACAAACACCAATATTTCCATTCTTTAATTTCACGGCTACATATTTCTGCCCACAAACAATAAGCTGTATATTCCGGAGGTCTATGCCATATTTTTCAAAAAAGTATTCAACAGGTTCCTGCATTTTACAATAATTATTTTTACAAGGATAAACAAATTTACAAAAACTTATATTATTTACGCGCTTGCTTTTGTATATCAACATACTCATATTCACATACGTTCATGAAAATAGCGGCCAACAAAGCGATATGCAGCATTTAACATATTGATTTAAGTCATTTTATACTTTACTTAAACGCTTTAATTTTATAATTTTGGAAACTATAAAAATGAACTATTTAATCAGGGAGAAAATATATGGATATTCAAAAGATGAAAGCAGCACATAAACTACTCAAAGAGTGGAAATATGAATTACATGAAATTGATAAAGGATACAACAACCGTACCTTGTACGTGAATGTTGGAACACATGAAATCAAAGAAAAACCTGTTACCGAATTAATGAAAGATAAATTTGTTGGTGGTAAAGGCTTTGGATTGAAGTTATTGTGGGATGGAACTAAACCAAACACAAAATGGGATGATCCTGAAAATGAGATTGTAATTGCAGGAGGCCCTATTTGTGGTATAACCCAGTACTCAGGTACAGGTAAAGCCATAGTTGTATCTATTTCTCCTCAAACCGATTCCATAATGGATTCAAACGTAGGCGGGCATTTTGGGCCATTCTCAAAATTTGCCGGTTTCGATGCTGTTGAAATCCAGGGAAAATCGGATAAAGAAGTTATTGTTTTTATCGACGGTGTTAATGGAAAAGTTGAAATTATCGAAGCTCCTCAAGAACCAATCGATAGCCATGTATTAGGCGAAGTACTGCACGAAATGTTCTCTGATGACGAAAAAGATCGAAAAAATGTTTCTGTAGTTTCTGCTGGTACAGCAGCCGATCACAGTTTAATAGGAATGTTAAACTTTACTTTTTGGGATCCAAAACGTAAACTGGTTCGTTTAAAACAAGCTGGCCGTGGTGGTATTGGTACTGTTTTCAGAAACAAAAAAATAAAAGCTTTAGTAGCAAAAGTTCCCGGGGTAAAAGGAAACCTGAATAATGTTGTTGATTTGGAAGCTATTATGGAACGTGGAAAACGTTTCAATAAAGAAATGCGTGATTTGGACGACTCCCAATGCCAGATGCGTGCTATCGGTACAGCTCACCTCACAAATGTTATGAATGATTACGATCTTTTACCTGTAAACAATTTTAAATTCGGAAGCCATAAAGATGCAGATAAAATTCATGCTAACGTTTGGAAATCAAGATTTACCCAAAATATTCCTGATGGCTGCTGGATAGGTTGCAACATGTCGTGCGCCAAAGGGGTTGACAACTACCTTGTAAGAACAGGGCCTTATGCCGGACAAAAAGTAATCGTTGACGGGCCAGAATATGAAACAACATCATCGAATGGTTCAATTATGGGGATTTTCAATCCTGATTTTACTATTGAAACAAACTTCTATTGCGATACTTACGGTATTTGTACAATTACATTCGGTACTCTTATGGGCTTTGTAATGGAATGTTATGAAAATGGCATTCTAAATGAAGAACGTACCGGAGGTATTAAACTTAATTTTGGTAATGCTGACGGGGCAATGGAAGTATTGCATCAAATGGCACGTGGCGAAGGTTTTGGAAAGATTGCAGGGATGGGTGTTCGTAAAATGAAAGAATATTTTGCTGCCCAGGGATGGGGCGATGCCCAGTTCATGCAAGACATTGGTATGGAAAATAAAGGATTGGAATATTCGCAATATGTTTCAAAAGAATCATTAGCACAACAGGGTGGTTATGCAATGACCAACAAAGGGCCTCAGCACGACGAAGCATGGTTAATATTTATGGATATGGTAAATAACCAGATTCCAACCTTTGAAAAGAAAGCCGAAGCACTACATTATTTTCCAATGTTCCGTACCTGGTTTGGATTAATGGGATTATGCAAACTCCCCTGGAACGATGTTGAACCTGAAGATAACGCAAAAACAAGCGAACCAGCAAAAGTTCCTGAGCATGTTGATAATTATGTTGCTATTTATAAAGCAGTTACAGGCAACGAATTCGACAAACACGAATTAATCCGTATGTCAGAACGTGTTTATAACTTCCAGCGTGTATTTAACATTCGCCGTGGTTATGGTTTGCGTAAAAACGATGCACAACCTTATCGTGCTGCCGGGCCTGTAACAGTTGAAGAATACGAATCAAGAGCAGAACGTTACGATAAACAGATGAAAGAGATCATCGGAGTTGATCCTGTAGGAAAAACAACCCAGGAAAAAGTTGCAATTACTCGTAAATACCGCGAGAACAGATACGAGCAATTACTCGATGCAGTTTACAAACGCAGAGGGTGGAATTCAAATGGTATTCCAAAGATTGAACATCTTAAAGATTTAGGAATGGATCTGCCTGAAGTAATTGACGTTGTTAAAAATCTACAATAAATCACTTCATTATAAATAAAAATGGTTGGCAAAATTGCCAACCATTTTTATTTGGGTTATTCCATTATAACTCATTATAAACAACTTCTATATTTACCGGGAATTGGTTCCCTTCATCAGACAGGTTAATTTCATTAAAACTAATTTTGTTTTTTATATCTTCTAAACTTAATCCGTGGCTTTTATGTTCTTTAACCTTCTCAGTTAGATTTTTAAAATAATCCGCCTGGATTTTAAAAGCTTCGTTATTCGTTATTGAACCATGACCGGGAATAACGTATTTAAACTTTCCTGTATAAAGTTTATCAACTATGCTAATCCATCCTTTAACTGTTGCTCCATGTGATGCTATGACATATGGTACACTGCCATTAAAAATTAAATCCCCTGTATGTATTGCATTATGCTTTGGAAACCAAACAATAATATTATCGTTCGTATGACCGTTGCCTGGAAATTCAAGTATTACCTTTTCATTTCCCAGATTTATCTCAAACTTCTCTGTAAACGTTGTATCGGGATAACAAACCTGAACCTTTTTTAATTCCTGAAAATAAGCATTATACATATTAAGCTGCTGACTAATTTTTTCATATTCGTCACTCGTTTTATCGCTTATACTATCCATTTGAGAAACTAAGCCATTAATATATTGCGGGAATACATTTTCAACATTGTTTTTTAAAGACGGTTCGGTAATTGTCCTAAAATTTTCAACCAGGTTATCTTGAGCTATTATAATAACATCCCGGGGAAAAGATGATATGCCATTTATATGATCGCCATGCAAGTGTGTATAAACCAAATACTTTATAGGTTTATCAGAAACGGATTGAATAGCTGTAACAATCTGTTTCCCATTACCCGGAGTACTTCCGGCATCTACTACTACTATTCCTTCATCAGTTACCAAAAAAGCAATGTTTCCGCCGTGAGAATTTTCAATGGCATACAAATTTTCAGATAGTTTAATCGGTATTAATATTTCCGTTATAGATTGACTTATTCCAATGTGGCAGAATAAGAAAAAAGCAAATAAAAAGGCCATAAATTTTTTCATACATAATGTTTTTTTAAAGATTAACTTAATCAGAATTACCCTATAAAATTATTTAACTATCCGAAAAATAAAAAACATTCTTTTTTCACATAATTTACTCGCTGATTTACTGATAATTAAATAAAATTATGTTTTATAATATAGTAATCTGGTAACGTAATATTGAATTAATCGTATATATTTGCACTATCATTTCGATAGGATTTGTAGGTTATAAATTTTAAATAATATGAAAACAAAATTATTGTTATTAACTGCACTGATTTCATTACAATTTGCAGTTTATGGTCAGCAAAAGTATAGCTTGGATCAAGCAAAAAGCAAGTTAACCGTGGAAGGAACGTCAACTGTTCATGACTGGATAATGAACTCTACAGTTTTCTCAGGCACATTGCTTTTTGAAACTGATGGAACTCTCCCCTTAACTATTCTGGATGTAAGATTTAATTGTAAAGCAAACAAAATTTTAAGCGATAATAGTGTCATGGATAACAAAACACATAAAGCGCTGGATGCAGAAAAGCATCCTGATATTACATTCAATTTCAAATCAGTTAAATCATATAAAAAGCAAAATACTGATTTCTCAGGGGAGATTACAGGCAATCTTTCAATTGCAGGAAAATCCAGAAGTATAACCCTCCCGTTTAGTGGAAAAGTAAATGTATCAGGAATTATGCAAATTAAAGGGGTTGTGCAATTAAAAATGACCGATTTTAATATCGACCCGCCAACAGCAATGCTTGGAGCACTTAAAACAGGTGATGAGGTTAAAATCAGTTATGATTTCCAATTTGTAAAATCAATAAATTAAATTATTAGTAACTATTAAACATTAAAAATTATGAAGAGAATTTTAATTGTATTTATGATGTTGGCTTTAGTAACAAATGTATTTAGTCAACAATTCGAGAATCAAAAATCCGACTTGCCGGTATTTGAAAAATTGAAAGTAAAGGTTGGTGGCGATTTTGCAATCCAATATCAAGGCCTAAATCATAGTAATTCGAACGATACTATAGATTATTATGAGTTAGTTTCAAATTTCAATCTCCCTACAGCAAACTTAAATTTAGATGTATTGCTGGCCGATGGTATTAAGATGCATTTAAGAACATATTTATCTGCTCGTCACCATAACGAAGCATGGGTTAAAGGCGGATATGTTGAAATTGATAAACTAGATTTTATCAGCGAAGGATTCTTATCTGGTATAATGAATGTTACAACTTTAAAATTTGGCCTTGATGAAATTAACTATGGCGATGCCCACTTTAGAAGAACCGATAATGCCGAAGCAATAAACAACCCATTTGTTGGAAACTACATAATGGATGCTTTTACTACTGAAGCATTTGGAGAAGTAGTTGTTCAATCATCAGGTTTTGTAGGTGTAGTTGGTTTATCTAATGGTAAATTAAACCAAAATGTTACGGTTACAACCAGGTATAATCATGACAATGCCATTTCGTTTTATGGCAAATTAGGTTACGATAAACAATTCAATGATGATTTTAGAGCCAGGCTTACAGGTTCGTGGTATTTAAATAATGGAACATCAACGGGTACATATCTTTATAATGGCGATCGTGCCGGCTCCAGATATTATTCAGTTTTAGTAGTTGATGGCGATGCTGACAATTTTACAAGTGGCAGGTTTAATCCCGGGTTTACTCAAATAACTGCTATTCAGCTTAATCCATTTATTAAATTTAAAGGATTAGAATTCTTTGGTATTTATGAAACTGCAATGGGTGGCGAAAATGATAACAATGGAAATTTTACACAAATTGCTGCTGATCTCCTTTACAGATTTGGCAAGAAAGAACAATTTTATCTTGGCGGCAGATATAACGTGGTTTCAGGTAAAAAAACATCAGATGCTGAGACTTTAAACATCGAGAGAATAAACGCGGGTGGTGGTTGGTTTTTAACTGAGAATATTGTTGCTAAATTAGAATATGTCAGCCAAAAATATACAGGTAATGGTGTAGTTCCAACATTAGGAGCTTCATACAAAGGAGCAGAATTTAACGGCTTTATGTTAGAAGCTGCAATATCATTTTAAATGTTAGTTTTTTTGATTTATATAACCGTCTCGAAATACCAGGGGGGCGGTTATATTTCAAAAGTTTCAAAAATATTTTTAAGTAAGAAGAACACCAATTCTTATTGAATAGTAAGTTGTTAATGATTAAAAAAGTAATAAAATGAGAAATGCAATTGTATATAGTTTGCTTATAATGCATTTGTCACTGTTTGCTCAACCCAATATAACAAGCGAACGATTTAGTAATTATTATTTTTTGAAGAATGTATTAATTGAAGGTGAAACAAATATTAATAATTTCAATTTCTCATTCAATAATTCAAAAATTAATATTATCCCGGTTAAAGAAAAATCGATAAATAGTTCTTCTGATAAGGATATTGTAGAGTTTTTTATTCCGGTTCGTGCATTCCGGGGGAGTAATTATTTAATGGAATCCGATTTCCAGGAATTATTAAATGCACAAGATTACCCAATGGTAAAGGTTGGTATTGAAAGAAATAAATTAAATGATATAATTTCTGAATCAGGTAACCTGGAATTAAGTTTTTATTTAACAATTGCAGGTGTCACCAAATTAATAAATGGGAATTACCTGATTAACCTGTGTGGTGAAAACGAGATCATACTGCAAGGTTCAACTCAAGTTAAGCTTACCGATTTCTCAATAAATCCTCCAAAAAAAATGTTGGGAGTTTTGCAGGTTAAAGATTTAATAAGTATTAAATTTGATATCATTATATCAAATAATAATTCCTAATTTTTCAATTTGTGAAATTTAATACTAAAACACGGTATGGAGTTAGAACAATGCTCGAAATAGCAGTAAATAACTCACCTCACGGAATTTTTCAAAAAGACATCTCAAAAAACCAGGAAATTTCAAATCGTTACCTCGACCATATTATTGCTGCACTTAGAGTTGCAGGTTTAATTACCTCGGTTAAAGGTAAAAAAAGCGGGTACATGCTTACCCGAAAACCTTCTGAAATTAGTATTTACGATATTCATAAAGCATTCGAACCAGGTATTAATATTGTTGATTGCCTTGCTGCAAACAAGCAATGCGAACAGGAATTAAAATGTGCATCAAAAAGAATATGGGACGAACTGAATAAATTAATCGTTGATTATTTAGAAAACAAAACCCTTGATGATCTTATTCATATTCGTGAAGAAATTAATCCTTAAAATTCTTTAACCTTTTTATTTCCTTTTTCCTAAAAAAAGATTTTTACACAAAAAAATAATCCAAATCATTTCAAATTTGTAATTTTAGGCACAAATTAAAAATATTTTTTATGGGAAGAGCATTTGAATATCGCAGGGCATCGAAAGAAAAACGATGGGATAAAATGTCGCGATTGTTTCCAAAACTAGGGAAATCAATAACTGTTGCAGCTAAAGAGGGAGGCCCCGATCCTGAATTAAACGCTAAACTACGAACAGCTATTCTGAATGCCAAAGCTCAGAATATGCCCAAAGACAATATTGATGCGGCAATAAAAAGAGCCGCCGGTAAAGATGCAGAAACATTTGCAGAGGTTAATTACGAGGGTAAAGGCCCGCACGGGGTTCTGGTTTTTGTTGAATGCGCCACCGATAATACAACACGAACAGTCGCTAATGTTAAAGCTTATTTTAACAAATCAGGGGGAATGGTTGTTCCAACAGGATCACTCGAATTCATGTTTTTACGTAAAGCCGTTTTTGAATTTGAAAAAACAGACAATATCAATATTGAAGAACTGGAGTTTGAATTGATTGATGCCGGGTTAGAAGAAATTCACGTGGAAGAAGATATGATTTATGCCTATGGCGATTATACCAATTTTGGTTCATTATCAAAAGCCTTTGAAGAAAAAGGAATTGACATTAAAAAGGCCAGCTTACAACGTATTCCTACAAATCCGGTTGAGTTTACCGAAGAGCAGCTTGTTGATATTGAAAAAATGCTCGACCGCATTGAAGATGACGAAGATATTCAGGCTGTTTACACGAATATTGCTTAAATATGCAAATTTAAACCGCTTAGAATAAATAAAAACTAAGCGGTTTTTCAATCTTATAAAAGGCATAATTTATTCAACAATTTTCGGAAGAGAAAACAAGAACTCTACTCCTCCTTCTTTTTTATTACGTACCGAAATTTCACCTTTATGCAACGAAATTGCATTTTTGACAATGGCAAGCCCGAGGCCTGTTCCTCCTAATTTTCTTGATCTCCCGGAATCAATACGATAAAACCGTTCGAAAATTCTGGGTAAGTGCTCTTCAGGTATTCCTACACCATTATCGGAAAAAGAAAAATAATGAAACTTATTATCCTGGTGATACGCATTTATTGCCATCTTCGTATTTTCCCCGGCATAATTTATTGAATTTCCCATCAGGTTTCGAAATACAGACAAAACAAGAGTACGGTTGCCTTTAATTTCGATATCGGAACCTATTTTTATTTCGAGAGACATTTTTCTTTCTTTTATGTCGCTTGAATATTCATCAGCAATTTCTGAAACCAGTTCGAGTACATTTAATTTCTCCAATGCAAAATTATCGCCTGCTTCTTCTATTTTATTTAATATTACAATGTCATTAATTAAATCGGTCAACCTGTTAGCCTGAGCATCTGCACGCTCTAAAAAATGTCTTTGCTTGTCGGGTTCCATTTCAGGATCATTTAAGATTGTTTCCAGGTATCCTTTAACCGAAGTAACCGGAGTTTTCAGCTCGTGGGCAATATTTGCTGTCATTTGTTGTTTAATAATCCTGTTTTTTTCTTTCTTTGTAACATCGGTTATTATTATCTCAAAACTTTTATCCTGAAAAATTATACATTGAATGTTAAAATATTTTCCGCTTTTAGAAACAGTATGTTCGTAACGGGACAAATCCTGGGTTGAGCCGGTTTTTATAGTACTGTTTTTTTCATCAATAAAATCATGTATCGCTTTTAATTCATTAATTTTAAAGAAATCTTCAGAGTTTATTGATAACTGACTGGATATTGTATTTAAATACTGAACAAAGTGATTGTTAAATAATGTATTTTCCTTATTTTGATTAAAAAATGCAACTCCCTCATTTAAAACAAACATGTGGCTATATAACTTTTCTTTCTCTATTTCGGCAGCATCTATTGCCTTTTTCATATTCTGGTAAATCTCAACGATTTTATTACTTATAACACCTAATTCATCTTTAGGAAACCGGATATTGGGTTCTAAATTTCTATCGTTAATGACCCTCGAAGCAAAATCTTTAAGTTTGGTTACCGACTCGCCAAATTTCCTGGTTATTATATTGAGAATAACCCAACTTAAACCAAAAACGAAAGCAATAAAAAACCAAAACAGCTTATCGGCTTTTAATAAATTTATTACCCGAATATTGTAAACAACAGCTGTTCTGATAAAATAATGCTCGTAAAATCGGGAATAATAGTAATAATCTACACCTGTTGTTGCTGATTTTCGAATATTGGCACCAAATTCAGAATATAACGATTTTTGAATTTCCGGCCTGCTTTTATGGTTTTCCATTTTACGAATATCATCAACCGAATTATCGTATAAAACAGTACCATCGTTATTTACAATAGTTAAACGGATATCCTGCTGCGGGTATATTTTTATCAGCGAATCGAGCAAAGTGTAATTTTTTGACCGGAGTATTGAATTCGCATCAATATAGTTATTCGTTAATTCAGAGATAGTATAAAGAGAATTATTAAGTTGTCCGATCCGGTATTTCTTTTCACGCGAATATTGAAACAATAAAATTATTAAGGTGTAAAGCAAAAAGAGAGTAAAGAAATAAGTAAATAATTTTCGTTGGAAAGAGAATCTGCGTATCATAACAATTCGTTTTTATTATCTGTAAAGATGTTAAATTCTTTGATGTTTTTAGTTTATAGTATCTTTTTTATCCACATCGTCATTTTTAAGTTTCGTATGCCGTATATCTGTACCGTCAAGCGAATATATTGATGCTTCGGCTATATTTGTTGCATGATCGGCGATACGTTCAATGTTCGAGATTATGCTACGAAGGTTTGTAAAGCTCAAAAGCATTTGTTTGATTTCATCAGAAATTTCATTTTTATCAATCGCTTTTGTTAAAAGTTTATGGTTCATTTTATCAACTACAGAATCGTTTTGAATAGTCCAGATAGCATATTCTTTATCTTTATTAATAAATGAAAGTAATGATTTTTCAACCATATGGATACTTTGCATCAACATATTAAAAACAACATCCGACATGCCAGAATAGATTTCTGAATCTTTCATCTTACGAACCGAGTTTGTAATATTAACCACCAAATCGCCAATACGTTCCAGGTTTATTGACATTCTGTAAATTGCAATTATTTTTCGTAATTCAGATGCAACAGGGTGATAGAGAACAATGGCATGAATAAATTTATCGCTTATCTCTATTTCGAATTGATCGATCCGTTCTTCATTTTTCTTTATTTGTTCAAGAGTTTCAATACAATTGAGATTCTCATTACAATTCATTTGTTTCTCGAGCAACTCAAGTTGTTTAAGAATTAAATTAGCAAATTCGATAAAACTTGCTTGTATATCCTGTATGGCATTATTTTTAATATTCATTTTTAACTCTCCTTTGCAATTTACTAATTTACAAAATCTATTACCAATTTGATTTATCCGAATTTACCTGTTAAATATTCTTCAGTTTTTGGATTTTTAGGATTGGTAAACATGGCTTCTGTTTTCCCATGTTCAAGAAGTTCGCCCAGGTACATGAACATGCTATAATCAGAGATACGTGCAGCCTGCGACATGTTATGAGTAACCAATACTATTGTATATTTCTTTTTTAAATCCACGAGCAGCTCTTCTACCTTTGCTGTAGCAATAGGGTCAAGGGCCGATGTAGGTTCGTCGAGCAAAATTACTTCGGGATTAAATGCCAGCGTGCGTGCAATGCATAAACGCTGTTGCTGCCCTCCGGATAGAAAAGTACCTTTCTTAAACAGTGAATCTTTTACTTCATCCCATAAAGTAACATCAAGTAGCGATTTTTCAACAATATCGTCGCGTTGTTGCTTGTTTAATCTTATACCGTTAAGTTTATACCCGGCAATAACATTATCGTAAATGCTCAATGTAGGAAAAGGATTTGGCCGCTGAAAGACCATACCTACTTTGCGTCGCAACTGAATGGTTTGCATTTCGTAAATACTCTGGCCATTTAACAAAATCTCACCCTTTGTAATAATATTAGGGTACAATTCATGCATTCTGTTTATAGCCCTGAGCAATGTGCTTTTTCCGCACCCCGATGGCCCCATTATAGCAGTTATGGCATTACGCTCAATGAATGCATTTACATCTTTAACAGCAAACTTCTTCTCATCATAAGCAATGGAAAGATTAGCAATAGATAAAACAGGATCTTTTATGCCGATATTATTTTCTATCATAATGTAATTAGTTCTTTTCTCTATGAGCGATAATTCGTTTAGAAATTAAATTTAATATTAACACGAATCCCATAAGAAATAATGATGAACTCCATATCAGATCAATCATATTAGGATCGTTATAAAAATTCCAAATCAATAAAGGTACTGCACTTGTTGGTTTATCAATTTCGAAATTAATTACGGGACTTCCAAGAGTTGTTAAAAGCAAAGGAGCAGTTTCTCCAATAATTCTTGAAACAGCAAGCAATATTCCTGTCATTAAGCCACTAAAGCTTGATGGAATCATTACTTTTAAAATTATGCGATGGTAAGGAACACCTAATGCAGCGCCAGCTTCTTTAATACTCTCGGGAACCATTTTCATGGTTTCCTCGGTTGATCGAACAATTAAAGGAAGCATCATTATAGCCAGAGCTACACTTCCGGCTAAAGCAGAGAATCCATTTGTAACATTTTTAACTATCCATATATAACCGATTATTCCAAGTACAATAGATGGAACACCCTGCAAAATATCAGTAAGATTGCGGATAAAACCAGCATATCTTTTATTTCCATTCTCATATAAATAAATACCTGCCATTATACCTACAGGAATCGCCATTAACGAAGCTAAAAGCACGAGAAATAAAGTGCCTGTAATTCCATTTACAATTCCGCCGGGTATTTTTTCCCCGCTCATTTTAGCCGACATGGCCTGAAAGGTGTCGGGAGCAAGTTGTGTAAAAAAATCAAGATTGATTTGTCCAATCCCTTCAATTATAAGTTTAGAAATAATCAGGATAATTGGAGATATAGTAATAACAGACAATACAATAACAATTACCCTGAATATATTGTTGCGTACTTTTCGCCTTTGAGCAATATCTAAGTATGTAATGCCTGATCCTACATTCATTTTCTCAAAATCGGTTTATGATAATTTTTTAATAATATATTTTCCTATTGCATTCACAACGGCAGTAATAAGGAAAAGTAATAACCCGATTGCAATTAATGCACTGAGTTTTAAGCCATCGGCTTCGCCAAACTGATTTGCAATTAAGCTGGCCATAGTGTTTCCTGTGCTAAAAAGGCCATCAGGAATAATATTCGCGTTTCCAATAAGCATGGTAACAGCCATTGTTTCGCCTAATGCGCGACCAAGAGCCAGAATATAACTTGCTACAATACCAGAACGAGCATTGGGTATTATTACATTAAAAATGACTTCAAAACGTGTTGCACCTAACGAGTATGCAGCTTCTTTTAACTCGTTGGGGACCATTGTAATTATCTCGTTGCTTAGCGATGTAGCATAAGGAATAATCATTATGGCCAGAATAATGGATGAAGTAAAAATACCAAATCCCTGATCGCTTAAACCTAAAGCAATAATTACAGGGCGTAAAGCATAAAATCCCCATAAGCCATAAACTATAGAAGGGATTCCTGCTAAAAGATCAACCATAGTTCCCAATACAGAAGCAACACGGGTTTTATGATAATATTCGGCAATAAACAATGATGTTGAGAAAGACAATGGAAAACATATTAACAGTGCAAGTATTGATGTTATTAAAGTACCTGCAATAAAAGGCAATGCACCATACGATTCTCTGCCAGTTGTAGGGTTCCAGTCAGCTGAAAAAATAAATTTTAATCCATATTCTTTAAAAACAGGCATGGCACCTCCCGCGAGAGAGAATACCATACCTGCAAATATCAATAGTATTATTAATGATACAGCAAATAAAACATATTTAGTTATTTTTTCGCTTTTCATTTAAATTTTCACATACTTATTTAAGCACTGGTTTTCCTTCAAAAGTAATTGATTTAAGTATTTCTCTTGAAAGTTCAACTGCTTTTTCAGGAAGCGGCGCATAATGAACACTTTCGGCAATTGCCTGGGCATCGGGGCCAATTAACCATTCAAGAAACTTTATTGTTTCTACGGCCTGTCCAATCGTACGGCCATCATAAGCCTGTTCGCGATAAAAAATAATCCAGGTAAATCCGCTGATAGGATAAGCATCAGGGTCGGAGGAATTGGTTATCATTACTCTTGTATCAGCAGGTATATCACCTTTTGCTGACGCGCTTATAGATTCGTTTGTTGGCTTAACATAATTTCCTGCCATATTTTGTACCAAAGCATAACTTATATTCTGGGCAAACGCGTATTCTGAACCAATATAGCCAATAGAACCGGCAGATTGTGATATTGTACCTGCAACACCTGGATTTCCTTTTGCTCCAATACCTGCCGGCCAGTTCAGGGATTTTCCTGTTCCAACTTTTTCTGCCCAGGATTTGCTTATTTTTGTCATGTAATCGCTGAAAATATGTGTAGTACCACTCCCATCGGAACGATAAACCACGGTAATATTCATGTCAGGCAGTTTTGCCGAAGGGTTTTCATTTTTAATTTTCTCATCATTCCATTTTGTAATATCCCCTAAGAATATTCCTTCAAGAAGCTTGTCTGACAGTTTCAATTCAGCAACACCAGGAAGATTGTATGCAATAACCACTGCACCAATACAGGTAGGAATATGAACTACTTTTAAAGGAATTTCTGCTAATTCTTCATCAGATAAAAATGCATCCGTTGCGCCAAAATCAACTACTTTATCTTTTAAGCTGCGAATGCCTCCTCCCGATCCAATTCCCCCGTAAGTTAAAAGCAACCCGCTTTCTTCGGTATATTTTTTAAATGCCAGGTTGTAGAAAGGCATTGGAAAAGTTGCCCCGGCTGCTGTTAATGTTACTTTTTTTGAACCATCGCCTGATGATTCTGATTTTTGTTGACCACATGAAGCCAATACAGCTACCGAGATCAAAAGAATAATTAATTTTTTCATTTTAGTTTGTTTTTTATTTGTTTAAAATTTTATTTCACAATTTAAATAAATGCTTGAAATGAATCCTTTGCTTTCATCAGCAGGATTCCACCCCCGGAAGTTAGGAGCCAGTTTTACACCTTTTACAGGGTTATATTCAAAACCAACAATATAAGCCTGTCCATCTTTTGAATAATTCCATGAATTATCAGCTCCTTCCAAAGTTTCTGATTTCAGATGATCGAACCGGCCAAAAATGCCAAATTTCTTACCAATTGAAATCGTTGAATACATTGATATTCCTGAATAATCCTGATTTTCAATCATGTCATGATTTTTCTGCATGTTGTATTCAGTACCAACTCTGAATTTATCAGCTTTGTAACCTGCAAAAAATGCATATCCTTGCTGGGCAAAATCTTGTTTCATATAATCGGAATAAACTCTTAAATCAAGATTTTTAACAGGAGTAACTGTAATTCCTAATCCGGCTTTATATGTTTCATCTGATTGAAGTTTTTTAAATCCTTCGCCATTCATTACAGTAAAGTCGGCACTTATAAAATCTGTAAACCTGTATTCGATACTTGCACCCAGGTCAGCACTGGTTCCAAAACCATACTCATCAATGTAAGGTTTCATAATGTAACGGTATCCAAAGTTTTTTTCCTGAAGATTAAAATGATATAACCCGATTAATCCAAAGTTTATATTTAGTTTGTCCGTTTTGTAATTTAACAATGCATTTTTTACATAAGCTGTCATTTGCAGCTTTCCAGATTCCGGATTACCAACATCAAAAAGTATTTTCGTTGAAAAGTTAGTGCTAAACGCGTATTCGTATCCTAAATAGGCTCGTTGCAATTCAAAAGCAGATGTATTTGTTTCATCAACAAAAACCGTATGAGCATTACTAAATATTGTAACAGCAGGTTTTCCTCCTGGTTTAAATTCTCCTGTTGTTTCCTGCGCCATTAATACTGTTGCTGATAAAATAAAAGCAATCCCGAACGTAAATAGTTTTTCCATAGAGTAAAATTTAAAGTTTTTGTATTTGATTCCGGTGCAAAATTGATTAATTTATGTTAATTAAATGTTAAACTAAAATTACGGTATTATTATTAATTATGCCATTATTCGTTTTTGATAATTCTTATAAAGATTGAAAAGACTGATAACCAAACGTGTAAACTTTATCCTGGTTTTTAATGAAATAAAAAAACACGAATCTTTTGATCCGTGTTTTTAATGTATCTGAAATTTTACGTTTTGATTTTTTAACCTCTCACAAAGATTGCTTTAATAATAAGCCAAGCCATTTTAGGGTTTTCTTTTAACCTGCGGGTTGAATATCCGAACCATTGCTCACCAAAAGGAACATACACTCTCATGCGGTGTCCCTTATCAATAATTGATTTACGTAATTCAGGAGTTACGCCATAAAGCATTTGGAATTCATACTTTTCGCGAGGCACATTGTACTTTTCTATAAGCTTATATGCACCTTCAACAACAGGTTTGTCGTGTGTTGCAATACCCGGGTAGATTCCGTTCTTTAAACAGAAATCAATATCTTCAAGAAAATGCTCATTTATTTCTTCATACTTCTTGTAAGCAATTTTTGCAGGTTCAACATAAATACCTTTACATAATCTAAAGTTTAATGGAACTTCTGGAGTGTGAACTTCCATAAGATTTTGAATATCAGAAAGTGTTCTTTTCATATAAGCCTGGAGAACTAATCCAACATGATTTGGAAATTCTGCTTTAAGTCTGCGATAAATCTCAATTTCCATATCGGTACATGGAGAATCTTCCATATCGATACGAATAAAGTTGTTGTGTTTTGCCGCTACAGCAACAATTTCACGGATGTGTTTGTAACATACTTCTTTGTCGATTAATAAACCAAACATGGTTGGTTTTACAGAGTAGTTTCCATTGATTTTTTCTTTTTCAACTCGCTCGATAAGTTCAATATATTCTTTCCTGTTAGTTTCAGCCTCATCGAGATTTTTAATAAATTCACCTAAAATATCAATAGTTACCATAACACCCTGGCTGTTCAGCTCTTTTGATACACGAATAGCATCTTCTACAGTTTTACCAGCGATATATCTTTTTGAAAATAACCATACAAAACTTTTTGGGAAGTATGGAAGAATGGATGCAATAAATTTGTTAAACATGTTTTAAATTATTTTATAGGTTTATAACTACTATTTGATTTTGCATAATTAGTTCAATTTTACAGTAAAAAAAAGGAGAAATATCAGTTTTTTATGTAATAGAAAACCTCTCTATTTTTAATGCCTCTCTATTTGCCAATCTAATTACAACTGTTCTTTTCCGAATAAGGGTTTTCCGTATTATTTTCTGCAAAACAAAGTAAAAACCAGCATTAAACTAATTGTTAGAATTTTCTCAGAATCATAAATTTTAGGTTTATATTTTAAATTTTAAAAATACATTATTGAAAATCAACTTCCTAACCTTAATTACATGAATAGTAATTTTTTAAATAAAATTGAACACTTAAAAATAAAAACTGTTAATAGATAAATAAAAGACATCTACTTATGCAAATCTTGAAATTAATAATATTAACTACTGCAATAATACTAATTGCCATGCTGGCATTATCTGTTCGATTAATTTTTAAACCTAAAGGAGATTTCCATGGAGGATCATGCAGTAATCAATCAAAAGAGTTGAGAGATAAAAATATAGGTTGTGGTTGTGGGCATTCCAATGGCTGCATTGCGGAATAATATAACCTAACGTTTTGCATATTTGTTGTGTTTGGGAGTTTGAAACGTTTTCTTGTCCCGCGTTAGTAAACTACCAAAAAGCGTTAAGAACTCCAAATGCGTCATCAGTCCAAATACAATAAATACGCTGTTAGCAACTGGTTATTAGCGAAGTAGCCTATCTGTTTCCATTCACAATACACTTTCCTACGAGTGGCTTTGGGGCGCTGAAAGGGCTTGAAGGTTCTTTTACAGCCATTGGATTAAGGGGGGCAGGTGCGGGCTGCAAATGTACCTGAGAGCGAAGAGAGGGGCGGGTTGATAACTTTTAATATTATTGGTTTGAAATATTGAAATAATGTTGTAAATTTGCATACTATAATTAGCGCACAATATGTTTGATAGAATTAAAAACGTCTTAGGAAATCCTTTTTACGAGAATGAGGATTCAATCATTTACAATATGGATTGTCTTGAAGGATTGAAATTATTGAAAGACCATGAAGTGATGATTGATGCTACAATAACAAGTCCACCATATAATATTGGAAAAGAATATGAAAAGGTTATGCCTGTTGATGATTTTGTTAGTTGGATTACAGAAATTAGTGATTTAATCTATGATATAACAAAAAGAGACGGATGCTATTTGCTTAATGTTGGCTATTTAGAAGTTCCTAACAAAGGTAGGGCTGTACCAATTACTTATCTATTATGGGATAAATTAAAATTTTACCTAAATCAAGAAATAATTTGGAATTACGGTGCTGGTGTTGCAGCAAAGCACTATTTATCACCACGTAATGAAAAAATTCTTTGGTACATCAAGGACAAAGAAAACTATACTTTTAATCTTGATGATATTAGAGACCCAGATGTAAAATATCCAAATCAAAAAAAGAATGGGAAATTGAGGTGTAACACGTTGGGCAAAAATCCATCTGATGTTTGGCAAATCGCAAAAGTAACTTCTGGTACAAATCGTTCTTCAGATGAGAGGACAGACCATCCAGCACAATTTCCAGTCGATTTAATTACAAGAATGGTTTTAGGTTTTACTAACCCAAATGATATAATTTTAGACCCTTTTATGGGGTCAGGAACAACTGCCGATGTTTGTATGAAAAACAATCGTAAATCAATCGGCTTTGAAATAAGAGAAGATTATTGCCAAACTATCGTAAATAGACTTGAGAATGCAATAAAGCAAGAAGAACTTAAGGCAATGTCTCCTACTTTATTTCAGTTTTAGGATATATCTGTTTTAGCTTATAATTATAAACATCTGCTGATAGTCTTGCTTGTTGCCCTGTTGCAGCTGTTTGTGCAATCCAATCAGTATGCTCCAAATAACCAAAACGGATAAGTAAAATTTTGGGGAGATTTGGCTTTACGTCATCAAACTTTTCAAAATTAATGGCAATATAGTAGCCGTTCTTGTCTTTTTGACCGTTTCCAGATTGTGGTTGAGCGTAACTTCTGTTTGCAAAAATCTGGTTAGGATGTGATGAACCCTTAATTTCAATTGATAAGGAATTATCAGTTATACAATGTATATCCTTTTCGCTTTTTACAGTACCTGCTTTATAGATACCAGGATGTTTTAAACTCAAATAATGTGCTACTAGTTCGTGCAAAAGAAAACTCATTATTTGAGGGTTAGGTTCAATTTCTTTTCCAATAGAAAATGACCCAATTTTTGAATTGAATATATCATCCCATGATTTTAAAACTGCTGTTACTATTTCATCAGGTGTCATAGGATGTTTTGCTATTAATTCATCGGTTATTTTGCTCCATTCTGAAACTGTCTTTCCTGCATAGGGTGATTTTGTCATCGAAGTTATTTTAAAAGTTCAATAATCTCAACTTCTAAGGCGTCAGCAATTTTTTCAATATTGATTAGAGTGATATTCTTTTCAGCTCGCTCAATCATCCCGATATAGGTTCTATGCAAATCGGCTCTGCTAGCCAGTTCTTCTTGAGAAATTCCAAGTTCTTTTCTCAATTCTTTAACCCTATTGCCAAATTTCACTAATATATCAGATTTCGTTTTCATTGCTAATCTTAGTATGCACAAATCTATCTAATGTTAATTTAATAAACTACATACTATAGTTAGCATTATGTGCGGGGTAAGAAAAGCTGTGTATGGCAGCGAAGGGAGGCATACAGGGAAAGGGCTGACATACTATGCTTTTGTGCAGTGGGTTTATTTTTCTTCTTCTTTTCGTTGTCTTGGAATTTGTCTTTCCGTGTCGTCAAGTTAACTTGTTGCTAACAGAAAGTAAAGTTTATAAAAAAGGGATGAAAACTATCATCCCTTTTAAATCTATTTTAATTGAAATTATTTTACTTCCCAGGTTTCTCCGCTATGAAGTAAATCGTCAACAGATTTAATTTTAGCAGTTTTCATAACTTCCAGTACCTGATCGCGAACATTATCATCATAAGTTGAATCCTTCACGTTTCGGATAACACCTAAAGCAACGGGGAATTCTGGATATGCCATGTTTGCAAGCATCATATGTACTCCGGGATTTGCTGCATAAGCGTCATGTGTAAGAATATCATCCATCGAGAATCCTCCCTGCCCAATCGCAACAACTTTAAGGCTAATTCCACTAAGTATAAGTCCCTTATCACGGTTCTTTCCGAATATCATTTTTTCGCCATGACGAAGTACTATTGTTCTATCTTCGCGGTTCTCCTTATCAATAATTAACGAATGTGTTTTATCGTTGTAAATAACACAGTTCTGAAGGATTTCAACAACTGAAGTACCATCGTGTTTTGCAGCATCAACCATTATCTCTGATGTTAACTTAACATCAACATCAATTGAACGGGCAAAGAATTTACCCTGGGCTCCAATAACTAATTCACCTGGACGGAAAGGATGTTCAACGGTCCCAAATGGTGATGTTTTTGTAATAGAACCCAACTTTGATGTTGGGGAATATTGACCTTTGGTTAAACCATAAATCTCGTTATTAAATAGGAGAATATTGATATCAATATTACGACGTACAGCGTGAATAAAATGGTTACCACCAATTGCTAAAGCGTCACCATCACCAGTAATCTGCCAAACGCTAAGATTTGGATTGGCAACTTTCACTCCTGTTGAAATTGCTGATGCACGGCCATGTATTCCATGGAATCCAAAAGTATTTACATAATATGGGAAACGGCTTGAACAGCCAATACCCGAAACAAATACATAACGTTCTATATCGTAGTTAAGAGTATCCGATATTTCTGGAAGAGCTCTTTGCACGGCGCTAAGAATCGCGTGATCACCACAACCTGGACACCAACGTACTTCCTGATCACTTTTAAAATCCTGTGGTGTATATTTAAAATTTTCTGCCATGATTATTTGCCCTCCAAAATTTGATTAAACTTATCAACTAATTCAACTACCGTAAATGGAAGCCCTTGCACCTTATTGAACTGCAAATAGTTATATTCCTGGAAATTCATGCGTAAGTAATTTGCAAATTGCCCCATGTTTAGTTCGCATACAACAAGTTTTTTATAGCGTCCAAAGATTTCCTTCACGTTCTTTGGTAGTGGGTTGATATAATTGAAATGACATAATGAAACACTTTTACCTTCTTCTCTCATCTCTTGAACAGCTGTTAGCAAATGCCCGTATGTACCTCCCCAGCCAATTACAAGTAAATCGCCTTCCTTATCACCATAAACTTCTTGTTCAGGAATAAATTCCTTAACTCTTTCCACTTTAGCAGCACGAACATCAGTCATCTTCTGGTGGTTTATTGGATCGTGTGATACGCTTCCTTTGAGAAAATCCTTTTCGAGACCACCTACACGATGCATAATGCCCTTTTTACCAGGGAAGGCCCATGAACGTGCCAGGCGTTTTTCGTCGCGTGCATAAGGCAGAAATCCTGTAGTTCCCTCTGCAACAATTGGAGGATTAATTGATGGGAAATCCTTCATGTTTGGAATCTTCCAAGGTTCTGTTCCATTGGCAATATAACCATCTGTCAGCAAAACAACCGGAGTCATATGTTCCATAGCCAATTTACCGGCAAGAAAAGCATAATCAAAACAATTACCAGGTGTACTTGCAGCAATAACTATCAATGGACATTCTCCATTGCGGCCATATAAAACCTGGAAAAGATCGGATTGTTCAGTTTTAGTAGGTAATCCTGTGGATGGGCCACCACGCTGAACGTCAATAATAACTAAAGGTAACTCAGTAATTACGGCTAAACCCATTGCCTCGCTCTTAAGCGAAAGGCCAGGACCGGATGTGGTTGTTACAGCAAAATTTCCAGCAAAAGAAGCACCGATTGCAGTACAAATACCAGCAATCTCATCTTCAACCTGTAAGGTTTTTACACCAAGATCTTTACGTTTTGCAAGCTCAATTAATATCTCGGTAGCGGGAGTTATAGGATATGAACCACAGAAAAGAGGTAACCCCGATTTCTCTGAAGCAGCAATTAAGCCCCATGCAGCAGCAGTATTCCCATTAATATTTCGATAAGTTCCTTTGGGTGTACTTGTCGCAGCCGAAATTTGATATGTATTAGGAATAGCCTGAATATTTGCAGCATAATTAAACCCATCACGAAGAACCTTTTTGTTGGCTTCAACGATTTCTGGTTTTTTCTTAAACTTCGATTCAAAATACTTCTCCGTAAAATTTAATGGACGTGAGAAGATATAGTAAACCATACCAAGAGCAAACATATTCTTGCTTCGCAGAACACTCTTATTATCAAGGCCTTCATCTTTTAAACTCTCCTTGGTTAATTCGGTAATGTTTGCAAATATTACCTTATAATCTTCAATTTTCAGCTCTTCAACTGCATTATTCGTTTTGAAACCAGCACGCTGAAGGCCCTTTTCATTGAAAGTATCGTTATCAACAATAATCATTCCTCCGGGTTTTACCCACTTTACATTTGCTTTAAGTGCAGCCGGGTTCATGGCTACAAGCACGTCACAGTAGTCACCTGGAGTATATACCTTTGAATTTCCAATGTTTACCTGAAAGCCGGAAACACCTGCAACAGTACCCTGAGGTGCTCGTATTTCCGAAGGATAATCCGGAAATGTACTGACACTATTTCCGAATAATGCAGATGCATCGGAAAACAATGTTCCAGTAAGTTGCATACCATCTCCAGAATCACCCGAGAACCGGATAACAACGTCATCTCTTTCGATGGCTTTTGCTTTTTTATCCATAAAAATTTTTAATTTAGTAATTATTAATAACAGGTTTGTACAAATTTTAAATGCATACAAAACAGCGACACCATTTTATATGCATTCCTCTAATTTTATTATCAAATTAATTTCTATAACGAAAATTTTTTCTAATAATGACACAAAATTAATCAATGTTAATTAATTAATCCTTATTTTTCGTATAATTTTATCTTTTTACTTACATGATTTTTCTCAGTTTAAAATAGATATAAATTCGAATATTCATAAAAGATGGCATTTATAAAAACAGTCAGAGGATTTACACCCCAATTCGGCAAGAATTGTTTTTTAGCCGATAATTCAACAATTGTTGGTGAAGTTACAATGGGTAACGATTGCAGCGTATGGTTTAACACGGTAATCCGGGGCGATGTAAACTCTATAAAAATTGGAAATAAAGTAAATATCCAGGATGGAGCAGTTTTACATTGTCTTTATGAAAAATCAAAAATTGAAATTGGAGATAATGTTTCTGTTGGCCACAATGTAATTATACATGGAGCTACTATTCACGATAATGTTTTAATTGGTATGGGTGCTATTGTTATGGATCATGCTGTAATTGGAGAAAATTCAATAATAGCAGCCGGGGCTTTAGTGCTTGATAGTACAATTGTTGAACCGGGAAGTATTTATGGGGGAATTCCTGCAAAAAGAATCAAGTCGGTAGATATTCAACAAACCAAAGAAATGATTGAGAAAATTGCAAACAATTACCTCATGTACTCGAAATGGTATGAAGAAAAACCCTGAACTATAAAGATTTAACTATATATTTCTTGTTAGTAATATTAAAAATTAGCGATTGCAGAACTTGTGATTCGCCTGAAGAATAAAATTCGTAAACTGGTTTTAAAGAATTATTGCTTAACAAATTATTTTCTTCGAGTATCTTAGATGTTTGTTTTATAACTGCCGGAGCCGGATCGATAATATGAACCTTTGCCGGAAGGACTTTTTTTAAAACTTCAGTTAAAAAAGGATAATGTGTACATCCTAAAACAAGGTGATCGATATTTTTCTGAATCAAAGGAGCCATGAGCTCTTTTACATGGTTTTCTGTTTCACTATTGTTAATTTGGTTTTTTTCAACAATATCAACAAGCTTATCGCCTATTTTAATATGTAAATCTACATCGGATGCAAATCTCTGGCTAGTCTCTATGTATAATTTACCATTAAATGTACCTTCGGTAGCGAGAACAGCTATACTTTTTGTTTTTGAATTCAGTGCAGCAGGTTTTACCGCAGGTTCCATACCAATAAAAGGAATATTGTAAGTTGCTCTCAGATAATCTATGGCAGCTGCTGTTGCTGTATTACATGCAACAACAATTAGTTTAACATTTTTTGAAATAAGAAACCTGACTACTTTATCAACAACAGCTATAATTTCAGGTTGTGATTTTGGACCGTAAGGGCAGTTTGCTGTATCAGCAAAATAAACAACTGATTCGTTTGGCAAATCCTTAACCAGATGACGCCATACGGATAATCCGCCTACACCCGAATCAAATATTCCTATAGGTTTATTCATAATTTTATAAAAAAGACCATCTTTTGTTTAAAAAGATGGTCTTTTATTTCTTTAAAAGATATTTATTGAGTTACAATACCTAATTCTTTTTTTACCAAAGGTAAAATATCAGTGCTTTGAGCTGAAAAATATGCAACAGAACCATTGCTTATATCGAAGATATAAATAAACCCGTTTTCTTTTCCAATTTTTTCAATAGCTGCCTGAGCTTTATCAATTATGGGTTGCATTAATTCGGTTTCTTTCTGTTGGAAGTCCTGTTGAGCTGTCGATTGAAAATCCTGAATCCGGCGTTGCATTTCCTGAATTTCTGTTTCTTTTGATTTTTTTACCAAATCAGAATAAGTAGCTTGTTTTTCAACGTAAGCATTTACTTTTGTCTGGTATTCGGCTTGCATTGCTTCCATTTCTTTTTGAAGCATTTGTCCATATTCTTGCAATTGTGTTGTTGCAGTTGCTCGTTCTGGCATAAGGCTCAATAATTCATTTGAATTAATATGCCCGAATTTTAATTCGGTTTTCTGTGCGTATAAAGCAGTAGTTGTAAAGAATATCCCAACTAAAAATAGTCCTAAAAACTTTTTCATATTTTTTCGATTTTTTTAATAATTAACAAATTTAATAAATTAATTTTTATACCCTAATTTTTCTAATATTTCATCACTTTTATCATGCTTTGGATCGGTATAAAGTATTGATGCACCACCAGACGTATCAAAAATAATACCATAATTCCCGGTTTCTGCCATCACTTTAATAGCATTATATATCTCATCCTGAATAGGTTTTATAAGCTCAACCCTTTTCTGAAACAATAATCCATCTTGGCCAAAGTATTTTCGTTGTAAATCTTTTACCTCTTTTTCCCTGTTAACAAGTTCTTGCTCGCGCAATGTTTTCATTTCTTCGGTTAAAAGAATCTTTTCTGTTTGAAAATCTTTAACCATTTTATTTACTTCCTGGAATTCTGCTTCAATTTCTTTTTGCCACTCTTTAGAAAGCTGGTTTAATTTATCCTGAGCAGCTTTATACGCGGGCATTTTACTTAAAATGTATTCAGAATCAACATATGCAAATTTTTGTGAATATGCCTGTACAATCAAAAGAAGAAAAACAAATATTAAAGCTACTTTTTTCATTTTATATAAAATTAGAACTGTTGTCCAATAACAAAGTGGAACTGACTTCCGTTAGCATCTGTCCGGCCTGGTATATCATCAAAACCGTATCCCCAGTCAACACCAAGTAAGCCAAACATGGGTAAAAATGCTCTTAATCCAATACCTGCCGAGCGTTTCACTTTAAATGGATTAAACACATCAATACTTTCCCATGCATTACCTGCTTCAACAAATGCTAAAACATAAATAACAGCCTGCGGTTTTAAAGAAATAGGGTAACGTAATTCAAAATTAATTTTTTCATAAACATTACCTGCTTTATCTCCGTTCTTATCATATGGAGTAACACTTTGATTTTCATATCCACGAAGGGCAATATATTCTACATCATACATGCTATATCCGGAAAGTCCATCGCCACCTAGTTCAAATTTACCAAATGGCGCATACCCCACGTTTTTATTAAAGTAACCCAGGTAACCGAATTCAGTATTAGCAGCAAGTACCATGTCTTTCCATACTTTCAGGTACCAGGCTCCTTTGTATTTCCATTTATGATATTCGAGCCATTTATATTTTGTTTGATTTACTTTATCAGTATAATAATACTCTAAATAATCATTTTGTTCATCAGATGTTAAATCATCCCAGCTATCACCAAAACTCTCAATAGTATTTGCATTAAGAGTATCTCTATCAGCCTGAGATAATTCCCACCATTTTTCTGCTTTAAACAATGAATAAGGAGGAGTAATCTGTAAGCTTAAAGAGAACGTGGAACCCCGGCGAGGATAAATTGGCCAGTCAACAGAACTCCTGGCAAAGGTTGATCCAAAACTAATATTGTTTGCATAACCATTACTCATAATAAAACCGCTCCAATCGTTCAGGCTGTATAACTGGTAATTGATTGAGTTTGAAATAGTAAAATAATCATCTGGCCATTTTAATCTCTGCCCTAAGCCTACTGATGCACCTGTAACTTTAATATATTCTTCGCCAACTTCAACTAAATAACTTGAACTGGTACTATGGCGTGAAGTATGGTAAAAAGAAACAGAAAATGAATTTGGTTTTTTGCCACCAAACCAGGGATCCATAAAACTTGCACTATAAGCCGAGTAATATTCCCCATTGGTTTGGACTTTTAAGCTAAGCGTCTGCCCGTCGCCAGAAGGAATTGGCCTCCATGCATTCTTTTTGAGAACTTGTTTAATTGAAAAATTACTAAAACGTAACCCAATTGTTCCAATAAACATATTTGCACCCCAACCACCGGCTATTTCAAGCTGGTCGTTTGATTTTTCAACTAAAGTATATTCAAGATCAACCGTTCCCTCGGCCTGATTAATATTTATGGGTTCAATACCAAATTGCTCCGGATCGAAATGGCCAAGCTGGGCTATTTCGCGTTGAGAACGCATAATCTCTGATTTACTGAAAAGCTCTCCCGGTTTTGTTCTTAATTCTCTTCGAATCACATGCTCGTTGGTTTTGTCGTTTCCTTTAATGATTATATTGTTTAAACGAACTCTTTTCCCTTCATACATTCGCATTTGAAGATCGATGGAATCACCATCAATTTTTTGAATTGTTGGATTCACAGAAAAAAACAAATATCCATTATCAAGATATAAATTACTTACGGCATCTTCGTCAATATTTAAGCGTTTGCTTAACATTTCGGTATCGTACGGGTCGCCTTTTTTAATTTTAAGAGATGCATCGAGAACTGATGTGGAATATTTTGTATTTCCAACCCACTCGATATTTCTGAAAAAATACTGGTTTCCTTCAAACACATTTATTCGAATACCAATTCTGCGATCGTTGATTTTGTAAATACTGTCGCTTACAATTTCTGCATCACGATAACCTTTTGAATTATAGGCTGCAACAACCAGGTTCTTATCATCTTTATAGTCGCTTTCTATATATTTCGATCCTTTAAAAATATTGATGTCTCTTCGTTTTGTTTCTTTCATTTTGCGACGAAGTTTGGCATCTGTAAAAACTTCGTTTCCAACAAAGTCGATTTCTTTGATTTTTACCTTTTTACCCCTGTCGATAAAAACTTTTAGATTTACATTATTCGCTCGTGAAAGAGTATCGTCGGATTGAACAATATCAACTTTTGAAAAGAGATATTTCTTTTTATACAAATAATCATTTATGGTTCTTTTTGTATTGTTTAAGGTGTTTTCGGTAACCTGAACTCCTCGTTTTAATTCAAGAGTTTCGCGAAGGTCTTTTTCCTGGCTTTTTTTCAGCCCGAAAATTTCGAACTCAGATAAACGAGGCCTTTCCTGAAGGTAAATATCAAGTGAAATACTATCTCCCTGGATATCCGTAGTTGTAATTTTTACATCGGAAAAAAGACCCTGTCCCCAGAGTTTTTCTATTGATCTGGTAATATCTTCACCTGGAACTGAAATTTGCCTGTTTACCGTTAACCCAGATAACGTAACGAGTATATTTTTATCGAGATATTTTATACCTGATACCGTAATATCTTTTATAATATAGTTTTTAGGCCTTTTATAATCAATCACATCTAACGATGAATAATCTGTTTCTTCCTGTGCTGATAAGTGAATTCCTGTAATTAAAATTATGAAACTCAATAAGAACTTTCTTCGCATTCTATTATTAATATTTATTTATTAACTATCTTTTAATTGGTCGCTTGTTTTTCCAAATCTACGTTCTCTGTTTTGATAATCAACAATAGCGTTATACAGATCATCCTTTCTAAAGTCAGGCCATAAAACAGGGGTAAAGAATAATTCCGTGTATGCTATTTGCCAGATTAAGAAATTACTAATCCTGTATTCGCCACTTGTACGTATTAACAAGTCGGGATCGGGGATTCCGTATGTATTTAAATACTTTTCAAAAAACGCGTTATCAATTTCATCTACTTCAAGTTCAGAAGTTTTGGATTTCGATACTATATTTTTAACTGCATTTACTATTTCCCAACGCGCACTATAATTAAGGGCCAAAATTAATGTTAATCCGGTATTTTTTTCAGTTTTTTGGATTAATTCCAACAGATTTTTTTTTACATCTTTTGGTAAACCATCAATATCGCCAATAGTTTTTAAACGCACATTATTTTGTAATAGTGTACCCGACTCTGAATTTATTGTTGCAACAAGAAGAGACATGAGTGCATCAACTTCATTTTTAGGCCTGTTCCAGTTTTCTGTGGAAAAGGTATAAAGTGTTAAAAATTCTACCCCAATTTCACCTGCACCTTCAACTGTTTCACGAACAGCTTTAACTGCATTCTGGTGACCAAAAATTCGTTGATTTCCTTTTTTCTGTGCCCACCTGCCATTTCCGTCCATTATTATTGCTATATGTTTTGGCAGCTTTGTCCTGTCTATCTTATCTTTCGCGCTCATTTTCTATTTGTTATATGTCGGGCAATCAATAGCTTCTTTAAAAATTTTATAACATAATGAAACTCCACAAAACGAATACCAGTCATCGTTATGAATTACAGGAGTATTTTCAGCATCCTGAATATTTACAACCCCATCAATTTCATCGTTAAATGTTTTATGAAAACTCCATTCTAACCCTAAAGTCAGGCGGTCAAAGATATTATATTTAATTCCTAATCCAAAAGGAATTGTAACAGGATTTGAAAAACCCGACGAATTGAATACATAGTTTCCACCAATTCCAATAAAAACAAAGGGAGTAAATCGTTCATCATTTTTTTTAACAAACCCTGAACTCGAATAAGCCATAAAATTAAATTCTACCAGGGCAGCAATATCAATAACACTGGTTGAAAATGAAGCCTGCCGAAAGTTATTTTCGGGATTATCGAAATCACTGTCGCTTCCACTTAAAGAACCGTAAAATCCTTTTAATCCTACAGCCAAATGTTTATCAATATTGTATTTAATAATTAATCCTCCTGCAAAAGATGGTGAATAGAATTGTTGGGAATGATTAATATCTCCATTATAATAACTTGTACCCAGTATAATTCCAAATTCGGTTTTACTTTGGGCTCTTGTAAAAAAAAAAAGCGGGGTAAGAATAATAAGTACAAAAACTTTTTTCATAATTAAAATCTAACTGATGTATTACGTACTCTTGGTTTTATTTTATGAGTAACGCTAATTAATGAAAAATAGTACATATCATTCGATTCTGATAAGTCAGGTTTAAATCCATCAATATAATCAGTACTTGTAAAGCGCCCTCCTATTTCAAACCCGATATTATTTAATGGTGAAATCGGGTATTTAATACCCACTCCCAATGGTAAGACTATGGCAATATTTTTATCATCAATAAACCTTGTGCTGCCAATAAAATTATCGAGTGCTGTTGGTTTAAAATATGAAACTCCTATACCTGCAAAAACATACACGTTAATTGAAGCATTAAATTTTCGTAAACCATCGCGTATATTAATCCAATACTTTACCATTTGTTTTTCTGGTATAAGTGAGTATTCTGCATAAGCATTCAATTCGTATAAATTGGTTGAAAATGAATAATTCCTGCCTTCATTCACAGAGCCAACATCTGTACCCGAAAATCGTGCATAAGTTAAATTTCCCCTGACTGAAAGCCTGTCCATAAGTCGGTAACGAAGTCCTACTGTAATATTTGGACGTGTTGACATTATGTCAAGGTCCGAAATCCATAATGCATCGGCATTAACAGAACCTCCAATATCTCCAAAATAGTTTGCCGTACCAATTCCTCCAAGAATTTCTGTACGCGCGAGTTTCCACTTTTGGCTAAAACCAACCAGTGGAATTATTAAAAGTATTAATAACACTATTTTTTTATTCCTTACCATTCGAATTGCCATTGATACAAAGGTATTTAATTTTACAAAATAAAAAAGTTCAAGTTAATCGAATTAACTTTTTTTAAGACTTTTACAACTTAAATAGTTTACTCATTTTCAACCTGTTTAATTGCGTTTATCAATACCCCACATTAACTTGTTACGTAAGGTTGCATAATAGTTTGTAGTATTCAGTTTTAATAATTTTATTTTAAATTCGGCTTTAGTAATTACAATTTCTTCTGTATTATCGATTAATATCGATCGATGATCCAATGACACCAGTGAATTTTGGTTTCGACTTTCCATTTTCAGCTTTATTGTACATGTATCTGGTATTACGATTGGCCGAACAGTAAGATTGTGAGCAGATATCGGGGTAATAATAAAATTCCCTGAATGGGGAATAATTATTGGTCCGCCGGCGCTTAATGAGTAAGCCGTTGAGCCTGTCGGGGTAGATATGATTATTCCATCGGCCCAATATGTATTTAAATAATCGTCGTTAATGTAAGCCTGTAAAGAAATCATTGTTGAATCCTTTTTCTGAATTGCTATTTCATTCAAACTATATGGAAAATCGTTGAAGATATTCGAATTTGAATTTATTTTCAATAAAACCCTTTCATCAATTGTATATTCTCTGGAATGGATTGCTATTAAAGCCTCCCGGATTTCTTCTTTCGCTATATTTGCAAGAAAACCCAGCTTACCTGTATTTATACCAACAATAGGGATATTTGCATCTTTAACAAGTGTTACTGTTTCTAAAATTGTTCCATCGCCACCTATGCTAAACATTAAATCTAAATTATCTTTTATTTCCTGATGAGTTTCAAAAACTGGCAACTTGTCTGTTTTTAGCTTAATATCATGAACTAAAAACTCATAAAATCCTTTGTAAACAACAACATCAAAATTTAAATCTTTTAAATTTTTGAAAAACTCTGATATATAAATCTCAGATTCTTTATCAAACGTTCTTCCAAATACCCCGACTCTCATTTTTATATTTTTAAAGTGATTTTTTGTTGTTATTTGTTAAGAATTACTCGAAATTAAATATTTAAATATTTCATAAAAAGCTCGTATCTTGAATTATACAAATCGTCCTGTTCGTCGTATTCCATGAATGATGCTTTAATGCTATATTCGTATCGGTTAAATGTTTGAATAATTGCAGTTAAGTCTGTTACGTTGAGTTTAAGTGTAACTTCAATTTTTGTTGTATCGGAAGCAGAAGTTAAATACATGCTCAGAATTTTAGCATTATTCGATTCAACTATCTGTGCAATTTCTGACATAGAGTAATCATTCTGGCTCAATTCGAGAACAATAATACCTCCTGGTTTTTCAATGGCAGTTAATTTTGAAAAATAATGCAAAAGATCGCTCATACGAACCAGTCCGATATATTTGTTATGATAATCGAGAACAGGAACAACGGTAAGTTTTAGGCGGGAGGCTAACTCAATGATTTCATAAATATGCTGATCGTAACGAACATAAGGCCGAATAAGTGACAACCTGTGATTTCCAATAGCTTCTTCGGGTGTATTCATATCATAAATATCTGCATCGGAAATCAATCCAAGAAACTCCTCGTTATTTACAATCGGCAAATGTGAAACACGAAAAACTTCCATCCAGTTTAGAGCTTCTACAGCAGTATCTGATGTCCGAATCGCGGGTATTTCTTCTGATATTAAATCTTTTGCAAGCATAGTGAATTGGTTCTCAAAAATACTTGTATTTTTGTACTATCAACAAGTTTAACGTATTTATTGTTTACTAAATTGTGAATTTTATCAAAATGACCAGATTAAGTGTAAATATAAACAAAATTGCAACATTAAGAAACGCACGAGGCGGAAATATTCCAAATGTTCTTGAAGCAGCTATAAATTGTGAACGATTTGGCGCTCAGGGCGTAACCGTTCATCCACGCCCCGATGAAAGGCATATTCGATACCAGGATGTTTTCGATATAAAACCTATAATTACTACTGAATTTAATATTGAAGGATATCCTTCACAAAGTTTTATTGATTTGGTATTGAAAGTTGTTCCTAACCAGGTAACTCTTGTACCAGATCCGCCTGATGCACTTACATCGAGCGCGGGATGGGATACCATTAAAAATAAAGATTTCTTAAAAGATGTGATATCAACATTTCATTCAAAAGGTATTCGAACATCCATATTTATAGAAACAGATACTGATTTAATTAGAAATGCCGTAAATACTGGTACTGACCGCATAGAACTTTATACCGAACCTTACGCGGCAAACTATTCACAAAACAGAGAAAAAGCTATTGCTCCTTTTATTAAAGCTGCCGAAGTTGCATACGATTTCGGGCTGGGTTTAAATGCCGGACATGACTTAAATCTTGACAACCTGAAATATTTTAAAGAAAATATCCCCGGTTTACTCGAAGTTTCAATTGGCCATGCTTTAATTTCTGACGCTCTCTATTTGGGGTTAGAAAATACTATTCAATTGTATCTACGGGAATTAAAGTAAAGAGATATGAGTATCAAATATCTGGTATCTGGAAATTCGTATTGAGTAATATTTTTTAAGAAAAGATAATTAGTTTCCTAAATTCGATATTTTTATTATAAATCACATCTCAAATCTTTGATACTTTAATCTAATATTTAATACATATGGATTTATTTTTCAGAAAATTCGGGCAGGGGCCCCCGTTAATTATTGTACATGGATTGTATGGTTCATCAGATAACTGGGTAACTGTAGGTAAAAAATTATCAGAAAAATTTGAAGTTTATTTGATTGATCAACGCAATCATGGCCAGTCGCCACATTCACCTGAGCATAATTATTCCCTATTAAAAGAAGACCTTCGTGAATTCATGGATAAACATTCCATCGAAAAGGCTGTAATTATTGGCCATTCGATGGGAGGGAAAACGGCCATGTTTTTTGCAGCAGATTACCCTGAACGAATTAACAGCCTTATAGTGGTTGATATTTCCCCGTTATCATATAAATCAACAAATTCAGTTCAGCTTTTATCACATTCTGTAATTATGGACTCAATGTATAAAATCGATCTATCTAAAGTAAACAGCCGGGAAGAAATCGATAAAATTTTAGCTGAATCGATTCACCAAACTCATGTCCGGCAATTTTTATTAAAAAACATCAGGCGATCTAAAGACAATAAATTCAGTTGGATATTAAATATTTCAGCTTTGCGAAAAGAACTCCCTGAAATAATGAGTGGGCTCGATATTAAAGATTATGAGAATGGAAAAAGCATATCAGGTTTTCCTGTTCTTTTTATAAAAGGAGCTGATTCGGATTACATTTTAGAAAAAGATGAAAAAGAAATTCTGAAAATATTTCCTTTTGCGGAAATAACAACAATACCAAAAGCAGGCCACTGGGTACATGCCGAACAACCGGAGCTATTTATTAAAACTATTGAAACCTTTGTTTTAAAATAAAATTTCTAACCAGTTGTTGATTCAATATTTTCAGGATTAATCAGATTTTCACCTTTATACTTCAACAAAACCTGGGCAATAGCGATCACATCTTTTTCACAATATTTTACAATACGTGGTAAATCCTTGTTATTCCAATAAACATCTGCTACCATACTTCCGTCAATATCATCTTTTGGAGTAGGAATATTAAATACGTGAGTAAGCAGATTTAAAGAAGTATAGTTTTTATAATCGCCAAATTTCCAAAGCTCCATAGTATCGAGAAACATAACTTCCCAGGGTTTTTTACCTGCCACATCAAGAATTGCAGGTATTTTAATCCCGTTAATTAGCATTCGCCGTGCTATATATGGAAAATCAAATTCTTTTCCATTGTGTGCGCAAAGCTGAATATCTTTGTTTGAACCATGATACTTCTTTAACATCCCTGAAAAGTCTTCAAGGATTATTTTCTCATCATCGTTATAAAAAGACTTTATCCTGAAAAAACGTTCATTATTTCTCTTAACAACGATACCAACAGAAATGCAAATAATTTTTCCAAACTCGGAATATATTCCTGCACGTTGATATACATCGGCCGCAGATTGGTCGGTTTCTCTGAAATAAGAAGATTTCTTTTCCCAGAATTCCTGAAAAGATTTTGGAACATTCTCGAAATCGGGATATTGAGGAACTGTTTCAATATCTAAAAAAAGTACATTTTCAATTTTTACGTGATCAAGCATTTTGGGATTTGTGTTTTATATCGAGATGTAATTTTTTTTCAACTATAGAAGCCAAAATATCAATACCCACTTTATTGTCGCCTCCCTGTGGAATAATAATATCGGCATAGCGTTTAGTAGGTTCAATAAACTGGAGGTGCATTGGTTTAACTGTTTTCTCGTATCGTTCCAACACTTTATTCACCGATCGGCCGCGTTCAACAATATCGCGTCGAATAACCCGCATAAGGCGATCATCGTTATCGGCATCAACAAATACCTTGATATCCATCAGATTCCGAAGCTGTGCATTTGCAAGTATTAGAATACCCTCTATAATAACTACTTTTTTAGGTTCAACTTTTATAGTTTCTTTTGAACGGGTACACGTTAAATACGAATAAATAGGTTGCTCTATAGGCAATCGGTTTTTTAACTGTTTTATATGTTCAATAAGCAAGCTAAACTCCAATGAGCGCGGATGGTCAAAATTCATTTCCTGACGTTCTTCCAAAGGCAAATTGCTGTTGTCGCGATAATACGAATCTTGTGGGATTATTGCCACCTCGTCTTTTGGTAAAAGTTCTATAATTTTTTTTACGACAGTTGTTTTTCCCGAGCCTGTTCCTCCTGCAATACCAATAATAAATGACATATGAATAAATTTTATACCTTTAACAAATCAATTTTAAATTGAGGATGAAGATAAAAAAATAATGGCAAAAATCATAAATCTATGATAAAACATATTGTTCTGTTCAAAATAACCGATGCTGGAAATAATGATGATCGGTTAAACAAAGCATTAAAAATGAAATCTGTTTTCGAAAAATTAATCGAAAAAATCGATGTTATTCGTTCTTATGAGGTAGGTATAAATAAAGGAGATTCTGATTCTGCTCACGATCTGGCCATTAACTCATCGTTTGATACATGGAACGATTTGGACGAATACATAAACCATCCCGCACATCAGGAAGCAATACGTTTAAATAAGAATATTCAAAAAGTAAAAGCAGTTGTTGATTACGAAATTTAAAAAGTATGAATCAATTATATCCATTAAAATTTAAGCCCATATTCAAAGAAAAAATCTGGGGAGGAAACCGTTTAAAATCCATATTAAATAAAAGATTTAAAGATGGTAAAAAAATTGGAGAAAGCTGGGAAATATCAGGTATTGAAGGAAACCTGTCTGTTGTTGAAAATGGCTTTTTAGCCGGTAACGATTTGCAGGAAATTATTGAAGTTTATATGGGCGATCTGGTTGGTGAGCGCATTTACGAGCAGTTTGGACTTGAATTTCCCCTGTTAATTAAATTTATTGATGCCACCGAGGTTTTATCTGTACAGGTTCATCCCGACGATGCTCTTGCCGCTAAACACCATAACACATTGGGGAAAACCGAAATGTGGTACATTATTCATTCAGAAAAAAACAGTAAGATAATTTCAGGTTTTAATCACGAGATGGATAAGCACCATTATTTACATCATCTTAATAATAATGAATTACAAGGTATTTTAAACTATCACGATACCAGGCCGGGAGATGTATTTTATATTCCTTCCGGGAGAATACATGCTATCGGGGGGGGAGTGTTACTAGCAGAGATACAGCAATCGTCGGATATCACTTATCGAATTTACGACTGGGACAGGAAAGATGAAAAAGGAAATTCCAGAGAATTACACAACGAATTTGCATTAGATGCCATTGATTTTAAAAAATACGATAATTACAAAATCAATTACAAATTAAACAAAAATCAATCGTCGAAGATATTATCCACTCGGTATTTTCAGGCGAACAGTATTGTTCTCGACAAAAAAACCGAACTTAACTACAACCTGCTTGATTCATTTGTAATTTTCATGTGCATTGAAGGTGAATTTGAAATTGAATATTATGAAACAGAACGGGTAAATATAAAAAAGGGAGAAACCGTTTTAGTTCCTGCAGTAATTGAACAAATAAACCTGGTTCCTGTTGTTGAGAGTAAAGTATTGGAAATATACATACCCGACACAACCGATGAATACTCTGATTCCGAAAAATAAAGGATTAATTTTATTTGATGGTTATTGCAATCTATGTTCCTGTTCTGTACGGTTTATTTTAAAAAGAGATAAAACAAATTTCTTCTTATTATCCAATCTACAGTCAGAAAAAGCAAAAGCAGTTCTTTCGTCATTTCAGTTACCTGAAAATTATGATAAATCGGTAATCCTTATTCTTGATAATACTATTTGGTTTGAATCGGATGCCGTACTAAAAATTGTTTCGAAACTAAATGGTTTCTGGCCAATTCTCAGGTTTTTTAAAATCATTCCTAAACCACTACGTGATTTTGTTTATCAGTTAATATCCAGGTACAGGTTTAAATTATTTAGAAAGAGAACAGAATGTTATTTAGGGGAGAAAAATGATTCCGGAAAATTTATAATTTAAATTTCAATCTCTCCATTCTCGAATTGCTTATACCTTTTGCTTAACAATGCTATTAGCCGGCTAATATGATTCATTGCACCTGCTGTTTCGGGGCTTATTGTTTTATTCTGCATTCTGAACATTAACAATCCGTACAAACCATTAAAACAAGCCTCAATTTCATTCTGAACCGTTTGATTCGATTTTAATACCAAGTCATCAATACCGGGCTTGCTTAAATTATACGTATCGACATAATTCTGTTCGTTATCAGAATTTAACATTTGTAAATGGAAATTATATAAATCATTAATTGTATTTTGTAAAATCTGTAAATGGCCTTTCTCGGTTTTATTTTCTTCTTTCATCATGCTGATTAACCCAAGATACCAGCTTTTCATTTCATTTTTAACTGAATCGGGCTGATCAAACTTGATGATAATATTCTGGTAAATTTTTTCGATATCTAAATTTAAAACCCTGATAATGTGTTCAATTTGCCACATGTATAAAATATACTCAGCAATATTTTCTTTTTTCTTTTCCCTGGCAATTATCATAAGCCTGATTTTATTGAATTTTTTTCAAATGATCAATTAACCTTCTTTCGCGTTTTGTAGGCCTGCCCACTCCCCTGTCTCTAATTTCAAATCCTATATGTTTTTTAATATCGAGTTTTGCTTTTTCATCTTCAGATGTTAAGTCATCAACATAATCAACAACTATTTTTGCAGATTGCCTGTTCCCGAGCAATCCTTTAACCTGATATTGATAGGTAACCGGAGGCCGCTTTACAATAACTACTTCACCAATCTTAATAATCCTTGATGGTTTTACCTGTACATCGTCAATTACGATCCTGCCTTTTTTACAAGCTTCGGCAGCCTGGCTACGGGTTTTAAATATCCGTACAGCCCATAACCATTTGTCGATTCGTAAATTATCTTCGTGTTCCATTGTAAGATGTAATAATAAACAAAATTAGAAATAAACCTGAAGTATTAAAACAGATTCAAGAATTTGATGGAGGCAAGCTAAATCTGCTTAATTTAAAAAATGATTTTATTTATTATTGAATTGGTTCATTGTTTGCGAAAGGCCTATTAAACCAAAACTTTTAATTATATCACCAGCCAAATTAAATCGTTCGGGTAATGCTTTTTTCTCTTCATCAGACCATTCACCCAGAACATATTGCACCTGGGTTCCTTTGGGGAAATTATCACCAATACCAAAACGTAACCGGGCATAATTCTGATTTCCTAATGTAAGGTTAATATCTGCGAGGCCATTATGGCCGGCATCGCTCCCTTTAGGCCTTAGCCGCAAACTGCCAAATGGAAGAGCAATATCATCAACAATCACCAATAATTTCTCCACGGGGATTTTTTCTTTCTGAAGCCAGTAATTTACTGATTTGCCACTCAGATTCATGTAGGTTGTAGGCTTAATAAGGACAAGAGTACGGCCTTTAATCTTATACTCAGCCCTGAATCCAAGACGTGCATCCTGAAAAGAAATATTGGATGCCTTAGCAAAAGCATCCAATATTTGGAATCCGACATTATGCCGGGTATTGACGTATTCGTCACCAATATTTCCTAAACCGACAATAAGGTATTTCACCAATTATCTGTTTAATATGAATTTATTCTTTTTTATCGGTTGTTTCAGCAGCTTTTTCAGCGCCCTCAGCCGGAGCACCTTCAACCGGAGTATCCGTTTGAGCACCACGTGCACTTCTAACTCTGACAACTACATCATTTTCCGGATCAAGCAATTCTAATTTATCGAATGATAAATCAGATACTTTTATTGATTTACCTATTTCCAGTTCGGTAATGTCAACTTTAATCACATCTGGTAAAATAGCAGGAAGAGCTTTAACTTTAAGTTTTCTCATTTTCTGCTCAACTTTACCTCCTTTAAGTACTCCTACAGAAACTCCTTCAAGAATAACAGGAACTTCCATCCAAACCGGTGATTTTTCATCAATCTGATAAAAATCTGCATGAATAATTTTATCACTTACGGGGTGAAATTGAAGATCACGCATCACCACATTGTATTTTTTACCTTCAAGATCGAGATTTACAAGATAAGCATTTGGAGAAAATACCAATTCTTTAAACGATTTTTCATTTAATTTAAAATGAACATTTTCGCCTTTACCATATAATACACATGGAACTTCTTCTTTTTTTCTAATTTCTCTGGCATCTGTTTTTCCAACCTTTTCTCTAAGGCTACCTTTAACTTCAATTGATTTCATTTTTTTTTATTTATGTGTTACTCAGAATAATACAAAAATTAAAAAGCTTCTTATTCCCCATCACACTTTTATACAATATGCTTTATTTTGGTGTGCAAATATAAAACTTTAAACAATAAAATTAGAACTTATCGACTCATAATTATATACTTTATTAATTACATCAGCAAAAACTCCTGCAATCGAGAGAATTTTAATTTTATCAGAAATTGGTTTTATGGGTAAAGAATCGGTAAAAACAATCTCCGTAATTTTTGATTCGTTAATTCTTTCGTATGCCGGCCCTGATAAAACAGCATGTGTAGCAATAGCTCTAACACTTAATGCTCCTTTTTCAATCATTGTATCTGCAGCTTTAGTAATTGTGCCTGCAGTATCAATCATATCATCGAGGATAATAATGTTTTTTCCTTCAACATCGCCAATAACGGTTAATTCATCGATAACATTAGCTTTTTTTCGTGATTTATGACATATAACCATTGGTGTTTCCAGAAATTTTGAATATGCATTTGCCCGTTTTGTTCCACCCATGTCAGGTGCAGCAATAACAAGGTTATCAAGATTAAGGCTTTTAATATAAGGAACAAATATTGATGACGCGTATAAATGATCAACGGGAACATCAAAAAATCCCTGAATCTGATCAGCATGTAAATCGAGAGTCATAACCCTGTCAACCCCGGCAGCAGTTAAAAGGTTTGCTACCAACTTTGCTCCAATTGAAACTCTTGGTTTGTCTTTTCTGTCTTGCCGGGCAAATCCAAAATAAGGCATTACAGCAACTACTTTATATGCCGATGCTCTTTTAGCTGCATCAATCATTAAAAGAAGCTCCATTAAATTGTCGGAAGGAGGAAAGGTGGACTGAATTATGAAAACATAACAACCTCTTACTGTTTCTTCAAAAGAAGTTTGAAATTCACCATCGCTAAATTCAATAAACGAATTACTTCCTAATTCTATACCATATTCTTTTGCTATTTTTTCAGCAATGTAGCGTGATTTGGTTCCTGAAAAAATCTTTATTGGAGGTTGATTGCTCATTTTTTTAAATTTTCTTTTTAAAAAGCCATGCAAAGTTAAAAATATCATTCTATTTTTCGCTCAGTTCTATATCAAAATTCTAATTTTTAATTAAAATTTTACAACAGCATTTAATTTTTCAATGTAATTCAGTATATCTTCCCGCCCCAAACTGGTTTCTGATGATGTTATAAATATCCCGGGCAAGGTTTCCCAGTCTGTCAGCAATACTTTTTTGTACTCTTCGATATTTTTTTCTCTGGTTAATTTTGCCAGTTTGTCGGTTTTTGTGAAAACAATTGAAAATGGGATTTGCTTTTCGCCAAGCCATTCGATAAAAAGAAGATCGTTTTTTTGAGGTTTATGTCGCGAATCGACCAATACAAATAAGCAAACAAGGTTTTTTCTATATTCCGAATAATCTTTAATTATTTTTGAAAAGTCGCTTCGTTTGCTTTTTGAAATTTTTGCAAAACCATACCCCGGTAAATCTACCAGGTACCAGTTTCCGTTAATTAAAAAATGATTGATTAATTGTGTTTTACCCGGTGTTTGTGATGTTTTAGCAATTTGTTTCCTTTCTAAAAGCATATTAATAAGTGATGATTTCCCTACATTCGATCTCCCGACAAATGCGTATTCAGGCATATTGGGTTCAGGGCATTTATCGTAACTTACATTACTTTGAATAAATTCGGCGCTTACTATATTCACATCGTTTAATTATTAGGATTCAAATTTTCGGGATAAAGAATTTAAAGGACAACTTTTTACAGCTCCTTAGTTAATGTTAAAAGAATACTTATCAATTCCACTTTAAAAATTATTTCAGAAAAACATATAAAATAGCAAATATACCAAATGTAACAATAAGTAATCCGGCAATTTTGTTAATCCACCATAATTGTTTTAAACGAAATTTTTTCCTGAACAAATCGACAAATGATATAAGAGAAATCCACCATAAAAGGGCACCACAAAATACGCCTGCAACAACCATTAGTGTTGATATAACAGGTGATTCTACTGATACTATATCGATACTTGCCAAAGCTGCTACAAAAAGAAAAACTGCTATGGGGTTTGATAATGTGAGAAAAAATACAGAAATATAGTCTTGTAAGAGTTTATTTTTTCCTCTTTTTTGTTTACGAATTTGTTTAACCGGATTTTTATAAAAAATATTAAGCCCTAAAATAATTAATACAATACCACCAATAAGTTGAATAAAAAACTGTTGTTCTTTAATAAAATTAATAATAAATGTCAACCCGAGAGCGGCAATCAAAGCAAAAATTGCATCAACCGTGGCAGCGGCGAAACCTGAAAAAAAACCTGAGAGCCTCCCTTTGTTCAATGTACGCTGAATACATAATAATCCAACCGGGCCAAGAGGAATAGAAGCAAGTAATCCAACAATAATTCCTTTTAATAAAAATTCCAATTCCATAATTTGAATTTAGTAATCTGTATTTTTAACCATCAATCGAGGTTCTAACATCTCAAAGATAGCATATTTTATTCCTTCGCGGCCAAAACCCGAATTTTTTATTCCCCCGTAAGGCATATGATCAACTCTGAATGTTGGTACATCGTTAATAATAACACCGCCTACTTCGAGTTCGTTAAAGGCCTTATTCATTTCGCTTATAGTATTTGTAAAAACACCTGCCTGCAAGCCATACTCTGAATTATTTATAAGCTGAACAGCCTGGTTAAAATCTGAAATTTTCTCAATGGCAACTACCGGACCAAAAATTTCAAGAGCGCACACTTTCATATCGGGTTTTGTGCCAGTAATTAGTGTTGGTTCAAAAAAAGCATTTACCCGTTTTCCTCCATGTAAAATTTTTGCCCCGTTGGCAACAGCTTCATTAACCCACTCTTCAACTCTTATGGCATTTTCCAAATCAATCATTGATGATATGTCTGTTTTTTCATCACAAGGATCACCTTTTTCAAGATTTTTTGTTAATTCAATAAATAGATCAATAAACTGGCTGAACACTTTTTCATGAACAAATATTCGCTGAACATGAATGCATACCTGCCCTGAATACGCGAATCCACCAACAACACATTTTTTAGCTGCAAGATTTAAATCGGCGGTTTCCGAAACAATAACGCCCGCATTTCCTCCCAGCTCCAATACAACTTTCTTTTTACCGGCTTCACTTTTCATTTTCCATCCCACGGCTGGTGAGCCTGTAAAAGATAACATATTTATTCTGCTGTCTGTAACAAGCTGATTTCCTGCTTCACGATCCATAGGCAAAACCGATAACGCCCCTTTTGGCAAATCCGTTTCATCGACAATTTTTGCTAATTCCAAAACCGATAACGGAGTAGAACGAGCAGGTTTTAAAATTATTGCATTTCCTGATGCTATTGCCGGGGCAATTTTATGTACTGCTAAATTCAAAGGGAAATTAAATGGTGCAATGCCTGCTATTAATCCGACAGGAAAATATTTTACTAATCCTTCCTTGTTTTCTCCTGCGGGAGTCCAATCTATTGATAAATATTCTTTTGGAAGTCTTTTTGATTCTTCTGCCGCAACAATAAAAACCTGGATAGCCCTGTCAATTTCGCCAAGAGCATACTTTATGGGTTTACCTGCTTCACGAGCCAGTATTTTTGATAACTCTTCTCTTTTACTCCTTATCTTATCGGCAATATTCATTAATATGGAATATCTTTTATACCCTGGCATATCACGCAGTTCGTGAGCCACCAGTTTTGATTTATTTATTGCTGTTTCAAGTTCACCGGTACCTGCTAAAAAAGTTGTTCCTACAAGAGAATTATCGTATGGATTATACACCTTTAATTCCTGATGTGTTTCTATAAATTCACCACCAACATATATCTTGTATCTAAACATAAAATCATTTCTTTTAAACTAGAACAAAAATAACCTTTTTGCAAAAAAATCCTATTGGCAAATTATTATTTTAACAAAAAGTTAAAACATACCCATGAGTCATTTGTTATTAATAGATTATATTTGCTACTTATTTTTAAAGAAATGAATAAAATAAATCTACAAAACAAAGGCTGGCAATGGATAACACTGATTTTTTTATCCCTGGTATGGGGAAGTAGTTTTATTTTAATGAAAAAAGGGCTTAGGTCATATACACACGACCAGGTAGCTGCTTTACGAATGTTTATCTCCTTTCTGGCTTTTTTACCATTCGGAATAAAAAACTTAAAAAAAATAACGAGAGAAAATATTTATTCGTTACTGGTTGTTGGCTTTGTTGGATCTGTTATTCCCGCATTTTTATTTACAAAGGCGCAAACTCAGATTGATAGTGCTTTAGCTGGTGTATTGAATTCAATGACTCCTCTTTTTACTTTGATAATTGGTTTCTTGTTTTATAATAGCAAAACAAGAATTATTAATACTTTGGGAATTTTTTTAGGATTAATTGGAGCCCTGGGGTTAATTGTATTTACTTCGGGCAGCAATTCTATTTTGAATAATATTAATTATTATGGTTTATTCATCGTTGTAGCAACAATCTGTTATGGTATTAATGTAAACCAGGTAAAATATAAAATTAAAAATCTTACAAGTATTGAATTAACATCCATGGCCTTCATGTTTGTGGGGCCATTTGCTGCAACATATCTTCTATTAAGCGATTTTTCATTTGCCAAATCAACAAATGATTATCTCTTGAATCTGGGATATATTGCAATTCTTGCTGTTGTTGGAACCGTAATAGCACTAATTATATTCAATGCACTTATTCAAAATACCACCGCGCTTTTTAGCTCATCGGTAACATACATTATTCCCGTTTTTGCAATTATGTGGGGTATCTTTGATGGTGAAAAAGTTAGTTTAATTCAAATTTTCTGGATAAGTTTGATTTTTATTGGAGTTTACCTTGTTAATCAACGAAAATAAATGAAAAAATTACATTTAGTTTTACTATCCATATTAAGCAGTATATTATTATCGTTACCTTGGTATCAGCAGTTTTCAGGAATTCTTTTAATTATCGCATTTGTTCCTTTGCTTTTTATTGAAGACTCCATTTATAAAACAAGAGCAGATAATAAATCAATTGTTTTTTATGGCTATGCTGCCCTTACTTTTGGAATTTGGAATATTTTAACTACCTATTGGGTTTACAATGCAGCCTTAATTGGTGTTATTGCTGCAGTATTAGTTAATACCTTTGTTTTAACCACTACCATTTGGCTTGCACATTTTACTAAACGAAAAACAAGCGAAAGGTTTGGAAACTTTGCCTTACTTGTTTACTGGATTGGATTTGAATACTTTTACCTGAATGCTGAAATTTCGTGGCCCTGGTTAAATCTCGGAAACGGACTTGCTAAAGATATTAAATTAATTCAGTGGTACGAATACACTGGAACTCTTGGTGGTACATTCTGGATATTAATTCTTAATTTACTGGTTTTTAGTATTTTAAAACAATACATGTCGTCAAAACGAATCAGAACAATTGTTCCGAATGTTATTTTATTTTCAATAATCCTTATTTTCCCAATAATAGTTTCTTTGTATATACATACTCATTATACTGAAAAAGGAAAAGAATACAATATCGCGGTAATTCAACCAAATATCGACCCATATAACGACAAGTTTGGAGGCATGTCGCATGCTCAACAACTTGAAATTATGATGCACCTTGCCGATAGTATCAGCGATGAAAATACAGACTATGTAATTGGCCCTGAAACAGCACTCGACAACTCAATATGGATTAATAACCTGAAAGAAAATAATACCATACAAACTATTAAGAATTTTGTAACTGATCGGCCTCGAATAAACGTAGTAATCGGAATTGATGCTTATTACAGGTATTCTGAAAACGAAAAACTCTCACCAACTTCACGAAGAATAGGTAATTCTGATGTTTTTTATGATGCCTATAATTCGGCTATACAAATTGATACAAGTTTTAATTTACCTATTTACCATAAATCGAAACTTGTTGTTGGCGTTGAAAAAATGCCCTATCCCAAATTGTTCAGGTTACTCGAGAATCTTATTTTAAATTTAGGAGGAACTACCGGAAGTCGTGGAACACAGGATTACAGGGGAACATTTAAACATTCCTCGGATGAAACAAGAATTGCACCGGTTATCTGTTATGAATCCATTTATGGTGAATATGTTACTGAATACATAAAAAATGGAGCCAACTTTATATTTGTTATTACTAACGATGGATGGTGGGGAAACACACCAGGATATAAACAACATTTAAACTACTCTCAGCTTAGAGCAATTGAAACCCGGAGAAGTATTGCACGATCGGCAAACACTGGAATTTCTGCCTTTATAAATCAAAAAGGTGAAATTCTTAATTGCACAAAATGGTGGGTTCCCGGTGCTCTTGAAAATACGTTAAAAGCCAATACAGAATACACTTTTTATGTCCGATACGGTGATTATATCGGAAGAATAGCATCTTTCTTTGCTTTACTGGCTATACTCTACACACTTGTCCAGGTACTTATAAATAAAAAAAGTATTGATTAACTTCAAAGCAATTAACTTATTGGCATATTTATTGTTGAGCCAAGCACAAAAAAATAAATAATTCCCATTAATGAAACACATATTTCTAACTACTTTAATTTTAGGATTAACTTTTAATTTATGGTCGCAAAAAAAAGTTACAATCAGTGGCCACATTAACAATGAATCGGGCGAAGAACTTATCGGGGCAACTGTATATGTTAAGAACTCAAAAATTGGTACAGCAACTAATGCCTATGGATTCTATTCAATTACATTACCCGAGGGAAATTATGAAATAGAATACTCGTATATTGGCCATGAGAATGAAGTAAAGAATTTACAGTTAAATCAAAACCTGGTTATAAATGTAACACTACCCGAGGCATCAAAAACTATTGAAGAAGTAACTATTGTTGCCGAGAGAAAAAACGAGAATATTGTAAAAACCGAGATGAGTACTACCAAACTGCAGGCTAAAGAAATAAAAAAAATACCTGCTCTAATGGGCGAGGTTGATGTAATTAAAGCTATCCAGCTACTTCCGGGAATATCTTCCACAGGTGAAGGTTTTTCGGGTTTTAATGTCAGAGGAGGAAGTCCCGATCAAAACCTGATTCTTTTTGATGAAGCTACAGTTTACAATGCATCTCACTTAATGGGTTTTTTCTCCGTATTTAATAATGATGCAATTAAAGATGTAAAACTATATAAAGGAGATATACCTGCTGAATATGGAGGAAGACTATCATCATTACTAGATATTCGGATGAAAGAAGGAAACCAGAAAAATTTTGAAGCTACAGGAGGCATAGGAACTATATCGTCAAGATTAACGTTAGAAGGCCCGATTATTGAAGATAAATGGTCGGTTTTGGTAGCAGGAAGAAGAACTTATGCCGATTTGTTTTTATTACTGTCAAGCGACGAAATGATTAATTCAAATACGCTTTATTTCTACGACCTGAACCTGAAAACGAATTACAAAATAAACGATAAAAACAGAATTTTCGTCTCAGGATATTTTGGCCGCGATGTTTTTAAATTTGGCGATATGTTCGGCTTCGATTGGGGAAATTATACTTTAACAACCAGATGGAATCACTTGTTTTCGGAAAAATTATTTTCAAACTTCTCCTTAATATATAGTAAGTATGATTATAAAATGGAAAGCGGAAGCGGTTCAATTGGTTTTAAATGGACTTCTAATCTTGAAGATTATAAACTAAAAGCTGATTTTACGTATTATCCTAATCCTAAGAATACGATTAAATTTGGATTGGAAGCAATATATCACCACTTCAATCCCGGGTTTGCCAAAAGCATGGGAGAAACAACAACTAACTCTTTAAAAATGCCTGAATCAAGTGCCCTGGAATATGCTGTTTATTTAAGTAATGAACATAAATTAACCAACAAGCTTACATTAAGTTATGGATTACGGGGATCTGTTTTCCAAAATATGGGCGAAGCCACGGTGTATAATTTCAATGATTCGTACCAGGCAATTGATTCGACTGTTTATGCAAAGTGGGATATTTATAACACGTTTTATGGACTGGAACCCCGTTTAAGTTTAAACTATACTCTAAACCAAAAATCATCAATTAAAGCAAGCTATTCCAGAACCAAACAATATTTACATTTAGCTTCAAACAGTACCGCCGGATCACCATTAGATGTATGGCTTCCATCAAGTCCAAATATTAATCCCCAATTAGCAAACCAGGCTGCAATTGGTTATTTCAGAAATTTCTGGAGAGATATTCTGGAAACTTCTATTGAGTTCTATTATAAAGACATGGAAGATCAGATTGACTTTAAAGATTTCGCAGATTTAATGCTTAATCCTAAGCTTGAAGGAGAATTTAGAACTGGTGATGCATGGTCGTATGGAGCAGAATTTTTTATTCGAAAGCAACAAGGTAAATTCACCGGCTGGGTTAGTTACACATTATCAAAAGCTGAAAGAAAAATTCCCGAAATAAATTCAGGTGAAACATATTCTTCATCCTATGACAGGCCTCATAACATCGCAATTGTTGGAAGCTACGATTTGTCTAAACGATGGAACGTTTCTGCTACATGGGTTTATGCGTCAGGAACACCTGTAACTTTCCCTACAGGCAGATACGAACAAGGCAATATGATCGTTCCAATATATAGCGAAAGAAATGGTTTTAGACTGCCAGACTATCACAGGATGGATATCTCTATAACTTTAAAAAGCAAAGAAAAACCAAATAAAAAACGAAGAAGCGACCTTAACCTTTCTGTCTATAACGTATATAATAGACACAATGCCTGGATGATTAATTTCAGACAAGATGAAAACGATCCAACTATAACAATAGCCGAGCTTGTATATGTATTCCCGATTATTCCATCATTAACCTGGAATTTCTACTTTTAAATTTTAATACGATGAAAAAATTATTATATCTGACAATTGCATTTTCAATATTATTAGCTGCCTGCGTAGAAGATTATGATGTTAAGCTTAACAGTGGTTACATCAGGCTCGTTGTACAAGGTTCAATAAGTAATGAACGAAAAGCACATCAGGTATCCTTGTCAAAAAGTGCTGATTACTTTTCAAATACTCCGGCGCCCCGGGTAACTGGTGCAACTGTTACTATTTCCGATGGAGAAAACACATTTAATCTTACCGAAATTTCTGATGGGTTATATGAAACAGATACAATTGCCGGAGAACCTGGTAAAACTTACACCTTATCAATTATTTCGGAAGGAGAATCTTATACATCGAGCTGCTATTTAAATTATTGTGCCCCCATTGATTCAATAAATTTTGGATATTTTGATTATAGTGATTATGGCGATGAATACGTGGATAGTACGGTTTATATTCTTTTAAATGCATATGAACCGGAAACTCCCGGGAATTATTACTTATGGAACGTATATAAAAATAATGTTTTAGAATCCGATACTCTTTCTGAAGTTTATACTGCCGAAGATAATTTTGTTAATGGAAACTATATATACGACGAAATGGTTCAGTGGCTTAGCAGTGCATCTGTTGGAGATACAATTACGTTGGAAATGCAGGCTATAACCAAAGAATATTTCGATTATACAAATCAAATCTTAACTGTAACTCTGTGGAATTCCGGGCCTTTTGGTGGCCCACCGGCTAATCCGGAAGGAAACATTACTGAAGTTAATAACAATGGAAATGACAATGATAATCCTCTGGGTTTTTTCCTTGCTTATTCTGTTGTAAATATTACAAAAATTGTTCCCGAAAAAGACAAATGGATCGAACTTGAGTGGTACTAAAAAAGGTCGCGAATCGCGACCTTTTTCTTTGAAAACTTAATTTTTATACTTCTCAATACCTTCATCCAAAAATTTAACAAAATTCTCAATATTTAAATCATGCCCTTTGGGTTCGTTAAGTTTTTCACCATTGTTATCAACTAAAACATAATAAGGTTGACTGTTAATATTGTATTTACTTATTTGAAAATCAGCATATTTTTTACCTATTGTTTTCTTTACTTTACCATCATAGCTTGATGTAACCCACTCGTTTTCGGGCAATGTTGTACGATCATCAACATAAAGTGCAATAATTACAAAATCATTCTGCAACCGTTTTAACACTTCCGGATCTGACCATACTTTTGTTTCCATTTCTTTACAGTTTGCACACTGATGTCCTTTAAAATCTAGCAATACCGGTTTATTTAATTTTTTAGCACAAGCCATTCCCTGCTCATAATCGAAATAGCCTTGTAAACCATGAGGTAAATGCAATATATCACCATATTTTGGTGCTTCGCATAACGATGATGGCTGGGTCGATTGATTTATATATCCAACCGCTTGACTTTTTGTTAAATCGAATTGCTGAGCCGATTTTGGCGGAATAAGTGCAGACACAGAATTTAATTCTGCACCAAACATTCCGGGTAATAAATACAAAGCAAACGTAAACGATATGATTGCAAAAATCATTCGGGGAACAGAGACATAAGGGACATCGCTATCGTGAGAGAACTTGATTTTGCCAAGGAAATAAAATCCTAAAAGAGCAAACAACACGATCCATATTGCCAAATACACATCACGGCTCAAAAGTCCAATATGATACGCCTGGTCAATATTTGAAATGAATTTTAATGAAAATGCGAGAATAATAAATCCTAACACCACTTTCACAGAATTCATCCATCCGCCTGATTTTGGTAAGCTCTTGAGCATTCGTGGGAAAATTGCAAGAATAGTAAACGGGAGAGCAAAAGCCAAACCAAAAGCAAACATCCCGATTAATGGTTCCAACACATCGCCCGCGGCTGCTTTAACAAGCAATACCCCGACTATTGGCCCGGTACAGCTAAACGAAACAATAACCAACGTAAATGCCATAAAAAATGAAGCCAGGAAACCTCCCTTATCTACCTGTTTATCGGCCTTATTAGCTAATCCTGAAGGAAGAATTATTTCGAACATCCCAAAAAATGATGCAGCAAACATCAAAAATAAAACAAAGAAAATAAGGTTCGGAATCCAATGCGAACTCAGCGTAGTAGTAAAATCGGCCCCGGCACTGGTTAATGACACGATTAATCCTACGCTGGTATATAAAACAACAATAGAGATACCGAATATTAAAGCTTTTAATATAGAATTAATTTTTGATGATTGTCCTTGCATAAAGAATGAAACAGTCATAGGTATCATAGGGAAAACACATGGGGTAAGTATTCCTGCTAAACCCAGCAAAAATGAAATAAAGAAAAATCCCCATATCGATTTTTTTTCGTTTGTTCCTGTTTCAACTTCACCAGCTGTTTCACTAATATCTGTATGAATAATTTGAGCAGGAACAGAGTCCTTGATACCTGCTTTAGCTTCTGTTGTTATAGTTTCTTTTAAGCCACTTGCAACAGTTGCTCCTTCAACTTTTACGGTAAAGTCGGGGTTAAAATAAACACATTTATCATCCTGGCAAACCTGGTACTCTATTGAACCTGACACTGTAAAGACTTCGTTGGAAAGCACCTTGATTTTCTGAACAAAAGTAGCTTTATTGCTAAAATACTTGACTTTAATTTTAAAAACTTCGTCCATTATTTCTTCCGGTTCAGGGTTTTCTGAAGGTTTTCCCAGAAGTTCAAATTTATCAGATTCATTAAAGGTAAACGATGTTCGGACAGGGCCTCCCTCATCAAAAAACTGGGAATACAAGTGCCATTTCATATCAATTTTGGCTTCGAAAATAACATCTGCAGTACTATCCCCGGTTTTAACGCTTTTAAAACTCCATTTTACAGGATCAATAAGTTGGGCAGAAAGGCTATAAGATACAAATAGAAATAAAGCCGTAATGAGTATTCTGTTTTTCATAAATCTAGTTTTTATTTTTTCAAAACACAGCAAAAGTAAACATTTATGTATTTATTTGAAAAATAAATATTAATTGTAATTCATGAAACAAAAAAAGACTAAAAATGTTACAATTAGTCTTTTATTATTTCACCATTTTTATCGAAAAAGTGGAATTCCAGGAAATGATAGGAACTAACCGATTTAACCCTGATAAGTTTTTTAAATCTGAAAAACCATTTCCATTTCAGCGAGAAAAATCCATTATTTATATATCCGGCAATATATGGATGAACTTTAAGAGTAAGCTGCTTATAATTCGATTCGTTTATAAGAAAACTAATATGATTTTCGATATCATCGACAAATAAAACAGTAGATGCAACTTCTCCCGTTCCTTTACATGTAGGGCATTTTTCTACAGTTTGAATATTAAGCTCGGGGCGTACACGCTGCCTGGTAATTTGCATTAAACCAAACTTGCTGAGGGGTAATATATTATGTTTTGTTCTGTCGGAATCCATAGCCTGTTTCATTTTATCATAAACAAGCTGCTTGTTTTCATTGCTGTGCATATCAATAAAATCGACAACAATAATCCCCCCCATATCACGCAACCGAAGCTGCCGCGCAATTTCTTCCGCTGCCGCCAGGTTTACTTCTAAAGCGTTCGATTCCTGATTTTCACCAAGCTTTGATCTGTTCCCACTATTCACATCAATAACATGCAGTGCTTCTGTATGTTCAATTATAAGGTAAGCCCCGCTTTTAAACGATACCGTTTTACCAAATGATGCTTTTATCTGTTTATCAATACCATAATGATCGAATATGGGTGTTGCTCCATCAAAATATTTAACAATTTTCCCTTTTTCAGGGGCTATGGTATTGATATAATCTTTTATTTCGTGATATGTTGTGTCTTCGTTAACAAAAATATTATTAAAAGACACATTTAGAATATCACGTAAAATCACAGATGTTCGAGTTAGTTCACTAATAACTAATTTTGGAACATGAGTAACCGATATTTTTTCAAACGCAATCTCCCATTTCTTTACTAATCCCCTGAGTTCAGCGTCTAAAACAGCCACCTTCTTACCTTCGGCAACCGTGCGAACAATAACCCCGTAATTTTTTGGTTTAATACTTTCAACCAGTTTTTTTAATCTTTTCTTCTCTTCAGGAGATTCAATTTTCTGTGAAACAGAAACTTTATCTGAAAATGGTATTAATACAAGATTCCTTCCGGGAATAGATAATTCAGAGCTTAATCGGGGGCCTTTTGTAGATATTGGTTCCTTGGCTATTTGCACCATAACCAACTGTCCGGGTTTAAGAATATCGGCAATTTTACCGTTTTTATCAATATCCGGTTCAAGCTTAATCCTGGGAATAGAAAGAGCTTTCCCTTTTCGTGAAAGAGAGTTTTTTAAATATTTATTTAACGTTTGAAATTGCGGACCCAGGTCAAGGTAATGCAAAAAAGCATCTTTTTCATAACCTACATCAATAAAAGCAGCATTCAGGCCCGGCATTATACGTTTCACCTTTCCCAGGTAAATCTCGCCAACCGTAAATTGTAAATTTCTTTTTTCTTTATTTAGCTCAACTAGCTGCTTGTTTTCAAGTAAAGCTATGGCAATTTCTGATGGAGTTACGTCAATAACAAGTTCAGTACTCACAAATACCTTCTCCAGATTTAATAACAAATAACTATTTACATAAAACAACTTAAACCTAAAGAAGAAATACTTCAATAGGTTCAATTGTTTCACAAGGATAATCCGATTATCCTATTTTCTTTTTTTATGACGATTTTTTCTTAAACGTTTTTTACGTTTATGAGTAGCCATTTTATGTCTTTTTCTCTTCTTTCCGCTTGGCATATCTCTTAGATTTAGAATTATTACTTTTTAACGTTGTTTTTTACTTTATTCACAAATCTTTTTGAAGGTTTAAAAGATGGAATAAAATGTTCAGGAATAATTATTGTTGTATTTTTTGAAATATTCCTTGCAGTTTTTTCGGCACGTTTTTTAACGATAAAGCTACCAAAACCTCTTAAATATACATTCTTCTCACTTACTAATGAATCCTTAATGGTTTCCATGAATGCTTCTACTGCTTTCTGAACAGTTATTTTCTCAATTCCTGTGTTTTTTGAAATTTCGTTAACGATATCTGCTTTTGTCATTTTTTTAAATACTTTAATTATCAATATTTTAGATCATTCGTTTATTTTGAACTGCAAATATAAAAGATTTCTTTTGATTAATAAAATACAAAACAATTAATTTTGTCAATTATTTGAAAATTATTCTTTTCACAATTAATGCACGATATAAATAAAGCCCTGATAAATTGGTATTTTCAGAACAAACGGGAATTACCCTGGCGAAATACAACCGACCCATATATTGTATGGGTATCTGAAATTATTTTGCAGCAAACCCGTGTAGATCAGGGAATAGGATATTTTTACCGTTTTATAAAAAAATATCCCGATATTAAAACTCTTGCCAAAGCACCTATTGATGATGTTTTAAAACTTTGGCAGGGTTTGGGGTATTATTCACGTGCAAGAAATATGCATTTTACGGCAAATACTATACTCAATAATTATTCAGGAAAGTTCCCTGCACAATTTGGTGAGATAAAAAAGCTTAAAGGAATAGGTGAATATACTGCTGCCGCTATTGCTTCGTTTTGTTTTAACGAACCGATACCTGTTGTCGATGGCAATGTTTATAGATTTATTGCCCGGTTCTTCGGAGTTTTTGAAAGCACACAGTCTGCTTCGGGAAAGAAAATTTTTCTTGATAAATGTAAATTAATTATTGATACTGAAAACCCGGGTATATTTAACCAGGCAATAATGGAATTTGGAGCTTTACAATGTAAAGCCAAAAACCCGGATTGTACTCTTTGTCCATTCAGACATACATGTTATGCTCTGTTAAACAATTGTATTGAACAGTTGCCGTCTAAAAAAAATAAAATAAAAACTTCGAACCGCCATTTTAATTATCTATTTATACAGTATAACGATAAAATATTTTTAGAGCAGCGCAAGAAAGATGATATTTGGAAATTATTATACCAGTTTCCACTAATTGAAACCGTTGAACAACTAAAAGCGGAAGAAATAGCAAAACACAAAATATGGAAGAAAATGTTCGAAGGTGCAGAATTTGAAATACAAAACATTTCAAAATTGTATAAACATCAATTATCACATCAGAAAATATTTGCCCGATTTTACAAAATAAAAATTGATAAGATATCGCCCTGTTTTTTAAAAAAATATTTAGTTGTAAACAAGCAAGATATTAATAAATATGGCATTCCTCGTTTAATAGATAAATATTTAAACGATATAAAAATGTAAAAAAACAAGCTATTGCCTTTGTTTTAAAATTTTGTAACTTTACCTTTACTAACCAAAAATTTTAAAAATTATGGGAATAAATAAAGTTATTTTAGTTGGAAATGCGGGTAAAGATCCTGAAATCAAACATCTTGACAAAGGCGTTTCCGTGGCACGTTTCTCGCTTGCAACAAGCGAAACATACAGGGACAAAGACAATCAAAAAGTTACAAACACCGAGTGGCACAACATTGTGTTGTGGCGAGGATTAGCTGAAATTGCTGAAAAATATGTGAAAAAAGGCTCTTCTTTATATATTGAAGGTAAAATTCGAAGCCGAACCTGGGATGATAAAGACGGGAAAAAACATTATACAACTGAAATAGTTGCCGACACGATGCAACTTTTAGGCTCAAAACAATCTTCTGATGGTTCAGCCCCTGTTACTGAAGCAATTCAAAATGAAGATGTCCCGGGAATACCTCACGAAGAAGATGATTTACCATTCTAAACTAATTATTAACTAAATATCAATAAATTAAGAATTGGAAACTACAGAACCCCTATCGTTGATAATAATTACATCTATCCATATTGTATATAATGCTATCAATGTAATTTCAACTATAGATATTTTACTCTCGCTGATTGCTTTATTCTTTTCGGCCCTTGTTTCAGGGGCCGAAACGGCTTATTTTTCAATTAAATCGAGTACATTAAATGAAATTCAGAATAAAAGTGATTTTAAAAATAAACTTTTCATTTCTCAGCTGCAAGATGCAAAAAAGCTACTTTCAACACTAACAATCACTAAATTTATATTTAGTATATCCTTTATTATATTACAAGCAGTTTTACTTAACCAGATTTTTAATTTCACTGAAAATCCTGCATTGGGATTTATAATTCAACTTACATTTATTGGCCTTGTTTATTTACTCTTTGTTGAATACGCACCCCGTTTTTTTGCACACAAATACCCCGAAAGATTTGCCCAATTTGTTTCTATTCCAATTGCTGTTTTTGAAAAAATATTTTACCCGTTTATCATTTTACTTGCCAAAAACTCATCAATTATTACAAACAAATTGATAAAAACAAAACACAACATTACTATCGACGATTTATCACATGCACTTAATCTAAGCTCACAACAAATTGCCGAAGATGAAGATATAATTAAAGGGATAATGAAATTCGGGAACATTGATGCTGGCGAAATTATGAGATCAAGAGTCGATGTTGTTGCTGTTGATTATGATTTAAAATTTAAAGAACTTTTACAATTAATTATCGAATCCGGCCATTCCAGGTATCCTGTTTATTCAGAATCATTCGACAATGTAAAAGGAATACTTTATAACAAAGATTTACTTGAACATTTTGACAAAGATGATGATTTTAACTGGCAGAGCTTAATCAGGCCCCCCTATTTTATCCCTGAATATAAAAAGATTAATGAGCTGCTTAAAGAATTTCAGTCGAATAAAATACACATGGCTATTGTAATAGATGAATATGGTGGAACAAATGGAATTGTAACACTCGAGGATGTTCTTGAAGAGATTGTTGGTGAAATTACCGACGAGTCTGACGAAGAAGAATTATCTTATTCAAAACTGGACGAAAATACATATCTTTTTGAAGGAAAAACTTTGGTTAATGATTTTAACAAGATACTAAATATTGAAGATGATTTTTTCGACGATATAAACGGTGATGCCGATACTATTGCAGGAATTATACTTGATATCACAGGCGAAATACCCGAAAAAAACAAAATAATTAAATATAAAAACCTTACATTTACCATCGAAGCTGTTGATAAACGTCGTATTAAACAAATTAAGGTAACTATAAATCAATAACTAAGTTAAATTCAAGAAAATGAATAGATGGATTCCTTCCAGATATTTGCTTATCATTGTTTCAGTTGTTTCCATATTTGCATTCTGCAATTGTAAAAAAAACTATACTCCAAAACCACGAGCTTATTTTAGAATTGATTTACCCGAAAAGCAGTATCAAAAATACGAATCTGACTGCCCTTATACTTTTCAATACCCTGTATATGCAACAATTAATAGCGATAAAAGTAACCCTGCCGAGAAATGTTGGATAAACATTGATTTTAAAAATATCGGGGGACGCATTCATATTAGTTATAAAGATGTTAATAATAATATAGCCCAGATACTTGAAGATTCAAGAAAACTGGCATATAAACATTCAATAAAAGCTGATGCTATTCAGGAACAGGTATTTATTAAACCTGAAAAAAAAGTTTACGGAATACTTTATGAAATTGAAGGGAATGCTGCATCATCTGTGCAGTTCTTTTTAACAGATAGCACCCATCATTATTTACGTGGAGCACTCTATTTTAACGTTGAACCAAATAAAGATTCGCTCTCCCCTGTTATTCAATTTATTAAAGATGACATAATTGTATTAATTGAATCATTTGAGTGGAGATAAAAAATTGTTATTATGGGACTAATTCTAAAAGAGCAATTTAATGAAGATGGTATTTTAGGAATGTGGGAGATAACCGAGGATTATGGCAAACTTCTATCAATGATTAACCTCGACAATCCCGATATTGAACAACTCGAAAGTTTTAAAAATCATCAGCGAAAGCTTGAATGGCTGAGTGTTCGCGTGTTATTGAATACTTTACTCGACAAAGAATCGAAAATTGTTTATGGACCCGAAAGAAAACCATACTTACATAATAATTCACATAATATCAGTATTTCTCACTCCAAAAACTTTACTGCAATATTGCTAAACAAAAAAAAGCGTGTTGGTTTAGATCTTGAGTTTATGAGCGATAAAATTCTCCGGATAGCCGATAAGTTTATGCGTCAGGAAGAACTGGATTCAATTGACAAATCTCAGGAACTGTACCACTTGTACCTACATTGGTGTGCGAAAGAAGCTCTCTATAAAATTTGTGATAAGGTCGATATTAACTTTGTTACCAATCTTAAAATAGAATCCTTCAAACCCAAAGAAACAGGACTAATAATTGGAACTGTAAATAACAGCTACATGAACGAAAAATTCACACTCAACTATTTTACTCTTAAAAACTATTCTATTGTTTGGTGTTATAAATAAAAACAGAATTTAATTTAAACTGTTATTACCCAAATTGTTAAAATGCATGATGATTTATAACCATATACAAAATCAAATAATAAAACAAAAAAAGCTTTTTGCTTTACTCATCGATCCCGATCATCATACCGACGAATCATTGATGCAGTTAATAAACAAGGCAAATAATACAAACGTTGATCTCATCTTCATTGGGGGAAGTTTATTAAATAATTGTATTGATCATTCTACCGAATTACTTAAAAAGTACACTTCTATACCTGTTATATTATTCCCTGGTAGTTTGTTGCAAATTACATCCAAAGCAGATGGAATTTTACTTTTATCACTAATCTCGGGCAGAAACCCCGATTTATTAATTGGTAATCATGTAATTGCATCCGCTCATATAAAACGTAGCGGATTGGAAGTCTTACCAACCGGATATATTTTAGTAGAAGGAGGAAAATCAACATCGGTTGAGTATATGAGTAATACACGCCCAATACCGGCAGACAAGACAGATATTGCCATTGCTACTGCTATTGCAGGCGAAATGCTTGGATTAAAAATGATTTACCTCGAAGCCGGAAGCGGTGCAAAAAACACTCTGAAATACGAAATGATTAAAGGAATAAAAGAGAATATTTCTATCCCACTAATTGTTGGCGGTGGTATAAAATCATCTGACGACATTAAAAATGTTTTATCTGCCGGGGCAGACATCGTCGTTGTTGGAACAGCTATCGAAAATGATTTATCTGTTATGGATGAACTTGTAAATTCAACACATTCTTATTAAGATTTAAGCATTTGTTATTCAGACAAATAAAACTTTTCATTATTCTTCTAAAAGCCTGTTAAACTGTTTCCCGTTTAAATAGTCAAAATGAGAAATAACTTTAAATTATTACTATTTTACATACGTGGAAATAATGAAGAATGTTCATAATGAACTTACTCGCGAAATATGGAAGCCTTTGGTTATTAAAGAAATGGCTGAGACGGAGAAATACGAAATTTCGAATTATGGCAGAATAAAAAGCTTTAAAATTGATAAAGAAACCGGTTCAATTATTGGAGGATCATTACTCAAAGGATATAAAATTCTAAATATTAAACTTCAGAATAACAAGCGAACAACAAAGTATATTCATAAATTGGTTGCAGAACATTTCACTCAAAAAGATAACAAACTCCAGGAATTTGTAATTCATCTCGATTACGACAAAAGCAATAACCACATCGATAATTTAAGATGGGTAACCCAGCAAACCATGTTTGCACATCAGAAAATAAATCCAAATTATAAACGTGGCACAATAAATTATTCAAAACTTACAGAAACGGATGTTATCAGGTTGAAGAAAAAATTATTAAGAGGTAAAAATAAACTATATAAGCTTGCAAAGGAATTTGGAATTACTCATACACAGCTAAACAGAATTAGAAAAGGAGAAAACTGGGGGCATGTAAAAGCAAACTAATCCATTTTGAGCCAAGTTTAATAGCTTTTATAAATCAATGGTTTGTAATACATAACTTTCAAAATAAACCATCCAAAATAAAAGTAATTTTGAAGTAAAATATAATTTTAATATCTTTAACCTTGTGTGTTATCCGGATAGTTCCCTTGTTAATTTTAATAATAAAGGAATTCAATTAGTTAAAATACTTTGCTGATGTACAATGGGTTGTTTTTAATTATAAATTTTAAATTTACTTGGATTAATTTATGAAAATTAAAAAACTAATAGTGTTTATATCCATTACACTAGCATTTAACTCGATCGCTTATTCCCAAAAATTTATTGATTTAAGTGTATTTGGGGATTTAAAAGGATATGTAGATATTAACAATAATTCTCTAGAAGAAATAGAAGGAAGCTCCTTCTTTAATGAAAATTGGTTAAAAGCTACAATAAAAATTACGAATAAAGATGAGTTTATCGTTGATTCGTTAAAATATGATATATATTCTGACAATCTCTTATTTTTATATAAAGGTGTTGAATACTATATATCTAATAAAAAGGATATAATTTCTTTTACTATTGGCAATTCTAAATTTATTCATTATACAAATAATGAAGACAATACAAAGTCATTCTTCGAAATATTAAATGATGATGAAAAACTTATTCTTGTTAAAAAGTATAATTGTTTTATTGTTGAAGGTAAAAAAAGTGATGGAATTAATCCGGGTAATATTGATAGATATAAAATAACAAATGATTATTACACTATATTTAACAATAATTCTGCCCAACTATTTAAAAATAAAAAAAATAATTTATTAGAATTAATGTCGGACCAAAAAGTTGCAATTGAAAAATATATATACGAGAATAGATTAAAAATGAAAAATGAAGATGATTTAGTTGCGATCTTTAAATATTACAATACAATTTTTCATAAAAAACCTTTATCCGAAATACAATAAAATCAGGAGTTGTAATTTTACTCATAATTACTTAAACATTTTTTATTAGCAAATAATAAACTGTAATCATTTTTTTGTAACTTGGGTATAAATTTTAACCCAAGATTATGAAAATATTAGCTTATCAAATTCCACGATTGTTTCTTCTGTTATTTTTTATGTTTATGATTCAGTGTTTACCCAATAATATATATGCACAAGAACAAACACATGATAAGGATACCGTTTCAATAAGTAATACAACAGAAAATATTGAACATCCGGTTCAACAAGAAGAAAATAGCCATTCCGGAGATATGAGCCCGCTATTTTTTCTGATCCTGGCACTTATTATTGGTGCTGCAACCCGGCATTTTCTTAAAAAGGTTCCTCTTCCATATACAGTATCCCTCTTGGTAATCGGACTTCTTCTGGGTTTATTGGTCCGTTTAGGATTAATGGAACAATGGAATTTGGGCTTTCTTAATATTAATGTAAGTTTCATTAGTAATTCTATTCAATGGGCAGGAAATATAGACCCGTACTTAATTTTGTTTGTTTTTTTACCAATTTTAGTTTTTGATGCAGCCTTTGCTCTTGATGTTCATATATTTAAAAAAACATTTACGAATGCAACTCTTCTTGCTGTTCCTGGTATTCTAATTGCACTTTTTATTACTGCATCTGTAATAATTCTAATTAAACTCTGCGGTATAGGCTTACCTGATTGGTCATGGAAGATGGCATTAATGTTTGGGGCAGTAGTTAGCGCAACAGACCCTGTAGCCGTTACAGCTATTCTTAAAGAATTAGGCGCAAGTAAAAAATTGGGTACATTAATAGAAGGAGAATCAATGCTTAACGATGGTACCGCGATCGTATTCTTCATGGTCTTTTTTGCCGGATTTACAGGAACAGGCGGAAATAATTCACCAATAATTGAATTTTTCAGAGTTTCCCTTGGCGGAGCGGTTGTTGGTTTAACAATTGCATGGATTACAATTATTTGGGTTAAAAAAGTTTTTAATGATGCCTTGGTTGAAATTAGTATATTAATCGCTGCTGCTTATATTACATTTTTTATTGCCGAACATTTTTTACACGTTTCCGGTGTAATTGGATTAGTAACCTTTGGTATTATGATGGCAGGAATTGGCAGAACCAGGTTAAGCCCGGAAGTAGAACATTTTTTACACGAATTCTGGGAACTCTTTGCTTTTATAGCGAATACATTAATTTTCATTATCGTGGGTGTTGTTATTGCAAACAGGGTTGTTTTTACAGCTACTGACTTTTTAATACTTATCCTGTTATATATTGGTGTGCATATTGCAAGAATTGGTGTCATTGGATTACTATATCCATTTATGAAAAAATCTGGTTATGGTTTAAGTGTAAAAGATTCTTATGTTTTATGGTGGGGTGCATTACGAGGAGGTATTGCTTTGGTTTTAGCCTTAATTGTTGCAAGTGAACAAAATATAGATAGCACTATCAGGCATCAGTTTTTATTTTATACTGCCGGGTTAGTAACCTTAACTTTATTAATAAATGCAACAACAATTAAAGCTTTATTAATTAAATTAGGCTTAACAACTATTCCTCCGGCAAAACAGAAAATGATTTTAAATGCACAAATCTTTTTAAGGCAAACTTCTGAAAACTCAATCGAGAAATTAAAAGAAGATAGATTTTTAAACAGGGCTGATTGGGATAGTGTAAAACAATATCTCCCAGAAAAACCAGAAGAAAAAGAAATCGTTTTAAATGAGGGCAAAAATGCAAACCTCTTCGAAACACGACGTATGATTCTTGAAAAAGAAAAAAGCAGTTACTGGAATCAGTTTAAAGAAGGACTTTTAGGCCCTATAGCAGTTAAAAATTTAACCGCTGCGATAAATGAAATTATAGATAAAGAAGGACAGATATCATTATCGGAACGTAAAGACCTGGAACAACTTTGGCAAACTCCCCAATTTTTAGGTATATTACAATCCGTTCCAATTCTTGGCAAAATCACTCAACAATTCTTTTTTGAACGCCTTTCAACAAGTTACGATGCTGCCAGGGGATTTGTTGAAGCTCAGTATGAAAGTTTAAAATTAATTGAGGGAATGGTATTAAGTTCGTCTTCAGATGAACTTACACTTGACCAGGATTTAGCAACTGTTGAAGCTGAAATAAACGAGAATCGTATTCACGGTTTAACATTTTTAAGAAACCTAAAAAATACCTATCCCGAGATTTATGACTCCATTGCCACGCGACAAGCAATACGCTCAAACCTGAATAATGAATTGAAAACTGTTGAAAAACTTCTAAAAAAAGGACAAATTGGTTCCGATGAATCAGAAAAAATGATTCATAGTATTGAAGAGCGAATGAAAAAACTTATCGATTCTCCTCCCGAAATCAAACCTCTCGAGAAATCAATATTACTTCAGGAAATTCCGTGGTTGGCAGAACTAGACAAAACATTATTTAACAAAATTGTCAACCTGTTTCAGGAAAGAATCTATGCTGTTGGTGAAAAAATTATTAAAGAGAATGGCCAGGTTGATGGTTTATACGTTATAGCCCGAGGATCAGTAAAAGTTACCATTCATAATAAGCTTATTGATATTTTAGGTAAAGGAAGTGTAATTGGTGAAATTTCAGTATTGACTAATGTTCCACGAACAGCCACTGTTACTGCAGAATCTCCGGTTACCGTATTAAGACTCACATCGGTTAGTATGCAGCAAGTTATTCACGATAACAATACCCTGGAAGATAAACTCTGGCAAATAGCCGCTCCACGATTAGCTGAAAATATCATTATTGACAATAAACTGTTTAAGTCAATGCAACAAATCGAACTTAGACGATGGCTGGCAAAAGGTGAGCTTATTGTATCTAAAAAAATTAAAAACGTGGAGCTTAAAAATAAAATAGGAATTTTAATTACCGGTAAAGCTATTCTATCTGACGACCAAGCTATTGAAGCACCTTGCATCATTAACGAAAACTCTGTTACTTTAAGCAGAGACAGTCGTCTGTTTGTTTTAAATAATATAAGTTAACCAGGAACTGCCCGGATGTAAAAAAGCTGCTTCTTTGCAGCTTTTTTATTTTGAAATTAGTTCTTACCGGAAAATAATCAACAAGTAATAACTTAATATAATCCTTTACAATTAAATGTAAGGTTGGTTGAAAAAGTAATTTTGTTTTTTTTAAAGTTTAATAATTGGTTTGCCGATTGATGTATTCGGTTTGTTAATATTTAACATCCATGAAATTGTCGGGGCAATATCTGCAATGTCAATTTCATCATCAATTCGAATATTGGGAATATTCCACCCAAACCAAATAAGAGGCACGTGTGTATCGTAATTGTACCCTGAACCAGATGCTGTTGTTGTCCCGTTTTTTTCAATCCATCCCGGTTCAAGATTAATAATTACATCGCCAGAACGTTTCTGATGAAAACTATTCTGAATTTTTTGATTTACCCCTGACTCAAAATACGTTGAATTAAATGAATGTGCAGGTAACGCATTTGCTACTCCTGTATATTGAACCATGAAATTTGCAATCCTGTTCTGAATTTCTTCTTGTTTTAATCCTGTTTCATCGAGTAACTGCTGGTTTATATATAATTGTCGTGAATAGTAATAATTAATCCATTCACCTTCTTTGTATAATATACTCAGGTAACTATTTAACAATGAAATTGATTTTGTTCCATCAAAAATTCCTGCATTTTGTTTTTTAGATTCAAGATATTCTGGAACATCGGAAACTCCCCTGTCGGAAGTAATATATACCAACACATTCTCAAGTCCAAATTCATTGTCAATGAAATCAATAAAATGGGCAATATCATTATCTAATCGCAAAAAAACATCTTCTATTTCTACTGATCTTGGGCCAAAAATATCCCCTGAATATTTTGTTACTGAAAAGCTTACCGAAAGAAAATCGGGATATTCATCTTTCCCAAGTTGTTCGTTAACAATAGCAGAAATTGCAAAATCTTTTGTGTAGGTGTTCCCAAAAGGAGTGTATTTTAGATATTTATAACTCCCCGATCTGCTTTTTAAATATGATAAATCATAAGGGAAAGTATGCCTGTAATTAGTAAATCCCAACTCGAAATTACTGTTGTCGGGTAAGCTGCTTTTGTAATTATCGTCGAGAGAATACATAGTTGACCAGGTTTTACCCATGTAAATATCCTGGAATTTTTTATTATTAAATTCATTTACCCACCCGGGGAGTGTATCAGAATAATAATTCCCGGTATTCCATTCGCCATTATTATCATTAAACCAGAATGCATAATTTGCTAACTTACCTCCTGAAATAACTGCCGATACCGGGTTTAACGAAACAGTAATAACTTTTGATTTACCATTAAAAGCCAGTTTAATTTCATCGCCAATCGTGGAACTTAAAATATTTACAGGAGAATAAGAATTGTTTGAAACAGTTGTTTCTACACCGGGATCGACTGCACAGGAAATAATTCTGTTAGTCAGGCGGTTATACCACGTGTCAGAAATTATTCCATGATACGAAGGATAAGTTCCTGTAACAATGGTAGCCTGCCCCACTCCATTTTGTGTAATCAGGTGGTTGTATTGTGCATTTGTACAAAATGCTCCATTATCGATAATTCGTTTAAACCCATCATTTCCAAAAGAATTCCAGTAACGAGTAAGCATTTCGTAACGCATCTCTTCAATTACAATTCCAACAACAAGTTTGGGGGGTTTACTCAAATTGTTTTGTGAACAAACATTACCGGATATATAAATTGAAAGAAAAAAGAAAAGAATAATTTTAAAAATAAAGCCCTTCTTATTCATATTTTGTTTTAAGAAATTTTAAATAAAAAAACCTGTTTTTATGCAATTAGTTAGTATCTGTAATTATATCACAACTTATACATTAAACCTGATATGTAAAATATCGCCATCATCGACAATATAGTTTTTACCCTCCACGTGAAATTTGCCGGCTTCCTTCACTTTGTGTTCAGACCCTATAGTAATAAAATCGGTATATTTCATTACCTCGGCACGGATAAACCCACGCTCCAAATCGCTATGTATTGATCCCGCGGCTTGTGGGGCTGTCATTCCTTTTTTAATTGTCCAGGCGCGAATTTCTTTTGGCCCAACCGTAAAAAAAGACATTAAATTTAATAATGAATATGCACTTCGAATAAGTTTATTTACCCCGGGTTCCTTTAATCCGGCATCTTCAAGAAATACTTTTCTGTCGTTTAAATCTTCCAAGTCAGCAATTTCAGCTTCCAGTTTACCGGCAATAACTATTATCTCAGTCTCTTCATTCTTTAAAGATTCCCTTACCTTCTCAACATAAGCATTTCCATTTATCGCTGACTTATCATCCACGTTACAAACATAAATTACCGGCTTTATGGTAAGAAGAAAAAGATCATCAATAAATTTTTTATCTGTTTCAGAGATTGAATAATTACGGGCATTTTGCATAGATTCCAGATGATTTTTAAGTCCGGTAAGAACATCAATACCATGTTTTGCGTCTTTTTCGCCGATTTTTAGGAGTTTTTCTAATCGCTGAATTTTCTTTTCAACCGATTCTAAGTCTTTAACCTGCAATTCAAGATTAATTGTTTCGATATCGCGAACAGGATCAACAGAACCATCAATATGAGCAAGATTAGGATCATCGAAACAACGCAAAACATGAATTAGAGCATCTGTATTTCTGATATCGGCCAGGAACTTATTACCAACACCTTCACCCTGATTAGCACCTTTGGTTAACCCGGGAATATCCAGAATCTCAACAGTTGCAGGAACTAATTTTTCGGTAGCCTGAAGTTTTTCCAGTTCAAACAACCTGTTATCAGGAACATTTATTATTCCAATGTTTGATTTACTTGAACTAAATGCAAAGTTGGTTGTTTCCACTTTTGTATTCGACATACAATTAAATAGTGTCGATTTCCCCACGTTGGTTATTCCAATAATTCCACACTGCAATGCCATATAACTTTAATTTTAATTGAATTTTAAGAAGTTCAAAATTACACTTTTTCAGCTTTTTAAAAAGCTATTTACAACAAATTCGTTTTCTTTATAAGATGTTAAAAAGAAAATCATTTTCAATTCCAAGATTATGATGAAAATCTGTACTTTTACATCCTGATTTTACTATTTTAGGAAAATTAGTGTTTATACATTTGACAATTAACGAAACAACATATAAAATGGCAGATATTCAAAAACTAAAAAAAATTGCTTCACAAGTCCGACGCGATATTGTTCGTATGGTTCATGCACAAAACTCAGGACATCCGGGAGGTTCTTTAGGATGCACCGACTTTTTAACCGCCTTGTATTTTGAAATTTTAGAACACGAATCAAAAAATTTCGATATGGATGGTAAAAATCAGGATTTATTCTTCTTATCGAATGGGCACCTGTCTGCGTTATGGTATAGTGTATTAGCCCGTTCGGGATACTTTGAAGTTAAGGAATTAAGCAGCTTTCGTAAATTAAATTCAAGGCTACAGGGACATCCAACAACAAAAGAAGGGTTACCTGGAATTCGTGTTGCATCGGGATCATTAGGCCAGGGACTTTCTGTTGCATGTGGTGCAGCACTTACAAAGAAAATGAATGCTGATCCTAAAATTGTTTACAGTTTACATGGAGATGGTGAATTACAGGAAGGCCAAATCTGGGAAGCAGCCATGTTTGCCGCACATCATAAAATAGACAATATTATCTCAACTGTCGATTATAACGGGAAACAAATTGACGGACCCGTTGATGTAGTTATGTCGCTTGGAAACCTAAAAAGTAAATGGGAAAGTTTTGGTTGGTTAGTTTTAGAAATGAATGGAAATGATATTGAAGATGTTGTTAAAACTTTAAAACATGCTAAATCATTAACAGGGAAACAAAAACCAATTGTAATTCTGATGAAAACCGAAATGGGTATGGGGGTTGACTTTATGATGGGAACACACAAATGGCATGGTTCTGCACCGAATGATGAGCAACTTGAAAAAGCTTTAGCCCAGTTAGAAGAAACTTTAGGAGACTATTAAAATAACATCTTACTGAAATTATTTTAAAGGTTATGAAAAACATTGTAATTATTGCACATGATATTAAGAAAGCTGAAATGGTTCAGTTTCTTAATGACAGAAGAGAATGGATTTACGGAGTAAACCTTATTGCTACCGGAAGAACTGCTGAATTCGTTGAATCGCAGGGAATAAAAGTACAACACCTTAGTCCCGGAAAATCGGGTGGATACTTGGAAATTACCGATATGATCAAACGCAAAGAAGTTGATATCGTGATTTTTTTACGCGACCCATTAATAAAACAGGGACATCACGAGGACATTCAAAAACTACTCGAATCTTGTAACTTACATAACATTCCTCTGGCAACAAATTATGCAACTGCCGAACTCGTGATTTTAGGTTTAATAAAAAAAGAAGATTACGAAAGAAGAAAAACAATGGAATAGTCGTTATTAAAAAAATATTAAAATATACAACCTAACATTTGTCAAAATTAAAATTCTACATATTTCTGATATTGTTTTTTGGTTCTTTATACTCAGGCAAATCACAAAAAACGGATAAACCCGAGCCACCACTAAACCGTATTCTTTTTATCTTCGATGCATCGCAAAGTATGTATGGAAATTGGGAAAGTGATAAAAAAATTAACATTGCCCGAAAATACCTGATTCACCTGATTGACAGCTTAGAAGGAAAAGAAAATATTCAACTGGCTCTCAGGGTTTATGGACATCAGAACCCCGTTCCACCCCAGGATTGTAACGATACCAGGCTGGAAGTTCCGTTTAGTGATAATAATGCCCCAGAGATAAGGCAAAAATTAAGATACCTGGTACCTAAAGGCACAACACCAATAGCCAATTCGTTAAAATTAGCAGAGAATGATTTCCCTCCCTGTTCAAATTGCAGGAACATAATAATACTTATTACTGATGGTATTGAAGCATGCGATGGAGATCCTTGCCAGGCTTCCCTTAATCTTCAAAAGAAAGGAATAGTTTTAAAGCCATTTGTTATTGGAATCGGTTCAGACCCTAACTTTGAAAAAACATTTGAATGTGTTGGACATTTCTACAATTCCCCAAACGAAGAAAAATTTAACGAAGTTCTTGGTGTTGTTATCTCGCGTGCTTTAAATACTACAACTGCACAGGTAAATTTACTTGATATATATGGTAATCCAACAGAAACGGATGTAAATATAACTTTCTTTGATGCATTATCGGGAAAAATTCGGTATAATTTTGTGCATACTATAAATTACAAAGGGAACCCTGATACACTATTTCTAGACCCTCTTGTTACATACAATATCGTAGTAAATACAATTCCATCAATAACAGAACCAAATATTAAGTTAACCGAAGGTAAACACAACATGATTGGTATTGATGCACCGCAAGGATATTTAACCGTGAACAGCCCTGGAACAAGCCAGTATAAAGATTTAAAGATACTGGTTAAAGAGTCGGGAAAAAATAAAACGATAAATGTTCATGATAACGGGCAAACAGAAAAATATCTTATTGGTGAATATGATCTTGAGATTTTAACAATTCCCCGGATATCCGTTGAGAAAGTAAAAATCGATCAGAGTACTACAACAAAAATTGAAATACCCAAACCGGGAATAGCAAACTTTTCATTCCCATCGGCCGGGATTCCAAGTTTATATAAGGAAAACACCGATACGTTAATATGGATATATAATTTCGATGAACAAACAAACAGGCAAACATTAATACTTCAACCAGGCGATTACAGGGTTATTTACAGGCCAAAAAACATTAAAGAATCAATATATACAGTAAAAAAACGATTTACAATAAAATCAGGATCTTCAAATTCAATAATTTTACTATAGAAACAAGATGAAAAAATTCGAATACACAGAAAAAAAAGATACACGTTCAGGTTTTGGAGCAGGTTTGTACGAACTGGGAAAACAAAATAAAAATGTAGTAGCCTTATGTGCCGATCTTATAGGATCTCTGAAAATGGATGCATTTATTAAAGATTTTCCGGATAGATTCTATCAATGTGGGATAGCAGAAGCCAATATGATTGGAGTTGCCGCGGGACTTACTATAGGTGGGAAAATTCCATTTGCAGGTACATTCGCCAATTTTGCCACGGGCAGGGTTTATGACCAGATTCGTCAATCAGTTGCTTACTCCGGTAAAAATGTTAAGATTTGTGCTTCACATGCCGGAATTACTCTTGGCGAAGATGGCGCTACACATCAAATAATGGAAGATATAGGATTAATGAAAATGCTTCCCGGGATGGTTGTTATAAATCCATGTGACTATAATCAAACAAAAGCTGCAACATTGGCTATTGCCGATTATTTTGGCCCTGTTTATCTGCGTTTTGGCCGGCCAGTTGTTCCAAATTTTACACCGGCAGATCAAAAATTTGAAATAGGAAAAGCTCTTTTACTAAGCGAAGGTAAAGATGTCACCATTTTTGCAACAGGGCATCTCGTGTGGAAATCTATTGAAGCTGCAGAAATATTAGAACAAAAAGGTATTTCAGCCGAAATAATTAACATTCACACTATTAAACCTTTAGATGCAGAAGCTGTTTTAAAATCAGTTTCAAAAACAAAAGCAGTAGTAACGGCAGAAGAACACATGCTTAATGGTGGTTTAGGCGATTCTATAGCCCAGCTTTTAGGCCGAAAGCTGCCAACTCCTATCGAAATGGTTGCTGTTAATGATAAATTTGGTGAAAGTGGCAAACCAGAAGATTTGCTTGCCAAATATGGTATTGACACCAACAATATTGTTGATGCTGTTGTTCATGTTCTTAAAAGAAAAACCAACCAATAGAAGGCAAGCAGGATAAATATGTCCGAATACAGCGATAATGAGTTATTAACTCTTTTCAGGGATTCTGAAAATAGAAATTATGCTTTTAACCTGATAGTTCGCAAATATCAGCAAAAGTTGTATTGGCATATCCGGAAAATTGTTATTAAACACGATGATGCTGACGACATTCTTCAAAATACATTTATTAAAGTTTGGAAAGGACTTGATGGTTTTCGCGAAGACTCTAAACTATACACCTGGTTATACAGAATTGCCACGAACGAATCGCTTACTTTTTTAAAACAACAAAAAACAAAATACCTGCTACCACTTGTCGATTACGAAAATCAGTTAAAAGAAACTCTCGTGAGCGACCAAAATTTTAATGGCGATGAAATACAATTGAAATTGCAAAAAGCTATTCTTGGTTTGCCTGAAAAACAACGCATTGTATTTAATATGAAATATTTTGAAGAAATGAAATATGAAGAAATGGCTGAAATTCTCTCTACATCTGTTGGTGCTCTTAAAGCTTCATATCATCATGCTGTAAAAAAAATTGAAAAATATTTTAATGAGGATTAAACTTTTAATTCATTATAAAGTCAAAAAATTGGGGAAAACAAAAGGGAAAAAGAATAATGGAAGAATTTAACAAACAGTTGGATGATTTAAAAAGGAACTTTACAAATCCGTTTACAAATCCGTTTACAGTTCCTGATGAATATTTCGATACTTTTCCAACAAAAATACAAGAAAGAATTTTATCAGGAAAGAGAGAAAAGAATGCATTTTCACGTTTCATAACATTTGCTAAACCTCAACTCGCTTTAGGATTAATGATTGCCGGTTTTGCATTTATTGCAATTACAATTGTTGAACATACCATTTCAAACCAAACAACATTACCAGTTGCTACAGGTATTCATACAAGAATAGTTGAAGTAGATGCATCTGAATTCTCAGAACAGCATTTTATTGATGTTTTACTCGATGATAATAAAAAACCTGTTCAGGAAAAGAAAAAAAATGCCGAACACTATATCAACTACCTGGTTGATGAAGATATTGATTATGGAACTTTAATTGATGAATTGTAAATTTATATATAATGAAATTTATTAAAATAACAGTTGTTTTAATTTCATTGTTTGTTTTTGCTTCAGGAGCAAATGCACAGGAAACACAAAACAAATCGGATAAAGAGCAATTAATAAAAGCTCAGAAAATTGCTTTCTTTACTGAAAAAATCGGGTTAACACCTGCCGAAGCAGAAAAATTCTGGCCTGTTTACAACGATTATTGGGCAACTAAAAATAAAATTATTGCCGAACGCAAAGATAAAATGACTTATTTTTCACAAAACAGTGATAAAATGTCGCAAGCAGAAATGATTAAATATGCAAACCAGTATATAGATTACGAGACTCAACTGGCTGAATTACTTAATGAATATCATTCAAAATTTAAAATGATACTTCCTATTGAAAAAGTAATGAAAATTTATCTTGCCGATTATGAATTTAAAACATACCTGTTACAAAAAATAAAGGATAGTGGTAAAGACGAATAGAATCTCGAATATATTTTAAATAAAGAAGTTCCGGCCAAACACCGGAACTTCTTATATTATTAAGATACATCCGATTATTCAAGATTGCCGACAACTTTTTCAACTTCTTTAAGTATCTCACACGATTTAACCAGTTCTTTCATTGCCGTGTGATCAGGATATAAAGGACGATCAATTTCCAAGAAATCCACATGTTTCCTGATAACTTCTTTTGCCTTAGTAACTCCGGCACCAAATTTAAACTCACGAAAATCGAGAGCCTGAGCAGCAGCCATGAGTTCAATTCCGAGCACACCATAAGCATTATCCATAATCTGGAAATTTTTTATGGCAGTATTCATACCCATTGATACAAAATCTTCCTGGTCGGCAGCGGCAGGAATAGATTGAATACATGCAGGCATACTAAGAATACGTTGCTCAACAATCTGCATATCAGCAGTATATTGGCTTAACATTAAGCCGGAAAACATTCCTGCCCCTTTAGTTAAAAACGCGGGTAAACCAACACTTAATGCAGGATTATTCAAACGGTTCATCCTTCTTTCAGACATAACACAAACCATAGTAATTGCAGCACCAACCATATCCATAGGAAGAGCAACAGGTGTTCCCTGGAAATTTGCTCCGGTTAATTGAATATTTTCTTCCGGGAAGAAAATTGGATTATCACCTACCCCGTTTAACTCAATTTCAACCTGAGAACGAGCCCAGGCTAAACAGTCATGAGCAGCACCTATAACCTGTGGTGTTGAACGCATGGAGTACGCATCCTGAACTTTACATTTTACTTTTCCTTCTTTTAAATCACCACCGGTAACCAACTTGTTAATTGCAGCAGCACTTCGAATAGCACCACTAAAACCTCTTACTTTATGTAAGCGGATATCGTATGGACGCATGTTTGCTTTTAAAGCCTCCAGAGACATTGCAGCTGCTATCTCGGCCTGTTTCAACCAGTTATTAGCATCATATAACATTATCGCACTCATGGCAGTTAATACATTTGAACCGTTAATTGCTGCCAGGCCATCACGAGCCTTTAATCCTGGTATGGGTATTCCCGCTTTTTCCATAGCAACTTTTCCATCGAGCAGTTCACCATTATAATAAGCTTTTCCTTCGCCCATTAATAACAAAGCAATTTGCGACATGGGAGCCAAATCTCCACTAGCGCCAACAGAACCTTTTTGGCATACAAAAGGAGTAACTCCCTTGTTAAGCATATCAACGAAGGTTTGAGTTATTTCTAAACGAGAACCTGAATTCCCGTGTGCATGAACATTGATACGGCCTAACATTGCCCCACGAACATATTCTATCGGAGCAGGGTCGCCAATACCCGCGGCATGATTGTAAATCAAATATTTTTGAAAATCTTTTACCTGATCATCATTTAAAACTACCTCGGAGAATTCTCCTATTCCGGTATTTACACCGTACATAATTTCGTGTGCTTCTATTTTTTTCTCAAGCATCGCACGGCATTTGTTTATGCGTGTAACAGCATCGGGATGCAATTCAACTTTTCGCCCATGACGGGCTACTTCAACAATGTTTTCGATAGTTAATCCACTACCTTTAATAATTAATTTGTCCATAACAGATTTAATATTTATTTGGTTTAATAATAGGGTTATTTGTAAAAACGAGTTTAAATGGAAATAGGACTATTGATACATTGCAGTCCTGTTGATTTGAATAAGAAAGTCAAGAATCCAGACTATCATAATCTTATTGATTGGATTGACAAGATAATAAAAGAGATTTTAACTTCCTAAAATTTCCCCGTTTTAATATATCTGTCTTTCGCGTTGAAAATTCAGGGAATAAATACAACTTAAATAAAAGTCTGGTTATAAAAATCTATTTACCTTTTACTGATTTATTAAAGAATTCTCGGCAAATTTAACTGCTCCTGAGAATCAATATTATTTTTTAACTAACCCCCAATATACAGTATTCCAAGGTCAGGGAAACTTTTATAGCTATTTCTGTTAGAGATTTATTTGAATTAGTGAAACGATTAACTTTTAATGTACGTAATAAGTAATATTTTTCACCTTGAAAATTAACCCTAAGAATACCTAAATGAGAAAACTTATACCCGTTGTTCTTGTTTGCCTTTTTTTAAATATTCAAGCGCAAACTCCACAAGAATTTTTACATCCTGACGTATGGCTTTTAGAAAATATCTATTTCATATAAAAATGAAAAACCAGCTCAAGCGGGCATGCCCTTGGCTCGGCGGCATTTGTAATGCCGTCGTATTATAAAGTTAGTTTGCAACTAACATTGTTTTGGAAAAACAAAGAGAAATACCTAAGCACATGCAAGCACCTTATGTTCCAACTTTAAAATCAAAATATAAACATGAAAAAAGTAAAAAACATGAAAAAATCAATTAAAATTTTAAAGAATATTATTGTTCTTTTAGCAGTAATAGCATTAACTCAATGTGATGAAGATGATGTTACACCAAAAACCATTAACACTGTAAAAATGAATGGTAATGATTATGCTATAGCTTCGGCTACAATGATAGGTATGTCCATTGGTGATTTTGGAAGCACTAGTATTTCATTTTTGAGTGGAACAGGATTAGAGTCTAGAATTTTATCACTTAACGTTGAATCATTTACAGCGGCTACCATTGAAGGCGACTATGCTTTTCCTGAAGTAACCGGGAAAAAACTTTTAGACGACTGGTTAACAGATTATTCATACTATGAAGGAACTGAACAATATTCGTCGAATTTAGAAACCGGTGAAGTTAGCATTACTCATAATGGTAGTAATAACTACACGGTAAGTATAGATCTTGTAATGATTGATGGCGTAACTTTTACGGGTTTATATACAGGAGATTTTCAAGTTATGTTTAGTAATAATTAAATTCCAACTCGATCGGATATGCCTATTTTCCGATTTATTTGCCAAAAGCATAACGGGTAGATTATCTGGCCATAAAAAAGTTATTATATGAAACCTCCATGCAAAAGGTTTTGCACAAACAAAGATGATTAAATTTGTTTTGCCGATATTAATATATTAGAAGTCCGGCATGGAGGTTCACGAGCGGAATGTGGGACGGATTGGTGGGAGCGAGCCAGCCTGCGGCAGGCAGGTAACAAGAAAAAATAAAATAACAGATAAAACAAGCAGATAATTAACTAAAAATCAATAACGTAAAAAATTTAAACGGATGAAAAAACTAATTTTTATTTTATTTTTATTGCAATCTGGATATTTATTCTCTCAGGAACAGATTTATAAATATGGCGATATACAAATTATTAAGGCAGATACATTGTATCCCGGCTTATATTTTACATATGAAGAGTTCATAAAAAATAGTCCGTCAAAAACAGATATTTATTTTAAAAGTAAACAACCACCACCAAAGGTGGTGGCTTTTAAAAACTTTTAACTCTAAAAGAGTTTATAATCTTTATCTTCTTCTTCATTTTTCTTTTCTTCTGAC
>Ga0209211_10000102_pt1 | contig 186299 bp, 152 predicted proteins | sample RifGroA2_FD_183992 | JGI IMG/M metagenome (GOLD analysis project Ga0209211, IMG submission 183992) | Groundwater microbial communities from Rifle, Colorado, USA - Groundwater A2 (SPAdes) (version 2) | ecosystem: Environmental > Aquatic > Deep subsurface > Groundwater | place: Rifle, Colorado...
ACCCAGTGGATGTGGACTTACAATCACGAGCGCCCCAACATGGCGCTCGGCGGCATCACCCCGAAACAGAAGTTAGCTCTTTTAACCAACTCTACTTCTGACCGCTGCTAAGAATGGGGGGATTACCCCGCCAGTTCATCCTGCGCCATGTTCTCTCTGTCCTTCGTGACATGCAGGTAAACGTATATCCAGCATTGACCCGCCTTAGCCAAGATAATTGAACGATGCATGTTATCGTTCAGGCACGGTCGTATTGGAGACGGCCTTTTTCTTGGGTTTCAAGTCAGTCATGAGGTCCCGATTACTTGCCCTTCATGGGCAGATGAATGACCTTATCCTGCCCCGACCTGCTTCGATCGCGCAAATCCGCCAGACAATATTCCCGCAACTGGTCGATAGGCATCGGTTTTGCATAGAAATATCCCTGTATCTCATCGCACTGCTCCTGCACGAGGAACAGTCGTTGCTCATCCTGCTCCACCCCTTCCGCCGTGATCGCCAAACCGAAGTTTCTGGCCAGAGCGATCACGGCCCGGGTCAGGGTGACGCTGTCCTTGTTGTGGGGCAAGCCATCGACAAACGTTTTATCGATCTTGACGCGGGTCACCGGCAACTTTTTCAGATAGCTCATGGAAGAATAACCGGTGCCGAAATCGTCGATCGCCAAGCCGATGCCCATGTCGCGGATAGCCTGTAGCAGCAGGATGGCATTGCTCACATCGCTGGCGATATAGCTCTCGGTGATCTCGAGTTCGAGCTGCGTAGGCGAGATCCCGCTGGAATCGATGGTCTGTCTGAGCACGGCCATCATGTCGTCATTACGCAACTGGACATTCGAAACATTGATGCTGATGTGATCGAGCCGAATCCCTTCTTCCATCAACCGCACGAAATCCCGACAACCTTGCTGCAACACCCATTGCCCGATGGGAACGATCAAGCCGGTCTCTTCCGCTTGCGTGATGAATTGAAGCGGCGGAACATTTCCGTAACCGGGTCTGTGCCAGCGGATCAGCGCTTCGATCGCGGCAATCCGCCCGGTGGCGACGGATATCTTGGGCTGGTAATGCAACTCGAACTGGTCGCCGGACTCTACCGCCGATTTCAGCGCCTGGGTCAGGTCGGCGCGTTTCTGGGTATATTCGGCGAGGTCGTCGGAGAAGAAACTATATTGGTTGCGCCCTTTGTCCTTGGATTTGTACATGGCCAAATCCGCATGCTTGATCAACGTGACGCTATCGGTGCCATCCTTCGGATATATCGCGACACCGATACTGGCTGAAATGCTGAGCTCCATCCCGGAGCTGACAAAGGGGGCATGGAAAAGCGCAAGATACTTTTCAACGGTCGTTTTCAGCAGCGTCGCATCCTGGAAACCTTCGATCAGGATATTGAATTCGTCGCCGCCGATGCGTGCCAGCGTCTGTATCGCGGAACCATCCGGAACCAGACGGCGCGCAACCTCGACCAGCAAGGCATCCCCGATATCATGACCCAGCGTGTCGTTAATCAGCTTGAACTGGTCCAGATCCAGGAACAGCAACGCCAATTGACTGTTGTCGCGCTTCGCCGTTTCGAGCGCCTGCTGAAGGCGCTGCGTGAAGAAACGACGATTGGGCAGATCGGTCAATGCATCATGATTAGACAGATACTCCTGTTCGTTCCTGGATTGCTCAAGCAGGTTTTCCCGTTCTTGCACCGCCAGCGCCAGTTGATTGACGCTCAGCGAAATCTCCTCCAGCTCGTCACCGGTGGCGATCCGCGTAGAGTTCGAATAGTCCTGCCGCTCGATCTTTCGGATCTGGGACATCAGTGCGGTCAACGGATGCTTCAGGCTACGGCGGATCACAAAACGCACCAGCAGCAATGTGGTCGCCGCGACAAAGATCAGCAAAAGCAGAAACTGGGCTCGATTCTTGTTCAAGACGGCATTCAATGCGGCCTTGTCGAGTCGGGCAACGAAATACACCGCTCCGAAATTGATCTCTTTTTTCAACACCCCCAGATATTCTTGATCGGTCTGCACAATCTCCAATGCCGGCATGTCCCATTGCTCGCTCAGCTTCCCTGCCTGGCCTTCGTATTTCGTATCGAAGGATGCGCCGATATCTAGGGCGATATCCTTGGACAACTGCTCGAAATAAGCTTGGCTAAGGACATTCGACATTTCGATATGACCGATAACCCGGCCCGTATCGCCCTGAAAAATACTCTGGTGAGATTTGATGACGACATCGCCCCCTATCCGCTGATAGGTAATGACACTGCCGCGCCGCAACTGGTCGGGCGAGTAATAGCTCTTGTGCCGGAAAGGAACATTTTCATTCTGGGGTATCGGCCCGGCAGACATGTACTCGTCATACGGCTCGTAGCGACTATAGACTTTCGGCTCTCCGCTCTCGAAAGAGACGTAATTGAGCTGATATTTACCATTCTCTTTCAGAACATAGGCGATCAACTCTTCGTTCTTGTCATACAAAGCGATGTCGCTATTGAACGACAGCTTTACGCGGCTCAGCAATTCTGCCGCGATTGCCTTCTTTTCCTCGTCGATCAGGAAAGTGTTGTAATTGTTTTTGTCCTGATAGTTGTTTATCAGCTCGACCGATGCGATTGTTCTTTCGTCGTCCTTGATGAAGGCGATGCCATCAAGCAGTTCCCGCTCGGTATTTTTCAGGTTATAGGCGAGTCGCTGGTAACCCCGCAGCATCCGCTGCTGGGTGTCGTCGAGAAAGCGCTGCTTCAGGAAGTCGTCAAAATAGAAACCCAGTATCGCCAGAACCATCAACACGGCGAAAATGACCAGCGCCGATAGCTTGACCATCAGGCTGTATTTCTTGTTAGTCGCAAACATTGATTTCAATCGCATCATCTACCCCTGCTGGCCGCAAGGTGGCTTGTATCAACTTCGCCCCCCTAGAAAATCGGAGGGACATGTTCCACGTTCTCTTGTGTAATCAGTTTAACCGGTATGAAGATATGCTTGGGTACGGATTCCTTCGCAAATATCTTCAAGGCGATCTCGACGGCCTTCTTGCCGCCCAGCGGGAACAGCACCGAACCGCTCTGCGAACCTGCGCGAATCGCCTGCTGCGCTTCGCTGGTGTAATCGCAGCCCACCATCACGATGGAACGCGGATCGATATTGTTCTTGCTCAACACCATGCGCACACCGCTCAGCATACTGTCGCTTTCGGAAAAAATGGCGTCCACCCTGATGCCGTCGGTCACCAGCTTCTCCATTTCGACCACCGCATCCCTGCGCAGATAGTTGCCGGTGCGCTTGATCACCTTGATGCCACCGTGCTTGCCGATCTCATCAAGAAATCCTTTGCTGCGCAGCTTCGTCACGTCGGCCTTTTGCAGCCCCTCGAATAGCAGAACCAATCCCTTGCCGCCGAGTCGCTCCGCGATATATTGGGCTCCGATGGCGCCGATCTGGATATTGTCCGAGTTGATGAATGTGGTGTACTGCGTCCCCTTGATTCCGCGATCCAGCACGATCACCGGAATACCCGCCTTATAGGCCTTGGCGATCACGGGCACCACGGCTCTCTCATCGTTGGTGCCGATCACCAGCAGATCCACCTTCTGCTCGATGAATTGCTCGATCTGCCGGATCAGCAATGAAGTCCGCCCTTGAGCATCCGAATAAACGAACGAAAGTTGCGGGTGCTTGAGCGCTTCGTCGCGCACCTCATAGACCTGGGCCTTGCGGAAATCGTTCGCCATGGTGTCCTGGGCGAAGGCGATGACGCGCTTGTCGGCAGCGGCAGCCGACAGCGGCAGGCAGAATGCCAGCAGCACCACACATATCAGCTTGATTGCTTTCATGACTCCTCCCAATTTATTTCGTTCGAATACTACCACCAGACTTCCAACTGGGCGCCGGCCAGAGTGCTGGACGTGCGCCCTCCCGCACCGAACCCGCCGGCTGCAACATTGGCTGCGGCAGCGGCGGCATTCCAACTGGCATGCGTCAAATAAAAACGCAGTTCCGGCCGCGACCAGAACTCCGGTGCCAGCGCCAAGGTTGGCGCAATCGTGAACTTATTCAGGCTTTGCCGCGCCTGACCATCGACGCTGCGCGTTGTGGTTCCGGCTTCGGCCAGAAGCTTGAAGTTCCGGCCTATCGCATAGGATATCCGCCCACCGAGGGAGGTGTCGCGCGTGCTGCGCCCGTGATTGACGCCGCCGTCGATTCGTCCGGTCTGCCAGGCTGCCAGCGCCTGCCCGCCGAACGGGCCGGATTGCCAATTGAGCATATCGGCGACGCGGAAGCTCTTCATTCCCGGCTGCGGCCCTGCCCCATTTGCCGCATCCCCCAGCCCCTGAAACTTGCCGTTGATTCCGGCATGGCCGGTCGAGCCTTGCAGGAAGAAAGTATTCGCCAGCCCATTAAGCAAGAAATCGGACTGGTCATGTGAAACCGACAGCCCCGCCCCCGAACTGCCCATCTGGAAATTGCCCTCAACCAGTGTCGCCAACACCCGAAGCGTGCCACCCGGATTCGTCCGGATATCGGACAGATCGAGATTGATGCGTTTCGCATCGTTGGGAACGATGCTGCTGTAATCGAACGTGCCGCTATTGAACAGGCCTACGCCCAGCTTCGCGTAACCCAAGTCCAGGCCGGTCATGCCGACGCCGGTGTTGTCGCCGTAGTCCATCACAAAGCTGTCCACGATATGGACTTCCTGAAGACGCAGACGATTTTGTCCGATCCAGAAACGTGCCTCGGGGGCGAAATCGAAGCCGGACATCGCGACATAACCTTGCGCCGTACCGTAATTTCCGCCCCAGACGGTGGGCATATACATGACGCTGAATTTCCTGCCGTCGCCGATATCGGCGGTTTTGCCTATACCGAGTTCGATACCATTGTCGCCCTCGTTGCCAAGGCGGAATTTCTGGGTGTCGCCACCCAGCGTATAGCCACCGCGCGGTGTGCCTGCGGGACTGGAATAAGCGCCAAAACGGGTATAGCCGCTGATATCGAGTCCGCCGATCTCGGCCGCCTGTGCGGGCAAACCAGCCGCAATAACGAGCGCCATCGCCGCGCCAGATAGTCCGCGTCTTGCGCGAGAGGACAGATTTTCCGGTATTGCCTGTTTCATAACCTTCTCCTTGCGTGCGCCTTCCGGTGAATGCTCAGCCCATCTTTATTCCTGCCATGGCAATGATGGTTTTCACGGCGCCAAAGTCACCCATCGACAAAGACCATCGATCATCGCCTCTTCATCGGCAGGAACGATCAGTATCGGCTTGAAGCCGCTGCTGTCTATTCTGGGCGATGCGAGGTTGTTCGCGGCGACATTCAGGGAAAAACCCATAAACTCCAGTTGAGCACAGATCGCTGCACGTATGCTCGGGGCATGCTCGCCTATCCCTCCGGTAAAGACGAGCGCATCGATACCGCCGGACTTGGCCGCAAGGCTGCCGATGGCCGAGCGCACTTGGCGGCAGAAATAATCGACCGCGAATTTCGCCTGTGCGCTGTCGCTGGCAAGCAAGTCGCTCATTTCGCTGCTCTCGCCATTGGACAGCGCGAGCAATCCCATGTGATGGAACACGATGTCGCTCAATTGCTTGGCGTCGTAGCGTTTGACTAACTCCAGCATCACACCGGGGTCGAGGTCGCCGCTGCGCGTGCCCATGACTATGCCGCCCGCCGGGGTATAGCCCATCGTGGTATCGACCGATCTCAGATTCTCCAGCATGCACAGGCTCGCACCGCTGCCGAGATGCGCGACGACGATTTTGCCGTGGGCGGCATCATCGCCCAGCAGTTCGGGCAGGCGTGACGCAACATGGGCGTAATTGATGCCATGGAAACCGTAGCGGCGCAGGCCGAGTTCCTGCGGAATCGGCAGCCGTTTCGCCAACTCGGGCATGGTGCTATGGAACGCGGTGTCGAAGCAGGCGACTTGCGGCACATCGAAACGCTGGCGACACAAATCCAGCCCCAGCAGATTGCCCGGCAGATGCAGCGGGGCGAGGTGGACGATGCTTTCCAGCCGCGCGCGCTCCGTTGCGTCAACCAGCCGCGCGGCATCGACGATCTCGCCGCCGTGCACGAAACGATGACCGACGATGTCGGGTTCATGCCCATGTAGGTCGCGCATCAGTTGATCGAAAGCCGGCGCATGGTCGCGCAGATGCTCGTAGCGAAAATTCCGCCGCGAGCCGTCCGCGTCGAACAGGCTGGCCTTGATCGACGACGAACCGCTGTTGATGGTGAGGATGGTTTTCATAATGGAGAGTGGGTAGTCGAAAGTGGGAAGTGGGTGGTGTATTTCCCACTAACCACTTCCTACTCACTACTTCCCGGTATCAATCAATACGGCCAGGTCCAGCCATCGACTTTCGGCAAATCGGTGCCATGCTCGTAAGCATAGTTGCGGCATTCGATCTGCATGTTCAGCATCTTCTCTTTCACATGCGCGCCCGCCACATGCAGCGCGGGGATACGGTCGATCACGTCGATGACGAGGCTGAAGCGGTCGATCTGGTTCTGGATCGCCAGTTCCAGCGGGGTGTTGATGCTGCCCTTTTCCTTGTAGCCGCGCACATGGAAATTCTTGTGGTTGTTGCGGCGGTAGGAGAGGCGGTGGATCAGCCATGGGTAGCCGTGGAAGTTGAACATCACCGGCTTGTCCAACGTGAACAGGCTGTCGAAGTCGCGGTCGGTCAGGCCGTGCGGGTGTTCGCTGTGCGGCGTGAGTTTGTACAGATCGACCACGTTGATGAAGCGTATCTTCAAGTCGGGGAAATTCTCGCGCAGCAGCACGGTGGCCGCCAATGCTTCCTTGGTCGGGATGTCGCCCGCGCTGGCCATCACCACATCGGGCTCGTAGCCCTGATCGTTGCTGGCCCAGTCCCAGATGCCGATGCCCTTGCTGCAATGCTTGGTCGCGGCATCCATGTCCAGAAACTGCAAATGTTTCTGTTTGTCGCAGACGATGACGTTGATGTAGTCGGTGCTCTTCAGGCAATGATCGGCGACCGACAGCAAACAGTTCACGTCGGGCGGCAGGTAGATGCGCGTAACTTCCGGACTCTTGTTGACGACCAGATCGAGAAAGCCGGGGTCTTGGTGGGTGAAGCCGTTGTGATCCTGACGCCACACGGTGGAGGTGATGAGCAGGTTGAGCGAAGAGACCGGCGCGCGCCACGGCACGTCTTTGGACATCGCCAGCCATTTGGCATGCTGGTTGAACATCGAATCGATCACGTGAACGAAGGCTTCGTAGGTGGAGAAGAATCCGTGGCGGCCGGTGAGCAGATAGCCTTCCAGCCAGCCTTCCAGCGTGTGCTCGGACAGCATCTCCATCACGCGTCCGTCCGGCGACAGTTCGCCGCCGCCCGCATCTTCCGGCAGGTAATCGGCCAGCCATGTCTTCTTGCTGACCTCGTACACGTTGTCCAGCTTGTTCGAAGAGTTCTCGTCCGGGCCGAACACGCGGAAGTTGGTCATGTTGTCGCGCATGATGTCGCGCAGAAACTTGCCCAGCGGCCGGGTGTTCTCGGCGACGGTGGTGCCGGGCTTCTTCACCTCGATCGCGTAGTCCTTGCTGCTCGGCATATGCAGCGCTTTGCGCAGCAGGCCGCCGTTGGCGTGGTGGTTCGCGCTCATGCGGCGATTGCCTTTGGGGGCCATGGCTTTCAGTTCCGGCAGCAGCGTGCCGTTTTCATCGAACAGTTCTTCCGTCTTGTAACTCTTCAGCCACTCTTCCAGCTTGGCAAAATGTTCCGGCGTCTTTACGTCGCCGATAGGCACCTGGTGTGCGCGCCAGAAACCTTCCACCTTCTTGCCGTCCACTTCCTTCGGCCCGGTCCAGCCCTTGGGCGAACGCAGCACGATCATCGGCCAGCGCGGGCGGATCGGCTTGCCGCTGTTTCGCGCCTCTGCCTGGATGCGGCGGATCTCCAGCACACAGGCCTCCATCGTCGCGGCCATCGTTTGATGCATGGTCTCGGGATCGCTGCCCTCGACGAAATACGGCGTCCAGCCGTAGCCCTTGAACAGGTTCTCCAGCTCTTCGTGCGAGATGCGCGACAGGATGGTCGGGTTGTTTATCTTGTAGCCGTTCAGGTGCAGCACAGGCAGCACCGCGCCGTCGCGTATCGGATTCAGGAATTTGTTGGAGTGCCACGACGTCGCCAGCGGTGCAGTCTCGGATTCGCCGTCGCCCACCATCACGGTCACGATGAGATCGGGATTATCGTAAGCCGCGCCGAACGCGTGCGACACGCTATAGCCGAGTTCGCCGCCTTCGTGGATGGAACCCGGAGTCTCAGGCGTGCAATGGCTGCCGATGCCGCCGGGGAAGGAGAATTCCTTGAAGAATGATCGCATGCCCTCGACGTTCTCGCCCTTGTTCGGGTACACCTCGCTGTAGCGGCCTTCCAGATACACCGGGGCCAGCACGCCGGGCGCGCCGTGGCCGGGGCCGGCCATGAAGATCGCATCCAGATCGTATTTGACGATCAGACGATTCATGTGGATATAGGTGAACGCCAGGCCGGGACTCGCGCCCCAGTGGCCGAGCAAACGGCTCTTGATGTGTTCGAGTTTGAGCGGCTCTTTCAGCAGCGGGTTGTCGCGCAGATAGATCATCCCGGCAGCGAGGTAGTTGCAGGCGCGCCAGTAAGCGTCGATTCGTTTGACATCATCGGGCGACAACGGAGTGATTGGGGTGTTCAAAATCGCGCTCCTTTACATTGGTTTAACTGGCAGAGAATGCTACGTGTTCGTGACAACAGGATTAAATTCGCCGACAAACCCGGCACAAGCAGAAATCGGGAGGGTTATTCTCATAATACGAGGCGCGTGGCAAGAACCTCATCGACCCGATTATGATCCATATCGACCACTTCGAACTCCCAATCGCCATAACGGAACTTCTCGGCGCGCTTCGGGATTTTACCCATGTGAGCTACCACGAATCCACCGACGGTATGGTACAGCCCCTGCGGGTCGTCGCCGATTCCCAGCCCGAGCTTTTCCACCAATTCATCGATAGGCAGCAGGCCATCCAGCAGCCATGAGCCGTCCTCGCGCCGAACCGCAAGCGCCATGGCCGGATCGTCCGCGCCCGGCATCATGTTACCGGCCATGGTCTGGAACAGGTCGCTGATGGTGACGATCCCCTCGGTGCCGCCGAACTCGTTCACCACCAGCGCGAAGTCGGCGCTGTGTTCCCGGAACAGTTTCAGCAACTCCATCAGCGTCAGCGACGCCGGCACATACAGCGGCGGCGTCATCGGCAGCTGGTCGAAACTCAGCTCCCCGGCCAGCGCCGCACTCAGCAGCGCGCGGCTTTCGGCCAGGCCGATCACCTGCTGCATGCTGCCCTTGCAGATAGGATAGCGCCCGTGCGGCGACTCCCGCAGCACATGCAGATTCTCGTTGTGGGAACGGTTGAGATCGATGAAGGCCACATCCTTGAGCGGCGTCATCACCGCGGCGACATGGCGGTCTTCGAGCAGGAAGATATTGCCCAGGAGATGACTTTCTTCCGGGGCGATGGCACCGGAGCGCGTCCCCTCGTCGACGGCGGCCAGGATGTCCTCGATACTCGTCACGTCGGGCGCGGAGCGGAATGGCAAAAGCCTGAGCGTCATGTCCGCCGACCACGACAGCAGGCGGATCGCGGGAGACAGCACGCGAATGAATATGCCCATGAACGGCGCGACCAGACTGGCCACCCGCTCCGGGTAGGCCAGCGCGATGCGCTTTGGCACGATCTCGCCGAAGACGATGGCGAATGCGGTCACCACCACCACTGTCGTCGTGATCGCCACCTCGGAACGAACGGCGCTCAGCAACGGCAACGACTCCACAATAAAATTCTCGATGTGACCGGCCAGGGCATTCTCGCCGAAGATGCCCGCCAGCAGGCTCGCGGCCGTCAGCCCGGTTTGCGTGGCGGCGATGAAGCGCGACGGCATCGCCTTGATGCGCAGCGCCTGTGCCGCCGATGGGCTCCCCGCATCCGCAAGCAGTTGCAGGCGCGAACGCCGCGACGAAGCCAGCGCCATTTCGGCCAAGGCAAAAAATCCACAGATCAGAATGAGCAGGACAAGAATGGCAAACGCGTTCACTCTTCAAACCTCAAGTATCAAAATGGCAGCTTACCACCCGGACTCACCGCCTCAAAGAAAGCAAGCATGAACGCCGATGCAGCCCGATGACAGTGGCATGTAGCTGGTTGCCGTGCGGCAACACGAACTACAATGGCCACGTATCGCATTCTGGATCAGGGCATACAAACAAAGGAAAATGCCGAAGTAAGTCCGTTCGCCCTCAGGACAGGTTTGTCGAAGGGCATCTCATTTAACCTGTTGAGTTGATTAAGTCCTCCATTCATGGTTCGACAGGCTCACCACGAACGGAGGACTTAATCGGCGCTTACAAAGGTAAACGACAATGAAATATCGGCACTACAAGGGCGAGGGAAAGCCGTACCGCGCTTCACTCCGATCGGCTGAATATCCACCATTCCGCATACTGCCGGAGCAACGGCAGGAAATGTCCGCTCAGGCAGTATTGATTGCGGCAATCACATCCCCGATGTGTTCCTGAACCCTGATCTTGATCTCGTCCGCTCTGGACGGATCAATGCCCAGGGATTGCCACTCGTCGTCGGAAATATCTACAGGCACCGGTTCGTCGATGCCGAAGGTGGGCAGCAGCTTTTCCGCCACGTTGACCATGGTGACAAGCGGCTGTCCCGCCGCAGCCCTTTCGTCGCCGGGGCTATGGTGGTAATTGAGCACGGCGATGATGGATTCCGGCAGATTCCAGTGACGCCCGAGTTCGGCACCCAGTTCGCCGTGACTGGTCTCCAGCATCTCGGCTTCCAGTTCTTCCACTGTCTGCCCCGGTTTGGCGGACAGGCGTGCATGGAATGCATCGCTGAGCGGGGGATCGATGTAATCCAGCACCAGAAAGCCAATGTCGTGCAGCAATCCGGCGAGATATATCTCATCGTCCGAGGGGCGGCGATCTTTCGGCATCAGGCGGGCCAGCGTGTCCATGGCCATGGCGACGCACAAGCTGTGCTGCCACAAGCCCTGGATGTCTAGCCGTCCGGCCGGCTTCCTGAGCACGGAAGACATCATCGCGAAACTCAGGGCAACCATCTTGATGCGCCTGCTGCCGAGTATCGCCGCCGCCTCGTGCAAACTCAGTATCTTGCGGCCGGTGCCGAACAACGGCGAATTGGCCAAGCCGACGACCTTGGTCAGAATGGGAGGATCTTTTTCGATCAACGCAAGCAATACCCGCTCGCCCTCGTCGGTGTTGATTTTCAGCGACAGGATCTTTTGCGCGATAAGCGGAATGGGAGGCAGGGTGCCGAGGCGGTCCAGGGTCTGGCGCAATGATGCGGGGGTGTTCACAAGCGTTCCTTCTTGGCGCTACAACCAGAATGCGGATGAAGTGCGATTTTCTGTTTCAGGAGGGTCTCATTCTACCAGAGACCGGTGTCATTCGGCCCGCCAGCGGGCCAATTCGTCCGCCGGCATCGGGCGGGCGATGCCGTATCCCTGGCCTATCTCGCAGCCCATGTCGAGCAAGGCGCGGTAATGCGCCTCGGTTTCGATGCCTTCGGCGACGGTCTGTCGGTCGAAGGCTGTCGCTAGGGCGATAATGCCCTGAACTATGGCCATGTCGCCCTTGTCTTCCAGCATGTCGCGCACGAAGGATTGGTCTATCTTGAGCACGTCCACCGGCAAATTGCTGAGATAGGTGAGCGAGGAGTAGCCGGTGCCGAAATCGTCCAGCGCGAACCTCACTCCGAATTTGCAGCATGCTTCGATGACGTCGCGCACGATGGCAATGTCCTTGAGCGCGACCGTCTCCAGCACTTCGATTTGCAACCTGCCCGGCGGCAGGTCGGGGTAATGCGCCAACTGCTGTCGCAGCTTTTCCGCGAAACCGCGGGACTCCAGATGATGGGCGGAAATGTTGATGCTGACCTCGATGTCCAGACCGGTGCGACGCCAGTGGGCAATCTGGGCAAGCGCGGTGGTGATCACCCAGTCGCCGATCTCGATGTCGAGTTCGGTGTTCTCGACGGGGTGCAGGAACTCTACCGGGAAAAGCAGTCCGCGTTCGGGGTGCCTCCAGCGGATCAGTGCCTCGGCGCCGACCAGTCGTTTGGTGCGCAAGTCGATTTTAGGCTGGTAGTGCAGCTCGAACTGTTCGTGGTCCAGTCCGTAGCGGATATTGTTCAGGAATTCGTTCTGGTTGCGGGTGTGCATGTCCAGTGCGGGATCGTAAATATGGAAACGGTTCTTGCCGAGTTGTTTGGCCAGATACATGGCCTGGTCGGCATGCCGTAGCAGCGTGTCGGGGTCTTCGTCGTCCAGCGGATAGATGCTGACGCCGATACTGGTGCTGAGCGACAGCGTGCTGTCCTTGATCGTCATCGGTGCGGAGATCGCCGCAAGCAAACGCTCAAGCGTCGCCACGCATTCATCGCCTCTCTCCAGATCGAGCAGCACCACCACGAATTCGTCTCCGCCCAGACGGGCGACGGTGTCGCCGCCGCGTATGGTGATCTTGAGTCGCTTGGCCACCTCAATCAACACCAGGTCGCCCGCATCGTGCCCCATGGTGTCGTTGATGCCCTTGAAACCGTCGAGATCGAGATAGCAGACTGCCACCATGCGCTGTTCGCGCATCGTGTGCGCGATGGCCTGCTTCATGCGGTCGGCCAGCAGCATCCGATTGGGAATGTCGGTCAGCGCATCGTAATGGGCGATGCGGTTCAGTTCTGCTTCATGGGCCTTGAGATTGCTGATATCCGAGAACACGCCGACGTAGCGTTGCACCTTGCCATTCTCGTCGCCGATGACCGAAATCGAGAGCAATTCCGCGTAAATTTCGCCAGACTTACGGCGGTTCCATATTTCTCCGCGCCAGCCTTTACTCTTTTGCAGCGCTTGCCACATCGCGGCGTAAAAATCGCTGTCGTGACGTCCCGAATTCAGCAGCTTCGGATCGCGGCCCAGCACTTCATCTCGGTCATAGCCGGTGATATGAACGAAGGCCGGGTTAACGTCCACAATTTTATTGTCCGCATCGGTGATCAGGATGGCTTCCTGGCTGTTTCCGAACACGCTGGCGGTAATACGCAGGTTTTCTTCGGAACGCTTGCGTTCGGTGATGTCGCGAATGATACCCAGCGCGTACCAGTTATCCTGCAATTTGAATGCGGAAATCGACAGTTCGACGGGGAAGACTTCCCCGCTCTTGCGCAATGCGGTGATCTCGAACGTCTTGCCTATGACAGGCCCTTCGCCGGAATGCCGGAAATGGCCGAAGCCGCTATGCGCCGCATCGAGATAGTGCGCGGGCGTAAGCAGGGTGTGCATATTCTTGCCGATGACTTCGTCCGCTGGGTAACCGAAAATCTTCTCGGCAGCGGGGTTCCAGTAGGTTACCTTTTCATCCGCGCCCACGATCATGATCGCGTCCTGCGCCGACGTGCCGATCCGGCGAAATTTTTCCTCGCTCTCGGCCAGCTCCTTGCTCCTGCTTTCCAGTTCCTGCGTGCGTTGCCTGACCGACTCTTCGAGATGTTCCTGCTGCAATCGGAGTTCTTCGGTCACGCTTTGCAATTTGCCGATGATGTTTCTGACATGCCGCGTAAAAGGATGAAAAATCAGTGCCGCTTCCAGCATCAGCAACAACAGCGTGACGATCCAGAATATCGTTTCGGCTTTTTGCAGGCGGGCCACGGAGGCCTCACCTTCCAATTGATATTGCCGCACCATCCGGTCGAGCGAGGAGACCAGCGTGGTCGGCGCGGTCCGGATGATGTATTGCAGCAAGGGGTTGTCCGGCGTCAATGCGGCATCGTTCTGCAACAGCAAATCGCGAACCGTTTTGATATAGGTTTCGACTTGCACGTCGAGCGGGGCCGGGCCGTCGAAGTACATGGCATGTACTGCGGGGGACATGGTATCGGGCAACCCCATGTTCTCATTGCCATGCGTCAGGCCCTGATGCGAAGCGTCCAGCAGATCGACAGCTTCTTTCAGCTTCGCGCGTATGCCCGGACGCTCGGTCTTGCGCGCATGCACCAACAGATTCGAGTACAGCGCGGTTCGCTGGCTGAGCATGCGCTGGCGTCCGCTCACATTGACCACTGCCGCCGTGCTCTGCTGCTCCGAAATTACCAGATCCAGACTGAGCCATGCCGCCGTCGAGAGTGTCGCGACCAAGGACAACGCGATCACGTAACGCCAGGTCAGCGCACGTGCGATGCCCAGATAATTCATCCAGTCAGTGATGTTTGATTGGCTCACGATACCCTGCCTTAAATACCTGCGCTGTCGATTCCATTGGCCTATTCTGAAAGATAGGAGGGATTTATGCCAGTTTTTCAGTCTATGGAATCAATTGCACGAGAATCACGCCGGAATTGATTTATCCGGTAGCGCACAGGTAGCGCAGAAAAGAAAAAGGAGCCAAGCTTTTTAGCATAACTCCTTGTTTGTATGGTGCGCCCGAAGAGATTCGAACTCCTGACCCCTTGGTTCGTAGCCAAGTACTCTATCCAGCTGAGCTACGGGCGCATGTAAAACTTTATTTCTTACCCATTACAGGGTGCTTGATAAAAACGGGCTAGATCATTTCTGATCTAACCCGTGTAATTATTTGGTGCGCCCGAAGAGATTCGAACTCCTGACCCCTTGGTTCGTAGCCAAGTACTCTATCCAGCTGAGCTACGGGCGCATCTATAAAACATTACTGCAGTTACCTTGGCGGAGAAGGAGGGATTCGAACCCTCGATACAAGTTTAAGCTCGTATGCGCCCTTAGCAGGGGCGTGCCTTCGACCACTCGGCCACCTCTCCGAAGGCCGCGCATATTAATGTAAACGTCCGGAAAGGTCAAACTGATTATGCGTGTTATGCGTCTTCCTGATCTAGATCGAAAGCCTTGTGCAGCACACGCACGGCCAACTCCAGATATTTCTCGTCGATGACCACGGAAATCTTGATCTCGGAGGTGGAAATCATCTGGATGTTGATGCCCTCTTCCGCCAGCGTGCGGAACATCTTGCTGGCGATGCCGACGTGCGAACGCATGCCGACGCCGACCACGGAGACCTTCGCCGCCTTGCTGTCACCGACCACTTCGCGCGCGCCGATATGCGGCTGGACCTGGTTCTTCAGGATGTCCATCGCCTTGACGAACTCGTTGCGATGCACGGTGAACGAAAAGTCGGTGGTGCCGTCTTCGCTGACGTTCTGGATAATCATGTCCACGTCGATGTTGGCGTCGGAGACCGGCCCCAGGATCTGGTAGGCGATGCCGGGCTTGTCGGGCACGCCCAGCACAGTGATCTTGGCTTCGTCGCGATTGAACGCGATTCCGGAAATGATTGCTTGTTCCATTTTGTCGTCATCCTCAAAAGTAATCAGCGTGCCTTCGCCCTCTTCCGCGAAGCTGGAAAGCACGCGCAGCTTGACCTTGTATTTGCCGGCGAATTCCACCGAGCGTATCTGCAGCACCTTGGAGCCGAGGCTGGCCATCTCCAGCATTTCTTCGAAGGTGATGGTCTTCAGGCGGCGCGCCTCGGGCACGACGCGCGGGTCGGTGGTGTAAACGCCGTCCACATCGGTGTAGATCTGGCATTCGTCGGCGCGCAGCGCGGCGGCAATCGCCACGCCGGTCGTATCCGAACCGCCGCGACCCAGCGTGGTGATGTTGCCATCTTCGTCCATGCCCTGGAATCCGGCGACCACGACCACATGGTCGCTCTCCAGATCGGAGCGGATGTTCTGCTCGTCGATGCTGACGATGCGCGCCTTGGTGAAGGCACTGTCGGTCATGATCTTGACCTGCCCACCGGTATAGCTCTTGGCCTTCAGGCCGAGTTCCTTCAGCGCCATCGCCAGCAGGCCGATGGTGACTTGCTCGCCGGTGGAGATAATCACATCCAGCTCGCGCGGATCGGGGTGTTTCTGAATCTCATGGGCAAGGCCGATCAGGCGATTGGTCTCGCCGCTCATCGCGGAGAGAACCACCACAACCTGATGCCCTTGCGCCTTGAATTTCGCGACGCGCCGCGCCACGTTTTTGATGCGATCGGGATTGCCGACCGAGGTGCCGCCGTACTTCTGAACGATCAATGCCACGATTTTTCCATGCCAGACTGGTTTTAAAGTGGGCGCAATTCTAGCTTAATTGCCATAAAAAAACGAGGAGACCAATAGCCGGGTTTTGCTACACTCCTCCGGGATCTAACACCGGCATTCCCCACCATGACAGCAATCTCCCTGCGCGCAGCCAGCGAGTCCGCGACACAAAACCTGATCGCCAGCGGCTATCCGCAAGCACTGGCACGCATCTTCGCCGCACGCGGGATCAGCGACGGTAGCCAGATGGACACCACTTTCGCCGCGCTGCTGCCGTTCGACCGGATGAAGGGAATCCGCGAGATGGCGCGCCTGCTGGCCGACGCCATCGCCGCGCAGAAGCGGCTGCTGGTCATCGCCGACTACGACGCCGACGGCGCGACCGCCTGCACGGTGGCCGTGCGCGGCCTGCGCAGCCTGGGCGCACGCATCGAATTCATCGTGCCGAACCGTTTCGAATACGGCTACGGCCTGACACCGGAGATTGTCCGCCTCGCTGCCGAACTGAAACCGGATATCCTGCTGACCGTGGACAACGGCATCGCCAGCGTAGACGGCGTCGCCGAGGCGAACCGGCTGGGCATGCAGGTGCTGGTCACCGACCACCACCTGCCCGGCGACCAACTGCCGAGTGCTGCCTGCATCGTCAACCCGAACCAGCCCGGCTGCGACTTTCCCAGCAAGAACCTGGCGGGCGTCGGCGTGATGTTCTACGTGCTGCTGGCGCTGCGCGCCGAACTGCGCCAGCGCGGCGCGTTCGAGAAATCCCCCCCAGCCCCCCTTTTGCAAAGGGGGGAGTCCGCCCAATCGGGAGGGCCGAATTTAGCCAACCTGCTCGACCTCGTCGCGCTGGGCACGGTCGCCGACGTAGTGAAGCTGGACCAGAACAACCGCATCCTCGTGCAGCAAGGATTGCAGCGCATCCGCGCCGGTCGCGCCTGCGCCGGCATCAACGCGCTGCTGCGCATCGCCAAACGCGAACCGGCCAAGACCTCCAGCCTCGACCTCGGCTTCGCCGTCGGCCCGCGCCTGAATGCGGCGGGGCGTCTTGACGACATGAGCCTGGGCATCGCCTGCCTGCTGACCGACGACGTAGCCGAGGCGGAACAGATTGCGAAAGAGCTCGACGCGCTGAACCGCGAGCGCCGCAGCATCGAGGCCGACATGCAGGGCAGCGCGCTGGCAACCCTGGAAAACATCGATCCGCAGGAAGGCTACACGTTGACGCTGTTCGACGAGGGCTGGCATCAAGGCGTGATCGGCATCCTCGCCTCGCGCCTCAAGGACAAGTTCCACCGCCCGACCATCGCCTTCGCCCGCGCCAACAACGGCGAGATCAAGGGTTCGGGCCGCTCCATCCCCGGCCTGCACCTGCGCGACGCGCTGGATTTAGTCAGCAAAAGACACCCTGCGCTCATCAAGAAATTCGGCGGCCACGCCGCGGCGGCAGGATTGAGCATCGCTGAGGCCGACTTCCCCGCATTCGTGTCCGCCTTCGAACAGGTTGCCGGTGAATTACTCGACGAGAACGACCTGATCCGCCGTATCGAGACCGACGGCGCGCTGGAGCATGCAGACATGACGCTGGAGATCGCCCGCTTGCTGGATCAGCAAGTCTGGGGGCAAGGCTTCCCCGCGCCACAGTTCGACGACGAATTCGCGGTCGCGAACCAAAGAGTGGTCGGCGAGAAACATCTCAAACTGAGGCTGGAGAAACAGGGGCGTATCGTCGACGCGATCCTGTTCAACCAGGCTGACCCGCTGCCGGATCGGGTGCGCCTCGTGTACAGCCTGGATGTCAACGAATACAATGAAAAACAGAGTTTGCAACTGATTGTGCGGCACTGGCAGGAAGAGTAATGGTGCATTTGTAGGAGCGACTTCAGTCGCGATTGCTACGTTATCTTTGATGCTGCGAATATCGCGGCTGAAGCCGCTCCCACAAGAACACTGCACCATTAAGCTGCCCGACGAATTTCTCCGATTAGCTATTGGAGACAGGAGAAATGATGGACTTCGCTCTGATACAAGGTAACGGCGTGGAAGCGCTGCCGCAGTTCCTCACCAGCCTCGCCATCGGCCTGCTGATCGGGCTGGAGCGCGAGCGCAATCCGTCGGCCAAGGCCGGGCTGCGCACCTTCGCGCTGGTCGCGGTGTTCGGCACACTGGCCGCGCTGCTGTCCGACAAATTGGGCACACCGTGGATGCTGGTCGCCGGTTTGATCGCGGTCGCCGGCATGATCGTCGCCGCCTATATCAATTCGCCTACGGAAGAGAACGACCCCGGCACCACCACGGTGATCGCGTTGCTGCTGTGCTACGGATTGGGCGCGATGATCTGGTTCGGTCTCGCCAAACTCGCCGTGATGATCGCGATAGGCATCACCGCCCTGCTCTATTTCAAACCTGAGTTGCGCGGAATCTCGCAACGACTGCAACGCCGCGATCTGGTCGCCGTGCTGCAATTTTCGGTGCTGACCTTCATCATCCTGCCCATCCTGCCGAACCAGAACTACGGCCCCTATAACGCATTCAACCCGCACCAGGCCTGGCTGATGGTGGTGCTGATCTCGGGCTTGAGCCTGACGGGCTATACCGCGCTGCAAATGGTGGGCACGCGCTACGGCGCGCCGCTGCTGGGCGTGTTCGGCGGGCTCGCCTCCAGCACCGCCACCACGCTGATCTACTCCAAGCACGGCAAGAGCAATCAGGCGATGCAAAGCCTCGCCGCGTCGGTGATTGTCATCGCCAGCATGGTGGTGCTGGTGCGATTATTCGTGGTCAGTTCGGTGCTGGCCTACGGCAGCCTGCCCGCGCTGATCCCGCTGTTCGCCGGCGGCCTGTTCGCCGGACTGATCGTCGCCCTGTACAACTGGCGCAAGATGGACCGCGCGACCGAACTCTTCATTCCGGAGACCTCCAACCCCGCCGAACTGCACGCCGCCATCGGCTTCGGCCTGCTGTACGTCGTCGTCCTGCTGTTCACCGCATGGATGGCCGACGTCGCCGGCAGCCAGGGCTTGTACGCCGTCGCATTCGCCTCCGGCCTAACCGATGTGGATGCCATCGTGCTGTCCAGCCTGCGCCTGCTCAACCTCGGCCAACTGAGCGAACAACAGGCCGTCATCGCCATCGCCATCGGCTTCCTGTCCAACCTCGTGTTCAAGTTCGGCATGGTCATCGCCATCGGCGGCTGGGGACTCGCTCGCCAGGTCGCCGTCGGCTTCGCCGCGATCAGCCTCGGCGTGCTGGCCGGTTTGCTCGCCCTCTGATCGCACCATCGGCGGGTTACGCTACGCTAACCCGCCCTACAGCGCTATAATCGCGCCCCTTTCCGTTTCAGCAAGCGACAACATCATGGAAGCCGAACAACTCAACGCCATCTCCAACCAGTTGCAGGACTTGAGTCTGCGCAGCGCCGAACTACGGAGGTATCTTTGACTTCGATACCAAACAGGATCGTTTAGTCGAAGTCTGCCAACTCGCCGAAGACCCCGCCATCTGGCAGGACGCCAAGCGCGCCCAAGAACTAGGCCGCGAGCGCAAGTCGCTGGAAGCCGTGGTGCTCGGCCTGACGCAGATCCAGCAGAACCTCGCCGACTCCGGCGAACTGTTCGAGATGGCGCGCGAGGAAAACGACGAGGACAGCCTGCTCAGCATCGCCGACGATGTTAAGGACATCGAGAAGCGCGTCGCGGAACTGGAATTTCGTCGCATGTTCTCCAACCCGGCCGATCCGAACAACTGCTTCATCGACATCCAGGCCGGTGCCGGCGGCACCGAGGCTTGCGACTGGGCCTCGATGCTGCTGCGCCAATATCTCAGGTACTGCGAACGCAAAGGCTTCAAGGTCGAGGTGCTGGAAGAAACCGACGGCGACGTCGCCGGCATCCGCAGCGCCTCGCTGAAAGTCGAAGGCGAATACGCCTACGGCCTCTTGCGCACCGAGACCGGCGTACACCGCCTCGTGCGCAAGTCGCCGTTCGACTCCTCGGGCGGTCGCCACACTTCATTCGCCAGCCTGTTCGTTTATCCCGAAGTGGACGATTCCATCGAGATCGACATCAACCCGGCCGACCTGCGCGTGGACACCTACCGCGCATCCGGCGCGGGAGGCCAGCACATCAACAAGACCGACTCGGCGATCCGCATCACCCACATCCCGACCGGCATCGTGGTGCAGTGCCAGAACGACCGCTCGCAGCACAAGAACCGCGCCGAAGCCATGTCGATGCTGAAATCACGCATGTACGAGGAAGAGCTGCGCAAACGCCAAGCCGAACAGCAGAAGCTGGAAGACACCAAGTCCGATGTCGGCTGGGGGCACCAGATCCGCAGCTATGTGCTCGACAATTCGCGCATCAAAGACCTGCGCACCAACGTTGAAATCGCCAACACGCAGAAGGTGCTCGACGGCGACCTCGACGTCTTCATCGAGGCCAGCCTGAAACAAGGCGTTTAATTCCCTGAAGCAAGGCATTTAATTCAAAGAGAACCATCATGACCACCGAACAGACCACCATCCATCAGGACGATAATCAAATTATTGCGGAACGCCGCGCCAAGCTGAACGCCATCCGCGCGCAAGGCGTCGCCTTCCCGAACGACTTCGACCGCAAGCATATGGCAGACAAGCTGCATGCCGAGTTCGGCGAGAAGACGCACGACGAACTGGAGGCCCTGCAAATCCACGTTGCAGTCGCCGGGCGCATGATGCTGAAGCGGGTGATGGGCAAGGCCAGTTTCGCGACGGTGCAAGACACCAGCGGCCGCATCCAGCTGTTCGTCACCAACGACGCTATCGGCGAAGAAGCCCATACTACATTCAAGCACTACGACCTCGGCGACATCCTCGGCGCGGTTGGCGTGCTGTTCAAGACCAAGACCGGCGAGCTGTCGGTGCGCGTGACGCAGGTGCGCCTGCTGACCAAGTCGCTGCGCCCGCTGCCGGAGAAGTTCCACGGCCTGACCGACCAGGAGCAGAGATACCGCCAGCGCTACCTCGATCTGATCACCAACGAGGACGCGCGCAAGGTATTTTTGACCCGCACCAAGATCATTCAGGCGATCCGCGATTTCTTCGTGCGCCACGACTATCTGGAAGTCGAGACGCCGATGCTGCACCCGATTCCCGGCGGCGCGGCGGCCAAGCCGTTCATCACCCACCACAACGCGTTGGACATGCAGATGTATCTGCGCATCGCGCCCGAGTTGTACCTGAAGCGTCTGGTCGTCGGCGGTTTCGAGAAGGTGTTCGAGATCAACCGCAACTTCCGCAACGAGGGCCTGTCGACGCGCCACAACCCCGAGTTCACGATGCTGGAATTCTACGAGGCTTATCGCGACTACAAGTACCTGATGGACTTCAGCGAGAGCCTGTTCCGCGAAGTCGCGCAGAAGGTGCTGGGCACGACCCTGATCACATATCAGGGCAAGGAACTGGATCTGGGCAAGCCTTTCCACCGCCTGACGATGGTGCAGGCGATCCAGAAATACCACCCGCAGTTCACCGACGCGCAGCTGAACGACCGCGACTTCGTGGTCAACGAACTGCAGGACTTGAAGGCGAAATACAAGCCGGAAGACGGCATCGGCGGCCTGCAATTGTCGCTGTTCGAGGAACTGGCCGAAGGACATCTGTTCGAGCCGACATTCATCGTCGATTACCCGGTCGAAGTTTCGCCGCTGGCGCGCAGCAGCGACAAGAACCCGCAGATCACCGAACGCTTCGAGTTGTTCATCGTCGGTCGCGAGATCGCCAACGGTTTCTCCGAGCTGAACGACGCGGAAGACCAGGAAGCGCGCTTCGACGCGCAGGTCGCCGCGAAAGATGCAGGCGACGAGGAAGCGATGTTCAAGGACAGCGACTACGTCCGCGCGCTGGAATACGGCCTGCCGCCGACCGCCGGCCAAGGCATCGGCATCGACCGTCTGGTGATGCTGCTGACCGACGCGGCGAGCATCCGCGACGTGATCCTGTTCCCGCACATGCGGCCGGAGTGATCGTGACTAACCTGCTGCGTGGCCAATCTGCTGCGTTGCGTGCTCGCTCGCTCCTCGCCTACCTCGCACGGTATGTCTCGTCGCTCGCTGTGCGGCGCCTTGCATCTTGGCCTACTCGCGACGGTTATTCACGATCACTCAATTTTCCATGCTGACCGGCAACGCCAGAGAACACCTGTTGCAGCATTACCCCATGCTGCGCGAGATGCCCATCGCGGAACTGGATGCGCTGCTGTCCGCCGCGCATGTGATGGACATCCCGGCCGGCACGGTGATCTTCGACGAGAACCAGCCCTGCCAAGGGTTCCCGCTGCTGCTCTCCGGCAGCGTGCGCGTCAGCAAGAGTTCGCCGAACGGGCGCGAGCTGCAACTGTATCGCGTCGGCCCCGGCGAGAGCTGCATCCTCACCAGCAGCTGCCTGCTGGGGCATTCGCCCTACCACGCGCGCGGCATCGCCGAACGGGATACGCGCATGGCGGTACTCTCCCCCGCGACGTTCAAGGCGCTGATCGCAACTCATGAAGCGTTCCGTGACTATATTTTCGCGCTGTTCTCCGAGCGTCTCACCGACCTGATGCAACTGGTCTCTGCAGTCGCATTCCAGAAGCTGGACCAGCGCCTCGCCGCCTTGCTGGTCGCAAAACCGAGTCCGATCAACACCACCCACCAGGCGCTGGCCGACGAACTCGGCAGCGTGCGCGAAATCGTCAGCCGCCTGCTGAAAAACTTCGCCGAACAGGGCTGGATCAGGCTCGGTCGCGAGCAGATCGAAGTGATCGACATCGCCGCGCTGCAAAGATACGCCGCCCTGTAGTACATCCTCAAAAACCGTAGCGAGCGGCTTGAGTGCAAGGCGCACGGAGCTTTGCATGGCCAATCGACTAAGCTGGCAAACAACGCCAGCCAAGTCGCTGGTCAACGCAGAAACCGGAATGTACTGAAGTACATGAGGATTTCGAGTACCGCGCAACGCTGCAATCGAGTCGCGCAGTAGGTTTGCTCTGTGACTTTCCTCACAGACAGCCCTCGCCTCTCCCCCTAACATCCGGCCTCGATCAATCTTGGTCGCCACCGGATAGAACTCATGAAACTGAGCAAGCTCGCACTGTTATCCCTCGCCCTCTGGCTCGCCACCGTCGCGACCTTCGCGTGGTTCTTCGTGCGCGGCAACACCGCCGCCGGCACCGACGACCGCACCGCCGTCGTACTGCAACCCATCGAACGCGACCTGGTGTTGGGCGAGATGCGCGGCCTGCTGACCGCGACGCACGGCATCCTGCAGGGCATCAATGTCGGCGACATGAAGCAGGTCGCGGCGGCCGCGCGTTCGGCCGGCATGGGCGCCGCCGTCGACCTAAACCCCGCGCTGATGGCGAAGCTGCCGCTATCATTCAAGGAGTTGGGCATGACCGTGCACCATCGCATGGACGACATCGCCGTCGCGGCGGAGAGCGGCAAGCCGGCGCCCGAGATCATGGGCATGCTGACCGACACGATGTCCAGTTGCATCGCCTGCCACGCCTCGTGGCAATTGCAGTCGAATTGAACGTAACGCCCCTTATTTAATCGAACGCAACATCAACCACAGGAGATCATCATGAAAATCAACGTAGGCGGTTTCGACCGCATCGCACGCATCGTCGCAGGCCTGGTCCTGATCGGCCTGGCCGCCACCGGCATGGTCGGCGTCTGGGGCTATATCGGCGTCGTGCCGCTGCTGACCGGCATCTTCAAGTTCTGCCCGGCCTATGCGATGTTCGGCATGAGCACCTGCCCGATGGACAAGAAGTAAACCTTTCTTCCCCCTTGCGCCCGATGCGACCCATCGGGCGTTTTTTTGACTACAGGAGATACGCATGAAAAAACAATTCGCCCTCGCCTCGCTGTTGGCCCTGTCTTCCGCTTCCGCATACGCGGCTGACGACCTCGCCAAATACAAGGATGAAAGCCGCGCCGTCATCGGCCCCTTCGTCCAGAAACTGATCGCCGAGAACAAGAAGGCCGTCATGGAAGGCGGCCCCGAGTCCGCAATCAAGGTCTGCAAGGACATCGCCCCTGCCATGGCCGGCGAAGTCTCGCGCATGAACGGCCTGCGCCTGACCCGCGTCTCGCTGAAGGTGCGCAACCCGCTGCTCGGCACCGCCGACGCATGGGAACAGAAGAAACTGATGGAATTCGAGAAGCGCGCCGCCAAGGGCGAGAAGACCGATGCGATGGAAGCCGCCGAAATCGTCAAGGAGCCGAACGGAAAATACTTCCGCTACATGAAGGCCATCGCGCTGCAGCCGGGCTGTGTCGCCTGCCACGGCAAGCCGGCAGACATCAACGAGAACGTGAAGGCGCGCCTCGCGGAAGACTACCCGCACGATCAGGCGACCGGCTACGAAGCCGGGCAGATTCGCGGCGCGGTCAGCATCAAGCGTCCGCTGTAAGAAAATCAACTCCTGAACGACAAATCGCCCGATGGACTCCGATCCATCGGGCGATTTGCATTCCGAATCCGGACTTACTTCGATCCCAGCAGGTTCTTCACCGCGGCGATGATATCGCCCGGCAGCAGCACGATCTTGCTGTTTTCCGAAGTGGAGAGTTTCTGCACGGCCTGGATGTAGCGGTCACCCAGCAAGAAGGTCGCCGAGCTGCTGCTGTCCTTCACCGCTTCACCTATCATCCGCATCGATTCAGAACTCGCTTCGGCGGCGACCTTCTGCGCTTCGGCATCCTTGCGCGCGGCTTCCAGACGCGCTTCGGCGTTCAGGATGATCGCCTGCTTCTCGCCTTCCGATCTCGTCACCAGCGCCACGCGCTCGCGTTCCGCTGCGGCCTGCAACTCCATCGCTTTCTGCATGTTGGGCGAGGGCTTGATGTCCTGTATCTCCACCGACTTCACGGTCAAGCCCCAATCGACCGCCTCATCGGCGATGGCCACCTTGAGTTCGGCCTTGATGCGGTCGCGCGACGACAGCGCCTGATTCAGGTCCATGCCGCCGATGATGGAGCGCAAACTGGTCTGCACCATGTTACGCATCGCCTCGCGGAAGTTTTCGATGCCATACACCGCGCGCTGAATATCGCTGACCTTGATGAAGGCAATCGCGTTGGCGAGGATCACCGCGTTGTCGCGCGTGATGACTTCCTGCTCCGGCACGTCGAGGATGATGTCCTTGGTGGTGACCTTGTAGGCTACCTTGTCGATGAACGGCACGATGATGCTGAGGCCGGGGCTAAGGATGGAACTGAATCGCCCCAGCCGCTCGACCACCCACTCCTCGCCCTGCGGCACGATGCGTATGCCTTGCCAGAGAATGATGGCGACGGGGATCAGCAGGATTACCAGAAACTCGATCATGTATTTCTCCTCGAAAATGCTTAACAAAACCTCAAAAACATCGGTCCACGGAAGACACGGAAATCACGGAAAAAAACATTTTGCTTGAACACTTCCGTGCCTTCCGTGTCTTCCGTGGACAATTGCTTCTTTTGACGTTCACCCAACCTTGCGCTGCACGCGCAGATAATTCCCTACCACCGCAACGACTTCGGCCTGTTCGCCGGCATCGATAGTCTGCTCGGAGGTCGCGGCCCACTCGCGGCTGCCCATCACCGGCACGGTGAAGACTATCGAGCCGTTCTGCTCCGGCGACACCGCAACCGTCAGCCGTCCGACCTTGCCTATGGTGTCGTCCTGCGCCTGTCCGATGCGCAGCGCGGGCTGCTTCGGAGAGTAGTTTCGCTTCCAGATTACCAGCGACAGCACCGACAACAGGGTAAAGGCGAACAACTGTCCCGCCAGCGGCATATCCGGAAAGACGAACAACATGACCGCGACGCACAGCGCGGCGATGCCGAACCACAGGATGTAGAACGTCCCGCTCAACATCTCCACGCTCAGCAGCACCAGACCGAGTATCGCCCACGCCCACACAGCTTGTTCCATTGCATCCTCCCAATATTTTCGGGCGATGGTATCAGAAGACGGACGCCAGAACTAAGTGGCTATAATCAGGCCCAATCTCGATACTATTGAGCGACAAGAGACCCTTATGAGCGAACAAAACGAACACGCCGAACTGCAAATCACCGGAATGCGCTGCGCATCCTGCTCCGGGCGTCTGGAAAAAAACCTGAACGAGATGCCGGGCACCGAGGCCGTGGTGAACATCGCCACCGAGAAGGCCAGCGTCACCTTCGACCCCGCGGTCACCAGCGTCGAAGCCATCATTGCAACGGTGCGCAAAGCGGGCTTCGACGCCCATGCGGCGCGCGACTTCGCCGCCGAGAAGCAGGAACGCGTCGCGATGCTGCGCCGCGAGCGCAACCTGTTCCTGATCTCCGCGCTACTGACCGCCCCGCTGCTGATCGAGATGGCGCTGATGCTGTTCGGCATCCACCTGATGATGCCGGTATGGATGCAATGGCTGCTCGCCACGCCGGTGCAGTTCTGGGCCGGATCGCGCTTCTACACCGGTGCATGGAGCAGCCTGCGCAGCGGCGGCAGCAACATGGACGTGCTGGTCGCGCTCGGCACGAGTGCTGCGTATTTCCTGAGCGTCGCGGTGTGGCTGCTGAATCTCGATCAGCCGGTGTATTTCGAGGCGAGTGCGACGCTGATCACGCTGGTGCTGCTCGGCAAACTGCTGGAGGCGCGCGCCAAGGGCAAGGCGTCCGCCGCGCTGGAAGCGCTGATCAACCTTCAACCCAAGATCGCCCATGTCGAACGCAACGGCCAGTTGCTCGATGTCTCCGCCGGATCTCTGCGCCCCGAAGACATCTTCGTCGTGCGTCCCGGCGAGAGCGTGCCGGTGGACGGCGTGGTACTGGAAGGTTCGTCCAGCGTGGACGAGGCGATGCTCACCGGCGAGAGCCTGCCGCAAGAAAAGACCGCAGACGCGAAGGTCTACGCCGCGACGCTGAACCAGCAGGGCCTGCTGCGCTGCCGCGCGCTCGCGGTCGGCTCGCGCACCCAACTCGCCGCGATCATCCACCTGGTCGAACAAGCTCAAGGCTCCAAGGCCGCGATCCAGAAACTCGCCGACCGCATCTCCGCGGTGTTCGTGCCGGCGGTGCTAGTGATCGCATCGCTGACCTTCACCGGCTGGTATCTGGCCGACGCCGGCTTCGCGACTGCGCTGATCAACGCAGTCGCGGTGCTGGTGATCGCCTGCCCCTGCGCGCTGGGCCTCGCCACGCCCACCGCCGTCGTCGTCGCCACCGGCCGCGCCGCGCATGCCGGCATTCTGGTCAAGGACGCCGCCGCACTCGAACGCGCCCACCAACTCGCGGTGCTGGTCGTCGACAAGACCGGCACGCTGACCGAAGGCAAACCCAGCGTCACCGACCTGCTGCCCTCGACCGGCATCGCGCAGGACGAATTGCTGCGCATCGCCGCAGCCCTCGCGCAACACTCCGGCCACCCGCTGTCGCGCGCGCTGCTCGACCATGCCGGGCAGATATCGCTGCCCGAGGCGGAAAACCTGCGCGAGCAGGCCGGCCTGGGCCTGAGTGCCGACATCGAAGGCCAGACCTGCTCGCTCGGCTCGCCCGCATTCGCCGCACAGCTAGGCGTCGCACTCGACGACGCGCAGTTGCTCACGCTGCAAAGCCAAGGAAAATCCGTCATCGCGGTCGCGCACGGCGGCGCGCTGCTCGGCCTGATCGCCTTCGCCGACCGATTGCGCGACAGCAGCCGAAACGCGGTCGCGAGGCTACACGACATGGGCGTGCGCGTCGTGATGCTCAGCGGCGACAACCAGGCGACCGCCGCCGCCATCGCCGCGCAGGTCGGCATAGCGGAGTTCCGCGCCGAAGTGCTGCCGCAAGACAAGGCCGCACTGGTGGAAAGCTACAAACAGGAAGGCAGGCTGGTCGGCATGGCCGGCGACGGCATCAACGACGCGCCCGCGCTGGCCGCCGCCGACGTCGGCTTCGCGATGAAGAGCGGCAGCGACATCGCCCTCGAAGCCGCCGACATCACGCTGATGCGCAACGACCTCGCCAGCGTCGTCGACGCGATCTCGCTGTCGCGCGCGACGCTCACCAAGATACGCCAGAACCTGTTCTTCGCGTTCGGCTACAACGTCCTCGGTATCCCCCTCGCCGCCGCCGGCATGCTGAACCCGATGATCGCGGGCGCGGCAATGGCGCTGAGCTCGGTGTCGGTCGTCAGCAACGCGCTGCTGCTGAAGCGCTGGCGCAGCCCGCTGTAACCGGATATATAGATATTTCGGTCTATTGTTTCCAATGAGTGCATCGGGTATCGTGGCGCGCGAATGCATCACTACCCAATTCATGCTCCTCGAAGGCGCTTTCCCCCTACGTCTTTGGGTGTAAATTCTTTGTTGTCCCTAGGATAAGCTATGACGCCACAGTCTGAATCGCTTCGTCTACTTGAGGAGGCTCTCAAGGAACTAGAATCTCCAAAGGGCTCAATACTTGCCGCAGTTCAAAAGCTTCTGCGCGCATCAACGTTGCTAGAAAAGCAAGATATTCAGCTTTGGTGCTCAATTCAACTTGGTGAACATCAATACGTGCTTGCGCTAAACAAACTCCTGAGCGCATTAACTGCGAAAGACTACCCTACGTCAGCAAAAGCAAAGAAGGCTGCTGACGAAGTAATTAAAGAACTCGACGCCCTCCATCTGAAGCACAGTGTCCACTATACAAACGAAGAGTTGAACATAAAGGCTACCGAAAGTGGTGGCGGATATATCAGCATTGGTTTTATTGAGGAACGCTATGCAGACCTCATTCGAACAAAACGTGGAAACGACGGCACTTACTATAAAAATGATCTCTATGGCCACCTAAATTACGTCAGAAAAAAAACTCACGAATTCACATCAGCACTCTTTAATCAGCTGAAGTTTTCAGGCACTGTCAGCAACTGCTTTGACTTACTAAAAACAACCGTAGACGACAGGTTACTGGATCTGAATCCTGTATTGGCCGAACAACTGATGCTTACCTTCAAAGGCGTGTCCAGTGCAAAGAATGAGGAATGGTCTCAAGCGCTTACTACTTGCCGAAGGCTATTGGAAGGCCTAGCGGATCAACTTTACCCCGCAAGTACTGATTCAACAAAGGGAAGAGGGCTCAGCCAAGCGCAGTACGTGAATCGTCTATGGGCATTCATGGATAACACTATTGAATCAGACAGCAATAAAGAACTCGCCAAGAGTCATGTTGACTTTCTTGGCGCATGGTTAGAAAAGACAAACAAAATTACAAACAAAGGGGTTCATGCTGAAGTCGAGCAACTGGAAGCTGTAAAGGCGATATTTCATACATATCTAGTAGTCGCTGATTTATTGGATTACCTTACAACGTCGCCGACAACCAAATCAAAGACAGATATCAATACTGCATCTATCGACGAAATCGAAGCACTTCTTAACGTTAGCAGGGCTACCGCCAAGGCAATCATCAAGGCACGAGTTCAAAACGGGAAACTTGATAAGGCTCTTTTGTTAAAAGTACCAGGCGTTGGGCCAAAGACGCTTGAAAAGGCAATGGAGGCATTCTTGTTGTGAAGCTGAATTGCAGCATTAGCCGCAAGACATAATGCGCCAGATATTCGAACCATCCGACCCAGTTTTCAGAGGAATCCAATCATGCCCAGCATCGTGATGAAACACACCGCGACCGATGCGCACAATTGCGAGATAGAGTGGAACGCGGACTTCGCCACGATGAAGCTGACGCTGCAGGCCGGTTTCATCAGCCCGATGCTGCTGCACGATTTTCTGTGGCAGTTGCCGCACCAGGACGACCGCTTCGTCAGGACCGGCATCGTGGGCGCGGTGCAGATCACCAGTCGCTTCGATGTGCGGCTGGAATTGCCCAGCGGCACGACGTTCAAGATACAGGCCTACCAGCCCGTCGCGGTCGGCGGCGCGCCGCAAGAGCCGCAGCTGGAATTTTTCGAGGTAGCGAAAGAACCGGCCGATTCCGACACGGTGGCCGGATAGCAATTCAAGCGATAGTGTCGATGTTCTGACCGAGATTGGCCGGCAGGTTAGCGGCGCTTTGCTGCGGCGGCTGGGGTAGTGCTGCGATCAATGCCATCGCGCTTTGCGCCTCGATGTCGATGGCCTTCTTCAATACGGCGATTCCGACTGCATCGCCGGCGTCGCCGGAATCACGCACCGGTGCTGCACTGGTGTTCATATTGACGTTCATGGTTGCCTCCGGATACCAAGTGCAATTTCAGCATACTTCGACGCCGCCGCATATCAACCCTGCGGCTATAGTTGCCAATCCGGCGGGAAGCCAATACTCTTCCGACCTGAACGATGTCCGATGAAACCATCCAGACAAACTCGAAACAAGGAACACGCATGCATCCCCCTCTGAACGACGACGAACTGGACGAACTGGACGATCTCCTGCTGTCCCGGCACATGCCGCGATACGCGATGGACATCACCATGCTGGACGGTTTCTGCGCCGCGCTGGTGCTGCATCCGCAGCCGGCCGTACCGGACGAATACCTGCGCTGGATATGGGATTCCGAGCGCGGCGAGGACGCGCCGGGATTCGCGTCGCCACAGCATGCCGGGCGCGCCCTCGAACTCATCATGCGCCACTATGCCAGCGTATCGCAGGCCATCCGCGAAGACAGTTACGAACCTCTGTTCTATCTGATGCCGCAGGACGACGGCAGCAATTTTTTCGATGCCGAAGGCTGGGCCTGCGGCTTCATCCTCGCGACCTCGCTGTTCGCCGAACCTTGGGACACGCTGTTCGAGGAACGTGCCGACTTGGTCGCGCCGATGGAACTGCTGGGCACCGAGCGCGGCTGGGAGATACTGGAACAGAGCGGCGACGAGCGGCGCGCCACACAGGAAGCCTACGAATCCATCGCCGATTCGGTGGCGCTGATCTACGAACATCTGAACGCACCGCGCAAGACGGACGTAACGGTCGGGATATTCGGTATCCGTTCCACTGCCGGCCGCGACGAGGTCTGCCCCTGCGGCTCCGGCAAGCTCTTCCGCGACTGCTGCGGCGTGCCGCGTACGCTGCACTGACCTCCCCTCCCCCATGAACTTCCGCCTCGGCCTCGACTTCGGCACCTCGGGCGCTCGCGCTTGCGCGATCGACGAACGCGGCGCGATCGTCCACGAGCAGCGCATCGACTACGTGAACCCGGCGCGGCAGACGCCGCAGGACTGGCGCACGGCGCTGCTTGCGCTGCTGGGCGGATTGCCGCAGGGAGTCGCCGCGAATCTGCAAGGTATCGCCATCGACGGCACTTCCGGCACGGTGCTGCTGTGCGACGAAGGGCTCGCGCCGTTGTCCGACACGCTGATGTACGACGACGCCCGCGCGCATGCCCAGGCCAAGCAACTGAAATCCATCGCACCTCCCGGCCAGCCCGGCTCGACCCCGGGGCTGGCCAGATTCCTGTGGCTGACGCAGCATGCCGAAGAAGCCCACTATTTCCTGCATCAGGCCGACTGGCTGACCGCGCTGCTGAGCGGCAGGCCCGGCATCTCCGATTACCACAACGCGCTCAAGACCAGCTACGACGTCGAAGCGCTACGCTGGCCGGACTGGGTGCTGGCGCTGCCGCATGCGCATCTGCTGCCCGAGGTCGTCGCACCGGGAAGCGACCTCGGCGCGATCCGCCGCGATATCGCGGCACGCTTCGGCATCTCGCCGCACTGCCGCATCCACGCCGGCACGACCGACGGCAACGCCGCGTTCATCGCCTCGGGCGTGACCGAACCCGGCATCGGCGTAACATTGCTCGGCACCACGCTGGTACTCAAACAGCTTTCCCCCAAGCGCATCGAGGCCCCGGAATACGGCGTGTATAGCCACCGCTACAGCGATCTGTGGCTGGTGGGCGGCGCGTCGAACGCCGGGGCGGGAATACTGAGACACTATTTCGAGGACGCAAGGCTCGCCGAACTGAGCGCGTTCATCGATCCGACGCGGGACAGCCCGCTAGACTACTACCCGCTGACCAAGCTCGGCGAGCGCTTCCCGGTCAACGATCCGCAACTGGCCCCGCGCCTGGAGCCAAGACCCGCGAACGAAGCAGAGTTTCTGCACGGCTTGTTGCAGGGCTTGAGTCGCATCGAAGCAGCGGGTTATGCGAGGCTGGAAGAGCTGGGGGCGCCACCGCTGCGCCGCGTCCTGACATGCGGCGGGGGTGCTTCGAACGAGGTCTGGAGAAGGATCAGGGAGCGGTCGCTCGGCATGCCGGTCGGCATCGCCGCGCACGGGGAAGCGGCCTACGGCTGCGCGTTGCTCTGCGCTGGCATGCCGGACAATCCGGGCAACACGGCTTCGAACTGAGCTAGCGGAACCGGCCTGCCAAACAGGTAGCCCTGGAACGAATGGCAGCCGTGTTCGTCGAGGAACTGGCGCTGCGCCTCGGTCTCCACGCCTTCCGCGATCACATCCAGCCCGAGCGATTCGCTCATCGCGATGATGGTCTGCACGATCACCGCATCGTTGGGATTGTTTGTTATCTCGCGGACGAACGACTGGTCGATCTTGATCTGGTTCAGCGGCAGGCGCTTGAGGTATTGCAGCGAGGAATAGCCGGTGCCGAAATCGTCCATCGAGAAACTCAGCCCCAGCAGGCGCAGTTCGCGCATCTTCGCGATGGTGTCGTCGATGTTCTCCAGCACCATGCTTTCGGTCAGCTCCAGCTTGAGGTGCGCGGGCTTCGCCCCGCTCACCAGCAGCGCATGCTGCACCTGCATCACGAAATCCGTCTGGCGGAACTGCTTCGCGCTGACATTGACCGCCAGCGTCAGATCGCGGGTCAGCGGACTGCTCTGCCATTTTTTAAGCTGCGCGCAGGATTCTTCCAGCACCCACTGCCCGATGGGCACGATCATCCCGGTCTCTTCGGCCAGCGGAATGAATTGCGCAGGCGACACCAACCCGCGTTCGGGATGCTCCCAGCGCAGCAGCACCTCCGCGCCCAGCGGACGGCGCAGGCTATCCACCTGTATCTGGTAGTAGGGGCGGAGCTGGCGCTTTTCGAGCGCGGAGCGCAACTCGTCTTCCATTGCGGCGCGCGCCTCGATCACCGCCTGCATCTGCGGATCGTAGAAACGGATGGTGTTGCGCCCGCCGGCCTTCGCCTGATACATCGCGCTGTCGGCATAACGCAGCAGGTCGTCCATGCTCTTGCCTGTTCCCTTGAACAGCACGATGCCTATGCTCGATGTGGTGTAGTGCAAGCCGTCGCCCAACCGGCAAGGCTGGCCCAGGTTGTCGCGTATCGTCTCGGCAGCCAGGATCGCCTGCGACACCGCCTTGTCTTCCGCGATCCCCAACCCTTTCAGCATGATCACGAATTCGTCGCCGCCAACCCGCGCCACGATTTCATCCTCGTGTACCGCAGCCCGCAGCCGCCGGGCAACCTCGAGCAACAGCTGGTCGCCGGTGTCGTGTCCCTTGACGTCGTTGATCGTCTTGAACTGGTCCAGGTCGAGGAACAGCAGCCCGCCATATTGTCCGCCATGCTCGCTCGCCGACAGCTCCGCCTGCAAGGCATTCTGCAGCAACTGGCGGTTCGGCAGGCCGGTCAGCGTATCGTAGAACGCCAGATGGTGCGCCGTCGCTTCAGCCTGTTGGCGCGCCGAGATCAGGCCGCCGGTGTAGGCATCGTAGCTGCGACACAGCAGGATCGCCCGAGCCAGATGCGACAGCACCGGCTGGAACATGTTGGTCAGCGGCAGTTCGCTCTGCGGCACACGCGGTGCGAACAGCACGATGACGCCCTGCCCGTCGATGGGCAGGCGCAGATATGAGTGATAGCGGACGCGGGCGGACGAGAACGGCTCCAGCAGGCCGACCGCCTCGCTCTCGCGCGTCGCGGCCCCGCACAGCAACTCCCTGGACAGGGTCATCTTCTGCCCTACCCTACCGATCAGCTCGTAGTCGCCGACCGCCGCATCCAGCATGACTTCGATCTCATCGATCTCATCGCCCTGCTTGCCACCGCAATCCGCATCGAGACAGACGAAGCCGGCGGGGAATGAGGTGTAATACAGCAGGCGCTGCAGCGTGCGCGTCAGCAGCGGCTTGAGGCTGACCTCGCTGCCGATGGTCACTGCCATGTCGTACAGCACCGGCAGGATGTCGTCGCGTTCCATCTATTGCCAGCGTGCCGCCACCAGCGTGGCGTTGTGGAACAGCGGGTAGCCCTGGTTGGTCGAGCTGCCGATCTCGCCCAGCGACAGCGCACCGGCGACCCGCCGGGCTCCGGAACAGCCAGAGAACACATGCAGCTCGCCGGTCGCCGCTTCGAGGCCCATATGCATGCGCCGGCCGGCGCAATAGAACAGCAGCAGTTCGTCGGCACTGCCGCCTGAGGCATGTATGCCGTCGAGCAGCACGCGCATCGTTTCGTCCGAATCGACCGTGGGCGATTGCAGCAGCGTCAGCACTGCATTCGGCGGGATCTCTCCGACGCAGAACAACGAGCCGTCGTCGCCCAGCATCACCGGAATGCGCACGACGACATGGTGGTTGGCGCGGACGATGCCGAACGGGAAATGCACGGCGAGCTGGTAGAAATTCTCGCGGGATATCTCAACACCGTACTGCGACTGCACCATTTCGCTATAGACCTCGAACGCGGGACGCCAGTCGATCTGGCTGATGCGGTTGCCCTCAGTGGAGGTCGCATAGACCGACTTTCCCGGGGCATGGTAGCCGTGCTCTAGCACCGCGCCATGGTGCGGTTTGAGCAGTATCACCAACAGGCCGTTCTGCACCAAGCGGTTCCCGTCGAACAGGCAGGGCATGGGCTGGAAGGTCTCGCTGCCAGCATTGACGCCGGCATAGTGCACGCGGTTCGCCAGCCGCAGATACAGGCCGTCGAGCAGGGTCGCGATGTTGGGCACCATCGCATCGAACAGCATGAACAGCGTGATGTCCGGCGTGTCGTCGAGCTGCGGCCGCAGCCCGGCGGCGATTTCGTCCATCACGCGCTCCACGCCGACCGCGTCGGTCGGCAGATTCTCGTACAGCGCCGCATAAGGCATATGATCGAAACACAGCAGCCAGACGCCGGAAGTGGCGAAGGCGTCGTCCCTGACCAGCGCGGGAAAAATCGCCCCGACCAGCGGCACGCCGCGGTTCGCGCACGCGCGCTGCAGCAGCGCGACCCGTTCTTTTTCCGCTTCGGGCAACAGGGCGCAAACACCCATCGCCGGATGCAGTGCATGCCATTCGGCCAGCGCCTGGTCCACGGCGGATTCGCTCACCTCCAGCAAATATTTCATCATGTCGCCACCTCCACGAGGTTCACTGCTTGTCTGTTCATCATCTTTGCAAAACCGCAATATGGTCGAAACCATACCAGCCGCGGCACAAGGCATCAACCCCAGAACAGAATTTAAAGCAGTGAGGATGCGCTTATCGCGGCGGCGACCTGCCCGGCCCGCGCCTCAGAGCTGGACCGGCCAAACCATTTTTTGGTCTGCCAGCAGTTCTTCGAACTGCGCCAGCGGCAGCGGCCTGCCGAACAGATAGCCCTGATACGCACCGCAGCCGTGGCTATCGAGAAACGCCCATTGCGCCTCGGTCTCCACGCCTTCCGCGATCACGTTCAGGCCGAGCGCTTCGCTCATCGCGATGATGGTCTGCACGATGGCCGCATCGTTGCTGTCGGTGGCGATGTCGCGCACGAACGACTGGTCGATCTTGATCTGCGCCAGCGGCAGTTGCTTGAGATATTGCAGCGAGGAGTAGCCGGTGCCGAAATCGTCCATCGAAAAGCTCACGCCCAGCCGCTTCAGTTCGGACATCTTGGCGATAGTGTCCTCGACGTTCTCCAGCGCCATGCTCTCGGTCAGCTCAAGCTTCAGCAGCCGCGAATCGATGCCGTAGCGCCGCACCGCATCCTGCACCTGACCGACAAACTCGGTTTGGCGAAACTGCTTGGCGCTGACGTTGATCGCCAACTGAAAACCGCGCATCGCCTCGTCATCCTGCCAAGCCGCGAGCTGGGCGCAGGCGGCGTCCAGCACCCATAGTCCGATCGGCAGGATCAGTCCTGTCTCTTCCGCCAGCGGGATGAACTGCAGCGGCGACACCAGGCCGCGTTGCGGATGCTCCCAGCGCAGCAGCGCCTCGGCGCCGCAGGCTAGTCGCGCAGCATCGACCTGCACCTGGTAATACAGCCTGAACTGCCCGGCTTCCAGCGCCGCACGCAGATCGGCCTCCAGCGCCGCGCGCGCCTCGACGGCCGCCTGCATCGCCGGATCGAAGAAACGGATGGCGTTGCGCCCCGCCAGCTTGGCCTGATACATCGCCATGTCGGCCCACTTGAGCAGATCATCGACGCTGTCGTCGTGACTGTAGAACAGCGTCAGGCCGATGCTGGAGGTGCATCGATGAAGGATCGTCTCGCCGGCGACGGCCGGACGCTCCATCCTGTAGGGCTGGTCCAGCGCGGCGCGGATTTTTTCCGCCACCAGTTCGGCCTGCTGCACCGCCTCGTCGGTGTCGCCGCTCAGGTCTTCCAGCATCACGACGAATTCGTCGCCGCCCAGCCGCGCGGCGCTATCCTGCTCGCGGATACAGGCGGTGATGCGGTGCGCGACCTCGATCAGCAGCAAGTCGCCGGCCTCGTGCCCGTGCAGGTCGTTGAGGGTCTTGAAATGGTCCAGATCGATGAACATCAGCGCACCGTAACGCTTGCTGCGCGCGGCTGCGGGAACCGCCTTACCGAGCCTGTCCTGCAGCAAACGGCGATTGGGCAATCCGGTGAGCGCATCGTAGAAAGCCAGATTGTGAATCTCCTGCTCGACCTTCTTGCGCTCGCTGATGTCCTGCTTCACCGCGATGAAATGCATAATCTGTCCGGCATCGTCGAGCACCGGCGTGATGGTCATCTCCTCATCGTACAGCGAGTCGTCCTTGCGCCGGTTGACCAGTTCGCCGCGCCACACGCGGCCGGCCATCACGGTTTGCCACAACTGCCGGTAGAACAGTTCGTCATGCCGGCCGGATTTCGCCAGATCGCGCGGCGTATGACCAATGGCCTCGTCGGCGGCATAGCCGGTCAAGTCGGTGAACGCCTTGTTCACCCAGACGATGTGGCCGGCGGGATCGGTGATCAGCATCGCGTTGGCCGCCGCATCGAGCGCGCTGTCCTTCAGGCGCAACATGCTCTCCATCGCATAGCGTTCGGTGACATCGTGCACGATGGAAAACAGCAGCGTCCGCCCTTCCACGCTGACCGGCGAGGAATGCACCTCGACGGTGCGCACCTCGCCGCTGGCCAGACGGTGCGGAAACACGAAGAAATTGCGTTCCTCGCGCTCGGCACGGGCGCGTTCCGTGGCGATCTGCTCCGGTGGCAGCAAATTGATCTGCGAAATATTCATCGCCCTCAGCTCGGCAACCGGATAGCCGTAAAAGTGTTCGGCGGCGGGATTGGCATCGATAATTTCGCCACCGTGCGGTTCGATCAGCAGCATGGGCGAATCGTGGCGCTCGAACATCTGGCGGAAGCGCGCCTCGCTGGCCTGCAATTCGCCGGTGCGCTGTTCCACGTTCTCTTCCAGCGTCGCATTGGCGGATAGCAATTCCAGCGCCAGATGGTCGCGCTCCCTGTAGGCGGAGCCGAGGCGGCGGTTGTTGCGCCACAGATAGATCGAGGCGGCGAATATGCCCAGCCACAGCAGCCCGCCGCCGCCGACCAGCCACAACGCATATTTGCGCACAACGTCGCGCCAATCGAAATCATGCGAGCGTTCGGAAGTCACGCCCAGCCGCATCACCAGCGCCTCGACCGGCGCATAGTTGCCGGGCGGCGTGAAGCCGTAATACTTCCCTGCGCTGGCGGCGGCATCGTCCGGCTTGATGTTCAGCAGCGCCAGCGCAACCTCCTTGACCAGCGACTCCGGGACATCCGGCATCGCCGAGAAAGCCCACTCCGGATACAGTTCGGTGGAACGTAGTTGCGGGAAATCGGCGAGCGGCTGCGGGGAAATTATCTTGATTTGATCGAGACTGAGCTTGCCCTCGCGCGCCATGGACTCGAGAATGCCGGTGCGCACGAAACCGGCATCAGTGCGCCCCGTCAGCACCTCGTTCACCACCTTGTCGAACGGCATACCGGTATAGCGCATCGCGCGGATTTCGCCGATATCCACCCCCTGCTTGAACAGTTCCCAGCGCTGCATCAGATAACCGCCGAAGGATTGTTCGCTGACTGCGGAGACCGCCTTGCCGCGCAAGTCGGCCATGCCGTCGATGTCGGCGCGTTCGGCGCGAGTGAAGATCACGCCGCCGAAACTGCTGACCGGGCGGCCTTCCGCCAGCGGCATCAGCGTGGCGATCACCGACAGACCGTGGTCGGCCCGGTTGGTGATGTAATGCTCGGGGTTGGTCAGCACGAAGTCGAATCGACCGCGGTTCACCGCCATATCGAGTTCGGGGAAGAACATCGGTTCGATGCTGAAACGGTACTCCGGCAACGCGACATTCAGGTAATCGGCGGTGGCCTGCCAGCGCTGGCCGGTCTGTTCGAGGGAACGGAACGCCAGCACGCCAATGCGGATTTCCTGCGCGGCATGCGACGGCAGCGCCTGCATCAAAACGGCCAGGGCAAACAACGCTGCGAACAGGCTGCGCAGCGTCATTCTTCGCTACTCTGATGCAACAATACCTCGAATTGATCGAGCGACAGCGGTTTGCCGAACAGGTAGCCCTGGAACGCATGACAGCCGTGTTCGTCTAGGAACTCGCACTGCTCTGCGGTCTCCACGCCCTCGGCGATCACGTTCAGGCCTAGCGCATCGCTCATCGCGATGATGGTTTGCACGATGGCCGCATCGTTCATGTCGGAGGCGATGTCGCGCACGAAAGACTGGTCGATCTTGACCTGGTCCAGCGGCAATTGCTTGAGATATTGCAGCGAGGAATAGCCAGTGCCGAAATCGTCCATCGAGAAACTCACGCCCAGCAGCTTCAGCTCGCGCATCTTGGCGATGGTGTCTTCGAGATTGTCCTGCACCATGCTCTCGGTCAACTCCAGTTTGAGCAACGAGGATTTCGCGCCGCTTTCCTGCACCGCGCGCTGCACCCTTGCGACGAAGTCCGCCTGACGGAATTGTTTCGCGCTGACGTTCACCGCCAGCGTCAGGTCGCGCGTCAAGACACTGCCCTGCCAAATCTTGAGCTGCGCGCAGGCGGTTTGCAGCACCCACAGACCAATAGGCACGATCAGTCCGGTCTCTTCGGCCAGCGGAATGAACTGTATCGGCGGCACCAGGCCGCGCTGCGGATGCTGCCAGCGCAGCAGCACTTCCGCGCCCAGCGGACGATGGCGGCTGTCCACCTGTATCTGGTAATACAATTGAAACTGGCGATTTTCCAGCGCCAGACGCAACTCGGTTTCCATATCCGCACGTGCTTCAATGGCCGACTGGGTCTCCGGATCGTAGAAGCGAATCGCGTTGCGCCCCGCGGTCTTGGCCTGGTACATCGCGATGTCAGCATATTTGAGCAGGTTATCCACGCTGTCTCGGTGCCCCTTGAACATCGCAATGCCGATACTCGGCGAGGTGTGGTGGGGGCGTCCCTTGAGCTGGTAGGGTTCGTTCAACGCCGCCTGCACTTTTTCGGCCACACGCTCGACCTGGGTCGCAGCCTTGTCGGCGCTGGTGCTGAGCGCCTCCAGCACTACGACGAATTCGTCGCCGCCCAGCCGCGCTACGGTGTCGCCGTCGCGCACGCAGGACGACAGGCGCAACGCCACCTCGATCAGCAGCAGGTCGCCGATCTCATGCCCCTTGGTGTCGTTCAGCGTCTTGAAATGATCCAGATCGAGGAACATGATCGCGCCGTGCTGACGGCTGCGCGCGCTGACCGCCATTGCCTGCTGCAATCTGTCCATCAGCAGCCGCCGGTTGGGCAGATTGGTCAGCGCGTCGAAAAACGCCAGTCGGTAGATCTGCTGCTCGGTCTGCTTGCGTTCGGTGATGTCGCGCACCGTCGCTTGCAGGATAGTCCGGCCGTCCAGTTCCAGCGCGCTGAACAGCACCTCGGCCGGAAAATCCTTGCCGTTGTCGGCGCGCCGGTATATCCACTCGAAGCGGTCGCTGCCCTGCTCCATCGCCGTGGCGATGTGCTGGTTCGCCAGCGACATGGAATCCGCACCGTCCGGCTGCTGTGGCGGCGATAGTACTCCCGGATGTTTGGCGCAGAATTCCTCCACGGTCGCGCAGCCGAACATCGCCAGTGCAGCCTGATTGCAATCGAAGAAGCCATGCTCGTCGAGCAGCATCACCGCATCGCCGGTGGAGTCGTAGAGCGTACGGAATTTCATTTCGGACCGGGCCAGCGCATTTTCCGCCTGCTTGCGTTCCGTGATATCGAAGAACGTGGCGACCGCGCCTTGCACCATGCCGTCCTTGACGACGGGATGCGACCAGTATTCGACCGGGAACGACGTGCCGTCCTTGCGCCAGAACACTTCGTCGTCCACCCGGACTTCCTGGCTGGCCTGGAATGCCAGATACATGCGGCATTCCCGCGCCGGATAAAAACTGCCGTCCACGCGGGTATGGTGGGTCAGCTTGTGCATATTCTTCCCCACCACTTCGCCGGCCTCCGCATAGCCCAGCATCGCCAGGCCGGAAGCATTGATGAAGGTGCAGCGCCCTTCCATGTCCACGCCGTAGATGCCCTCGGCCACCGAATCGAGTACGCGCTGCAATACCTCGTGCGATTCGCGCAACGACTGGGTCATTTCCTGCGCCTGCCGTTCGGCCCGCTGCTGCAACTCACCATGCGCCTGCTCCAGCGTCGCCAGCGCCTCGGCATTCTGGCGCGCCATGCGCTGATCGAACAGCGACGCAAGCAGGCTTCCGCCGAACCAGAACAGCGAAATGGTCGCCACCAGCAATGCGAGGGCGTTCGGCTCTATCGACCAACCGGTCGACAGACACATGCTGCCCGGTTGAATTTGCAGGCCCTGCATCGCGGTGTAATGCATCCCGGAAATCGCAAAACCCATGATCAACGCACCCAGCACGGAACGTGGCAACGGTTTCAGCCTGATGCGCTCGCCCCGATACATCATCAGCAGCGCCCCCCAGGAGGCTGCCACCGCGATGGCGACCGACAATACGACGACGGGCGTGGAATAATCGATCGGCGGCGACATCCTGAGCGCAGCCATGCCGACGTAATGCATCGCACCGATCCCCGCCCCCATCACCAGACCACCGACTAACAGCCGAACGATGCCGATATGCTCGTCGCGCAGCACCCTGAACCCAAGCAACGCAGCGGCAATCGCCGGCAGGATGGAAATCAGGGTCCAGGCTGGATCGTAAGCCAAAGGAATAGGCAGATGGAAGGCGAGCATGCCGATGAAATGCATCGACCAGATAGCCGCGCCCAGAGTGATGCCGCCGACGATCATCCACCACATCGCCGCACTCCCGCGGCTCTCGCGCATGCGCTGCGCATGGGCGAGCGCGGTGAACGAACCGATCATTGCGACCAGCACGGACAGCGCCACCAGCGAGGTATTCCAGGATATCGGCAAGACTGACTTTGTTGGTTATTGTGACTCGGCGCAATCCTACCCCAAAACTCAGGCTGCCGCATGCTGCATCCTGACAATGCCGCAGCCCCCTCATACCCCCGAACCGAGCCTCCGGCTCCCGCCCGCGCTATAATCGCGCCCTTCTTTCGTTCGCATTCCCGGTCCCTACGCCATGTCCCACAACCTGTTCAACAGCCGTCTATCCTTCAGCCTCGCATCCGGCAAGCAAGGCACGTTCTACTCGCTCACCGCGCTGGAAGCCGCAGGCATCGGCAACATCTCGCGCCTGCCCGTCTCCATCCGCATCGTGCTGGAGTCTGTCTTGCGCAACTGCGACGGCAAGAAGGTGACCGAAAAGCATGTGCGCGAGCTGGCGAATTGGAAACCGAACGCTCCGCGCACCGAAGAGATTCCCTTCGTCGTCGCCCGCATCGTGCTGCAAGATTTCACCGGCGTGCCGCTGCTGGCCGACCTCGCCGCGATGCGCGATGCTGCCGCCGCACAGGGCTGCGACCCCAAGGTCATCGAGCCGCTGGTGCCGGTGAATCTGGTGGTGGACCACTCGGTGCAGATCGACAGCTACAACAATCCGAACGCGCTGAAGATCAACATGGAGATGGAGTTCGAGCGCAACACCGAGCGCTACCGCTTCATGAAATGGGGCATGCAAGCGTTCGACACCTTCAAGGTCGTACCGCCCGGCATCGGCATCGTGCATCAAGTGAATCTGGAATATCTGGCGCGCGGCGTGCTGCAAAAGGACGGCGTCACTTATCCCGACACGCTGGTCGGCACGGACAGCCACACCACGATGATCAACGGCATCGGCGTGGTCGGCTGGGGCGTGGGCGGCATCGAGGCGGAAGCCGGCATGCTGGGCCAGCCGGTGTATTTCCTGACGCCTGATGTCGTCGGCGTGCACCTGAAAGGCAAGCTGCGCGAAGGCGTGACCGCGACCGATCTGGTGCTGACCGTCACCGAACTGATGCGCAAGCAGAAGGTCGTCGGCAAGTTCGTCGAGTTCTTCGGCGAGGGCACTGCCGCGCTGACGCTGCCCGACCGCGCGACCATCGCCAACATGGCGCCGGAATACGGCGCGACCATGGGCTTCTTCCCGGTCGACGACGTCACCGTGCAGTTCATGAAGAACACCGGTCGCACCGAAGAGGAAGTGGACGCCTTCGAATCCTACTTCAAGGCGCAGGGCCTGTTCGGCATCCCGCAAGCTGGCAGCATCGACTACAGCAGCGTGGTCGAACTGGACCTGTCCAGCATCGAGCCGTCGCTGGCCGGACCGAAGCGCCCGCAGGACCGCATCGCGCTGTCCAGGATGAAAGAGACCTTCAACACGCTGTTCAGCAAACCCATCGCGGAGAATGGCTTCAACAAGCACGCCGAAGAACTGGGCAAGCGCTACACCACCGGCCTGCCCGACCGCAGCGGCACGGTGTGCATCCCGGTCTCGGGCGGCGGCCGTCAGGATGGCGCGCAGAGCAGCAGCGAAATGGAGATGGCGGACGACCATCCGACCGCCTCGGTGCGTTGCGAAACAGCCGACGAGATGCTGCCCCCGGTCGAGATCGGCCACGGCGACGTGCTGATCGCCGCGATCACCTCCTGCACCAACACCTCCAACCCCGGCGTGCTGCTGGCCGCGGGCCTGCTGGCGCAGAAGGCGGTGGCCAAGGGCCTGCGCGTCAAACCGCACATCAAGACCACGCTGGCCCCCGGCTCGCGCGTGGTGACCGAATATCTGGGAAACGCCGGCCTGCTGGAACCGCTGGCGCAACTGGGCTTCACCGTCGCCGCCTACGGCTGCACCACCTGCATCGGCAACTCCGGCCCGCTGGACGCCCAACTGGAAGAGACCATCGTCAAGAACGACCTGATCGCCGCCGCGGTGCTGTCCGGCAACCGCAACTTCGAGGCGCGCATCCACGCCAACATCAAGGCCAACTTCCTGGCCAGCCCGCCGCTGGTCGTCGCCTACGCCATCGCCGGCAAGATGAACATCAACCTCGACACCGAGCCGCTGGGCGTGGGCAAGGATGGCCAGCCGGTATTCTTGCGCGACATCTGGCCGAACAGCCACGAGATCCAGACCGTGATGAAGTATGCCGCCGACCCGGCGATGTACCGGCGTCTGTATTCCGACCTGACCCGCGATCTGCCGCTGTGGAACGCCATCGCCGCCCCCACCGGCGACCGCTACCAATGGGACGACTCCACCTACATCGCGCGTCCGCCGTTCTTCGATGCCGCCGCGCCCAAGGTCGGCGACATCAAGGGAGCCAAGGCGCTCGCGCTGTTCGGCGACTCCGTCACCACCGACCACATCAGCCCGGCCGGCAGCTTCAAGCCGACCACGCCCGCAGGCCAGTACCTGCAAGGCAAGCATGTCGCGGTGAAGGACTTCAACAGCTACGGCTCGCGCCGCGGCAACCACGAGGTGATGATGCGCGGCACCTTCGCCAACGTGCGCGTGAAGAACCTGATGCTGCCGTTGAAAGACGACGGCTCCCGCGTCGAAGGCGGCTACACCCTGTACCACGGCGAGCAAATGGCGATCTACGACGCCGCGATGAAGCACATCGCCGACAACACCCCGACCGTCATCTTCGCCGGCGAAGAATACGGCACCGGCTCCAGCCGCGACTGGGCGGCGAAAGGCACGCAACTGCTGGGCGTAAAGGCCGTCATCGCCAAGAGCTACGAACGCATCCACCGCAGCAACCTGGTGGGCATGGGCGTCCTGCCGCTGCAGTTCAAGGGCAGCGATACCCTCGCCAGCCTCAACCTCACCGGCGACGAGACCTTCGACCTGACCGGCATAGCCGGCGACCTGAAGCCGCAACAGGACGTGACCCTCACCATCACCCGCAAGGATGGCAGCTCGCAGACCGTTTCGCTCCTCCTCCGTATAGACACGCCTATCGAAGTGGACTACTACAGGAACGGCGGGATACTGCCGTATGTGCTGAAGGAACTGGTGGGCAAGGCGTAAGCGCTCGGCTCACGATGCTGAAAAAAGGAGAAGCCCGCGAAATGCGGGCTTCGTCTTTGAGACATTTTCCGTTTCCGCTACAAGAGCGGCCATTTGAGATAGCTCAGAATAATTGCTGTGGCTTCCAAGCCGCTAACACTTTTTGCCGTTCCTCCAATTCTTCCTTTCGTTTTAATTGCTGTTGCACCCAATCCTCTAGCGGATGCTGTGTTTCCCATTCTTTCTTTTGTTTTGCGACATACTCGTTTTCATAGCGCTCCACCTCTGGGTGGTAGAGCCAACGCCCATGACTGGGGACATCAAAGAGAAATTGGTTCAGCAATGAAAAATCCATTGCTGCACGGGCTTCAGACACATTTATCTCAATGGCATGGATTCCACGCTTTTTAATTTTTTGAAGTTTGAGGTCATCAACCAAATGGGTCACAGCGATCTCAACCAGAATCTCCATTTGTTTACCCGATTCCACCACCATAATGTCAGGACGAAAATCATCTAACCAAGGCTCAATACGAACCTCAGATAGCTTCTTCAAATTGTAGGTATAGAGAAGTTCCGTAGATGGGCGTTTTCCATATCCAGCCGGATAATGGAGAACGGCTGGAGGAAGGGATAATTCCATGCGTCCGGCAATAAGCTGCTTGGTCGCCAAATGAACGGCTGTTTCGAAACCTTTTTTACAATCATCCCCAACCGCATGCGCAAAGTGTGGAGTTTGAGCATTCTGTCGTGCAATCAGAGGATGTTTACAGCACGGACAAACACAACCACATGCATTCCCATTCGAGACTTGTCGAGGCTCATACAGCACTCCGTCTTTCAGACCAAAAGGTATCAATAAGGCCACTCAATCACCTTCCGTAGAGTAAAGCCTGCGTAGGGCGCAATAACCAACGGGCATTGCGCCGTATGAATGAACTAAACGGGTCAGCATCGCATTCATTTTCACGCCGCCTTGATCTCTTCTCGAATAATCCGGCGCAACGTCTCTTCCGTCATTGGCTCGCCGCCCTGTGAAATAACCCGGCGCAACGCATCGTTGATCAACGTCTGATAGCCCTTCCCTTCCGCCTCGGCTTGATTGCGGAAGGCTTGCACCACGGAGGCATCCAGATACATGGTGACGCGCGTTTTGCCTGTGGCATTTTCGGCTTGCAGCTTGGCCAGGTGCGGTACGTTCTTCGCGCGCTTGGCTTTGGAAAAATCGTATTCAGCTTTCATATTGCCTCCGTTCATTGGTGGTCGCTCTGCGCGCGGAGATCAGTCGTATGGTTTCTTCGTCGCGCAACGTATAGCAGACCGTTATCAAGTGTCCCGTGCACGGCCACGAAACGCGCTTCGCCTTGAGCGTCGTCGTCCTCGCGCGCAAGCGCCATCGGATCGAGCAAGGCTGTGGCGGCTTCGTCGAACGCCACACCATGCTTTTTCAGGTTGGCGGCCGCTTTTCGTGGATCGTATTCGATGTCCATGCCATCAACACTATACGCACTTTATACATACATGCAACGATACAGTTGCCGGGCATTTCAACTGCCAGACGGAGTGGTGGTTTTCGTGGGAGCGACTTTAGTCGCGAAGGGACGAGGATGTGCAGCACATCCTTCGCGGCTAAAGCCACTCCTACAAAATACGAGCGGTCTGGTGGAGCCCGTGTGAACGCGATAACCAACGGGCATTGCGCCGTATGTGAACAACCAAACATCCGGTGCAATGCGTTGCACTTATTGCACCTCACCGAATAGCCCGCTATCCGCATGGACGCACAATCATGCTCATCCTTGCGGGTGTTTGGCATCCCTCGGCGCAGGGGATAGTGGTAGCATGAACCACCGGCCTTGAATGCAGCACACAAGTCCGGCTTATGGGCGTGACGGCCCATACGAAAGAACGATGTGCCTGCTCGACAGGCGCACACTATCGAGGAGAGTAACCGCATGCAGCACCATCCTTGCAGAGCAATGCGGAACTGGCCGGTGGGAGCAAAAACCGGAGAGCTGCTGTTTTTCGAAGGTTCCATATCACGATACGGGACACATCGGCACACTCAAGATCAAAGGAGCATCTCATGTTGAGAATATCCATCCTGTTAGTCTTCATCGCTGCGCTCATCGGTTGCCAGAAGTCGCCGCCCGAAAACACCGCCCCGCCGCAGAAGATCACCGTCGCATATACCTACCAGCCGCAGAGCACGCTGGTGCATGTCGCCGTAGTCAAGGGCTATTTCGCCGAGGAAGAGCTGGAGGTGCAGTCGCTGATGCATACCTACGGCAAAATGGCACTGCAATCCGTCACCGAGAACAAGGCCGATTTCGCGACTGTCGCGGAGACGCCCGTGATGTTCAATGTGCTCAATGGCGGGAAGATATTCGTGATCGCCAACATCGAGGCCAGCACCACGAACAATGCCATTGTCGCAAGAAAGGATACGGGTATCTCGGCGCCCGGCGACCTGAAGGGCAAGCGCATCGCCTACACCCCCGGCACGACGTCGGACTTTTTCCTGGATTCGTTCCTGACGGCCAACGGCCTCACCCGCAAGGACATCAAAACGGTCGGGCTGAAACCCGAGGAGATGCAGGATGCCATCATGGCGAAGAAGATCGATGCGGCCTCGACCTGGAACTACCCGTTGACCCAGATCAAGCAACAGCTCGGGGATGGCGGAATCATCTTCTATGACCGGGATATCTACACCGAGACATTCAATATCGCCGCAAGACAGGATTTCGTCCTGAAAAACCCCGGTACAACCCAACGTTTCCTGCGCGCGCTGATCAAGGCGGAAGACTTCGTGACCCGAAATCCGGACGAGGCGCAGACCATCATGTCCGTCGCCACCAAGATAGACAAGCGCCTGATCCATGAGGTCTGGGACGCCTTCAATTACCACGTCGTACAGGACCATACGCTATTACTCACGCTGGAGGACGAAACCCGGTGGGCGATGAAGAACAAGCTGACCGACCAGACCGTGATGCCAGATTACCTGAGCTATATCCATCTCGACAGCCTCAGGGCGATCAAACCGGAAGCGATCAAGATGAACCGGTAGAGCATCATGCACATCGCCACCCGACTGAGGATCATTTCGACCGCCACGACAGTTGCTCTCGTCGTATTGTCGTCGCTGCTGGCCTGGTCCTTCATCGAATTCAAAAGCGCCAAGAACGACTACTCGCTGGCGGATGAAATCGCGGTCAAGTTCTTCGAACGCGCCACGTTCAGGGACCAGTATTTCCTGTACCGGGAAGATCGCACGCGGATACAGTGGGACAAGAACAAGGAAGTGTCCGACCAATTAATGCAACAGGCCCGGATTCGATTCCGCAACGCAGAAAACCATCAGACGCTGACGCGCCTGCAGAAGCACATCGATGACACTGCGGCCCTCTTCCACCGCATCGTTGACAACACCGAGACGCTGAAAACCATCGCTGCCGACAGGCGCCATGTTTACGAGGAACTCGATCGGAGACTCTACAGCCAGTTGCTGTTGAAGGCCGCCATGGTGCGTGATACGACGAGCGCTCTGCGCAACGCAAGCTCGGGGCGTGTCGAGCTGACTTACCAGCGCCTGATCGCCGTCACCGCTTTGTTCGCGATCACCATCGCGCTGATCACCATCTTGACCTCGATTTCTCTCGGCAGACTGATCCGCAGGCGCTTGATACCGCTGCACGACGGCGCGAAGATCATCGCCCAAGGCAACCTGGATCACCGGATCAAAGCCGGCGGCGCCGACGAGTTTGTCGAACTCGCAGAGTCCATCAATGCCACGACCGAGAAGCTTCAGGCATTCACCCGTAAACTCGAAGCGGAAATCGGCGAGCGCAAACAGGCGGAGGCCGCGCTGCAGAACTCGAACGAATTGCTCCAGTCCGTGATAGAAAACGTGCCGGCCCGCATCTTCTGGAAGAACCAGACTCTGCATTACCTGGGCTGCAACACTCATTTTGCGCGAGATGCCGGCTACTCCGGACCGGAAAAAATAATCGGCAAGACCGATTTCGATATGGGTTGGAAAGCGCAGGCCGAGCTTTACCGCGCTGACGATAAAGCGACTATGGATTCAGGCTCTTCCAAACTGGATTACGAAGAACCCCAGACGACGCCGAACGGAAACACGATCTGGCTACGCACATCCAAGGTGCCGTTACGCGACGAGAACAACCAGGTCATCGGCGTCCTGGGCATCTATCAGGACATCACAAAACAGCGGACTATTGAGGAACAAATACGCCACCTTGCGCATTACGACCCGCTCACCGACTTGCCCAACAGGACATTGTTCAGCGACCGCCTGCAACAGGCCCTTGCCGCCGCCCGACGCGACAGGACGCATCTGGCCCTGATGTTCGTCGATCTGGATAAATTCAAGCAGATCAACGACAGCCTCGGACACTATATCGGAGACCTGCTGCTGAAAGAGGTGGCGAAGCGCATGCAGGGCTGCGTCCGCGAATCCGACACGGTCGCCCGCATAGGCGGGGACGAATTCGTGGTCCTGCTGCCGTCCATTGAAACGGCCCGGGATGCGGTACTCGTCGCGGAAAAGATACGCGAGGCCATCAACCGCGTCTTCGTCCTGTCCGGCGAAGAGCTGGATATGTCGGTGAGCGTGGGCGTTGCGGTGTATCCGGAACACGGGAAAGACGAACATCAACTTGCCCAGAACGCCGACATCGCCATGTACCATGCCAAGGAGGCCGGACGCGACAACGTGATGCTTTTCCGGGAGGAAATAGCCGCGAAATAGGCCGAACTATCCGGCTTGCCTACACCCTTACTCTCCAGGGTTCTTGATTCTGCCGTGCATGCCCTCATTTAACAGATATCATTAGAAAGGGGGTTGTTATGCCTACCGTTCGCCCTCCAGCCGTCGCCGGGATGTTCTATCCCGCCGATCCCAGGGAGCTTGCCCAGGAAGTGCAAGCTTTCCTGCATGAGGCACAATCGAGTCCGCTGAGGCCGAAAGCGCTGATCGCACCGCATGCGGGCTACATTTACTCCGGCGCGATTGCCGCCAGCGCCTATGCCGCGCTCAAGGACATCGCGCCGCGCATCCGCCGCGTGGTGCTGCTGGGGCCCACCCATCGCGTGGCGGTGCACGGCTTGGCCTTGCCGGAAGCAGAAGCGTTCGACACGCCACTGGGGCGGGTGAAGCTGGACGCCGGGGCGATGCGCGCCATCGCCCATCTGCCGCAGGTCGTCGTCAGCGACGCCGTCCACGCGTTGGAGCATTCGCTGGAAGTACAGTTGCCGTTCCTGCAGAGCGTGCTGTCCGATTTCATGCTGGTGCCGCTGGCGGTGGGCATGGCGACCGCCGATGAGGTCGCCGAGGTGCTGGAGACCTTATGGGGCGGCGACGAGACGCTGATCGTCGTCAGTTCCGACCTGTCGCATTACCTGCCCTACGCCGCCGCACAGTCTGTCGACGGCGGGACCACCGACGACATCGTCAAGCTGCGCCAGCCCATATCCCACGAGCAGGCCTGCGGCGGCACGCCGATCAACGGCCTGATCGTCGCGGCGCGCAAACACCATCTCAGGCCGCATCTGCTCGACCTGCGCAACTCCGGCGACACAGCAGGCGCGCGCGACCGCGTGGTCGGCTATGCCGCATTCGCCTTCACCGAGGAGGAAGATCATGTTAGTCACTGACCAAGGAGAAACCTTGCTGCACTTGGCGCGCGCCGCCATCGGAAAAGAACTCGGCTTCCGCTCGCACGACCTGCCGCGCACTGCCTGGCTGGAAGAGCCCGGTGCGACATTCGTCACGCTGATGCTGGACGGACAGTTGCACGGCTGCATCGGCACGCTGGAAGCCTGCCGTCCGCTGATCGACGACGTGTGCCAGAACGCCGTCTCCTCGGCATTCCGCGATCCGCGCTTCCCGCCGCTGACGAAGGAAGAATTCGCCGATGTACAGGTCGAGGTGTCGCTGCTCAGCAAACCGCAACTCATCAGTCACAGCCGCGAAGAAGATGCGCTCGCACAACTGAGTCCGGGGCAGGATGGCGTGATCTTCGAATATGGTCATTACCGCTCCACCTACCTGCCGCAGGTATGGGCGCAGCTGCCCGATCCGCAATCCTTCATCGCCAACCTGAAGAACAAGGCAGGCCTGCCGTCGGACTTCTGGTCGGACGAGGTCAGGCTGTCGCATTACACCGTGCAGAAATGGCGCGAAGGAGAGCTGCCCCAAGGAGGACAGCCCCTAGGAGAACGGCATGGATGAACCGATAGGCGATACCGAGCGCTACCCCGCGCGCTGGTGGCACATGCTCGAAGACGGTCGCATCCAGTGCGACCTGTGTCCGCGCGACTGCAAGCTGCGTGAAGGCCAGCGCGGCGCCTGCTTCGTGCGCGGCCGCGCGGGCGACACGATGGTGCTGACCACCTACGGCCGCAGTTCCGGCTTCTGCGTCGATCCCATCGAGAAGAAGCCACTCAACCATTTCTATCCCGGCAGCAGCATCCTGTCGTTCGGCACCGCGGGCTGCAACCTCGCCTGCAAGTTCTGCCAGAACTGGGACATCTCCAAGTCGCGCAGCTTCGACAAGCTCGCCGACCAAGCCGGCCCGGAAGCCATCGCGAACATGGCCGTGGAGCTCGGCTGCAAGAGCGTGGCCTTCACCTACAACGACCCGGTGATCTTCGCCGAATATGCGATGGATGTGGCCGACGCCTGCCACGAGGCCGGCGTGAAGACCGTCGCGGTAACCGCAGGCTACATCCACGCCGCGCCGCGCGCGGAGTTCTACGCGAAGATGGATGCGGCGAACGTGGACCTGAAGGCGTTCACCGACGAGTTCTACCTCAAGCTGACCGGCGCGCATCTGGAACCCGTGCTGGATACGCTGAAATACCTGCGGCACGAGACCCAAGTATGGTTCGAACTGACCACGCTGCTGATCCCCGGCTACAACGACAGCGCGCAAGAGATAGGACGGATGAGCGAATGGATCGCGAAGGAACTGGGCACGGACGTGCCGCTGCATTTCACCGCCTTCCATCCCGATTACAAGATGACCGACATACCCGCCACGCCTGCGGGCAAGCTGACCGAGGCGCGGCAGATCGCACATTCCGCCGGGCTACAGCATGTCTACACCGGCAACGTGCATGACCTTTCCGGCGGCACTACCTGTTGCGCGTCGTGCAAGCAAACGCTGATCGTGCGCGACTGGCATCTGATCCGCGAATACCACCTCACCGAGAACGGGGAATGCCCGCATTGCGGTGCGAAGCTGGCGGGACATTTTGGCAAGTTCGAGAAGGCATTCGGCAGGCAGCGTATTCCGCTGCGGATGATCAACGTCTGACCCTCATGGCACTCGGTGAAGCCAAATTGCAATTTGCGTAACACCGCGAACCCATTCCTTCCCCTTGGGAGGGGAAAGGTTAGGATGGGGGGTGACTCGGCGAAGGTACAATGTTTCTACCCCCTCCCTAGCCCTCCCCCTGCAAGGGGGAGGGGATTTCGAGACAGGACAAGAATATGGACACCAGGACAGAACGCGACTCTTTCGGCCCCATCGAGGTTCCTGCCGAACGCCTGTGGGGCGCGCAGACGCAGCGCTCGCTGCAGTACTTCCACATCTCCATCGAGCGCATGCCGGACGAAGTCGTGCTCGCGCTGGCGGCGGTGAAACGCGCCGCCGCGCTGGTCAACCGCGATCTTGGCTTGCTGAATGAGAACAAGGCCAGCGCCATCGTGCAGGCCGCGGACGAAGTGCTAGCCGGCCGACATACGCAGGAGTTCCCTCTGTCTGTATGGCAGACCGGCTCGGGTACGCAGAGCAACATGAATATGAACGAGGTGCTCGCCAACCGCGCGTCGGAACTGCTGGGCGGCGAGCGCGGCGAGAAACGTTTGGTGCATCCGAACGATGAAGTGAATCTCGGCCAGTCGTCCAACGACATCTTCCCCACCGCGATGCATGTCGCGGCGGCCGGCGCCGTCGCACACCGGCTGCTGCCCTCACTGCGCACACTACGCACGACGCTGGAACAGAAGGCCGCAGCCTTCGCCGACATCGTGAAGATAGGCCGCACCCACCTGCAGGACGCGACGCCGCTGACGCTGGGACAGGAATTTTCCGGCTATGTCGCGCAACTGGAGCACGCGGAGGCGGCGATCACGGCCACGCTGGGGCCTCTGCACCGGCTCGCAGTGGGCGGCACCGCCGTCGGCACCGGGCTGAACACGCATGCCGAATTCGGCGACCGCGTCGCCGCCGTACTCAAGCTCAGCAGCGGCCTGCCTTTCACGAGTGCCTCCAACAAATTCGCCGCGCTCGCCGCGAACGACGAGCTGGTGTCGGCGCACGGCGCGCTGAAGACGCTCGCCGCCGCGCTGATGAAGATCGCCAACGACGTGCGCTGGCTGGCCTCCGGCCCGCGCTCCGGCTTGGGCGAGATTTCCATCCCCGAAAACGAGCCCGGCAGCTCCATCATGCCGGGCAAGGTGAACCCGACGCAGTGCGAGGCGCTGACGATGCTGTGCTGCCAGGTGTTCGGCAACGACGTCGCGATCAACTTCGGCGGGGCGTCCGGCAACTTTGAGCTGAACGTATACCGGCCGATGATCGCGCACAATTTCCTGCAGAGCGTGCGCCTGCTGGCCGACGGCATGGCGAGTTTCGAGGAGCATTGCGCGCGCGGCATAGCGGCCAACGAGGCGCGCATCGCCGAGCAGATGGAACGCTCGCTGATGCTGGTGACCGCACTGACGCCGCACATCGGCTACGACCGCGCCGCCGAGATCGCCAAGCGCGCGCACCGCGACGGCGGCACGCTGAAACAGGCAGCCCTCGCGCTGGATTACGTCACGGCGGAAGATTTCGACCGCTGGGTGATTCCCGCGGAGATGGTTCATCCCGGCACGGGAGCAGCGTAGTCCGGTTATCATAACGCCCTCGGTCTCTCGGCCGGCCCGCCGCAACACTGCTCACGAAAAGACCATCCTATGTCCATCGACATCGACAACGCGATAAAAGAACTCACCAGCAAGGGCATCAAGCTCCCGCCGCAACCGAGGGTGCTGCTGGAGCTGCAGAAGAAGTTCGCCTCCGACAACTATACGATGAAGCAGCTTGCGACCATCATCTCCGGCGATCCCGGTATCACCGCAATGCTGTTCAAGGCGGTGCGCTCGCCGGTATTCGGCGGCGGCAAGAAGCTGGACAACCTCGAACAGGTGCTGATGCTGATCGGCGTCAAGCAGACCTACAACCTGGTGCAGGCAATCTCGCTGTCCAGCAGCCTGTCCGATGCCAGCCGCAAGGCATTCGAAGTGTTCTGGACCCGTTCGCAGGAGATCGCGCAAATCGCGTCGCTGATCGCCGCGGAGCGCGTATCGGTGTGCAACATCTTCCCCGATCAGGCCTACATGGCCGGCATCTTCCACGAGTGCGGCGTGCCGGTACTGATGCAGCGCTTCCCCGATTACTGCGGCAGACTGCATCTGGAAAGCGCCTGCTGCTGGCCAACTCTGGCCGAGGAAGACAAGCAATATCACGTCGACCACAGCAGCATCGGTTATCTGGTGGCGCGCCACTGGAAGCTGCCGGACTTCGTGTGCAAAGCTATCCTGTACCACCACGAAATGCCGCACGAGGAACACGGCGCGGTGCGCACGCTGGTCGCCATCCTGCAACTGGCGATTCACTTCTACCACCGCATCGGTCGGGTCGACGACCCGATCTGGTACAAGTTGCGCGACGAGGTACTGGTCGAGCTCGGCATCAGCCCGGACTCGGAGCAGGAATACTACGAACATATCAGCGAGCAGTTTCTGGGCTGAGCCGGCCCCCCCAGTCATTCGAAGTCACGGAGAAAACACGATGGAGGTTTTCGCACATTTGTTCGGCCATGCCTCCAGCCAGCCGGCTCCCGGCCTGCTGCCCGCCATCGAGCGCGCGGTCAACGGCGTGGAGCCGTTGCTCAAGCAGACCGGCGGCTATCCGGGCGATTACCGCGCCCCCATCCAGTCCGCGCTGAAATACGCCCATGCCTTGGCAGCCCGACTGTCCGGACCGGTGGAAATTAACCGCGCATCCTATGCCGGCGACCCGCTGGTGCATGCCCTGTTCCCCTCGCTCGAATCCGTCACCGATGCGCTGGGCAACAGCTTGGCGCTGCAGAACCATCTGCGCGAATTCCCCGCCGACGGAGAGGTATATGCGCTGATGGGCATGCGCCGGATCGAGAAGGCCGTGGCCGGGATGCGCCTGACCGGAGAAGTAGTGCAGCACGACGTGATGCAGAACATGGTCTACTTCACCAGCCACACGATAGAGAGCACAGCGGCCAGCGAGGCCGAGGCGCGCGAGCTGGTCGCGATGAGCTTCTTCGACCGCCTGATCGGCAAGGTGGGACAGCGCATCGCGCAGCGCAAACAGGAAAAGCAGGCACTGCTACAGGAAAAGGACACGCTGATGGCGCGGCTGCATACCGCCGACGAAGGCTCTCGCCCTGCGCTACAAGAACAACTGGCTCGCCTGATGAGCGATCTGCAAAGCGCCATCGGCGCGCTGGAACTGGATCGTTATCAGGACGACTTCGTCGCGGTGCTGCTAGAACCGGCGCAACACCTGCATCTGGAGCAAACCGAGATCAGGCTGGACAGCATGGGTATCCGCCGCGACGATGCAAACGAGCACTCTGGGAAAACCATCGTGTTCGACGACCTGATCGGTTACGACCGCCGCAACTGGACCGTAACCATGGTGCATTGCAGTGACCTGCAATACGAAGAATTTTCCAGCCGACTGGAGCGCGCCTACCGCACCCTCACGGTGTAAGAAATTGCTGCGGAGGGAATCTGATGAAACTACTAGCCATTCCACTAGGCTGCCCAAATACAGCAGCCAAGTGGCTGGTTATGCGGCGTTGCGCGGCACTGGTTACGGCCACTGCGTTTAACCTCCGCTTTGCGGAGGTTAGCCTCACCGCAACTTCGTTGTCGAAATCCGGGGCCGCGTAGCGGCAAACCTTAAGTACATTCCGGTTTCTCCGTTGACCAGCGACTTGGCTGGCGTTGTTTGCCAGCTTTAGTCGATTGGCCATGCAAAGCCCCGTGCGCCTTGCATCCCTCCCTCCTCGCTAATTTCTAGTCGCTTCTATTGAGAAAATCAGGCGGCGATCTTCTTGCACTCGGTATAGCAGGCGGCGCAGCTCTCGCCGCAGGCCTTGCACGATTCGTGTTTAGCGGCGTGTTTCTTGCATTCGTCTTCGCACTGTTTGCACACGTCCATCGCAATCGCGGCCATGCGCGCCAGCTGTGTCGAATTCTGGTTCGCCAGTTGCTGCAGCGCGCCGCACACCGCCAGCGCTTCGTTCACGGTCTTCGCGCAAGCCGCCATATCCTTCTCGCCCTGCCCCAGCAGGTCGATGCAGTGATTCAGGCAAACCTCTCCCTTCTGGATGCAATCGGAGATCGCCAACGTCAGCGCTCCGCTCGCGGCTGCGCCGTGATGATGGCTATGGTCGTGTTCATGCATCGCAGCCTGTGCATTTCCCACCATCGCCGCACCGGCCAATGCGATGCCCCCGACCAGCAATTCCCTTCTGTTCATGCATTTCTCCTTTGCTTAAACAATTCTTATTCGTCCTGTACTTCGCGTCCCGGAAACAGTTCGGCAGTGTAGCCGAAGCGACTCATGTCAGTCATCCGCATCGGGTAGAGAATACCGTCCAGATGGTCGCATTCATGCTGCACAACACGTGCGTGGAAGCCGCTCACGGTCCGGTCTATCAGCGCGCCGTACTCGTCATGCCCCTGATAGCGGATATGCAGGAAACGCGGCACCACCCCACGCAGACCGGGCAGGCTCAGACAGCCCTCCCAGCCTTCTTCGTATTGTTCGCCGAGCGGCGTGATGACAGGATTGACCAGCACGGTATAGGGCACCGCATCCGCATCGGGGTAGCGCAGATTCTGCCCATTATCCTGCGCAGGAGGAGTGCCGAAAATCACCACGCGCAGCCCGACGCCTATCTGAGGTGCTGCCAGCCCGACGCCGTTCAGCGCCTCCATCGTGTCGCACATGTCGCGCAACAGCTCGCGCAATTCCTCGCCACCAAAATCCCGCACTGGCGCAGCCACCCGCTGCAAACGCGCATCGCCCATGCGCAATACCGTTCTGACGCTCATTTCAACTACTCCTGCTCAATTCAAAACACACCTGCCCCGGCTGGTTGCTGCCCAGCGTCAGCCGGTAACCCAGTTGCTCGGCCCAGCGCGCCGCCTGATACAAGCCTATCCCCAGACCGTTCTCCGAAACGACGACGTTGTGCAACAAGTTGGCGACCAACTGCTCCGGGATCGGCGTGCCGCTGTCGCAGACGATCAGACGTAGCGGTGCTGCCTGCAATTCGACCTCGATAGAAATAGCGGGTTCGATCTGGCGTTTCTTCAGCGCATTGTCGATCAAGTTGTCGAGCACGCAATCGAACAGTGTCGCCGGAATGCTGCTGTCCGGCAGGCTGTCCGGCGCATGCCATGTTACCGGCTGATGGCTGTTGCGCTGGCGCAAACCGTCCCACCATGCGTTCAGCCCGAGCTGCGGCCCGTCGTCCTGCATCTGGGGCTGACGCAGTTTGTTCAGCGTCTGCTCGATGCGCCGGGTCAGTTGCGGCAGTTGCTGCTGCAACAGTTGCTGCGAGCGCGCCTCCGGACTCTGTGCAATCGCGGTCAGCGAATGCAGCGACTGCAGCATGTTCTTCAGGTCATGGGTCAGGCGCGAACCGGTCTCGTACACCGCCTGCAAACGCGTGATGTCGCGCAGGTTCTGTTCGCGCTGTTTGGCCTGGTAGAAATAGCCGATCAGTTGCGCGAGCAGATAGACATGCAGCAGGATGCTGGGGCTGGGCGCATGCCTAGCGTACAGCGTCAGACGCAATCCGCCTTCCTGCACGCGCACGTCATGGCTGCTGAATTCGCCCTGCTGCCCCGCGCTATCCGCCGTCTGCCAGGAAAGTCCGGACAGCCACGGCAATTCGCCCAGCAGATCAACCGCGCGGCGCAGATAGGCGGCCGCATCCGGCTCGCGTTGCGCGGCCTCGGCCAGTTGCCGCAGCCAACTCTCGAACGGCGTGCCGACGCTCAGCAAGTAACGCGAAAAGATCGCCTGCAAGCCACCGAAGCCGGTGCGGCGCACCAGCGAGGGAGTGAAGCGCGGATTCCACAGCCCGCCCAGCGCCAGCAGCACCAGCCCGATCAGGAACAGCGTGCGCAACAGCGCTTCCGGATAATCGAGGTGCGCCAGCGTCATGAAGGCCAAGCTGCCCAGCACCACCAGCGCCAGCAGCATGAACAGCAACAGACTGTAAATGAAATCCACCGCACGCGCCTCTTCCGGCAACTCTTTCCGCCCCGGCAGCAGCGCCATCGCCACCAGCAGCAGCGGCAGCGCGGAATTCATCATCGCGCGACCGATCTCTATCGTGAACTTCGCCGCGAACAGGTGCGGCACGACCCACAGCAGCAACACCGCCAGCAGATAGGCCACCACGGCCAGATAAAGCCTGCGCGTCCAACGGTCGCGGAACGCGAACACGCGCGCACCGACCAGCCCGAACAGACCGATCAGCCAGAAGGCGACCGCCCACCAGTTCAGCCAGTACGCCATCCCCACCGCCGCCAGCGCGATGAAGGCGAGCGCGCCCAACCCCACCTCGCGCTCGCCGCGCCACAGCGGCTGCCAGATCAGGAACAGGCCCATGTGCGCCAGCAACAAAGAACGCGCCCAAGGACTCTCGACCCCGAACAACAACGCGCCGTGCAGCAGCGCCAGCATCGCCAGCAACAGCCAGCGCGCACCGTGCACCCCTTCCCTCACCCCAAATGTCAACATTTCGTCATCGTCCGTCGGGTTACTGTCACCGCCTGATTGCAGACCTGCAAAAAACCGCATTAGCCCCGCACATCGCGGCTAAAACAGCCTCTAATCGCAATGGCATAGCATTTGCTGCTTACAGGATGCCTAAACAACATAATGGGAGACTAGCATAATGAAACGCCATCAATCAGGCTTCACCCTCATCGAAATCGCCATCGTGCTGGTCATCATCGGCCTGCTGCTAGGCGGCGTGCTCAAGGGACAGGAGCTCATCAACAGCGCCAAGGTCAAAAACCTGGCTTCCGACTTCAAGAACACATCGCTGTTCATCTATAGCTATCAGGACAAATACCATGCCCTGCCGGGAGATGACGCTCTCGCGGCAAGCCACGTCACCGGCGCAACGACTGCCGCTGTCGCCAAACGTGGCGACGGTAAAATCGACGGCGCGTGGAATAGCACAACTGCTACCGATGAGTCATTCCTGTTCTGGCAACATGTACGCCTCTCGGGTATCGCAGCCGGCGTGACAGATACGACGGATACTACCGGTTACCCGCAACGAAACACATCCGGCGGGCTGCTAGGCGTAACGAACTCGACAGACATGGTCATTACCGGCGCCAACGGCAACCTCAAGGGTTCTTACATTATTTGCTCCACCGGCATACTCGGAAAGTTTGCCAAGCAGCTCGATATCGCACTGGATGACGGCAATACTGCGACGGGTACGATGATGAGTATTTCGGGGACCGCATCGCCAGCCAATGCGGACGCGAACCCTGACGATGCCGCGCTATTCACCGTCTGCCAAGGCGTGTAACCACACCCGGCGTGACATTCAAGCCCGCTTCGGCGGGCTTTTTTTATGGGCAACTCTATAAATTCAAATTCCGTCATTCCGGCGAAGGCCGGAATCCAGAACGATTAAAAATTCCCCACGCAAGTGGGAAAAAATCATGGCTTTGTCCGCTTCGCGGCATATTTTTTCATTGCAGGACACCGGCCTTCGCCGGTGTGACGAATTTATAGAGATGCCCTTATAGCTGTCCGGTCAGTCGTCGCTGCGATTCACCACGCATTCGAGTATGCCGCGTACACGCTCCATCGATGCGGCGGCGGTGGCGTTGACCTGCTCCATGTTGATCCCGAGCTTGCTGTCGCCGCGACCGGCCGCGTAGTTCGCGACCACGGCGATCGTGGCGTATTTCAGCTCCAGCTCCATCGCCAGCGCGGTCTCCGGCATGCCGGTCATGCCTATCATGTGAGCGCCGTCGCGCTCGTAGCGGTTGACCTCGGCGATACTGTCCAGACGCGGCCCCTGAGTCGCCGCATAGACCCCGCCATCCAGGCATGCCTGTCCGGCGAGGCTCGCGCCATTCAGGATGCGTCCACGCAACTCGGAGCTGTACGGCAGCGCGAAATTCGCATTGGTATAGCGCGAGTCGCCGGTATCGAAGTAAGTAGAATCGCGACCATGGGTGTAATCGATGATCTGATCCGGCACGACGATGACGCCCGGCGTCAGATCGGCGCGTATACCGCCGACAGTCGCCACCGAGATGACCTCGCTCACGCCCTGCTCGCGCAACGCCCACAAGTTGGCACGGTAATTCACCAGATGCGGCGGAATGGTATGTCCGTAGCCGTGACGCGCGAGGAAGATCACTTCGTGCTGATTCAGCGTGCCGAACATGAACGCACCGGACGGTTCGCCGTAGGGCGTGCGCAACACCTGCCGGTGGGTAATTTTCAGGTTCGCCAATTCGGTCAGGCCGCGACCTCCGATGATTCCTAACATGATGTCTCCTCCTTCAATGCATAAATCGCGGGCAGGTTGCGCCACGCTCCATGTATATCCATCCCGTAACCGAACACGAAGCGGTTCGGCAGTTCCATGCCGGTGAAATCGGCACGGATGGGTTTGGTCTTACCGTTCTCCTTGTCGGCGAACACCGCGCAGTAGAAAGTCGTCGCGCCCAGTTCCAGCACTCGCTGCTTTATAGCGCGCAAGGTCTCGCCTTCGTCGAGGATATCGTCCAGCACCAGCACCACCCGGCCGCGCACGTTCTCGTGCGGCGCGACCTTCCAGTTCAGCTCGCCGCCCTGCTGCGCGTTGCCGTAACGCGACACATGCAGATAGTCGAAGTCCAGCGGAAATTCGAGCATGGGCAGCAACTGGCCGCTGAACACCACCGCCCCGCCCATCACCGACAGCACCAGCGGATGTTTTCCCGCCAGCGCCGCATTGATCTCCCGCGCCACACTACGCACCGCGGCCTGCACCTCGTCCGCCGTACGGATAAGTTCGGCCTCTTCCAGCAACGCCCGCGCCTGCTGGTCGCTCAGCATCGGACAACCGTCTTCAGGTATTCCGAAAACCCGGCGCGCAGTTCCTCGTGCTTCAGGGCGAACGCCACCTGCGCCTGCAGGTAGCCCAGCTTGGAACCGCAATCGTAGCGGATGCCGTTGAAACGGTAGGCCAGCAACTGCTCTTCCAGCATCAGCGCGGCGATGCCGTCGGTAAGCTGGATCTCGCCGCCCGCGCCGGGCTGGACGTTCTCCAGGTGATGGAAGATGCGCGGCGTCAGGATATAGCGCCCGACCACGGCCAGCGTGGAAGGCGCGACATCGGGCTTCGGCTTTTCGACGATGCCGAGCACGCGCTCGATGTCCTTTTCCAAGTTGGTGCTGCTGACGATGCCGTATTGCCCGGTGTGTTCGTGCGGCACATCCTGCACGCCCAGAATGGAGCATTGATGACGCCGGAACACCTCCACCATCTGCCTGACGATGGGCGGCTCACCATCGATCAGATCGTCGGCCAGCAACACCGCGAACGGCTCATCCTGCACCACCGGCTTGGCGCACAGCACCGCGTGCCCCAGTCCCAGCGGCTCGGCCTGGCGGATGTAGATGCAATTCACATGCTTCGGCACCACTTCCTGCACGATGCGCAGCAAGTCATTCTTGCCTGCCGCCTCCAGCGTCGCCTCCAACTCATAGGCCTTATCGAAATGATCCTCGATCGCGCGCTTGTGGCGTCCGGTGATGAACACCATATCGGTGATGCCCGCCGCCACGGCTTCTTCCACCGCATACTGGATCAGCGGCTTATCGACCACCGGCAGCATCTCCTTCGCGGTCGCCTTGGTCGCGGGCAGGAAGCGGCTGCCCAGGCCGGCGACAGGAAACACTGCTTTTGTTATTTTTTGCTTCATATCGTTTCCCATTCTTTCAGTCGTTCAAGCAACGCGGCTTCGTCCCACACCGGCACATTCAACTCGTGCGCCTTATCCAGTTTGCTTCCCGCTTCCGCACCCGCGACCACGCAGTCGGTCTTCTTCGACACCGAACCTGCGACCTTCGCACCCAGCGCTTCCAGCCGCGATTTTGCCTCATCGCGGCTCATGCTGGCGAGCGTTCCGGTGAGTACAAAGGTCTTGCCGGTGAGCGGCAGCACCTGATCGCTCACACCGTCATGCTCGTCCCACTCCACGCCATGACGGCGCAACGCATCGACGACTTCGAGATTGTGCGGCTCGGAAAAGAAGGCGCGCAGACTCTGCGCCACAATGGGGCCTACGTCAGGCACTTGCTGCAAAGCTGCCTCATCCGCCTGCATCAGGCGCTCCAGCCTGCCGAAGTGGCGCGCCAGATCTTTCGCCGTCGCCTCGCCCACATTGCGTATACCCAGCGCGTAAACGAAGCGTGCCAGCGTGGTGCGCCTGCTCTTCTCGATAGCATCCAGCAGATTGAGCGCCGATTTCTCGCCCATGCGCTCCAGATCGGCCAGCGCCGACATACTCAAAGTATAGAGATCGGCGGGCGTATGCACGATGTCGCCGTCCACCAGTTGTTCGACCAGCTTGTCGCCCAACCCCTCAATATCCATCGCACGGCGACCGGCGAAATGCAGCAGCGCCTGCTTGCGTTGCGCCGGACAGAACAGGCCGCCGCTGCAACGCCAGTCGGCCTCGCCCTCTTCGCGCACGATGGCGCTACCGCACACCGGGCAATGGCCATCCAGGCGTTTGAACAGGTCGAATGGTTCGCCGACATTCGTCGGTCGCTTTTCCAGAACCACGCCGACCACTTCGGGAATCACATCGCCCGCGCGGCGCACGATCACCGTGTCGCCGATGCGCACGTCTTTACGCCGCGTCTCGTCCTCGTTGTGCAGCGTGGCGTTCGACACCGTCGTGCCGCCAACGAAAACGGGTTCAAGTTTCGCGACTGGCGTCAGCTTGCCGGTGCGTCCGACCTGTATGTCGATATCGCGCAGGATAGTCAGTTGCTCTTCCGCCGGAAACTTGTGCGCCACCGCCCAGCGCGGCTCGCGCGTGACGAAACCCAGCTCCAGTTGCTGCGCGAGGCTGTTGACCTTGTACACCACGCCGTCGATATCGAACGGCAGCGCATCGCGTTTGGCCGCGATGCGGCGATGGAATTCCGCCAGCGCCTCTGCGCCGCGCACCACCGCACGGTCGGCGCACACCGGCAGGCCGAAGGACTGCAAGGCATCGAGTATCGCGCTGTGCGTCGCCGGCAGCGCCCAGCCCTGCACCTCGCCCAGCCCGTAGGCATAGAACGACAGCGGACGCTTGGCAGCCAGCGCCGGATCGAGCTGGCGTATGCTGCCGGCCGCGCCGTTGCGCGGGTTCACCAATGTCTGCAGGCCCAGCTCGCGCTGCTTCTCGTTGTAGCGATTGAAGTCACGGCGCGACATGTAGACCTCGCCGCGCACTTCCAGCACATCGGCGATGCAGTCTTTCAGATGCAGCGGGATGCAATGGATGGTGCGCACGTTCTGCGTCACGTCCTCGCCGGTCTCGCCGTCGCCGCGCGTCGCGGCCTGCTTCAGCACGCCGCGCTCGTAGCGCAGATTGATCGCGAGGCCGTCGAACTTCAGCTCGCAGGCATATTCGATCTCATCCACCGCCCCCAGCGCATTCTTCACGCGCACATCGAAGTTGAAAGCGCCGCTCGCATCGGTATCGGTCTCGGTGCGTATCGACAGCATCGGCACCGCGTGTTTCACCGGCGCAAAGCCGTCGAGCACTTTTCCGCCGACGCGCTGCGTGGGCGAATCCGGCGTCAGCAGTTCGGGATGTTGCGTTTCGAGGGCCTGCAGTTCGCGGAACAGCTTGTCGTATTCCGCATCGGGAACGGCAGGCGCATCCAGCACGTAGTAGGCGTGGTTGTGCCGCTCGATCTCCGCGCGCAGCTGCGCGATGCGTGCTGCTACTGCCATCAGGCGAACAGCCTGCGCGCCTGCACGCTGCCCGGAGCGATGCCGTGATCGACCATCTTCGCTTCGACGCCGACAATCTGGTCGCGGATGCGCGCCAGCCCGGTCTCGCTCAGCACCACGCGGTGGTCGTCCACCAAATTGAGCTGCAGTTCGCGGGCCAGCCCGTGCGCGGCGGCCAGCATGCGGTCGAACTGCACCGCCGGACTATCCACGCGCGGCACGTCCAGCAACAGCGTCAGGCCGCGCGTGGTGTGGGTGGCCAGCGTGTGGTGCTGGAACGGCATGCTGTTCATGTTGATCAGGCTGAACAAGCTGTGCCCGTGCGCGCCCAGCAGGTGGAACGCGCCGTCCGCCTCCAGCGTCAATCCCTGCAACGCGGCGGCCTCGGCGATGCGCGTGCCGGACAGCAGTCGTTCACCCGGCACCACCAGGTTCACGCCGACCATCTGGTCGACATCGGCGCAGAACGCGTCCAGCTCCAGCGCATTCTGGTGCGTCTGCGGCACGTCCGGCACGTTCGCGTCGGCCTTGATGCGCCCGGCGATGCCCAGCACTAGGTCACGGAAGTCACCCAGCTTCGCGGGGCTGATTGCACCGCCGCGATCGACCAGTTGCAGCGCGACGCGGAAACGCGAATACAGCATCGCGCCCTCGGCAACCGCGCGCTCCCAGCGCGGCCCGGAAGACGCCGCGCCCAGCGTCAGGCCGCACACCAGCACCGGCTTGCCGAAATCGAACTTGCGCTGCCACAACCCGGCCAGTGCCGAAGCCGGCGACGGCTCGGCGAGATTCAGTTCGACGATGAAATCGCTGCGCAGATCGAGCAGCGCGCAGTTCTCGTCCTGCGCCGCAACCTGTTCCGTCTCCATCGCAGCCTCTGCGGGGGGGGCTTCTTCGAGGGGTTGCTCTTCGGTCGCATCCTCGTCGAGCGTCGGCTCTTCGACCGGAGTCTCCGCGGAGGTCTGCTCATCGAACGCAGGCTCGACTGCGGCGGCAACCGGCTCGACCGCTTCTTCCTCGATCTTCACGAAATGCTCCACTGCCGACGCGTGCTCCGGCTCCGGCTCCAGCTCCGGCGACAAGACTTTCGGCTCGTCCTCCAGCTCCGGCAACGGACGCGCAGGGCTCTCCTGATACAGCGCATCCGCATGGGCCGACTTGAACGCCGCACCGAACTTCTGCCGATACTTGCGCTGCTGCCACCAGCCGTAGACATACACCGCGACGATCACGCCGAACCCGATTGCCAGCAAAGCCGTTTGTAATTCACTCATGTTCTGAATACCGATATGCGAATGAAAACTCTATTGGATTATCTCAAGCAGTCGCACGTATGACTACCGCAACAAAAATTCGTGAGCCTAAAAACCGTAGCGAGCGACTTGAGTGCAAGGCGCACGGAACGCAGAAACCGGAATGTACTTACAGTTTGCCGCTACGCGGCCCCGGATTTCGAGTACCGCGCAACGCCGCAATCGAGTCGCGCAGTAGGTTTTCAGGCCAAGGGCAATTCGGCGTTGCTCTTGCCGATAGACGCCACCTCGTCCAACGCCTTCAGGAAAACTTTCTGCTCGTGCAACTGGTCCAGCGATTCCGGATGCGTGCGGCCGCGCATCTGCACCAGCCGCACCTTGCTGGTTGCCGGCATCGTCCAGTGCAGCCCGTGCAGCAACTCGTCCGCCGACTCCGGCTTGTTGCACACCAGCACCATGTCACAGCCCGCATTCAGCGCCGCCGAGGCGCGCTGCACGATGCCGCCGGCGACGGTCGCGCCCTCCATCGACAAGTCATCGCTGAAGATCACGCCCTCGAAACCGAGCCGGTCGCGCAACACCTGCTTCAGCCACACCGGCGAGAAACCCGCCGGGCGATTGTCCACCTTCGGGTAGATCACATGAGCCGGCATCACCGCCGAGAGGCCGTAGTCCACCATGCGCTGGAACGGGATCAGGTCGCACATCTCGATATCGACGAACTCGCGCTCGTCCACCGGAATGTCCAGATGCGAATCCGCTTTCACATAGCCGTGACCGGGGAAATGTTTGCCCACCGTGTGCATCCCGCCCTGCTTCAACCCCAGCAGCAGGCTGTGCGCCAGCTCGGCGATCGCCTGCGGGTCGCTGTGGAACGCGCGGTCGCCGATCACGCTGCTCTGCCCGTAATCCACATCCAGCACCGGCGTGAAGCTGAAGTCCACGCCGCAGGCGCGCAACTCCGCCGCCAGCACATAGCCCGATTGTTGCGCCAGATGCCGCGCGCGCTGCGGGTGCTCGTCCCATATCTTGCCGAGTTCGCGCATCGGCGGAATCTTGGTGAAGCCCTCGCGAAAACGCTGCACCCGCCCGCCCTCGTGATCCACCGCGATCAGCAACGGCGGTGTGCGCACCGCGCGTATCGCCGCAGTCAGCTCACACAGTTGCGACGGCGACTCGTAATTGCGCGCAAACAAGATCACCCCGCCGACCTGCGGATGACGCAAACGTTGTTCATCTTCCGCGGTGAGCGTCTTGCCCACCACATCCAGCATCACCGGCCCCAAACCCATAACACTCCCCGATTATTCAATAAAGCGACGTACGCCAACGCGACGGATTATAAGGCCTTTAAGCTGCGAGACAGCATGTCCGCCTGCTTCTGCGCCATTTGTTTCACATCGTCTGCCACACCGGAATGCTCTGTCACCCGCCCCCAGTAATGAATCGCCAACGGCAACATTTCATTCCAGACCTCCAGCGGCGGATTGATGCCTATCCTGGGCTGCGGCAATGCATCGGGAATCTGCCCCGAAGGACGCGGAGCCAACGACATGGGCAGCATGTCGTACACCGGTGCAAGCGTATATACGGGCGTCGCGCTGGACACGTCATCGACGAAGAACGTGAGATTGCCAGGATGCATATCGCTATTCCCGATCAGCACGCCGAAGGCGTATAGCTTCTGCACTTGCAGATAGACATCCTCGCCCAACTTGCCGGACTGCACGAGCGCCGCCGCGATCTTCGGCCAATCGGCAGCCAGGCCCACGAACTCGTCATCAAGCGCTTTCAGCGAAACAACACCCAACCTGCCACGGCGACCGGCACGGTCGAACCTCGCCACTTCCAGAAATAATTGGGGAGTGCCATTCACATCCACACTGAGCAGTTCGCTCGCGCTGCCGGGGAATAAATCGCGCAGCACCTGAAACGCGATGTGCTCGCAAATCAGCAAGCTGCGCCAGCGCCGGGTCGCTTCGTTATCCTGCGGCGCGGTGAATTTCACCATCACAAGAACGGGACTACCATCGCGCATCACTACACAGTTGAACTTGGGCTGCTCGCCGCCGGCGGAAGAGCCGACCACCTCGCCGGACAAGGCGCGGCTGGCCAACCGCGGATAGTCCTGCAATCGCCTGTCGGCTGGGATGGGCAATCTTACCTCGTCCTCAGAGGTAAACAGCGCCACCGTCTGAAAGGACGCGGCAGCCTCCTCGCCGACCAACAGCTTGCCCGGCATGTCGTCGCCGGTATGCGCCAGCGCAAGTAGGGTCTGATCGTCGCTCCAGCGATTCGGATCGATGGGCAATACCAACAACGGGCCATGAAGCCGTGCAAAAGAGCGCCCCAGAAACCCCTGGGGGCGCATGTCCTGCAAATACCATGGCAACCCCGAATGAACTTCCGATCTTGCCTCATGCGTTTGGCTCGCCCATGTCTCGACCAGATAACCCTCGGGCATGATCGGATGAAGAGCGCCCCACTGCTCCAGATTCCCCGAGGCATCGACGCGATAAAGCGGGAAGGCGGCATGCGATCCGAGCTTGCGCCTGAGCGCGTATTGAGTCTGGCGCGCCTTGCCAAACCGGAGAATGGATTCCCCAAGCTGATTGATAAGCCGCGACAGCGTCGGCTGACTGACGCCCAGCCTTTCATACAGCACCCTGGCCGGTTGCGGGCCGGCTCTCAGGATTTGAACAACGGTATCGGACGCAGCCATTTTGGGACTATTTTGCCGGCGCACATGAATTGATAATGAATGGATATTACATCAATATTCTGTGCCTGCATCGCCATTTAAAGGGAATTACCGGACGATTCGAGCAGGATCTACCTGAGCACGCTGGAACGCAGGGAGCTCCCCCGATACGTCTCGCATATCTGCAGGCGTAATTGGCGGAGCACAACACCATACACAGTAGAACGACCGATTCGCCACATTGTGAGCCTCACGGCCGGAGCCAATCCGATATGAGTAGCGCGCCAGCTAGGTCACGAGAATATGAATAAGGTTTTGACCGTCCGACCCAAGTGGATCGATGGCGCAGACAAGAGCAAGGAACGCGAGGAAATTGACGCGATGTATTTCTGACATCGCCACAAATACACCACAAGAGGAGGATAAATCGACGTAATTTGTTAACTATACTGGTCGGGGCGAGAGGATTCGAACCTCCGACCACTTCACCCCCAGCGAAGTGCGCTACCAGGCTGCGCTACGCCCCGAGGGCGCGGATTATAGCAGAGCGGCGCGAATGAGCCAGCGTTTTATGCTTTCAGCAGCGAGAGGATGTCGCGTATTTCGCGACGCACAGCGGCGAGATCGACATTCGCGTATGCGGAGGAGGCAACTCGTGCAGCGATTGCTGCCGATGCGGCCTCGGCGGCAGCACCGTGAGCCTGGTTCTCCAGACGATTGCGCGCCCCGCTGATCGTGAAGCCCTGCTCATACAGCAGTTCGCGGATACGGCGGATCAGCAGCACCTCATGGTGCTGGTAATAGCGGCGGTTGCCGCTGCGTTTAACGGGCTTGAGCTGGGTGAATTCCTGCTCCCAGTAGCGCAGCACATGCGCCTTGACCCCGCACAATTCGCTGACTTCGCCGATGGTGAAGTAGCGTTTGGCCGGGATCGGCGGAAGTTCGGAATTAGGCTTGTGGGGTTCCATGATAGGACTTTTCCACCATGGTCTTCAGCTTCTGGCTGGGATGAAACGTCACGACGCGGCGCGCGGTGATTGGAATTTCTTCGCCGGTCTTGGGGTTGCGACCAGGACGCTGCGGCTTGTCGCGCAGCTGGAAGTTGCCGAAGCCGGACAGCTTCACGCTCTCGCCCTTTTCGAGCTGGGAGCGGATCTCCTCGAAGAATGCTTCCACCATATCCTTGGCCTCGCGCTTGTTTAGCCCAACCTTGTCAAATAGCAAATCGGCCAGTTCGGCCTTGGTCAACGTCGAAATCATTTTCTCCCCTACACGCGCAGTTGCGCGCCGTTTTGTTGCAGCACCGCCACCAGCGAGGCGATGCTTGGCTCGATTTCCGAGTCCGTAAGTGTTTTTTGAGTATCTTGTAATAACACACGGAATGCAAGGCTTTTTTTGCCTTGTTCCACGCCCTTGCCGCGATAAACATCGAACAAGCCGATGTCGACAACGGAAGGGGCGGAAGCTCCGCGCATCGCATCCAGCAGGCTCTGCACATCGACTGCCTCGTCCACCAGCACCGCGAGATCGCGACGCACCGGCGGGAAGCGAGAAACGTCTTTCGCCTTCGGCACATGGCTCTGCGCCAACGCTTCCAGCTCAACCTCGAACCAGATCACCGCCTGCGGCAAGCCGTATTGCTGCTGCCATTGCGGATGCATCTCGCCTATCCAGCCGATCGCGCGCCCGTCCAGCAGGATGCGCGCCGAACGTCCGGGATGCGAGGCGGGATGTTGCGCCGCCTGGAAGCTCAAGCTGCGGGGGGCAAACAGTGCCTCGACATCGCCCTTGACGTCGTAGAAGTCCACGCCGCGCGCCTGCACACCCCATTGCTCGGGCTGGACATCGCCATAGGCCAATCCGGCCAGACGCTCGTGCTGCGTATAGCTGCCCGCCTCGGTGGCGAAACAGCCACCGATCTCGAACAGTCGCACGCGCGGCTGCTTGCGCGCGAGGTTGGCACGTAGCGCGCCCACTAAGCCGCCCAGCAGACTGCTGCGCATCACGCTCATCTGGCTGGCGATGGGGTTCTTCAATGCGACAGGCGCGGCATTGCCGCACAAGTCGCGCTCCCACTCGGCTTCCACGAAGGAATAAGTGATGGCCTCCTGATAGTCGCGCGACACCATCAGCTGGCGCAGTTTCGCCAACTGGCGCTCAGCCTCGACTCGCGGCAGAATGCTCATGCGCGCCTGTATCGGCGCTGCCGGAATGTTTTCGTAACCATGTACGCGCGCAACTTCTTCGATCAGGTCTTCTTCGATGGCAATGTCGAAGCGATAGCTTGGCGGTGTTACTGAAAACTCATCGCTCTTCTGCTCGAACACCATGCCGAGGCGCGACAGGATCGCCGAGATTGCATCGGACTCCAGCGCGATGCCCAGCACGCGATGCACGCGCGAAGCGCGCAGTTTCACTGGATGGCGCACCGGCAACTGTCCAACTGCCTCGGTGACCGCACCGGCCTGACCGCCGCAGATATCGAGGATCAGTTGCGTCGCGCGATCCAACGCCGCCTGCGTGAACGCAAAATCCACACCGCGCTCGAAGCGATAAGAAGAATCGGAACCGAAACCCAGACGGCGCGACTTGCCGACGATCACGCTCGGCGCGAAGAACGCGCTTTCCAGGAAGATATCGGTGGTCGCATCATCGACCGCGCTGTCCGCGCCGCCCATCACCCCGGCCAATGCGACCGGCCCCTTGCCATCGACGATCACCAGCATGTCGTCCTGCAGCTCCACCGTCTGCTCGTTCAGCAGCTTCAGGCTCTCGCCGATGCTGGCGAAACGCACCTCGATGTCACCGTTCAGCTTGTTCAGGTCGAACGCATGCAACGGCTGCCCCAGTTCCAACAGCACATAGTTGGTCACGTCGACCAGCGCGCTGATGCTGCGCAGGCCGCTACGCTCCAAGCGCTTCACCATCCAGGCCGGCGTAACCGCCTTCGCGTTCACGCCAGAGATCACGCGACCGGTGTAACGCGGACATGCAGCCGGCGCGCTGACCTTGACCTTGCGGCTCTGGCTGCCGGCCTGCGCGATAGAAACCTCAGGAATGGCTTGCATCGCCGTGCCGGTCAAAGCAGCCACCTCGCGCGCGATGCCGTGCAGCGACAGGCAATCGCAGCGATTCGGCGTAAGCTTGAGCGTGATCAGATGGTCGTCCAGATCGAGATGCTCGCGTATGCTCTGCCCGACCACCGCATCGGCGGCCAGCACCATCAGGCCGGCGCTTTCTTCCGCCAGCCCCAACTCCTTGTCGGAGCACATCATGCCGAAGGATGCGACGCCGCGTACCTTGGCTTGCTTGATGCTGAAGTCGCCCGGCAGCTTCGCGCCGACCAGCGCACAAGGCGCCTTCATGCCGACAGTCACATTGCCTGCGCCGCATACGATGGTCAACGGCTCGGGCAAGCCGACGTTCACCGTCAGCACGTTCAGCCTGTCCGCATCGGGATGCTTGTCTTTGGTCAGCACCTCGGCCACGACGACTTTATCGAAGGCGGGAGCGACCGGGGCCATCTCCTCGACTTCCAGCCCAGCCATGGTCAACAGATGCGACAACTCCTCGCTCGACAGCGACGGATTCACGAGGGTACGCAACCAGGATTCAGAAAATTGCATATCAGTTAAATTGCTTGAGGAATTGCAGATCATTCTCGAAGAACAATCTGAGGTCGTTGACGCCGTAGCGCAGCATCGCCAGACGCTCCACACCCATGCCGAAGGCGAAACCGATGTACTTCTCGCTGTCGATGCCAACATGCTTGAGCACATTCGGGTGCACCATGCCGCAGCCGCCGATCTCCAGCCAGCCGCCCTTCCAGCTCATATCCATCTCGGCGGACGGCTCGGTGAACGGGAAGAACGAGGGACGGAAGCGCACCTGCATGTCTTCTGTCTCGAAATAGTTCTGCAGGAAATCGGCGATCACGCTCTTCAGGTCGGCGAAGCTGACACGCTCGCCTACCCACAGGCCTTCGACCTGATGGAACATCGGCGAATGGGTCGCATCGGAATCCACGCGATAGACGCGTCCCGGTGCGATGATGCGGATGTCCGGCATCGTTTCCTGATGCTGATACTTCGCCACATGCGCCTGCATGTAACGGATCTGGATCGGCGAAGTGTGCGTGCGCAGCACATGCTGTTTGTCGATGTAGAAGGTGTCGTGCATCGCGCGCGCCGGATGGTCTTCCGGGATATTCAGCGCGGTGAAGTTGTAGAAATCGTTTTCGATTTCCGGGCCTTCCGCAACATCGTAGCCGATGGAATGAAACAGCGTTTCGATGCGCTCCAGCGTCAGCGTCACCGGATGCAATCCGCCCACGCCGGCCGCACGTCCCGGCAGCGTGACGTCCAGCGACTCCGCGGCCAGCTTGGCCAGCAACGCGCGCTGCTGGATCGCATCGCGTCGCGCCTGCAAGGCGACTTCGATCTGCTGCTTGATCTGATTGATGCGCGCGCCGGCTGCGGGGCGTTCTTCGGCGGAAAGCTTACCCAGCCCTTTCAGCAGCCCGGTCAGGCTGCCTTCCTTGCCGAGATAACGCGCCTTGGCATTTTCCAGCTCGGCCGCATCTTCTATCGCGGCAAAGCTTTTCAGCGCGTCATCGAGAATTTGTTGTAGTTCTTGCATCGTCGTTCTTTGACTTATTGCTTTTGAACATCTTCGGTTCTTGAAACAAAAAAGGAGGCTCGCGCCTCCTTTTTTGATTTAGCTTGCGCTTAAACGCCGAGGCTGGCTTTAGCTTGCACCACGAATTGTGCAAAGGCCGCCTTGTCGAACACGGCGATGTCTGCCAGCACCTTGCGGTCGACATCGATAGCCGCCTTCTTCAGGCCGTTCATGAACACGCTGTAGGTCATGCCCTGCTCGCGAGCAGCCGCATTGATACGGGCGATCCACAGGGTACGGAACTGACGCTTCTTCTGGCGACGGTCACGGTAGGCATACTGGCCTGCCTTCATCACCGCCTGCTTGGCGATGCGATAGACGTTCTTGCGGCGACCGCGGTAACCCTTGGCCAGGGCCAGAACCTTCTTATGACTTGCGCGCGCTACTACACCACGTTTTACTCTTGGCATTTTCTACTCCTTATGCGTATGGCATCATGGCGCGCACGGACGCCGTGTTGGTTTCATGGACACCGGTTGCGCCGCGCAGTTGACGCTTGCTCTTGGTTGTCTTCTTGGTCAGGATGTGGCGCTTGAACGCTTGACCGCGCTTGATGCTGCCACCTGCGCGGACGACAAAACGCTTCTTCGCGCCGCTCTTGGTTTTCATCTTAGGCATGACTGCTCCTTAAGTTATGGTGGGGGGTGTTTTCCGATGGAAAAACTTGACGACCCATACACCACTTTTTATCGGGGAACTGCTGCTACATCATTTCGACCATCCCCTTGCTGTCGAAACAATTCATTCTTGATGTCGGGTTACGCAACCCAACCTACACTTATTTCTTCTTCGCCCTGGGTGACAGCACCATCACCATCTGGCGGCCTTCCATCTTCGGGAACTGCTCGACTACGCCGTGCTCTTCCAGATCCGCCTTGATGCGCTCGATCAGGCGCATGCCGATCTCCTGGTGAGCCATTTCGCGACCACGGAAACGCAAAGTAATCTTGGTCTTATCACCGTCATCCAGAAACTTGATCAGGTTGCGCAACTTGATGTTGTAATCGCCTTCATCGGTACCCGGACGAAACTTGATTTCCTTGATCTGAACCTGCTTCTGCTTGAGCTTGGCTTCGTGCTGCTTCTTGCTTTCGGCATACTTGAACTTGCCGAAATCCATGATGCGACAAACTGGAGGATCCGCCAGCGGCGAGATCTCCACCAGATCCAGCTCAGCTTCTTCCGCCAGACGCAATGCTTCCGCGCTAGACACAATCCCGAGGGGCTCTTTTTCTGCTCCAATGAGGCGCACCTGCGGTGCGGTAATCATCTCATTCAAGCGCTGCGATTTATCTTGTGCTATTGCTATCTCCGTTAGGCAAAATTAAACCGTGCTGCCCGATTTGATCTCCGACCCAAGCCGCTGCAGCAATGCTTCCAGCGACATCTGTCCGAGATCTTCACCACTACGGGTACGCACGGCCACCAATCTTCCAGCTACCTCCTTATCGCCGACGATCAGCTGATAAGGCAATTTCTGCAAGCTATGTTCGCGTATTTTATAGGTAATCTTCTCGTTGCGCAAATCCAGTTGCACGCGCACCCCGGCATCGCGCAATATCTGCGCGACTTCTGTCGCATATTCCTCCTGCGCCTGCGAGATATTCATCAGCACCACCTGCATCGGCGACAGCCACAGCGGGAACGCGCCCGCATGGTGTTCGATCAGGATGCCGATGAAACGCTCCATTGATCCGAGGATCGCGCGATGCAGCATCACCGGGGGTTTGCGGCTGTTGTCCTCGTCGACGAACTCCGCATCCAGACGCACCGGCAAGTTGAAATCCAGCTGTATCGTGCCGCACTGCCACAGGCGCCCGAGACTATCCTTCAGCGTGAACTCGACCTTCGGACCGTAGAACGCACCTTCGCCCGGCTGAAGGTCGTAGGCCAGTGCGTTCTGCTGCAAAGCAGCAGCCAATCCGGCCTCGGCCTTATCCCAAGTCTCGTCGGAACCGACCCGCTTCTCGGGACGGGTGGACAACTTGACCAGCACCTCGTTGAAACCAAAGTCGCGATACACCTCGTTCAGCATCACGATGAAATTCGACACTTCGGATTGCACTTGATCTTCGGTGCAGAAGATATGCGCATCGTCCTGAGTGAAACCGCGCACGCGCATCAGACCGTGCAGCGAACCCGAGGTCTCGTTGCGATGACAGGAGCCGAACTCCGCCAGACGCAACGGCAAGTCGCGATAGCTATGCAGGCCGTGATTGAATATCTGCACATGACCCGGACAGTTCATCGGCTTCACCGCGTAGTCGCGATTCTCCGATGCCGTCGTGAACATGTTGTCGCGATAGTTATCCCAGTGGCCGGATTTCTCCCACAGACTGCGATCCATGATCGTCGGTGTGCGCACTTCTTGGTAGCCGTGACTGCGGAACTTGCGACGCATGTACTGTTCGACTTCCTGCCACAACGTCCAGCCCTTGGGATGCCAGAACACCATGCCGGGCGAAGAGTCCTGCATATGGAACAGTTCAAGCTGCTTGCCCAGCTTGCGGTGATCGCGCTTCTCGGCCTCTTCGAGCTGATGCAGATAGGCCTCGAGCTCTTCCTTCTTCGCCCAGGCCGTGCCATAGATGCGCTGCAGCATCTCGTTCTTCGAGTCGCCGCGCCAGTAGGCGCCGGCCACCTTCATCAGCTTGAACGCCTTGAGCTTGCCGGTGGATGGCACATGCGGGCCGCGACACAGATCGGTGAACTCACCTTCGCTGTACAGCGACACATCCTGATCCGCCGGAATGGACTCGATGATCTCGGCCTTGTATTGCTCGCCGATACGTTTGAAATAGCTGACAGCCTCGTCGCGCGGCAACACACGGCGCGCGACCGGCAGATCCAGCTTGGCGATCTCGCCCATGCGCTTCTCGATCGCCGCCAAATCTTCCGGCGTGAAAGGACGCTTGTAGGAGAAATCGTAATAGAAGCCGTTTTCGATCACCGGACCGATGGTCACCTGCGCATCCGGAAATAATTCCTTCACCGCATGCGCCAGCAAGTGCGCAGTCGAATGACGAATGACTTCGACGCCATCGACATCCTTGTCGGTGATGATCGCCAGCGCAGCATCCTGCTCGATCAGATGCGAGGTATCGACCACCTTACCATCCACCTTGCCCGCCAGCGCGGCGCGAGCAAGCCCGGCGCCTATACTGGCCGCGACATCAGCGACGGTGACGGATTGATCGAAACTGCGCTGCGAACCATCCGGCAAGGTGATGACTGGCATGTTTTTGCTTCCTGAAAATACAAAGTGCGGCAATTGCCGCACTCGAAGTGTTGGTAGGCACGATTGGACTCGAACCAACGACCCCTACCATGTCAAGGTAGTGCTCTAACCAGCTGAGCTACGCGCCTAAAGAGGCCGCATTGTACACAAAAGGATTTCGCGCTTCAAACTAAATCATGCGTTATTTTCAAATATGTTTAATACGCGCTATCGATATAGCCGCCTTCGGCCAGATTTTCGAAACGAGTGTATTCGCCGCGGAACGCCAAGCCCACCGTACCGATAGGACCATTACGCTGCTTGCCGATAATGATCTCGGCCTTGCCCTTGTCCGGAGAATCCTTGTTGTAGACCTCGTCGCGATAGATGAACAAAATCAAGTCGGCATCCTGTTCGATAGCGCCGGACTCGCGCAAGTCAGACATCACCGGACGCTTGTTGGGACGCTGCTCCAAACTTCGATTCAACTGCGACAGCGCGATTACCGGCACGCGCAATTCTTTCGCCAACGCTTTCAGCGAGCGCGAAATTTCCGAGATTTCCGTGGCTCGATTCTCGCTCGCCTTGCCGGCATTGCCGCTCATCAATTGCAAATAGTCCACCACGATCAAACCCAGTTCGCCCTGCTGGCGATGCAAGCGGCGCGAACGGGCGCGCAGCTCCAGCGCGGACAAGCCCGGCGTTTCGTCGATAAATATCGGCGCATCATTGAGCCTGCCGAGCGCATGCGTCAATCGCCCCCAGTCATCGTCCTGCAGTTTTCCGGTGCGCAGATCGTGCTGATTGAGCTTGCCGACCGAGCCCAGCATACGCATCACCAACTGAGCCGCGCCCATTTCCATACTGTAAATAGCAACCGACTTACCTTCCAGCGCGACGTTCTCGGCGATGTTGATCGAGAACGCGGTCTTACCCATACTCGGACGACCGGCAACGATCACCAGATCGCCGGGTTGCAAGCCCGACGTCATCCGATCCAGATCGGTGTAACCGGTTGCCGTACCCGTCACTTCGCTGTGATTTTCACGACCGTACAGCGTCTCAATGCGCTCGACCACCTCCGTCAGCAACGGTGGCATCGAGAAGAAACCCTGCTTACCCTTGGAGCCGGCTTCCGCGATCTCGAACACCTTACTTTCCGCCTCGTCCAGCAATTGTCCGGCATCGCGACCGGTCGGATTGTAGGCGCTGCTGGCGATCTCGCTGCCGACCTCGACCAATTTGCGCATGATAGAGCGCTCGCGCACGATCTCGCCGTAGCGGCGAATGTTCGCGGCGGACGGCACGTTCTGCGCGAGGCTGCCCAGATAAGGCAGGCCCCCCGCCTTATCCAGCTCACCGGCATTCTCCAGCGCTTCGGCGACGGTGATCACATCCACCGGCTTGGCCTGCTCGCTCAGGCGCACGATCTGGCGATAGATCAATCGATGTTCCTGGCGATAGAAGTCGCTGTCGAAAATCAGATCGATAATCTTGTCCAGCGCCCCCGCTTCGAGCAGCAGCCCACCCAGCACCGATTGCTCCGCCTCCACCGAATGTGGAGGCAGCTTGATCTGATCGAGTTGTGCGTCGTGGCCGGAGAAATTATTCATTGGTAGGTGTTGATCCTGGGTGTAACCGGCAGGCATTTTAACCCGCCCGACGAAATCAGAGGACAACAAAAAAGGACTGTCGCCAGTCCTTTTTTGCATTGCCGCGATTACGAGACGAATTAGTGTTCGCCCAGCACCGAGACAGTGATGTCCACGACGACATCGGTGTGCAGCGCGACGCTGACCGAGTAGTCGCCGATCTGCTTCAGGTGGCCGCCAGCGATACGCACTTGCGACTTCTCCACAGCGTAGCCCTGAGCGACCAGTGCGGTAGCGATGTCGGCATTGGTGACGGAACCGAACAGCTTGCCGTCCACGCCGGCCTTCTGTGCGATCTGCACGGTCACGCCGGCCAGCTTCTCGCCGCGAGCCTGTGCATCAGCCAGCTTGGCCTTGTCGGCCGCTTCGATCTCGACGCGACGCGCCTCGAACTCGGCCATGTTGGCTGCGGTTGCGCGCTTGGCCATGCCTTGCGGGATCAGGAAGTTACGGGCATAGCCGTTCTTGACCTTGACCACATCACCCAATTGGCCAACGTTGGCCACTTTTTCCATCAAAATGATTTGCATGTTCTGCTCCTTCTTAATGCAGGTCGGTGTACGGCAGCAATGCCAGGAAACGAGCGCGCTTCACGGCGGTGCTCAATTGACGCTGGTAGCGTGTCTTGGTGCCGGTGATGCGAGCCGGGATCAGCTTGCCGTTCTCGGAAATGAATTCCTTGAGGATGTTCACATCCTTGTAATCCACTTCGGCGATCTTATCCACTGTGAAGCGGCAGAACTTGCGGCGCTTGAACAGATTGTTGCGGGAAGAACGCTTGTTCTTGTCATCTTTCTTCTTGTCTGGACGAGCCATGATGTTTCCTTATTCCAAAATTATGTCGTTGATGTGCAGAACCAGTTGCCGACTGCGCATGCTGCGCTGAGCCAGAAAACCTTTCACCTTGACGGTTTGCCCTATCGCGAATCCGGCGACCTTGTGGGCCGTTTCGGCAAACGCCAGCGCATCGACTTCGCACTGCACCTGCCTTGTACCGTTCGCTTCGGGCTGTTGCGAGCTGTGACGTAATGTCAGTTCCACTCTCGCCACCCCAGCCGGGGTGTACCTCAAACCATCCAGTGCGATCAGCTCTCCGCCAATGACGACCTGGTTACGCGCCAATGCTTACGCTGCCGCGGCTTCCGCAACCGGTGCTGCCGGTGCAACTGCTTCGCTAGGCACGGAACGGGACTTCTCTTCCTTCATCATCGCGGAAGGCTCGGTGACGGCAGCCTTGGTCTTGACGGTCAGATGACGCAGCACTGCATCGTTGAAGCGGAATGCATGCTCCAGCTCGTCCAGGGTTTCCTGGTTGCATTCGATATTCATCAGCACGTAGTGTGCCTTGTGAATCTTTTGGATCGGGTAAGCCAACTGGCGGCGGCCCCAGTCTTCCAGACGGTGGATCAAACCACTCTTGGAAGTGACCAGTGTGCGATAACGCTCGATCATCGCGGGCACTTGCTCGCTCTGATCGGGGTGCACGATAAACACGATTTCGTAATGACGCATTACATCTCCTTACGGTTAAAGCCCCCCGCCATGCGTAGCGGTGGAGCAAGGTCGAGAGCCGACCATCGGCTCTACGGGGCGCGCATTATAACGAAATATGCTTATGCGTCAAGGGATTTGGGGATTCTTGCTGAAAACATGGCTCCCGACAGCCAGCGACACTTGGCCTATGCGTGAGCGTGATTTTCCGGCTCGAACGACAGTGACCTTCCCCCGAAAAATCATCTTGCAAGGGTGACATAAAATCACAGCCACCTTGGTCACAAGGAACGGCAGAAAGAAAGGGTAAGGCTATATTCCGCTTATCGCGCCTTGACGATCAGCCAATGGCCATCATGATTGACGATATCCACCAGGTTTGACTCCCTGATAAAGGGCGACTCTTTTTCCGCCGAAATCTCCCGCCCGTTATACAGAACGATTGCGGTGTCATCCGGATTCCAGCGTACGACCTTGACGGTGAGGGAAGCGCCTCCCGAATCATCCTGCGCCTGATCCTCATACTGTGGATTTTCCACATAAGCCAAGGACATCCATATTTCCACCAGAAACAGATTGATCGTCATCGCCATCATGAAAAATGGCAGCGTCTTCGAAAATGTTGTGTCCATCATGGAGAGTATCGCCGCCAGCATTGCCGCAAGGGCGACAGCAAGCGTCCGCAGAGAGCGGTTGAACCATTCATAGGTAAATATAGCGACTGACAGGGAAAGCCAAAACATACCGAGATCGAACGAAAAAACCAGCATCCGTTCAGGATTTTACTAAATGATGAGCGACCGGAACACTTGTTCCTAAAAAAACCGAAATGCGATAGCAAATTCAAACGCCGGGACCTCTCGCCAGCCACTCCGCCATCCCCTGCCCCGCCGCCCTGCCGCTGGCGAAGCAGGCGGTCAGCAGGTAGCCACCGGTCGGAGCTTCCCAGTCCAGCATCTCGCCGGCGCAGAACACTCCGGGCAATCCGCGCAGCATCAGGCGTTCGTCCAACGCCTCGAACGGCACGCCGCCCGCACTGCTGATGGCTTCGGCCAAGGGGCGCGGGGCGATCAGACGTAGCGGCAGCGCCTTGATCGTCGCGGCCAGCCGCACCGGATCGTTCATCTCCTCCGCGCTCAGCGCTTCGCGCAGCAGGTTAGCCTTAACGCCCTTCAGGCCCAGGCGACTTTGCAGATGGCTGGACAGCGAACGCGAACCGCGCGGGTGAGCCACTTCAACCTGCACACGTTCCAGACTCCAGTCGGGCAGCAGGTCGAGCAGCAGCACCGCATAACCCGCGCGCGCTATCTCGTCGCGCAGCACGGCGGACAGCGCATAGATCAACCCGCCTTCGATACCGTGCTCGGTGACCATGCATTCGCCACGCTGCATCGCGCCGCCTGCTGCACATGCGGCGACGGACTTCAACGGTTCGCCGACGTAGCGACTGCGAAAGTGCGGACTCCATTCGATATCGAAGCCGCAGTTGGAGGAGCGCAACGGCGCAATCTCAATGCCACGCTGTTTAAGCCAGGGCAGCCATGCACCATCCGAACCGAGCTGCGGCCAACTGCCGCCGCCCAGCGCCAGCACCATGCCATCCACCTGAATCTTGATCTCGCCCTGCGGCGTTTCGAAGCGCAATGCGCCCTCCGCATCCCATCCGCACCAGCGATGTCGCGCATGGAAACGCACGCCCTGCTCGCGCAGCCGGTGCAGCCAGGCGCGCAGCAGTGGCGCGGCCTTCATGTCTTTGGGGAAAACGCGATCGGAACTGCCGACGAAGCTATCGATGCCGAGACCCTGCATCCATGCTCGTAATTCTTGTGGCGGGAAGGCGCGCACCAGCGGTTCGATTTGCGCGCGACGCGCACCGTAGCGCGCGAGCAGATCGTCCAACGGCTCGGCGTGGGTGATGTTCATGCCGCCCTTGCCCGCCATCAAAAACTTGCGACCCACGCTGGGCATCGCGTCGTAGACATCGACCTGCACGCCACGCTGCGCCAGCACCTCCGCCGCCATCAGCCCGGCGGGGCCGCCGCCGATGACCGCGACATTCAGTTTCATTAAACCACCGCCACCCGCGCCGCGCCCTCGCGCATAACCCCGACCACCGCGGCCTGTTCGAAGCCTGCATCCTTAAAGCAGCGCAGCACGGCGTCCGCCGCTTCGGGGGCGACGCTCACCAGCAGGCCGCCGCTGGTCTGCGCATCGGCCAGCAGGCGGCGCTGCCAGGCTTCCAGTTGCGGTGCGAAGTCGAGGTCGTGGCCGTAGCTCGCAAGGTTGCGGTCGATGGCACCTGGGCCTATGCCCTGTTGCGCCAGCGGCAAGGCCTCGGACAAGACCGGCACCTGCTCGAACTTCACCTCCGCGCCCAGCCCGGAGCCGCGACATACTTCCAGCAAGTGGCCGAGCAGGCCGAAGCCGGTCACGTCGGTCAGCGCGTGCACGCCGTCCATCGCGGACAGCGCGCTGCCCACCATATTGAGTTTGGTGGTCGCAGCGATCATCTGCGCGTAGCCTTCCGGCGAGAGCATGCCCTTCTTCAGCGCGGCGGCCAGCACGCCCACGCCGATGCCCTTGCCGAGGATCAGCGCGTCTCCTGCCTGTGCCGCGCAATTCATCTTCAGGCGATCGGGATGCACGACGCCTATCGCCACGAGGCCGTAGATCGGCTCGACCGAGTCGATGGAATGCCCGCCCGCGAGCGGGATGCCGGCGGCCTTGCACACCGCTTCGCCCCCCTGCAGAATAGAGCGTATGGTCTCGACCGGCAGCTTGTTGATCGGCATGCCGACGATGGCCAGCGCCATGATGGGCGTGCCGCCCATCGCGTACACGTCGGACAGCGCATTGGTCGCGGCGATGCGGCCGAAGTCGAACGGGTCGTCGACGATGGGCATGAAGAAATCGGTGGTGGCGATGATCGCCTGCTGGTCGTTCAGGCGGTACACCGCCGCGTCGTCGCTGGTCTCGGAGCCGACCAGCAGGTCGGGGAACGGCAGTTTCGCCTTTGCTTCGCCCAGTATTTGCTGCAGCAGTCCCGGCGCGATTTTACAGCCGCAGCCGCCGCCGTGAGACAATTGGGTCAACTTCACTTCAGATGCACTCATTACTTACCCGACTATGCTTTTCAAAACCGCGAACCTATCACAGCTGGCCGAATTTGACGAAATTATCGACGTGCGCACGCCGTCCGAGTTCGCCGACGACCACATCCCCGGCGCGATCAACTGCCCGGTGCTGTCGGACGAGGAGCGCATCACCGTCGGCACGCTGTACAAACAGATCTCGCCGTTCGAGGCGCGCAAGGTCGGCGGCGCGCTGGTCGCGAAGAACATCGCGCGCCATCTGGAGACCGTCTTCCACGACAAACCGAGATCCTGGAAACCGATGGTCTACTGCTGGCGCGGAGGACAGCGCAGCGGCGCGATGAGCATCATCCTTGCGCAAGTCGGCTGGATGGCGCACAAGCTGGAAGGCGGCTACAAGACCTATCGCCGCGACGTGCTGGATCAGTTGGAGACGCTGCCGCAACGATTCACGTTCAAAGTGGTCTGCGGCCCCACCGGCTCAGGCAAGAGCCGCTTGCTCGCCGCGCTCGTTGAAACCGGGCATCAGGTGCTGGATCTGGAAGGACTGGCGCGGCATCGCGGCTCGGTGCTGGGCAATCTGCCGCAACAGCCACAACCATCGCAGAAATGGTTCGACAGTCAGTTGCTGCTGGCCCTGCGCGAACTCGACCCGGCGCGCCCGGTGTACGTGGAATCGGAAAGCAAGAAGATCGGCAGCGTCGCCCTGCCCGCCTCGCTGTTCGACGCGATGCACGCAGCCGATTGCCTGGTGGTGGAAACGCCGCTGGAGGTGCGCGTCGCGGGTTTGCAGGAAGACTACCTCCATTACGTCAACGACCCGGAAGCGCTGATCGCGCAACTGCAATCGCTGCACCAGTTCCACGGCAGCGAAAAGTTGCAGCACTGGAGCGAATTGATACGCGCCGGCGACTTCGCCGCCTTCGTCGCAGAGCTGCTGACGCAACACTACGACCCGACCTACTTCCGCTCCCTGACCAAACACTACCCGAAACTGCCCGAGGCGCAGACTCTGGCGCTGAATGACTTGTCGCACGCAGCCTTGTGCGAGGTCGCGAAACAGTTGTAGGAAACCCGGCTGTCGCGCCCCGGCAAGGGTGGCGCTGGTGTTGGCTATCGGCTTTCCGGAAAGCCGTTGCCGATCGGGTCGGTAGCTTCCGCCCCAAACCGGACTCTCGTCTAATAGCGACAATGAAATCCCCGCTATGTCCTGAAGTTGAATTTCATGCGCCATTGCCATTGCATTGAATAGTCATGCGCCGCAACTCCGGCAGGCATGAACCGCAAGAGGTTCCGCATTTCCGCTTGGCTTGCAGCGCGGCCAGATCGAGGCCTGCGGCGAGGTCGGCGGCGATTTCGTTTTCCGAGACATCGAAGCAGTTGCACACCACCCGCCCCCGCGCCGGAGCAGAGCTCGGCGGATTGCTCAGCGGCGCCAGCAGCCATTTGCGCAACGCCCCGGTATCGCTGCCGCGCACCATGATGTCGACCAGCCAGTCGGCAGATCGGGTTTCATGGCACAGCAGGGCGCCGACCAGACGGCCGTCCCGGATCAAGGCGCGTTTGGCGATGCCGCGGCGCGCATCGCTGAAGATCAGTGTCGCGGAATCATCCAGCCCCATGGCCGCGCTCAGTTCGTTCAATGTGTCGGCGGAGGGCAGGCTATCCTCCGATTGCCCCCAGGCATGCAGGAGCACGATGTCTTCGTCGCGCCCGGTCGAGGTCAGCGTCGCATAGTCGAAACGGGAAAGCCAGGGCTGCAACGACTCGCGCAGCCCGCCACTATCGTCTCGCCGCATGGCGACGAGCTGCCAGGCCGTCGCATATTTCTCGACCTGGACGGCCGCATGCTTGAGCTCGGGCTGGAAGGAAATTGGGTCGACACTGGCGGACGTCAGCGCATTGACGCCCAGTCCGCGCATGAAGCGCCCGCCCCAGTGCATCGGAATATGGCTCTGCGCGGGGCGCAATATGTTTGACAGTTCCGCGCGCAGGATCAACGCGCCGCGCCTGCTTTTGACGCGCACCAGATCGCCGTCGGCTATCCCGCGCCGTTCCATGTCGCGCGGATTCATCTCGATCACCGGTTCGGGAGCATGGGCATAAAGCCGCGGCACCGTCCCGGTGCGGCTCATGCCGTGCCACTGGTCGCGCAAACGGCCGCTGTTGAGATGCAGCGGATAACGCGCGTCGGTGGCCTCGGCGGTCGGGCGATGATCGACCGCGCTGAATCCGGCGCGACCGCTGGCGGTCGGGAACAGGCCGTCCGCATACAGGCGCGAACATCCCTGCGCAGCATCGGCGGGGAACGGCCATTGCTGCGGGCCGACTGCCTCCAGCAGCGCATAGGACAGGCTGCCGATATCCAGATCGCGGCCTATGGTCGTGGCGCGATGTTCGTTGAATATTTCCTCGACGGAGCGATAGGGGAATAGCGTCGTGCCGTCGATAGAACCGCGCCCGGCTATACGCTGTTCCAGTCGCCGCGCGAAATCCGCCGCGATGCGCCAGTCGGCCCTAGCCTCGCCGGGCGGCGGCACGGCGGCCCGAACGCGCGAGATGCGCCGCTCCGAATTGGTGACCGTCCCTTCCTTCTCGCCCCAGCCTGCGGCGGGCAGCAGCAGATCGGCACAGGCGGCCGTATCGGTATGCGGCGTCACCTCCTGCACCACCACAAAGGGGCAGGCCGCCAGCGCCTCATGCACTAGATTCAGGTCGGGCAGCGACTGCGCCGGATTGGTGCAGGCTATCCATACCGCCTTGATCTCGCCGCGACCCATCGCATCGAACAGCGCCACCGCCGTCAGTCCCGGCTTGGTCGGCACATCGGCGACATTCCAGAGCCGCGCCACCTCGGCTCGATGTTCGGCGTTGCTGATGTCGCGATGCGCGGACAGCAGGTTGGCCATGCCGCCGACCTCGCGCCCGCCCATCGCATTGGGCTGCCCCGTCAGCGAGAACGGCCCGCAACCGGGCTTGCCGATCTTGCCGGTGGCGAGATGCAAATGGATCAGCGCGGCATTGTTGTCCGTGCCGTGGCTGGACTGGTTCAGCCCTTGGCAATACAGGGAAAGCGAGCTCTTCGATTCGCCGAACCAGCGCGCGGCGGTGACGATGTCCTCGGCCTTCACCCCGCATATCGCCGCAGCCATTTCCGGCGTGTATTCGCGCACCTTGCGCTTCAGCGCATCGAAGCCCTCGGTATGGGCGCGGATGTAATCGTCGTCTGTCAGGTCTTCCCACAGCAACACATGCAGCATCGCGTTGTAGAGCGCGATGTCCGTGCCGGGCAGTATCGCCAGATGCAAATCGGCGGCCTCGGCGGTGTCGGTGCGGCGCGGATCGACGACGATCATTTTCATCTGCAGGCGCGCCGCTCTCGCATCCTCGATGCGGCGGAACAGCACCGGATGCGCCCAGGCGGTGTTGGAACCGGCGATCAGCAGGCAATCGGCATGATCGATGTCCTCGTAGCAGCAAGGCGGCGCATCGGAGCCCAGCGTCGCCTTGTAGCCCGCCACGGCGGAACTCATGCACAGGCGAGAATTGGTGTCGATGTTGTTGGTGCCTATCAGCCCCTTGGCCAGCTTGTTGAAGACGTAGTAATCCTCGGTCAGCAACTGGCCGCTGATGTAGAAGGCGACGCTGTTGGGGCCATGCTCCGCGATGGCGTCGGCGAAACGCTCCGCCGCCTGTTCGAGTGCCGCCTCCCAGTTCACGCGCCGGCGCGGAGCGTCGCGCGTTGCGCGCGATTCAGGATGGCGCAGCCTGACGGCCAGCGCCTGCGGCGTCATGGTCAGGTGCAGCGAACCGCCCTTGGTGCAGAGCCGGCCGAAGTTGGCCGGATGGTCGGGGTCGCCGCGCACGCCGCTAATTCTTGCGCCATCGTGTTCGATGATGACGCCGCAGCCGACGCCGCAGTAAGGACAGGTCGATTTCGTTTCCATCATGTTCCAGCCATCTTCATTTGCAATAAACCCAAATAATCCATTTGCACCGTCATTCCGGCGAAGGCCGGAATCCAGCCAAAGAAAAATACCGCGAAGCGGACAAAACCCTGTTTTTGTCTCGCTGTGCGAGAACTGTTCAATCAACTGGATACCGGCCTTCGCCGGTATGACGCAGCATTTTTCTAATGAACTATCCGGGATAAACTCATCGCTCGAACTTAAGCCAGACCAGGCCGCCTTCCAGCTTGGCCGCGAAGCTTTTGGCGCAACCCTGGTCCGGCGCCACCGCCTCGCCATCCTTCAGGCCCAGCTTCCAGCCATGCAACGGACAGCTGACGGTCTCGCCGTGGACGATGCCTTGCGACAGCGGCCCACCCCGGTGCGGGCATTTGTCGTGCAAGGCGAATATCCGGTCGTCCGCGGCGCGGAACAGCGCGATGTTGCCCTGCTCCGACGCCACGACGCGGCTGCCCTGCGGGGCGATGTCTTCCAGTGCGCAGATCTCGATCCAGCCGCTCATGTTGTTGCTCCTTTAATCTGAATGACTTCGTATTCGCGCCGCACCGCCGGCTGCTGCACCGCCTGCTGCCAGGGGTCTTCGTAGTCCTGCAGGGCGAACAGCAAACGTTCGTACAGCGCCTGGCGTCCGGGCGCGTCGTTCACCACCGTCGCCTTGACATGGTCCAGCCCGACGCGGGCGACGTAATGGCAGGTGCGTTCGAGGTAGTAGCCCTGCTCGCGATAGAGTTGCAGGAAGGCGCCGGAATACTCCATGACCTCCGCGTCGTTCTTCACCTTGCACAGGAATTCGGCCACCTCGGTCTTGATGCCGCCGTTGCCGGCGACATACAGCTCGTAACCGGAATCGACGCCGATGATGCCGATGTCCTTGATGCCGGCCTCGGCGCAGTTGCGCGGACAGCCGGAAACCGCGAGCTTGACCTTGTGCGGGCTCCACATGCCGAACAGCATCTTCTCCAGCTTGACGCCCATGTCCATCGAGCGCTGGGTGCCGAAACGGCAATGCTCTGCGCCGACGCAGGTCTTCACCGTGCGTATGCTCTTGCCGTAGGCATGGCCGGACACCATGCCGACCGCGCCGAGATCGGCCCAGATTTTCGGCAGATCTTCCTTCTTGATGCCGAGCAGGTCGACGCGCGCGCCGCCGGTCATCTTCACCGTCGGCACATGATATTTTTCCGCCACGTCGGCAATCGCGCGCAGTTCGGTGGGCGTCGTCAGCCCACCCCACATGCGCGGCACCACGCTGTAGGTGCCGTCCCGCTGGATGTTGGCGTGCGCGCGCTCATTGACGAAGCGCGACTGCGGGTCGTCCTTCGCCTCGCCCGGCCAGGTCGAGATCAGGTAGTAGTTCAGCGCCGGACGGCAGGAGGCGCAGCCGTTGGGCGTCTTCCATTCCAGCGCTTTCATCACCTCGGGTATCGCGATCAGGTGCTGGCTGCGGATCGCCTCGCGCACCACGCCATGGGAATGCTCGGTGCAGCCGCACACCGCCTTGTCTTTGGACTGCGATGGCGTGTAAGCCCCGCCCACCGTCGAGGCGAGAATCTGCTCGACCAGCCCGGTGCACGAGCCGCACGAAGAGGAAGCCTTGGTGTGCTTGCGCACGTCATCCAGCGTGAACAGGCCGTGGCCCTTGATCGCCTTGACGATGTCGCCCTTGCACACGCCATTGCAGCCGCACACCTCGGCCTCGTCCGGCATGCTGGCGGCCTTGGACTGGCCGGCATGCCCGACGTCGCCGATGTGGTTCTGGCCGAACATCAGATGGTCGCGTATCTCGTGGATGTTCTGCCCGTCCTTGACCAGCTGGAAATACCAGGCCCCGTCAGCCGTGTCGCCATACAGCACGGCCCCGACCAGGATGTCGTTCTTCACCACCAGCTTCTTGTACACATTGCCGGCCGGATCATGCAGGACGATCTCTTCGGTGCCTTCGCCGCCCATGAAGTCGCCGGCGGAAAACAGGTCGATGCCGGTGACCTTGAGCTTGGTCGAGGTCACGGAGCCGGTGTAACGCGCGATGCCGTGATGCGCCAGATGATTGGCGCAGACGCGGGCCTGATCGAACAGCGGCGCAACCAGGCCATAGGCGATGCCGCGGTGGGACACGCATTCGCCGACGGCGTAGATGCGGGGGTCGTAGGTCTGCATCGTATCGCTGACCACGATGCCGCGATTGCAGTAAAGACCGGCGGATTCGGCCAGCGCCATGCTCGGGCGGATGCCGGCGGCGACCACCACGAGGTCGGCGGGAATCTCCAGGCCGTCCTTGAAACGCAGCGCGGTCACGCGCCCGGACTCGCCGCGTATCAGCGCCTCGGTCTGCTTTTCCAGCAGGAACTTGAGCCCGCGCGCTTCGAGCGAAGTCTTCAGCATATCGGCTGCCGCCTTGTCGAGCTGGCGCTCCATCAGCCAGGGCATCAGATGCACGACGGTCACGTCCATGCCGCGCTGGCGCAGGCCGTTGGCGGCCTCCAGCCCCAGCAGGCCGCCGCCGATCACCACCGCATGGCGATGCTCGCTTGCCGCAGCGATCATTTCGTCGGTGTCGCGAATGTCGCGATAACCGATCACCCCCGGCAGGTCGTTGCCCGGAATCGGCGGGATGAACGGCGTCGATCCCGTCGCCAGCAGCAGGCGGTCATACCCGGCCTCGGAGCCGTCGTCGGCGATCACCTTGCGTCTTGCGCGATCGATGCGCTCGATGCGCTTGCCCAGATGCAGCGTGATGCCGTTGTCGCGATACCAGTCGAGCGGATTCAGGATGATGTCCTGTATCGTCATTTCCCCGGCCAGCACCGGAGACAGCAGGATGCGGTTGTAATTGGGATGCGGCTCTGCGCCGAAAACCGTGATGTCGTAGAGATCGGGGGCGAGCTTCAACAGCTCTTCCACTGCCCGTATCCCGGCCATGCCGTTGCCCACCACGACCAGTCGCATTTTATTTTTCGTCATCATGCATTCCTCAAAATTCCAAACCGGACCAGCCGGAACCAAATGTAGGTCGGGCTATGCCCGACATGGTGGGCATAGCCCACCCTACAAATACCTCATTAATCTGATTCGAGAAAAACAACGTAGGGTGGGTAGACAGTTTTTTCGTCTGCCCACGCGGTTTGATATCCGCGTGGGCACACAAGCGTGCCCACCCTACAATCTCACGCCTCGAACACGGACTTGCGCGAAGAAATCGCGATCTCGCCCCCGGCCTCGATGCGGTCCGACAGCGCCGCGGCCTTGCCATTGACGGTGCACAGCACATGACGCCCATCGAGCTCGTCTGCCCATCTGCCGCCACGCAGACGCAAGCGGCTCAGCAGCTGTTCGAGCGTGCAGGCCTCGCCCGGTATCGCCATGCGTTCCGATGTCGCCAGCAGAAACTCGCTGGTTCGGCCGAAATACATGATCGCAACCTCGTGCCTGCGCTTGAGCGAGGCGTGGAACATCGCGGCAAATGGCTTTCCCATGACTAGGCCGCTTTCCTGGCCTGCTTCTGGTACAGGAATTCGAGCACTCCGCCGCGCAGGGCGTGGTAGTGCGCATCGGTCGCCAAGGCCAGCCGATTGCGCGGCTTGGGCAGGTCGACCGCCAGAATCTCGCCTATGGTCGCCGCCGGGCCGTTGGTCATCATCACGATGCGGTCGGACAGCAGCACCGCCTCGTCCACATCGTGCGTGACCATCACCACCGTGCTGTTCGTCGCCGCGACGATCTTCATCAGCTCGTCCTGCAAATGCGCGCGCGTCAGCGCATCCAGCGCGCCGAACGGCTCGTCCATCAGCAGCACCTTGGGTTGCATGGAGAGGGCACGGGCGATGCCGACACGCTGCTTCATGCCGCCGGAGATTTCATGCGGATATTTGTGTTCCGCATGGGTCAGGTGCACCAGCGCCAGCGCTTCTTTGGTGCGCTGCTGGAGTTGCGCCTTGTTCTCCGTCGCACCGAACACCCGCTCGACCGCGAGATAGACGTTGTCGAAACAGGTCAGCCAGGGCAGCAGCGAGTGGTTCTGGAACACCACGCCGCGATCCGGCCCGGGCCCCGCGATCTCACGATCCGCGCAGAGCATCACGCCTGCGGTCGGCAGCAGCAGTCCGGCGATCAGGTTGAGCAGGGTGGACTTGCCGCAACCCGAGTGGCCGATCAGCGTGATGAACTCGCCGCGCTCGATCTTCAGATCGATATCCTTGAGTGCGACGAACTCGCCCTGCCGGGTTGCAAACGACATTTGCACGTTCTCGATTTGTACATAACTTTTCATGGCATTCCCGATCAATAGCTGAATCGTTTGGCGATCTGGATCAGCATCATTTCCAGCAGCAGTCCGACGATGCCGACGATGAAGATGGCGATGATGATGTGCTCGACATTGAGGTTGTTCCATTCGTCCCAGACCCAGAACCCGATGCCCACCCCGCCGGTCAGCATTTCCGCCGCAACGATCACCAGCCATGCCGTGCCGATGGCGAGACGGATGCCGGTCAACATGTAAGGCAGCGTGGCGGGGAACAGGATTTTGGTGAATACCTTCCACTCGGACAGGTTGAGTACCCGCGCCACGTTGAGGTAATCCTGCGGCAACTGGCGCACGCCCATCGCGGTGTTGATAATCATCGGCCAGATGCTGGAGATGAAAATCACCCAGATGGCCGCCGGATTCGATGCATTGAACACCAGCAGCCCGATGGGCAGCCAGGCCAGCGGCGACACCGGCCTGAGCATGCTCACGATGGGCGCAGCCATCTTGTTGAGAAAGTCGAAGCGACCGATCATGAAGCCGAGCGGGATGCCGATCAGCGCAGCCAGGCCGAAACCGACGCCAACGCGCCCCAGCGAAGCCAGCACATTCCAGCCTATGCCCTGATCGTTCGGTCCATTCTGGTAGAACGGATCGCTGAACAGGATCACCGCCGAGTCCCATGTCTTGACCGGACCGGGCAGATTCGCGCTGGTCTGCGACACCAGTCCCCAGATCAGCACGAACATTCCCAGCCCCAGCAGCGGCGGCAGAATGTGCTCGGCAAGAAATCTTCGAGCTTTCATCATGCCCTCACCTTGAAGCTCGCGGCATATCCCTTGGGATCCTTGCCGTCCCACACCTTGCCGTCGATCAGCTTGGAACTGCGCATGACATCCTTGGGCACGGCCACCTTGACCTGCGATGCCGCCTGCTTGTACAGGTCGATCTGATTGATCTGCTTGGCGACACCCAGATAGTCGGGATCGGTCTTGAGCAAGCCCCAGCGCTTGTGCTGGGTGAGGAACCACATGCCGTCGGAAAGATAGGGGAAAGGCACTTTGCCGTCGTTAAAGAACTTCATGTGATTGGGGTCGTGCCACTTCTTGCCCAGGCCGTCTTCATAGTTGCCCAGGAAGCGTCCTTCGATGACATCGACGGGCGCATTGACGTACGACTTGGCGGAGATGATCTTGGCCACCTTGGCGCGATTCGACTCGGCATCGATGAACTTCGCCGCGTCGAGCATCGCCATGATGAGTGCACGCGCCGTATTGGGATACTTCTGCACGAACTCGGCGGTGGCGCCCAATACCTTTTCGGGATGATCCGGCCAGACATCCTGCGACGACGCCACCGAGAAGCTGACGTTGTCGTAAATACCGCGGGCGTTCCACGGTTCTCCCACACAAAAACCATCCATGCTGCCGACCCGCGCATTCGCCACCATCTGCGGCGGCGGCACGGTGATGGTCTTGACCTCGGAGATCGGGTTGATCCCGTAATTCGCCAGCCAGTAGTACAGCCACATGGCGTGGGTCCCGGTCGGGAAAGTATGGGCGAAGGTATATTCGCGCGGCTGCGACTTGATCAGCTTCGCCAGCGACGGCCCATCGGTGACGCCCTTGTCCTTTAGCTGGTTGGCGAGGGAGATGCCCTGTCCGTTATTGTTGATCGTCATCAGCACGGCCATGTCTTTCTGGTTGCCGCCGATGCCCAGATGCACGCCGTACACCATTCCGTAGAGAATATGCGCGGCATGCAATTCGCCATTGACCACTTTGTCGCGCACAGCCGCCCAGGATGCCTCCTTGGAGGGGATGATCTTGATGCCGTATTTCTCATCGAATTTCATCAGTGATGCGATCACCACCGAAGCGCAATCGGTCAACGGGATGAAGCCTACCTTGACCTCCTTGAGCTCCGGCGCATCCGAACCGCCGGCCCAGGCAGCCGCACGCGTCCCCATCGGCACCATGGACATAATCCCGGCGGCCCCCAAACTTGCTCCCATCAGTTTCATGAAGTCCCTCCGGCTGGTTTGTTCTGGAGCACTGGTTTGCTCTGAAGTACTGCTTTCCACTGCAGCGGATTTTTCAGTGCCTGTGATTTCTGCTTTCGAGTTTTCCATTTCCTGCTCTCCTTTACGTAACAGTTCCGCGAATTGAATCTGCAAAATAAAAAAGGCGCCCGACTGCGCTTTTGCGCAGTGGGACGCCTTTGTCCTTTATTGCCGTTTACCTCAGCTTCTCCGAACCGCCGTTGGCTCGTTGATGGTTATTACAAAGCAACAGTCATGCCAACTTCAAACGACAAATACACTCATTAATAATCATGCAATTACAACAATCTCCCTGCATCGGATGGACTGTTCGGTCTCATTCATGTGCGACTTTGGTGCACCGCCCGTACAAATTCATGCATGTTCATGCGCTCAGCTCCTTGGCCAGAAGGATGGCTTCGGCAATTTCCGCCATCCGCTTGCCCTTGCTCATCGCCATGCTGCGCATCCGCTTGTAGGCATCCGCTTCGTTATAACCGTGATCCGCCATCAATATGCCCTTGGCGCGATCCACCAGCTTGCGTTCCGCCAGTTGATCCTTCGCCTCTTTCAATTCGTCGCGCAACCGCTTGTGCTCGGAAAAGCGGGCGGCAGCCACTTGAATGATGCCGCTCAGATCCTCGCCCTGTACCGTATGCGCCACATAGGCGCTGACTCCCGCGCGCATGGCTTCCTGGATACTGTGTTGGTCCTTCTGCCCGCCCAACACAACGACAGGTTTTTCCAGCGTCGAGGACATCAGGCTGATCTGCTCCAGCGTATCCCGTCCGGGCGCATTCGCATCGACAATGATCACGTCCGCCAAGGCCGCCTGTATCGAGCACTCGTCCACCTGCTCCCAGGCCAGCACCCCGACGACATCAAATTCGGCCAGCTCGAGACTGGCCTTCAGCCATGCCGCACGATCTCTCACATCGTCAATTATCAGAATTCGTTTCAATTTGGCCCCTTGCATTTCCAATATGCGAATGCAATAAGCGAGCCACATCAAAATCTCCCATGGATATGGGCTAACTTGCTGACAATGTCGGAACCATGCACAAGAATAGTGCCTCATGCACGAATTTGGGCTAAGTGAATGTTCAGAACTTTTTGAATGGTCGTTTGGGAGGCTGAATCGAACTTCATGAATAAGTGTAAGCAGAATCGGGCATGCGCTGCATGGCGTGGCAAACAAACAGAGAAGCAGCGTTGATCATCCGCAATGGAGAAACATTGTGACGATCCCCTTTTGGCACAAAGCCGAACTTCGACGGCTCCACATTGGAGCCGTCGAAACCGTCAACCATCGAACGCCCATGCATCCATCGCCAGCAGGCCGAAGGTCGTCACGCGATTCAGGTGCTGCGCATTGCGGATGTCGTCAGCCGCACCGAGCGCCACAAACAGCGGCAACAGATGCTCGTCGGTGGGATGATTCTGCTCGGCATGCGGCGCGCGCTTGCGGTAGTCGAGCAACGACTGCATGTCCCCTTCCGCTATCCGCTGCGCGACCCAGTCGAGGAACTCCGTCACCCATGCGGGCGCGGGCGCGTCCTGCGGATGGCGGAAGATCGCGCGCAGGTTGTGGGTGATCGCACCGCTGCCGACGATCAGCACGCCCTGTTCCCTCAACGGTCGCAACGCGCGGCCCAGCGCGACATGCCAGGCGGGATCGCGGTCCGGCTGCAGCGAGAGCTGCGCGACCGGCACGTCCGCCTGCGGATACATGAAGCTCAGCGGCACCCACGCGCCGTGGTCGAGTCCGTGCGTGTCGTCCAGTTGCACCGGTATCCCGGCTTGCCGCAGCGCGGCCGCAACGGCCTCGGCCATCTGTGGCGCGCCGGGCGCGTCGTAGCGCAAGCGGTACAACTCTTCGGGGAAGCCGCTGAAGTCGTGTATGGTCTCGGGGCTTACGGCGCGGCTGACGGTGGGAATGGCGGTTTCCCAATGCGCGGAAACCATCAGAATGGAAGAAGGTCTGGGCAGGCTCTCGCCCAGTCTCCGCCAGGCCACGCCGGTCTCGCCGCCGTCGAGCGGCAGCGTGGGCGCGCCGTGGGAAAGGAATAGCGTCGGCATCATGATCGTCTCCTCATGAAAGTGAATTGTTTGGAACCCGGCTTACCCAGTGGGAGCGATCTTGTGGGAGCGGCTTCAGCCGCGATTCCGGACATTCCTCCGTTTCTATCGCGGCTGAAACCGCTCCTACAAAAGCTAAAATCATTTTCGTCGCTCCCGCGCAGTGCAACACTACACCAGCATGCCGTCACGCGAAAATCTATCGGATAGAATGGCACGATAAATCAAGAAGGGATGACGACCATGGAATACAGAAAACTCGGCGACAGCGACTTGCATATTTCGGCATTGAGTCTGGGCACGATGACCTTCGGCGAACAGAACGGCGAGGCGGAGGCGCATGCGCAGCTCGACTACGCGGTATCGCGCGGCGTGAATTTCATCGACACCGCCGAGATGTATCCGGTCGCGCCGCGCGCCGAGACGGTGCACCGCACCGAGAGCTATATCGGCGAGTGGCTCAAGCATCAGCAACGCGACAAGCTGGTCGTCGCGACCAAGATCGCCGGGCCGGCGCGCGGCTTTGCGTGGATACGCAACGGCCCGCGCATCAACCGCGAGCAGATCAACGCGGCGATAGACGCCAGCCTGCGCCGCTTGCAGACGGACTATGTCGATCTCTACCAGATCCACTGGCCGGACCGTTATGTGCCGATGTTCGGCGCAACCAGTTACGACGCGGCGCAGGAGCGCGACAGCGTGCCCGTCGCCGAGCAACTGCAAGTGCTGGCGGAGCTGGTCAAGACCGGCAAGGTACGCCACATCGGCCTTTCGAACGAGACGCCATGGGGCGTGATGGAATTCGTGCGCTGTGCGGAACAGCTCGGCCTGCCGAAGATCGTATCGATACAGAACGCCTACCACCTGATGAACCGCACGTTCGAGAGCGGCATCTCAGAAGTTTGCCGCCATGCGAACGTCGGCCTGCTCGCCTACAGCCCGCTGGCATTCGGCCACCTCACCGGCAAGTATCTCGCCGACCCGCAAGCGCATGGCCGCATCACGCTATTCCCCAACTTCGGCCAGCGCTACAACAAACCCAACGTACCCGCCGCCAGCGCCGAATATGTGCGCATCGCACAAGAAGCCGGTCTCAGCCCGGCGCAGATGGCGCTGGCATATGCACGCACGCGCTGGTTCGCCAGCAGCGTGATCCTCGGCGCGACCAGCCTGCCCCAGTTGAAGGAGAATCTGGACAGCATGGAGTTGCAACTGTCCGCCGAGGTACTGGGGCACATCGAGGAAGTGCATCGACGTTACCCGAATCCCGCGCCGTAACTATCAGCCAGAACGACACTATCCTGTCGCCCGGCTAGCGATTAGTATGGCGCGATGGAAACACTCTCCAAACCGCTGATCCGCATCGTCGCCCTGTTCCTGCTGCTGGCGGTCGTCGAGACCGTCTGGCTGCATGCGCTCCGCCCTCTGGAGAACCGGCTGTCCGACTTCTTCGTGCGCCAGCAGGCGCAACATCTCCAGCCCGACCCCGATATCGTCATCGTGGACATCGACGACGCCAGCCTCGCGCGCATGCAGGACCTCGCCGGCCAATGGCCATGGCCGCGCTCGGTTCACGGCGAACTGGTGCGCGGCATCGCGGTGCAGCAACCTGCGGCCATCGTGTTCGACATCCTGTTCAGCGAACGCGACCAGTACCGGCCCGAGAGCGACCGCCAGTTCAACGAGGCGCTGGATGCCGCCGACAACATCTACTTTCCGATGATACGGCGCGACCCCGTGCTCGATGCCGAAGGCGCGCCGCTGGCGCAGATCGCGCCCATGCTGGGACTGATACGCACCGAACACGCCGATCCGGACGCGCGCGTGGCGCTGCTGCCGCCGCTGGCGATAGACCCGCGCCACTGGCGCAGCGGCACGATCAACTTCGAGGAAGACGCCGACGGCGTGGGGCGGCGCTACCGCCTCTACACCGACGTGCGCGGCTGGCTGATCCCCTCGCTGCCCGCACGCGTGGCGACCGATCTGGGTTATCCGGCACCGCGGCAGGACGACATGATTCTCGCCTGGCGCGGCCAGGCGCGTTCGTTCCGGCACATCCCCTATGCGGAGCTGTACGAGGACTTCGGCCGCGAGCATCCGCTGCGCCCGCAAGACGAACTCTCCGGCAAGATCGTCATCGTCGGCACGGCCGCCACCGGACTCCACGACGTGCGCGCCACGCCGATCTCCAGCCTGTATCCCGGCATGGAGATACTCGCGACCGCGCTGGACAACCTGAAAAACCACCGCACGATGCAGAAAGCGCCCGCGTGGTTTGCCCCGCTGCTCGCGCTCGGCCTGATCGCCGCACTGGGCGCGGCCTTCCTGCACGGGAACAACGCGCTGCGCATCGGCCTTGGGCTGGCCGCCGCATCGGCGCTGCTGCTGGGCGGCAGTTACCTCGCGACGGGATGGCTCCGGCTGACGCCGGTGCTGACACCGCTGCTGCTGGCGTGGACCTGCTATTTCGCCTGCGCGCTGGCGGAATACCTGCACGAACGCCGCTCGCGCGAACAGGCCGTACAGATGTTCAGCCGCTTCGTGAACCCGTATGTGGTCAAGGAGCTGATCGCTCACGGCGGCCTGAACCGCGCGGGCGAAAGCCGCCAGATCACCGTGCTGTTCTCCGACATTCGCGGCTTCACCACGCTGTCCGAGCGCCACACACCGCAGCAGGTCGTCGAACTGCTGAACCGATATTTCAGCCTGCAGGTCGAGGTGATCTTCCGCCACGGCGGCTCGCTGGACAAGTTCATCGGCGACGCCATCATGGCTTTCTGGGGCGCGCCGCTGGACGATGCGCAGCATGCGCGCCATGCGGTGGAGGCGGCGCTGGAAATGGCCGAGGTGTTGCAGCGATTCAGGCAGGAACTGGGCCACGACGACATCGAGTTCGACGTCGGCATCGGCATCCATTCCGGTCCCGCGGTGGTCGGACTGATCGGCTCGGAGCAGCGGCGCGAATACACCGCCATCGGCGACACGGTGAACCTCGCCAGCCGCATCGAAGGCCTGACCAAGGGCGTGTCGCGCATACTCGTCTCGCGCGACACCATGGAGTTGTGCGGGGACGCATTTGACTTCCAGCCGTTCGGTTCGTATAAGGTCAAGGGCCGGGAGCAGGAAGTCGAACTGTTCGCGCCGACATCAAGGAGGAATGTGCAATGAGATTGTTGCTCGCATTTTGTCTGTCATGCTGCATCTTCGCGGCCCACTCGGCCGAAACCGCCTACACCGTGCGGACCACCGAGGTGAAGGCCAAACCGTTCTCCGATGCCGATACGCTTTCCAGCCTGCCGGAGAAGAGCCGGGTCGAAGTGCTCGAACGCAAGTCGGGCTGGATGCAGATCAAAACCGACAGCACAAAGGGCTGGGTGAAGATGCTGAGCCTGCGCTTTGGCGATGCCGCCGCGCAGAAAAAGTCCGGCGACAGCGGTCTGGGCGCGCTGTTCAACGTCGCCGCCACCGGCGGCAGCGGCAGCACCGTCTCCACCGGCGTGCGCGGCCTGTCCGAAGAGAATCTGAAGAACCCGCATCCCAACCCGCAGGCGATGAAGGAGTTGCAACGCTACGCGACCGGCAAGAAGGGGGCGCAGAACTTCGCCAAGTCGGGCAAGCTGGCGATGCGGCAGATCGACTACCTGCCGCCGGCGAAATGAGGAGGACGACATGAACCGAAAACTCATCACCATCGTTTTCCTGTGCAGCATCTCCTCCTCCGCGCTCGCCTTCGACTTCGGCAACATCGACCTGGGCAAGGCGCTGGGTGTCTTGCAGAAAACGCAGCAGGCCTCGACCGACATCGACGAACCGAAAGAGCTCGAACTGGGTGCAGGCATCGCCAGCAACCTGCTGGGCGCAGCGCCCCTGCTGAAAAACCAGCGCGTGCAGAAATACGTGAACAACGTCGGCATGTGGCTCGCGCTGCAAACCGAACGCCCCGACCTGCCCTGGCAATTCGGCGTGCTGGACGACAACGACGTCAACGCCTTCGCCGCACCGGGCGGCTACATCTTCGTCACCAGGGGACTGCTCGCGCAGATGAGGAGCGAAGCGGAACTGGCCGGCGTGCTGGCGCACGAAATGTCGCATATCCTGCGCAAGCATTACCTGGAGGCAATCAAAAAGGGGGCGCGCACCGGCCTGATCGCCGAGTTCGCGGGACAGGCGCTGGAGAATCGCGGCGCCGATCCGGCATTCCAGAAACTGGTCGGCGCGGGCACCGAAGTCTACGCGCGCGGCCTCGACAAAGACGACGAGTTCGAGGCCGACCGCATGGGCGTGGTGATCGCCACCCGCGCGGGCTACGACCCCTGGGGCCTGCCCGCAGTGCTGCAAACCCTGCAAGGCATGAACGCGCAGGACTCCAGCTTGGCCCTGCTGTTCAAGACCCACCCGGCACTGGGCGAGCGCCTGAACCTGCTGGACCGGCTGATGACCGGGCAGTTCGACGAATTCGAGAAACAGCCCGACCATGCGCCGCGCTTCATGGGCGTGATGGGCAAGACCGGGATACTGAAACGCTGACGCAGTCCATCCTTTACCTCGAACCGACGGGAGACATCATGAACAAGACATCGACTATCTGCCTCACCTTGCTCCTTGGCGCATACGCCTCCAACGCCAGCGCCGCACCGGGTGAATGGTGGGAGATCACCAGCAAGACCGAGATGCCGGGCATGCCCTTCAAGATGCCGGAGACGACCGTCAGGGCCTGCGTCGAAAAGGATGCCGCGACCGATCCGCGCCAGACGATGCAGGACAAGGACTGCAAGATGACCGACATAAAAACGTCCGGCAACAAGACCACGTGGAAGATGCGCTGCGTCCGCAACGGCGAGGTGATGAACGGCAACGGCGAGTTCGTCGGCAACGCCGACGGCTACAAGGGCGTGACCCGCCTGAAGGGAACCGCGGGCGGCCAGCCCATCAACATGACCAGCTCCTACCGCGGCAAGCGGGTCGGACCGAAGTGCGACAGCGTCAAGGACAACAAGCTGGGCGGCGCAGCCGGAAAATCTCCGTCGGACGCAGAAAAACAGTCTGAATCCGCGACCGAGAGCATGAAGAAACTCAAGGGGATGTTCGGGCTCTAGTGTTTTATCCTAGAAAACCCAGTTGTCCACGAAATACACGAAAAAACACGAACAAATTCAAATGCATGTTTCGGCGAATCCTGTTACCCGTTGGGTGATCGCCTAATTCGTTTAACACCATGCTTTATTTCGTGATTTTCGTGTCTTTCGTGGATGAAAAAGTTTTTAGGTTCATCCTGTTCGAAATTCAATGGGCGAAGCTGCATTGGTGGGCTCTGCCCACCGTGTCGGACGGAGCCCGACCTACATGGGGTCGCACATAAACACTAACCGCACCTCACGCCTCGCCGTAGCGCAGCTCGGCGAACTGCCGCTGCGCATCGCGCAATTCCTCATCGGTCAGCAACACCGGCCCGCCCGCTTGCAATGCACGCAAGTATTGCTCGGCCAGCGTCTCGACCTCGACCGCGAGCTTGAACGCATCGGCCAGATTCTTCCCCGCCGCGATCATGCCGTGGTTCGCCATCAGGCAAGCGCGCCTATCCCGCATCGCTTCCAGCACCGCATCGGATAGCGCCTGCGTGCCGAAGGTCGCGTAGCCGGAACAGCGGATGCTGTCCCCGCCCGCCATCAGGATCATGTAGTGGAACGGCGGAATGTCGCGGCGCATGCAGGCCAGCGTGGTCGCCGCGACCGAATGGGTGTGGATCACCGCACCGAATTCGGGGCGTGCGGCGTAGATGTCGCGATGGAACAGCCACTCGCTCGAAGGCTTCAGCCTGCCGCTCGCCTCGCCGCTTAACGACATCAACACCATGTGGTCGCCGGTCAATCCCTCCGCCCCCATGCCGGACGGCGTGATCAGCATGCCGTCGCCGCAGCGCACGCTGAGGTTGCCGGACGAGCCGCGATTCAGTCCCTGCGCATCCAGCTTCTTCGCGACGCGCGCGAGTTCGCCGCGTAGTTGGTTTTCGTTCATTTCAAACACTCCATCGCCTGCGCATTCGCCGCAACCACACCGCGCTCGGTGATCAGCCCGGTCACCAGCCGCGCGGGCGTCACGTCGAAGCCGTAGTTCGCCGCGCGCGATCCCGTCGGCGTGACCTGCACGGTGCGCACCTGCCCGTCGTCGCACAGGCCGGCGATATGCGTCACCTCTTCCTGCGCGCGCTCCTCGATGGGAATCTCCTTCACGCCATCGTTCAGCGTCCAGTCTATCGTCGGCGTCGGCAGGCCGATGTAGAACGGTACGCCGTTGTCGTGCGCGGCCAATGCCTTCAGGTAAGTGCCGATCTTGTTGCACACATCGCCTGTCGCCGTCACACGGTCGGTGCCGACGATGGCCATGTCCACCAGCCCGTGCTGCATCAGGTGTCCGCCCGCGTTGTCCACGATCACCGTGTGCGGCACGCCGTGCTGGCCCAGCTCCCACGCGGTCAGGCTCGCCCCCTGGTTGCGCGGACGCGTCTCGTCCACCCACACATGCAGCGGCACGCCCGCGTCGAACGCCGCATAGATGGGGGCCAACGCCGTACCCCAGTCCACCGTCGCCAGCCAGCCGGCGTTGCAGTGGGTCAGGATGTTGACCACGCCGCTGCGCCCTTCGCGCTGCTTGGATTCATGCATCGCGCGTATCAGTTCCGCACCGTAGCGACCGATGGAAGCATTGATCTCCACATCCTCGTCGGCGATGCGCGCCGCCTCCAACCAAGCCGCTCCCGCACGCTCGGATTCCGGCAGCGGCGCGAGGAACGCGCGCATCCGCTCCACGCCCCAGCGCAGATTCACCGCCGTCGGCCGCGCCGCCAGCAGCACACCGCAACTCGCCTCCAGCGCCGCATCCGACGCGTGATGCTTCATAGACAACGCCACGCCGTAAGCCGCCGTCACCCCGATCAACGGCGCACCGCGCACCCACATATCGCGTATCGCCCGCTCCGCATCGCGCATGTTCTCCAGCCGCATGGTCACGAACTCGTGCGGGAGTTTGGTTTGATCGATGATCTCCACCGCCCCGTCGGCGGTGGACCAGATCGTGCGATAGGGTTTGCCGTTAACTTTCATAAATCTCTCTCTTGATGGGTATCGCTATGCTCAACCCATCCTGCATTTACTTACAGAATGAAAAACCTAAGACTTAAGGGTGACAGAAATGATAAGCCCGTCATTTTCCGGGGCAGCGCCAATGAAATCAGGATGATCAGGATTAAACAGTAATTCATGTACTAAATCAGCATCGATTCCTAATCTGAGAAAATAACCTTCGCGATCTTCACCCCACGCATCAAAATCAAACTTGAACGAGAAGAGTTCTATCTGTCGTTCAAGAATTGGCTTTAATCTTTCTAGCTCACTTGGCGTATAAAAATCTTCAGGAGGATAATCTAGTTTCTTGTTATTGCAGCTACGGCATAGTGAAACTAGATTTCCAGGGACTAGATGTCCGCCACGAGCCATTGGGATATGGTGGTCTATGCACAAGATTGGTGGCCTACCAAATTCTTGTTGTGATTTTTCCTTGGAACCGCACTTGAAGCACCTGTGATCAAACAAGGAAAAGAATTTTTTCTTGTATAGGTCAGCGATTACACGAAGCCTGAAGCGCTTAAAAAGTTCAGCCTTTTCTTTGCCCCTTTGGCCCCGATAAATTTCAACGCTCTTACGTCCCATACACTTATTTCTGCCAGTAGCGTGCCATTGTAACGATGTTACCGTTTCCCCTGAACAACCCGCGTAGCTCGTAGGTCGGGTTAGCACAGCGTAACCCGACGCATTTTGTTATCAAGCCGCTTCGTCGGGTTACGGCGCAAAACGCCTAACCCGACCTACGTTTAGTCTCCTTCAAACTCGCAGAGCGCAAACACCTTCTGCCCCATCTTCTCCAGCCTCGCCCTACCGCCGATATCCGGCAGGTCGATGACGAAGCAGCATTCCACCACGATGCCGCCCATGTCTTCGATGAGCTTGACTGCGGCTTCGGCGGTGCCGCCGGTGGCGATGAGGTCGTCCACCAGCAACACGCGGTCGCCCTTCTGGATCGCATCGGTATGGATCTCGATGCGGTCGGTGCCATATTCGAGCTCGTAATCGCGGCCTATGGTATCGGCGGGCAGTTTGCCCTTCTTGCGGATGGGCACGAAGCCTTTTTCCAGCACATAGGCGACCGGTGTGCCGACGATGAAGCCGCGCGATTCGATGCCGGCGATCTTGTCGATCTTGACGTCCTTGTAGCGATGGGCGATCTCCTGCACCGTGGCGCGCAGGCCGATGGGGTCTTTCAGCAGCGTGGTGATGTCGCGAAACATAATGCCCTGATGAGGGTAATGCGGGACGGTGCGGATACGGGATTTGATGGGCATGTTTTCTCCTGGTGAGTGGGGAGTGGGGAGTGGGAAGTAGTGAGTAGGAAGCGCAGTGGTTTCCCCACTGACCACTCCCCACTTCCCACTATCTAGTTTTTCAGCATCCGCCCTGCAACTGCGGACAGTTTATCGACCAGCGCCGGGTCGCGCGCTTCGGGGGCGGTGAGGATGGCGTGCTGCAACGCGGTTCGGCAACCGCATTGGCATGCCGCGGCATCGCCCTGCACTCTGGGCGCAACGCTCTTGACCAGCGCGCGGGCCTTGTCGGCGTTTTCCAGCAGCACCTTGACGATGGCATCCACCGTGACGTCGTCGTGGTTGGGATGCCAGCAGTCGTAGTCGGTGACCATCGCGACGGTGGCGTAGCAAATCTCGGCTTCGCGGGCGAGCTTGGCTTCGGGCATGTTGGTCATGCCGATCACGTCGCAGGCCCAGGTGCGGTAAAGCTCGGATTCGGCGAGGCTGGAGAACTGCGGGCCTTCCATCGCCAGATAAGTGCCGCCGCGCGCGACCGGGATGCCGATCTGTTGTGCGGCCGCGTAGAGATGCTCGCCCAGGCGTCCGCACACCGGGTGCGCCATCGAGACATGCGCGACCAGGCCGTTGCCGAAGAAGCTCTTCTCGCGCGCGAAAGTGCGGTCAATGAACTGATCGACGATGACGAACATGCCCGGCATGAGATGTTCGCGTAGCGAGCCGACCGCGCTGACCGAGACGATGTCGGTCACGCCGATGCGCTTCAGTGCATCGATGTTGGCGCGGAAGTTGATGTCGGTCGGCGACAGCCTGTGCCCGCGCCCGTGGCGCGGCAGGAAGGCGATGGACTGGCCGTTCAGCTCGCCGATCAGCACTTCGTCGGACGGCTCGCCAAACGACGACTCCGCCTTCACCCAGCGCGTATTCTCCAGCCCTTCGATGTTGTAGACGCCGCTACCGCCGATGATGCCCAGCATGTTCTTCTCTCCCTGAAATTTTAATCCTCACACTCCTTCCCCCCTGCAAGGGGGAGGGAATTATTATCATGTAACAACCGGCACGCGCGCGGTCAGCGCGCACATCAGCTCGTAGCTGATCGTCCCGGCGGCGGTTGCCACTTCTTCTATCGGCATGCCCTCGCCCCACAGCGTGACTGGCGTACCGACGCCGGCCTGCGGCAGTGCGCTCAGGTCCACGAACAGCATGTCCATCGACACGCGGCCCAGCGTGCGCGTGCGCTGGCCGTCGACCAGTACCGGCGTGCCGGTGACCAGTACCGGCGTGCCGGTGACCGCATGTCTGGGATAGCCGTCGGCGTAGCCGCAGGCGACGATGCCGATGCGCATCGAATGGTCAGCGCGGAACAGCGATCCGTAGCCGACCTCGTCGCCGCTGCGCAGCTCCTGCGTCGCGATAATGCGGCTGGTCAGCGTCATCACGGGGCGCAGGCCGAGTTCGGCCGCGGTCTTGTCGGCGAACGGCGATGCGCCGTAGAGCATGATGCCGGGGCGCACCCAGGTGCCGTGGGTTTGCGGATATCGCAGCAGCGCGGCGGAATTCGCCAGCGAACGCGGCAAACGGTAAGCAGCGGCCGCCGCATTGAACAATTCGAGTTGTGCGGAGACGCCGCGCGCCTCGTCGGCGTTGGCGAAGTGCGTCATCAGCGTGAACTCGCGCACCGCGCCGTGACGCCCCAGACGCTCCAGCACCTGCCCCAGTTGCTGCGGCGCGAACCCCAAGCGGTTCATGCCGCTGTTGATCTTGAGCCAGACATCCAGCGCGCCGCGCCGGGGATAGGCGTCCAGCAGGTCGATTTGCCAGTCGCTGTGAATCACGCTGGAGATGTCGTATTCGGCAAGCAGCGGCAGGTCGTCCGCCGCGAAATATCCTTCCAGCAGCAATATCGTCTGGCGGTAGCCCGCCTCGCGCAGGCGTATCGCGTCCTGGATATCCAGCAGCGCAAATCCTTCCGCATCCGACAGCGCCTCCGCGACGCGCAGCAGACCGTGGCCGTAGCCGTTGGCCTTGATCACCGCCATCGTGCGGGTGGCAGGCGCGGCGCGGCGCGCCACCCGGAGGTTGTTATTCAGTGCGTCGAGGTCGATGCGGGCTTGAATCGGGCGGGGCATGAAAAAAGACTGGAAGCAAGTAATTTAGATAGGCGCGAATGATAGCAGGGGCAATGCTTTCATGTTATAAAACGCCCTGATAAAAAAAGTCCCGTTGAATGAATCCCGGTTTCTACAACATCCTCGCGCCGCAGTTCTTATGGCTACGGCCATACAGCTCCGCAATCTTTAACGTGCTGCGCACATCAGCCTCCGCCAAAAGAACATGAATCGCGGCTTCTACATCATTCTTGCCGCGCAGTTCCTGTGGCTCCGGCCGGACGGTGAACCCGTCCTTAACGCGCTCGCGCGAGCCTCCGCCGAAAGAACTGGCCTATGAACCGGGGCTTTTACATCATCCTTGCTGCGCAGTTCTTGTCGGCGCTCGCCGACAATGCCCTGCTGTTCGCCGCCATCGCCCTGCTCAGCGACCTGAGCTCGCCGGCCTGGCATACGCCGGTATTGCAGCAGGGATTCATCTTCTCCTATATCGTGCTGGCGCCGTTTGTCGGCGCATTCGCCGACTCGTTGCCCAAGGGCCGCGTGATGTTCATCAGCAACCTGATCAAACTGAGCGGCTGCGTCGCGATGCTGATCGGCGTGCATCCGCTGCTGGCCTACGGTCTGGTCGGGCTGGGTGCGGCAGCCTATTCGCCGGCGAAGTACGGCATCCTCACCGAATACCTGCCGCCCAACCAACTGGTCAAGGCGAACAGCTGGATGGAAGGCCTGACCGTCGCGGCCATCGTGCTCGGCGCGGTCGTCGGCGGCATCCTGATCAGCCCGACGCTGGCCGCACCGCTGGTGGAATCGCTGAACATTCCGATGATAGACAGCATAGGCAAGCTGGCCATCGCCGCGATTGTGCTGATCTATATCGTTGCTGCGCTGTTCAACCTGTACATCCCGCGTGTGCCTATCGAACACAAGCCGTTCAGCCGCAACCCGGTCGCGCTGATCCAGGATTTCACTCACTGCTTCAAGCTGCTGTGGAAAGATCCGCTGGGGCAGGTATCGCTGGCAGTGACCACGCTGTTCTGGGGCGCGGGCGCAACGCTGCGGCTGCTGCTGATCGGCTGGGCCGCGGTCGCGCTGAACTACGACATCAGCGAGGCCGCGAAACTGACTGCCTGGTTCGCGATCGGCATCGCGATCGGTTCGGTGCTGGCGGCGAAGTACATCAAGCTAGAGCATTCGGTGCGGGTGCTGCCGGTGGGCATCGCGATGGGCGTGGTCGTGCTGATGATGATCCCGATCACCGACAGCGTGCTGGCGGTGCTGCTGCTGATCGTCATGGGCGCAATGGGCGGCTATTTCGTCGTGCCGATGAACGCGCTGCTCCAGCATCGCGGTCACCTGCTGATGGGCGCTGGCCGCTCCATCGCGGTGCAGAATTTCAACGAAAACCTGAGCATCTTCGCGATGCTGGGCCTGTATGCGGTAATGCAGAAGATGGAACTGCACATCTACCTCATCATCGCGGTGTTCGGCCTGCTGCTGTCCGGCATCATGACCGCGCTGTACAGGCGGCACGGGCACGACCAGGATCGGGGACAGATGTAGGGGTTTGTGGGAGCGGCTTCAGCCGCGATAAACAGCCCGGCAACTGGGGGCCCATCGCGGCTGTAACCAGCCACTTAGCGCAGGTTTCATCGCGCTTAGTGGATTGGCTAGTAGTTCCATCAAAGCCGCTCCCACAACAACACTGCGCACTTCAACGGCGGTCCGGCCTACTACAATCCCCCAAGAGACCGCTCGAACTCCTCCACCGGAACCGGCTTGCTGAACAGGTAGCCTTGGTAGGCATCGCATCCGTGCTGCTTCAGGAACAGCCGTTGCGCATCGGTTTCCACGCCTTCCGCCACGACATCCAGATCGAAGTTCTGCGCCAGGTCGATAATGGTGCGCACCATCACCGCATCGTTGCTGTCGATGGCGATGTCGCGCACGAAGCTCTGGTCGATCTTGAGCTGGTCCAGCGGCAGTTTCTTCAGATAGGCCAGCGACGAGTAGCCGGTGCCGAAGTCGTCCATCGACAACTTGACGCCCAGCGCCTTCAGCGCGTGCATCTTCGCGACGACATCGGCGACATCGGCCATCACCACGCTCTCGGTCAGCTCCAGTTTCAGCCGCAACGGTTCGACGCCATGCCGGCGCAGCAGCGCGGCGATTTGCTCGACGAAATCCTGCTGGTGGAATTGCGCGGCGCTGACGTTGACCGCAATGGACAGCTCGCGCGTAACCCGGTAATTGCGCCATGACGCCAGTTGGGCGCCGGCCGTCTCCAGCACCCAGGCTCCGATATCCAGGATCAGCGAGCTCTCCTCGGCAATCGGTATGAATTGCCCCGGCGACACCATGCCGCGCGTCGGATGTTGCCAGCGCACCAACGCCTCCACACCCAGCGGCCGGAACTCCTTGTCCACCTGAACCTGGTAATGCAGGCGCAATTCGCGGTTGGCGATGGCGTTGCGCAAGTCTGCCTCCAGCATCGCGCGGGTTTCCACCGCCAGTTGCATCGCAGGGTCGAAGAATCGCACCGCATTGCGTCCGGCCTCCTTGGCCTGATACATCGCCATGTCGGCTTGCTTGAGCAGCACCTCGACCGGCTCGGCATTGCCGCGATAAAGGCTCACGCCTATGCTGGGCGAACTGCGATGCACGCTATCCCTGAGCCGATAGGGCTCGGTCAGCGCGACGCGTATCTTCTCGGCGATCAGCGCGACCCGCTGCGACGACTCTGCGGCATCCTTGCCGAGATCCTCGATCAGTATGACGAACTCGTCCCCGCCCAGCCGCGCGACGGTATCCACTTCGCGCACGCAATGCTTGATGCGCACGGCCACCTCGATCAACAACAGATCGCCGTAATCGTGGCCCAGCGTGTCGTTGAGCACCTTGAAGCGATCCATGTCCAGGAACAGCAGCGCTCCGTAGGACAGGCTGCGCGCCGAGGCCGGCAGCGCCAGGCGCAGGCGATCCAGCAACAATCGGCGGTTCGGCAACTGGGTCAGCGCATCGTAGAACGCGAGGTTGCGTATCTCCTCTTCGGCCTGCTTGCGCGCGGTGATGTCGCTGAAGATCGCGACGAATTCGGTGGTCGCTCCTTGTTCGTTCCGTACCGCGGTAATGGTCAGCCACTTCGGATAGACCTGCCCGCCCTTGCGCCGGTCCCACATCTCGCCGGTCCAACTGCCGTCTTCCTTGAGCCGCCGCCACATCTCGGCGTAGAACTCCTTGTCCTGACGCCCTGAGCCGAGGATGCGCGGATTCTTGCCCAGCACTTCTTCGGCGTTGTAACCGGTGGTCTCCTCGAATGCGCGGTTGACGCGCAGGATGTTGCCGTCGGGATCGGTGATCATGATCGCCTCGTGCGTCTCGAACGTCGCCGCCGCGATGCGCAACTGATCTTCGGCGCATTTCTGTTCGGTGATGTCTTGCACCGCACCGACCGAGCGCAACGGCTTGCCCGCCTCGTCGAAATCGCTGGTGCAATGCTCGCGCACCCACTTGACGTGACCGCTCCCGGTCAACAGGCGATGCACCACATCGTAGGGCTGTTTATCCTCCAGCGACTGCGTATAGGCCTGGTTGACCTTGTCGCGGTCATCCGGGTGGATCACGCTCAGGAAGTTCTCGTAGGACGGCGCGAACGTCACCGGATCGAGTTCGAATATCCGGTAGATTTCGTCGGACCAGCGCAGTTCGCCGCTCGCCACATCCAGTTCCCAACTACCCAGTTGCCCCAGATGCTGCGCCTCGTTGAGCAAATCCTGGCTGCGCTGCATTTCAAGCTGCACACGCTTGCGCCCGGTGATATCGCGACAGAACACGAAGAACTGCTGCAACTCCGGCTGATGGGTCGTCGAAATCTCGATGTCGATTAAATGGCCATCCTTGTGGCGATGACGCGTTTCGAAAAGATCGTGTCCCTGCGCTATGACTTTTTCGATATGCGCGCGCACCTCCTCGCCGGCTTCCTGCGCCTCCAGCTGGCTGATATGCATGGTCAGCAACTCATCCACCGGATAGCCGGATATCCTTGCGTAAGCCTCGTTCGCCTCGATCAGCTTGCCCTGCGCATCGGTCACCCAGAATCCATCCTGCGCGGTGTCCAGCACAATCTTGTGGCGCAGCAACAGGGCTTCGGCATGCTTGCGCTCGGTGATGTCGGCAATCACCGCGGCCAGCGCGTAAGGCTGGCCGCCGGCATCCTCGACCACGAACAACTCGAATACCGTGTCGCGCAACTCGCCCCGGCTATTGGTCAAACCGACCTCGCCCGACCATGCGCCATCGCGCAGCACTGCCGGCATCACCGTATCGCGCCAGCGAGCCAATTCTTCGGCGGCGAAAAACTCCACGAACCGGTGATTGCCCAACTCCGCGAACGGCACGCCCAGCAGGCCGCAAAAGGCCTGGTTGCCGTAGCTCAACTGCCCGTCCAGCAGCCCCATTCCCATCGCGTTCGACGAACTATCCATGAAGCGCTTGTACAGCGCCAGTTCGTTATTGCTAAGCTGCAGCGTCTGCTCGGTGTGCATGCGCTCGACGACTTCTTCCTGCAACTGCTCGTTGGTCACATTCAGTTCGCGGGTGCGCTCCTCGATGCGATCTTCCAGCGACTGATACAAACCTTGCAGGTTTTCGGTCATGCAATTGAAGGCACTCGCCAGCATGCCGATCTCGTCCTTGCCCGTCTCGTCCACCCGCTTGGACAAATCGCCCTGCGCAATCTCCCCGGCGGTGTGGGCGAAGCCCTTGAGCGAACGCACCATCGCGCGCCCCCAATAGAGCGCAACCAGAGTGGCAAATAGCGCCAGCACCAGCAGCCCCCCGGACAGCAAGATGCGCTGATGGTACAGGGGAGCGAACGCCTCGTCGGCATCCATCTTGACCACCAACCCCCAGCGCAGCTCGGGCAGATAGCGCCAGGCGGCGACCACCTGCGTCCCCTGATAATCGGTCGCCAGCCCGCTGCCGCGCAAACCCTGCAAGGCGTAGCGCATCGGACTCGCACTGGTATTCAGGTCGATCCGGCGCTGCATCGCCGCCTGCGGATCGCTCCGCAACGGCGCGACGACCAACGCCTCCCCGCCCGGCATCGATTTGGCCAGCGTGGCCTCGCCGGTTGTGCCCAGACCGTTCAAATCCCCGGTCATCCTGTAGATGCTGTCCGTGCCGAGTTGCGCCGCAACCACGCCCAACAACTGGCCGCCACGCAGAATGGGCACGGTGATGAATGCCGCCGGTGCATTGGAGGGCGAGTAAGGCTCGAAATCAGAAATACTGCTCTCCAGCGTCATGCGCGTTTCATTGAACGCACGGGCAAGTTGCGAGCCGCGATAAGGTCCGTCGAGCAAATTGGTGGCGAAGTCCGTCTCGTGCCTGTCGGTATAGATAATCTCGCCCTGCGGCGAAATCAGGAACACGTCGTAGAACTGCGCGCCGTCGTAAATGAAGGTGGATAAATAATCGCGAATCGCATGATCCGACTGACGGTATTGCGGCGAGTCCGGCCCGTATTGCTGGTACGCGCGCAGCAATTCGTCCATTGCCTGCGCGGTGCTGCGCTCGCGTGCCAGGATCTGCGCATCGTGTACGCGCTCGCCCAGATAGAGCTTGATCAGCAGCAGCTTGCGATCCGCCAGTCGCGACATCCGCCCCAGCGTCTCCTCGCGTAGCGCCTGCTCGCTCTCCAGCAGCGTCAGCACGCCGAACAGCGCCAGCGGCAGCAGTGAGACGACCACGAACCAGAGCAGGAAACGCTGGGTCAGCGAAGTGAATCTGAATTTCATCGCGCCCCCCCCGTCAAGGACTGCTGCACCGTCTGCCATTCCGCATGGCTGCGGTAGAACGGGAACGGCGCGGGCCGCACCGCGCCCGCAGATTGCCAGACGATGCGGAATTGACCGTCTGGCTGCGCCTGGCCGATGCGCACCGTTTTCCACAGATGGCCTGTGCCGTAATCCACGGCCAGCATGCCGCCGGGCGCGAGAACGGATTGATGGGGCAGCACTGTCTTCACCAGCGCCAAGTCGGACGAGCCCAGTTCGCGCACGCTGTTCAGCCACAACTGCGCGCCGACGTAGCTCGCCTCCATCGGATCGTCCAGCACACGCTCCTGTCCGAACCGGCGTTTGAAGCGCGCGACGAACGCCCGATTCTCCGGGCTATCCACACTCTGGAAATAATTCCACGCCGCATAATGCCCGGCCACCAGCGCCGGTCCCATTGCCGCCAATTCCACTTCGGCGACGCTGGTCGAGAACACCGGAATCTGCTCCGCCGCAATGCCGGCATCGCGTAGCGCCTTGAAAAAATACCGGTTGCTGTCGCCGTTCAGCGTGTTCAGCACGAAGTCCGGGCGCAGCCGCGCGATGTCCTGCACCACGGCGGCCATATCGCTGTCGCCCAGCGGGATATAACGCTCGCCGAGCGACTGACCGCCCTGCGCGAGCAGCACGTCCGTGACCATGCGGTTGGCTGTGCGAGGAAACACGTAATCCGAACCGACCAGGTAGAAGCGCTTGCCACGCTGCTGCATCGCCCACAACGCCATCGGGATGATTTGCTGGTTGGGCGCGGCCCCGGTGTAAACGATGTCCGGCGACTGCTCCAATCCCTCGTATTGCACCGGATAGAACATCAGGTGGCGATGTTTCTCTACGACCGGCCTGACCGCTTTGCGGCAGGCCGAGGTCCAGCAGCCGAACAGCGCCTGCACCTTGTCCTGCACAATCAGTTTCTCGGCCTGCTGCGCGCAATACACGGCATCGGAACGGCAGTCGGCGACGACCATCTCGACCCGCGCACCGTTCAGCCCGCCCGCCTCGTTCGCCTCCTCGACCGCGAGACGGATCGCATCGACCAGCGGGATCTCGCTGGATGCCATCGTGCCGGTCAACGAATGCAGCACGCCTATCCTGATGGCAGGTTTGTCTTCCCGGATTTGCAGGAATGCGACCGCCAACAGCAGCATGGCGGTAACCGCAATAAGCAGCCGCTTATTTCTGTGGGTGAAAATCTGTTTCATCTGTTGCATGGATTATCTGTTGCATGGACTCTTGGCGGCGTGCCGCATTCTAATGCACCCCCTTGCCGATCAGGAACTTTCCCAGCGGCTTGTCCGCATATTTGATGTGATTCAACAGCCAGTCCTTGATGGACTGTAACGCCAGCAACTCTCCCCCCTGGCTCAATCGGGTCTGCAAATGAGCGGCCTCGTTCACCAGCGAGGCATGCTCCCCATCGTGCCGGGCCATCTCGCCGTAGCCATACTGCTCCATCAAACGATGCTCGGTCGCGAAATGGAAAGATGTAAAGGAGATCAGGTCGTCGAACAGCCGGTGCAGCACCTCGTCGCCCTCGCGGTTCCTGATCGCGCCGTTCAGGCGATTGACCAGCCGCACCAGCTCACGATGCTGCTCGTCGATCTCGGTGACACCGACATAATGCTCGCTGTCGAACACGATCCACGTTTCGGCATCGCTCTCGGCAAACGGCTTGCCGCCGAAATAAGTGTAAGTGTTCTTGCCGCTGCGCTTGCTGTCGTACATCGCCGCGTCGGCGGCGGCGAGCAGGCTATCCATTTCGTTGCCGTTGTCGGGAAAGATGCTGATGCCGATACTGGCGCCCACGCTGCATTCCTGCCCGTCCGGCAGCGTCATAGTCTGCGCGAAGGCCTGCAATATCTTTTCGGCCACCTTCTCGATCTCGGCCGGATGATCGACATCTCCGGCAACGATGGCGAACTCGTCGCCGCCGAGACGCGCCACGCTATCCACCGCGCGCACGCAGGCCAGCAGGCGCTGCGCCACCATCTTCAGCACCGCGTCGCCGGCTTCGTGCCCGTATGTGTCGTTGACCGGCTTGAAACCGTCCAAGTCGAGGAACAGCAGTGCGACATGCTTCTTTTGCCTGCGCGCCTGCGACATCGCTTGCGACAGACGATCAAAGAACAGCGACCGGTTCGGCAAGCCGGTGAGCCGGTCGTGATAAGCCAAAAAGTTGATGCGAGACTCGGCCTGTTTGCGCGCGGTGATATCGATGAAGGAAATCAGCACATGATCCAGCGTCTCCCGGCTGCTCTCCGGCACCGACAGGTTCAGCAACAGCTCTTTCCTGTCCCCGCGCCCGTCGCGTATCGGCACCTCGTAGGTAAAACGCGTCTCTCCCTGCGCCAGCGCGACCAGCTCCTCGGAGAAACACTCCCAAGAATCCTCCAAGAAATGACGTGGAAGATGCAGCTTCAATTCTTCCTTGTTCGTCGCGCCGAAGAATTCCAGTCCGGGCCGGTTGACCGCCAGTATCCGTATCATCGCGCCGCATTTCTTCACATCCTCGGGATGTTCGCCGAACCATGCGCGAAAATCCCGCACGCCGGATGCGGCCAACCGTTCGAAATAGGCTTTGAGTTGCGAAAAATCCTCTTCGAGTATCGGCACGGCTGCGCTGTCGAACAGGTTGTGATACTGCTTCTCGCTTTTCAGCAGCGCCGCATCCGCCCGCACTTTATGTTCGAGCAGGATGGCCAACTGGGCTGTCTGCTCGCGCTGCCACCTTTGCCATACCCATGCGACCGAGATCGTGAAAATGAACAAAGCCAGCGCCATTGCCAGCAGTTCGACCTGATTCACCAAGGTGTATGCCTCTTTTTCGGACATCTTGGAAATCAGCACCCAGGGCGTTTCCGCGATGGGTGTGGCGAACGACAACACCGGCACGCCCTGATAGTCGAGCGCATGTTCCAGCAACCCGCTCTTGCCCTGCAATGCCAGAGCCGCCGCGAGCCCCGGCGTATTCAGCGGCAGGCTGAATTCCATGGGCGCGGCTTCGCCATGACGCAAGCGGCTCAGAAACTGCACCCTGTCGCCCTCGATGCGCACCAGTTGCGTCTCGGCGCTCTCGCTCTTGACCGGCCAGGTCTCGATCAAGGGGAACAGATAGCGGCTAGGATCCTCCGAGAAATAAATCGCTCCGGTGGGCTTGCCCGCCACGCTCAGCGGACTCATGAATCCCAGCCCGACCGGCAAGCGGGAATCCTCGTGGCGATGCAGGTCGATCAGCCGGATGCGACCCGAACGCATCGCATCCAGCGCCGCTTCCGTCATTTTTTCTTCGTGCTCGATGAATCTGCCTACATGCAGAAAAAAGCGTCCTTTCGCATCGTATAGCGCAATCGCGTGGTAATGGTGAGCATCGATGAAGGCGCGCAACCTGTTCTCGATACGCAGGCGCTGGATGCCGTCCCTCATCCCGTCGACCATCCACTGCTTCACTTCGCCGGCGAAGTAGGAATCGATCGCCAGGGTGTTGATATCGGAATGGCGATCGTCCAGCCACTCTCCGATCTGGTTGGCTTTCAGTATGCCGATCGCGGCGATCTTTTCCTTCTGGCTGTCCTTGACCGCCTCGCGCAGGTTGCCGAACACCCAGCTGCCGGCCAGCAGAAACATCGCCAGCACGATCATCAAGCCGAATAGAAGTTTGAAGCCCGGTTTGACGCGGGCATTTCCAGGGAGGGGGGGCTGACTGCTATCCATTTCAAAACTCTTTCAAGACCCTTGGTTTGCCGAAACCATGCGCTCAACACTGCATTTACGGCAACCCTACTCCCGTTGCGCGGAAATTGATAGCACCGGAATCGAAGCCGGGTATCGAGACTGGAGCCAAGTAGATTCCCAGCAAACGGCGGCCTTCGTGAGGCGTGAGGAATGGCCGCGACAAGACGCATTACCTCCTTGCGCTCAGCCCCGCCTCGAATTCCTCGATGGCAACCGCCTTCCCGAACAGGAAGCCCTGATAGGACATGCAGTCGTGACGATCGAGGAAGGCGAACTGCGCCTCGGTCTCCACGCCTTCGGCCAGGACAACCAGCCCGAACCGGCATCCCAGGTCGATGATCGATTGCACCAGCTGCGTGTCGCTGTCGTTGAGCCCTATCCCCTGCACAAAAGACTTGTGTATCTTGACCTGATCCAGCGGCATTTGTTTCAGGTAGCTCAACGACGAATAGCCGCTGCCGAAATCGTCCATGGCCAGGGTGATGCCCAACGCCTTCAGTCCCTGCATCTTGCCGACGGCGGCCGGCAAATCCTCCAGCACCATACGCTCCGTCAACTCCACGATCAGCAACTCGGGCCTGATCCGGTGCGTACCCAGCAATGCGGTCATTTCGCCGACAAAACCCGGCTGCGCAAAGAACCTGCTGCTGATGTTCACGGCCAGCGTCAATCCCGCCGTCCGTTCGTCACCCGCCCAGCGAACCAGTCGGGCGCAGGCCTCGTTCAACACCCAGCGGTCGATGTCGAGAATCAGCGCACTCTTTTCCGCAACCGGGATGAAATCGTCCGGCATCGCCAGACCGGACTGCGGCCGTTCCCAGCGCAACAGCGCCTCGGCGCCGATCGTGCGCCGATCTCCCTCCACCTGCGGCTGATAGTGAAGATGCAACTCCCCGCGTTCGAGCGCATGATCCAGGCTCTCCATCATGGAATCGCGCGAACCGGCGTCGGCCTGCATCGCCGGTTCGAAAAAGCAGATGGCATTGCGTCCGGCTTTCTTGACCTGGTACATCGCCAGGTCGGCTTGCCGCAACAGGTCCTCCACCGACTCCCCGTTGCCGTGATACAGCGTGACGCCGATGCTGGGCGAGCTCAGGTATTCGTGCTCCTTGAGCAGATAGGGACGCGCCAGCGCCTCGCGGATTTTCTCCGCCACTGTAGCCACCTTGTGTCCGGCATCCTGTTCGTCGCCGCCCGCGTCTTCGATCAGCACCACGAACTCGTCGCCGCCCAGTCTGGCCACGGTATCCATCTCACGCACGCAGGATTTGATGCGATTAGCCACCTCGACCAGCATCAGGTCGCCGTAATCGTGGCCCAGCGTATCGTTGAGCGCCTTGAACTTGTCCATGTCGAGGAACATCAGTGCGCCGTAATTGCGGCGGCGCGCCGAAGCGGTCAGCGCCGCGCGCAGCCGTTCTAGCAGCAGCCTCCGGTTGGGCAGGCTGGTCAATACGTCATAGAACGCCAGATTGCGGATTTCCTCCTCGGCCCGCTTGCGTTCGGTGATGTCGGCGAACACGCCAACATAATGAGTGACCTCGTTCCTGTCGTTCCTGACGGCGGTAACGGTCACCCAGCGCGGATAAACCTGGCCGTTCTTGCGCCTGTCCCATATCTCTCCCGCCCATGCCCCTTCCTCTTTCAGGCGCTGCCACATCTCGCCGTAGAACTGCTTGTCGTGGCGGCCGGAGCTCATCATGCTCGGGTTATGCCCGATCACCTCGGCGGCGCTGTATCCGGTGATACGCTCGAACGAACGGTTGACCCGGATGATGTTGGCATCGGCATCGGTGATCAGGATGGCATCCTGGGTCTCGAATGCGACCGCCGCGACCTGCAGCGCCTGTTCGTCCTGCTTGCGCCGGCTGATGTCGCGGCAGAACACGAACAATCGGCCGCTTTCTTCCTGATACTTGACCGATACCTCGATGTCGACGATGCGCCCATCCTTGCGGCGGTGCCGGGTCTCGAAGCGATCATGCCCCTGCGCGATGATCTTCTCCACGTGAGCCTTAACGTCCTCGGGCCGCTCGTTTGCCTCCAGCTGGCTGACATGCATACCGACCAGCTCGCCGATCGTATACCCGGATATGTCAGCATAGGCCTGATTGGCTTCCAGCAGATTGCCCGCCATGTCGGTCACCCAGAAACCATCGATCGCCGTTTCGATGACCTTTTCATGCTGCTTCATCGCCGCCTCGGCCTTCTTGCGTTCGGTGACGTCGCGGCTGGACGCGTACAGGAAGGACTGGCCGTCGATCTCTACCCCAGAGGTGCTGATCTCGACATCGATCAGCGCACCGTCCTTGCGGCGATGCACCGTCTCGAACAACTCGGATCTGCCGATCAGCGACCGGAAGCGCTCGTGCAATTCCTCCGCGGACCATCGCGCATCCCAGTCGGCCACGTTCAGTCCGGCAACCTCCTCCGGGCTGTAGCCCAGCATGCGGCAGAACGCGTCGTTGGCCTCGACGATGTCGCCCTGCATGTCCATCACATGGATGCCGTCCATCGAGGTCGCCATCAATGCCTGGTTGCGGCGCAGCTGCGCCTGCCCCTCCTGCGATCGCTTGTTTCCCTCGTCGATCGCGGCCTGCAGCAGTTCGTTGCTGAAGGTCAGGTCGTGGGTGCGCTGGTTGATCCTGTCCTCCAGTTCAAGGTTGACGCGCAGCATATCCTGCTCGCGCTGCGACAGCGTTCTGAACATGACGCCGACTGCTTGCGTCAACCTGCCGATCTCCGCGACTCCCCGTTGCGGCAACGCGACATCATGCTCGCCCGCGGCGATCTTCTCGGCGGCCAGCGCCAACTGTTCCAGCGGTGCGAACGAGCGGCGCAACGACCTCATCGCAACAACCCCGATCAACAGTATCCCGACTAGCCAGGGCGCCAGATGAACTATGGGCAGCGTGAATAATTGCCACCCAGCCGGCACATCCGGGATGCGATACATCAACACCAGGAAGCGGTCCGGATTGGCGGAATCAAAGTGCAGTCGGGTAGCGGCAAACAACTGATCGTCCCTGCTCATGGTTATCGCCTGCGCCGACAGCGCCCCTTCGGCGCCCGACTGAAACATCTGCGCCAGGATCGGGAAATCGGCAGCGATGCTGTCGCGCCCGGGCATGCCGGAATCGAAGCTGCGACTTGCATCCGGGTGTAGCAGATATTGTCCGGACTGGTTGGCGACATAGGTCTGCACGTCCGCAGGCAAGCCTTCCCTGGAGGATTCCAGCAAACCGCGCACATCAAGGCTGATCGCCACGATGCCGAACGCCTTGCCGGACGAATCGTAAACCGGCGTTGCCGCGCGCAATGTCTGGATGCGTTCGGGGTCTCCTGCCGATCCCTGCTGATAGTCGAATCCGGAAAGATACACCTCGCCCTTGGGCAGTTTTAGCGCCTGCCGGAAGAAATCGCGCGCACCGTAGACCTCCCCCATGTCCGGCAACACCGACAGGATTTTCCCGCCTCGGCTATCGACACGCACAATCTCACGCCCGCCATCGTCCACGCCGATATAGCGCATCCGGTAGTAGCCGGGATGAGCCTGGGAGAACGCGGAGAATATTTCCTGGAGGCGCGCGTCCCATTTGGCGCGCGTATTGCCGTCGCGCGGGTCGATGCCGCGGTGCTGCGCGGCGCGCACAATGCCGGAAATGGGCGGGGTATTGGACAGGAACAGCGCGTCGCGTCGCAGCAAATCGATTTGCTGATTCAACCTTAAACGCTGTGTCTGGATGGAACTGTCGAGATGGGCGGCACGCTCGCTGACATAGGCCTCGCGCAATCGCGAATGTTCGATATACCAGATCGCCAGCGCGCTTACGGACAGCATGACGATCAAGCCGATGGCGAGCCGGGTAGACAAACGAGAAACGCTCAGCATCAGGGGGTTCCTCATGAGGAGTTCTCCCGTATCCTAATGCAGAATCGACCTATTTCCCGACGAATCCGCGCATCCCCATGCGGGCTAGGGATTTGCCGATGGGTTAACGGCTTATTTTCCCCGCATCGTCTGCCGCGCCAGACAGAGATCCTGCCAGGCCTTCGCCTTCTCCATCGGACTGCGCAGCAGGTAGGCCGGGTGATAGGTGACGACCAGAGGTAATCCATTGAAGTCGTGCGTCCGGCCGCGCAGCGAACCCAGCGCGACGTCGCCCGTATTCAGCAATGCGGTCGCGGCGGTCTTGCCGAGTGCCACGATCACCTTGGGCTGGATCAGTTGTATCTGGCGTTGCAGGTACGGCAAACAGGTCGCGATCTCGTCCAATTTGGGGGGAGACTGCTTGCCCGTAGCCTCGACCGGCGGACGGCACTTGACGACGTTGGCGATGTACACGTTGTTGCCGCGTTTCAGTTCGAGCGCGAGCAGCATATTGTCCAGCAGCCTGCCCGCCTCGCCCACGAACGGCTCACCGCGCGCATCCTCGTCCGCGCCCGGCCCTTCGCCGACGAACAGCCAGTCGGCCTGCTGGTCGCCGACGCCGAACACCGTCTGCGTGCAACCGGCGCGCAACTTGCAGGCGGTGCAGTCGCGCACCATGGTCTTCAGCTCCGGCCAACCGAGTCTGGCGACAAGCTGTTCGCGGCCGGCCTCGTCGCCCGCGACGGCTGCCGCAGGTTCGGGTTCGGCCTCGACCGGCATGTCGCTTGTGTAAGACGGATTGCGCCCTTCGTCCGCACTCGGGACAGGCTGCGCGATACCCATCGCCGATGGTTGAGTATCGGCTGCGGATGCCGCCATATTTTCCGCAGGGGCGCATGAAGCTTCCGTTCCGATATCGGCACGGCACACCGTACCCCTGCCTTCGGCCCCGACCTCGTCCGCTACCACAGGTTGTTCCCTGCGCACCCATTGCGGATACAGGTTCAGTTCGCGCAATACAGCTTCGTTTCTATCCATTCGCTTCACCCGCCCCATTCGTTCCATCCAACAGCTCGCACGCCATCACCAGCGCGTCTTCGCTGCCGCTCGCGTCGCGATAATAGCCGCGCCGCAGGCCGACCTCAGAAAATCCCGCGCTGCGGTACAACGCGACCGCAGCCATATTGGACGGACGCACTTCGAGCAACACGCGCCGCATGTTTTTTGCGCGCGCCAGTTCCAACATCCCGCCCAGCATCGCGCGCCCCAAACCCTTGCGCTGCTGCGTCGCTGCCACGCCTATCGTCAGCAGCTCGGCCTCGTCCACCGCCGGCATCATGATCGCATAGCCGCGCAGCTCACCATCGGCTTCATCGACCTGGCACCAGTAGCCGGCATCCAGCGAATCGGCAAACTGGCCGCGCGTCCACGGGTAGGCCTGCACCGATTGTTCGATGGCGAGCACCGCGTCGAGGTCGCGCTCTTGCATTTCTCTCACACAAACTCCGGCATACATGTGAAAACCGGAAAGAAGCGTAGCGAGCGGTTCGAGAACAAGGCGCACGGAGCACAGGAACCTGAATGTACATCAGGTTTGCCGCTACGCGGCCCCGGATTCCGACAACTCCGTTGCGGCGCAGGCTCATGCGCAAAGCGCGTGATGCCGCAGCCAACACCGCGCAACGCGGTTATCGGATCGCGCAGTAGCTTATTTCCGGTTTTCATCGCGTTCTGCCGTCGTCAATGCAACCTTGTCGCGCAGATACAGCGGCAACGCCTGCGAAGCATCCATGCCTTCGCCCCGCGCCAGACGCCGCGCGCCGATCGCGGCGATGGCGGCAGCCTGCGGCACGACGGTTCCGTCCACACCGAGCAGCTGACCGGCATAACGGGCCTGCAATGCCTCGCTGTTCACCGCAAAGCCGCTGCCCGCGGCGAACCAGCCAGCCCCCGCCACGACCGGCGCATCAGCAGGCTTGCACAGGCATGGGGCGCTCACCGCAATCCAGTCGTCGCCCTGTCTCTCGTAGGCGGCGTGATAGATCTCGCTCATGCGCGCATCCAGCACCGCGATCACTTTGTCATGTCCCGACGCTTCGGCCAGCGCCTCCAGCGTACACACGCCGACCACCGGCAGATTCGCGCCGAGCGCCAGCCCCTGCGCCACGCCGCAAGCAATACGCACGCCGGTGAACGAACCCGGCCCCATGCCGAAGGCGATGGCATTCATGGCTTGTAGCCTGTGGCCGGTAGCTTGCAGCAGCTCGTCTATCATCGGCATCAGCCGTTCGGAATGCTTCTGCCCGACCGGCTCGCAGCGCGAGACGACTTCGCCGTCCTGCCAGAGCGCGACGGAGCAATATTCGGAGGAAGTCTCCAGAGCGAGAACACGCATCAGTTGTCAGCCAACAACAGAACGACCGCCTGTGCCGCGATACCCTCGCCGCGCCCGGTGTAGCCCAGCTTCTCGGTGGTGGTCGCCTTGACGTTGACCGCGCTACGCTCCACCCGCAGGTCGGCGGCGATGTTGTCCACCATCTGGAAGATGTGCGGGGCCATCTTCGGTGCCTGCGCGATGATGGTCGCGTCCACGTTGGCGACGCGATAGCCCTGTTCGCGCACCAGATGCATCGTCTCGCGCAGCAGGATGCGGCTGTCGATGTTCTTGAACTTCGCGTCGGTGTCGGCGAAATGTTTGCCGATATCGCCCAGCGCCGCAGCGCCTAACAGCGCATCGCAAATCGCATGCAGCAACACGTCCGCATCGGAATGCCCGAGCAGCCCTTTTTCATAGGGAATATCCACCCCGCCGACGATGAGCTTGCGCCCTTCAACCAATTGATGGACGTCGAATCCCTGTCCGATACGCATGATTATTTCCCTTGTTGTAACAGCAGTTCCGCGAGCAGCAGATCCTGCGGATAAGTCACCTTGAAATTACTCGAATCGCTCGCGACCAGTTTGGGTTGCAGGCCCAGCGCCTCGACCGCGGAAGCCTCGTCGGTCACCGCCTTGCATTGCTGCAACGCCTGCATCAGCAAACCCGCGCAGAACATCTGCGGGGTCTGCGCCTGCCACAGGCCGGCGCGATCTTCGGTCCGCGCGATGCGCTGCTGGCCGTCGGCGCGCTTCAGCGTGTCCGCCACCGGCACCGCAAGGATGCCGCCGACCGGGTCATCGCGCAGCTCGTCGATCAGCTTCGCGAGATGCGCCTGCGTCAAACAGGGACGTGCGGCGTCGTGCACCAGCACCCAGTCGTCCGGCTCCAGCTCGGAGGCCAGCAGGCCGTTCAAAACGCTCTCGGCGCGCGTCTCGCCGCCGCAATACAGCGATTGCAGCTTCTCGCCGCAATGCGACCAGTCGTAGCCGTGGAACAGCGTGTCGTCTGGCGCCAGCACGACGAACACTGTCGAAAGTTCGGGACAGGCGCACAGCGTGGTCAGTGCATGCCAGATCATCGGCTTGCCGGCGAGCGGCAGGTATTGCTTGGGGAGTTCGTTGCCCATGCGCGCGCCGAAACCGGCTGCGGGGACTAAAGCGTGGAATTCGGACATGGGCGCGATTGTAAATGAAAGCATCCCGCTTGGCTTATAATGCGCGCCTTTGTTTCAGGCCGTTCCCATGCTGTTCTCGTCTTCCCATTCCCGCCCCCGTTACACCCGGCTGCAAGGCTCGTCCGATGCGCTGGCGCTGGCGCAACTCGCCAAGAAAAAAGCCCCACTCGTCGTCATCGCCGCGAACGCGCTGGAGGCGCAGCGGCTGGTCGACGAGATTCCGTTCTTCGATCCGCAACTGCGCGTGCACCTGCTGCCAGACTGGGAGACGCTGCCCTACGACCACTTCTCGCCGCATCAGGACCTGATCTCGGAGCGGCTGGCCACGCTGCACCATATCCGCAGCGGCTCGTCCGACGTAATCGTCGTGCCGATCACCACCGCGCTGTATCCGCTGCCGCCGGTGTCCTACCTCGCGGCCTACACCTTCTTCCTGAAGAAGGGCGCGCGCATCGACCTCGCGGCGTTCCGCGAGCAGATGACGCTGGCCGGCTACAACCATGTGCAGCAGGTGCTGACCCCGGGCGAATACTGCGTGCGCGGCGGCATCATCGATCTGTTCGCGATGGGCAGCGTGCTGCCCTACCGCATCGACCTGTTCGACGACGAGATCGAGACCATCGCCAGCTTCGACGTGGACACCCAGCGCACGCTGTACCCGGTGCCGGAGATACGCATGCTGCCGGCGCGCGAGTTCCCGCTGGACGACAAGGGCCAGGCGACGTTCCGTCAGAACTTCCGCGAGCGCTTCGAGGGCGATCCGTCGAGATCGCGCATCTACAAGGACGTCAGCAAGGGCATCGCGCCTTCCGGCATCGAGTACTACCTGCCGCTGTTCTTCGACAAGACCGCAACGCTGTTGGACTACCTGCCGAGCAATGCGACGCTGTGCCTGCATCACGACATCGACGACGCCATCGCCACCTTCGGCAAGGATGCGGCATCGCGCTACAACCTGCTCAGGGGCGACCCGCAACGGCCGCTGCTGGAACCGAAGGAACTGTTCCTCGACGCCGAGCAGTTCTTCGTCCGCGCGAAGGAGTTCGCGCGGCTAGACATCGTCGCAAGCGAGAGCGGCGCGACGCTGACGCCCTGCCCCACCGCGGCAATCCCGCCCATCGCCGTGGACCGCCGAGCCGAAGTCCCCACGCAGAAATTCGAGGACTTCCTGCGCGGCTACGAAGGCCGCGTGCTGCTGCTGACCGACAGCCTCGGGCGGCGCGAGCTGGTCTCCGGCTACCTGAAAGAATACGGCCTGGCACCCGAGGTATGCGAGGACTACGCGTCCTTCAGCAGCGGCAAGAAGAAATTCATGCTGGGCGTCGGCCCGCTGCAGAACGGCTTTTTGCTGACCGAAGACAAGCTCGCCATCGTCACCGAGACCGAGCTCTATGCGGCGCAACCGCGCAGCCGCGCCGCGCGCGCGACGAAGAAGAGCAACGTCGAGGGCATGCTGCGCGACCTGTCCGAGCTCAAGGTCGGCGACCCGGTGGTGCACGAGCAGCACGGCATCGCGCGCTATCAGGGACTGGTGAATCTAGACCTCGGCGAGGGCGAGAACGAATTCCTGCTGCTGGTATACGCAGGCGAAGACAAGCTCTACGTACCCGTCGCGCAACTGCACGTCATCAGCCGCTACAGCGGCGGCGCGGCGGACACCGCTCCGTTGCACAAGCTGGGTAGCGGGGCATGGGACAAGGCCAAGCGCCGCGCGATGCAGCAGGTGCGCGACACCGCCGCCGAACTGCTGAATCTGTATGCACAGCGCGCGACGCGCAAAGGCCATCAATTCAAATTGACACCGCACGACTACGAGGCGTTCGCCGCCGGCTTCGGCTTCGAGGAGACGCCCGACCAGGCCGCCGCGATCGAGGCGGTGGTCGCCGACCTTCAATCCGGCAAACCGATGGACCGTCTGGTCTGCGGCGACGTCGGCTTCGGCAAGACCGAGGTCGCACTCAGGGCCGCCTTCGTCGCGGCGATGGACGGCAAGCAGGTCGCCGTGCTGGTGCCGACCACGCTCTTGGCCGAACAGCATTTCCAGAACTTCTCGAACCGCTTCTCCGACCTGCCGGTGAGACTGGCCGAGCTTTCTCGTTTCAGGTCCGCGAAGGAAACGAATCAGGCACTGAAGGACTTGGCGGACGGGAAGCTGGACATCGTCATCGGCACGCACAAGCTGATCCAGAAGGACGTGAAGTTCAAGAATCTGGGACTCGTCATCATCGACGAGGAACACCGCTTCGGCGTGCAGCAGAAGGAACGCCTCAAGGCGCTGCGCGCCGAGGTGGACGTGCTGACGCTGACCGCGACGCCGATTCCCAGAACCTTGGCGATGTCGCTCGAAGGCCTGCGCGACTTCTCGGTGATCGCCACCGCGCCGCAGCGCCGCTTGTCGATCAAGACCTTCGTCGCGCAGGCCGACAACGGCGTGATCCGCGAAGCGGTGCTGCGCGAACTGAAGCGCGGCGGCCAGGTGTATTTCCTGCACAACGAGGTCGAGACCATCAACAACATGGCCGAGCGACTGGAAGCGCTCCTGCCCGAGGCCAGCATCCGCATCGCGCACGGCCAGATGGGCGAGCGCGAGCTGGAGTCGGTGATGCGCGACTTCACCCACCAGCGCTTCAACGTGCTGCTGTGCACCACGATTATTGAAACGGGAATTGACGTTCCCACGGCGAACACCATCATCATGAACCGCGCCGACCGCTTCGGCCTCGCGCAACTGCACCAGTTGAGAGGCCGCGTCGGCCGCTCGCACCACCAGGCCTACGCCTATCTGCTGGTCGAGACCGAGGCGCTGACCGCGCAGGCGAAGAAGCGGCTGGAAGCGATCCAGGCAATGGAACAGCTGGGCAGCGGCTTCTATCTCGCGATGCACGACCTGGAGATTCGCGGCGCGGGCGAAGTGCTGGGCGAATCGCAGAGCGGCGAGATGCAGGAGATCGGTTTCAGCCTCTACACCGACATGCTGAATTCTGCGATCAGCTCGCTGCGCCAGGGCCGAGAGCCAGACATGGCGCATCCGCTGGGCGTCACCACCGAGATCAACCTGCACTGCGCTGCTCTTTTACCAAAGGACTACTGCGGCGACATCCACCAGCGGCTGGTGATCTACAAACGGCTGGCGAACTGCTCGACGCAGGACGACCTCGACGAGATGCACCAGGAACTGATAGACCGCTTCGGCCTGCTGCCCGAACCTGCACAGACCCTGCTCGACAGCCACCGCCTGCGCATCCTCGCCAAGCCGCTGGGCATCAGCAAACTGGATGCCTCATCCGAGGCCATCGTCATCCAGTTCGTGCCCAACCCGCCGATAGATCCGATGAAGATCATCACCCTGATCCAAAGCCGGCGTTACGTGAAGATGTCGGGACAGGACAGGTTGCGGATAGAGCTGAAGCACGAAGACCTGAAGCAGCGGGTGCTGGCGGTGGTGAATTTCTTCAAGGAGCTGGGGTAAACGATAGGGGCGCGATTTAACCAGCCACTTATCCGTCGTTTTTTGATGGATTAGTGGAATGGCTATGCAGGGCTATCGCGCCCTGAGCATTCGTAAGATGCAATAAGCCTGTCCTGAGCTTACCGAAGGGCGTAGCGCATTGCACCGGATGAGGACGTCATGCGGCACAATGCCCGTTGGTTACCTCGAAGAGGTTTGCCCCCCTCGGGTATTGCGCGAGCTAACTTGCCAATATCTCCAATTGAGATATACTTTCCCCATGCACATCATTACCCATCGTCGGATTGTGGCCGCGCAACAAGCGCATCCTCAAAGTGCGACCGCCCTTGAGCAGTGGTATCGCTTATGCAAAAAGGCTGAATGGCGAAATTTCTCGGAATTGAGAGCGCTATTCCCCAGTACGGACAAGGTAGGTGATGTATTCGTATTCGACATAGGCGGAAACAAGCTGCGTTTAATCGCTGCCATTCACTTCAATACGGGGCGATTATTCATCAGGGCTGTACTGACACACAAAGAGTATGACCAAGGAGGCTGGAAATGAACGCACGAGTTAAAACAGCAATAGAACATTGGGGATATGTCGCCCCTCTGTTGCAACCTGCGCGCAATGCCAAAGAGTACGCACAATTGGTTGAAGCCCTTGATGCGGCAATCGACGCAGGCGGCGCTGATGAAAAACATCCGCTCGCCAGACTGGTGGATTATCTCGGCGATTTGGTCGCGGAATATGAAGCCAGGGACAAGATGCCGAAAGCGGCAACAGGCGCGGAGGCGCTGCGCTATTTAATGCAACGCGATGGCTTGCGCCAAGTCGATCTCCCTGAATTGGGTAGCCAAGGCGTCGTGTCCGAACTGCTGTCCGGTCGCCGCGAATTCAATGCCCGCCAAGCGAAAGAATTGGCTGGGCGTTTTGGTGTTTCGGCAGCGTTGTTTTTGTAATCAGAGAATTGACTCCGATACCTCGATCTTAGAGAGGCATCATGGGAAAAGTAAAACTGAGCAAATGGGATAGCGCCAAGCACCTCAAAACCGACGAGGACATGGCGCTCTATCTCGAAGCCTGTCTCGAAGAAGCTGGCGATGATGCCGCCTTCATCGCCAAAGCGCTCGGCACTATCGCCCGCGCCAAAGGCATGACACAACTCGCCAAGGAAACAGGTCTGGGGCGCGAGAGCTTATACAAAGCGCTATCCGGTGAAGGCAATCCAAGCTTTGCGAGGATCTTGAAAGTGACGAATGCGCTGGGTATCAAGCTGCATGCGCAGAGCGCGCGTGCGGCGTGATTTAAATAATTACGATACCGCCCCGTTGAATTCGCTTGCGGGTATTGCCCCCGACTGTTGCATGCTTTGGTGAGATTTTGTAGGTTGGGTGGAGCGCAGCGATACCCAACAAAACATTCCAACCATCATCCAAGATGATGGGTATCGCATTCGCTCAACCCATCCTACCGCGCTGCAACATAGGCCATCTTGAGTTGTTCGACAGACAAGAGGGGGTCGCCACGGTGCAGCATTCGATGGCAATTTGAGCAAACAAGAGCCAAATCTTCTACCTTCGTCTTTTTCGTTCCTGCCAATTGCGACACCGGAATTTTGTGATGGGCCTCAATGAAACCACGACCGAGGTCACCATACCGAATGGCGAAATCTGTGCCACAAACCTCACATTCGAGACTTCCTGTGTCTGCGAACCGTTGCGCCTTTGCTCGTCTAGAAATTGCGCCGTCACGCTCAAGATATTTGTGCTGCTTGTATTTTACGGTTCCTTCCGGAAAGGCTGATTCGTCGTCTTCGATGACGACTTCATTTTCCGGCAGCGCATTTGTAGTGACGGCAGGCGTTGTGATTTGCTGGGGATGAAGGGTTTTTGTACCATCGAAATAATGGCCAAGGGAGCAGCCCGAATGGCCGGGCCTATGTTCTGCATGAGCACGGGTTGTGTTGTTTCGGCCAGCGCGCATCAAAACTATTGGACCATGGCATTCGAGGCAACGAACCGAGAGTGCTGGACGGGTGCGCGCCGACTCAACTGACACAGAAACCCACTTGCCCTTTACCCAAGCTTCACAGTAGCTGTTGGAATGTAGATTCGTTGCCATAAATACATATTCAAATGCTTTTGTCTTTTTGACGGTCTAGCCACGCCACCACGTTTGCATCCGGCGCGGGACGCATCAATTCGGAAATGACATTGGTGTCGAGCAGTATCAATCGGTTTCGCCGAAATCTGCCGACTGACGAGGTTGCGAACGGATAGGTTGCGGTAGTTCAACGCCGCCAACTTCCATAAAGCGTTTGGATATCTTACTGCCAAGTCCGCCAGCTTTGTGTGTGGTGCCGGAAAAAGCGAGGCGGAGAATTTGGCGCGCCTCGTCTTCAACCGATTGCCCGTGCTGTTGAGCTTGTATGCTCAAGTTATTGGCGACCGATTCGTCAAGATTGTGAATGATGAGATTGGCCATGTTCGGCTCCTTCAATGGACTTGGTGCACAGGTATTGTAATCAAATCGATGTGAAATGACGATTGAAGGATTCAAACTCGTCGTCAAGCAGCCGGACCGTCGCCGACGGTCCGCAATTACCTGCCGCTTAGCCGAAACGCTTGCGTCCGATAATCCGTGCGCGGTGGGCGCGGCGTTGCTCTTCTTCGGTCAGCACGCGCTTCTTGCCTTCGAACGGGTTGGCGCTGCTGTTGAATTGGATCTTCAGCGGCGTGCCTTGCAGGCGGAACATCTCGCAGAACGCGCGCTCAAGGTAACGCTGGTAACTGGCCGGCACGTCATCCAGGCCGCTGCCGTGGATGATGATGAGCGGCGGGTTGCTGCCGCCCTGGTGGGCGTAGCGCATCTTGGGGCGGAAACGCGAGCCCTTGGGCGGCTGCTGTTTTTCCAGCGCGGAGAGCAGCGCGCGGGTGAGCTTGGGCGTAGGCAGCTTGATCATCGCGGCGGTATAGGCTGCATTGACCGAGATCAGCAGCTTGTCGATGCCGGTGCCGTTCAGTGCGGAGATGAAATGCAGCTTGGCGAAGCTGAGGAAGTGCAGCTTGCGCTCGATGTCGTTCTTGACGGTGTCGCGCTGATGCGCGTCCAGGCCGTCCCACTTGTTGACCGCGAGCACCAGCGCGCGGCCCGCCTGCAGCACGAAGTCGGCGACGTGGGCGTCCTGCTCGGTGATCTGGTCGGCGCCGTCCACCACCAACACGACGACGTTGGCGTCCTCGATGGCTTGCATGGTCTTGATGACCGAGAATTTCTCCACCGCTTCGTCCACCTTACCGCGGCGGCGCACGCCGGCGGTGTCGATGATGGTGTATTGCTTGCCGTCGCGCTCGAAGTCGATGTAGATCGAGTCGCGCGTTGTGCCCGGCTGGTCGAACGCGATCACGCGCTGTTCGCCGAGGATGGCGTTGACCAGCGTGGATTTGCCGACGTTGGGGCGGCCGACGATGGCGAGCTTGGGCTTCTGCTCTTCCTCGACCTTCTCTTCGCTCTCCAGCGGAAAATGCTCCAGCGCCAGCTCGACCACCTCGGTCACATTGTCGCCGTGCGCGGAGGAAATCGGTATCGGCTCGCCTAACCCCAGTTCGAAGAAGTCGACCGTCACCTTGGAACGCTGCATACCCTCGGCCTTGTTGACCAGCAGCAAAATGGGCTTGCCGGTCTTGCGCAATTGCTCGGCGATAATCGCGTCCTGCGGCGTGCAGCCGGCGCGGCCGTCCACCAGAAACAGTACCGCATCGGCCTCGTCCACCGCCTGGCGGCTCTGCTTGGCCATTTCGTACAGGATGCCGTCCTTCGCGACCGGCTCCAGACCGCCGGTGTCCACCACCAGATAGGGCCGCTCGCCGACGCGGCCGCGGCCGTAGTGACGGTCGCGCGTCAGGCCGGGCAGATCGGCGACCAGTGCGTCGCGGCTGCGCGTGAGACGATTGAACAACGTGGACTTGCCCACATTCGGACGACCAACTAAAACCAGAGTGGGCAACATTTCAATATTCCTTATTTAATCGACAGCGAATACAGGTCGCCGTCGCGGGTCTGCACCAGCAGCCCGTCATCCATCTGTTGCGGCGCGGACTGGATCGCGCCGTCCAGCCTGATGCGCGCAGCGAAACTGCCGTCTTCACGATTCAAACCATGCAAATAACCTTCGTAATCGCCGACCACGACATGATCGCCCAGCGCGTAAGGAGCTGCGGTGTCGCGCATGAACATCTGTTCGTTCTTCCACAGCGTGCTGCCGCTGGTCTTGTCCAGCGCGATCACCGAACCTCTCGCGTCGCTGAGGTAGAGGAACTTGCGCAGCAGCGTCATGCCTTTGTCGCTGGAGATGTCGCGGTTCCACAACGGGCTGCCTTGAGCTGCGTCGTAACAGGCGACGCGCCCCTGGAAGGCGATCGCGCATACCTGTTCGTCGTCCGCCACCGGATCGCTGGTGATGTCGCTGATGCGTTCCAGTTCGGTGTTGCCGCGCGGCTGCGACACAGAGGTCTCCCACAGCACCGAGCCGTCCTTCACCTTTAGCGCGACCAGCTTGCCGCCGGCGAATCCTGCGTACGCCACGCCGCGCTGTATCGTCACGCCCGCATGGCTGCGCACCACCAGCGCAGGGGTGCTGCGCTCGTACAGCCAGAGGCGCTTGCCGTCCGCCGCATCCAGCCCGGCGATGCGACCGTCGCCGCTACGCACGATCACCACACCGTCGGCGGCCTGCGGCACGCTCAGCACCTCGCTGGAGACCTTGCTCTTCCAGCGCAGCTTGCCTTCGTCGTCATAGGCCAGCACATCACCTTTGCCGCTGCCGATCACCACCAAGCCTTCGCCCGCACCGACGCCGCCGCTGACCGCAACGCCGCTATCGACGCGCCACAGTTGCTTGCCGGTCGAGCGCTCGATGCGCGTCAACGCGCCGTCGCCGGACGCGCCGTACACCGCATCCGCAGTCAACGCCGGCAGCAACAGGCTTGCTCCGGATTCGCCCAGATCGGCATGCCAGCGCACTTCGAACTTCGCTGTCTCGCTGAAATCGACCAATTCTGCCGGCCTCAAGGGGTTAACCTTGCCGAACCAACCCTCGACCGTCGAACAGCCGCCCAACAGCAGCAAGGCCGCCAGCAGGGCCGGTCCCGAACAATGCCGAAGAGCCTGTCCTGCGCAACGTCGAAGGGGTTGGTTCAGCCAGATCATTTTGCCGCTCCCAGCGCGTCCATCTTCATCTGGATCAGGTTGCGGTACATGCTCTTTTCGTCGGTCTTTTCAAAGGCCAGCTTGTAGGCGGTGCGCGCCTCGTCGGTCTTGCCCTGCGCGCTCAGCACGTCGCCCTTGAGGTCGGCATACAAGCCGTTGAACGAATCGGGATGGGCGGCGTTCAGCAGTTTCATCGCATCGTCGTAAGCATTCTCGTCCATCAGGATCGCCGCCAGACGCAGGCGCGCAACGTCCTTCAACATCGCTTCGCCGGCATGGTCGATAACCCACTGCAACTGCGTCTTCGCACGCGCCACGTCCTTGCCGAATTCGTTGACCTGCGCCGCCATCAGCGCGGCGCGCGATGCATAGGCCGTGCCGGAAAACTTCTCCATCACCGCTGCGGCCGCATCGTTGACGCGCTTGGCGTCATTGCTCTCCAGCTGCTTGGTGAATTCCGCATACAGCGTCGCCGCCTCGGCGGATTGCTTGTTCTGGTAATACTGCCAGCCGCGCCAGCCGCCCATTGCGACGACAACCACCAGCAATGCGCCGAGCACGAAGTTGCCGTTGTCTTTCCACCAGGCCTTGATGCCCTCGATCTGTTCCTGTTCCTGCAAGTCCAAAGCTGCCATGTTCACTCCTACTTGATGATTTGATTAACTGTTGCCACGAGGTTCTGCACGCTCACCCTCACCTGCTCGCCGCCCTGCATCGGCTTGACGCTGACCTCGTTCGCCTGCGCCTCGTCGTCGCCGATCACCAGCGCGATGCGCGCGCCGCTGCCGTCCGCCTTCTTCATCTGCGACTTGAAGCTGCCGCCGCCGCAATGCAGCAACACGCGCAGCTTGTCGTCGCGCAACTGCTCGGCGACCAGGCTCGCCAACTGCGCGGCCTGTTCGCCCTGATGCACCACATACACGTCCACTTCCGGCTTGGGCGCGATCATGCCGTCTTCCTGCACCAGCGCCAGCAGGCGCTCCACGCCCATCGCGAAGCCCATCGCCGGCGCCGGTTTGCCGCCGATCTGTTCGATCAGACCGTCGTAACGGCCGCCCGCGCAGATCGTGCCCTGTGCGCCGAGGCGAGTGGTAACCCATTCGAACACCGTGCGATTGTAATAGTCCAGCCCGCGCACCAGCCGAGGATTGATCTCGAACGCGATGTCGTGGCGCTTGAGGATCGCCTGCAGCTCCTCGAAATGCCTGATCGCATCCTCTTCCAGCTCGTCCATCAGCTTCGGAGCCCCAGCGATGATGTCCTGCATCGCCGGATTCTTGCTGTCGAGGATGCGCAACGGGTTGCTGTGCAAACGGCGTGTCGCATCTGCGTCCAGCACTTCCATGTGCTGCTCGAAATACGCGATCAGCTTGTCGCGATGGCGCTGGCGCGAAGCGCTGTCGCCCAAGGTGTTCAGTTGCAGCGACACGTCGCGTATGCCCAACTTGCGCCACAGCCGCGCGCACATGATGATCTGTTCCGCGTCGATGTCCGGCCCGCCAAAGCCCAGCGCCTCGACGCCGACCTGGTGAAACTGGCGGTAACGGCCCTTCTGCGGGCGCTCGTGGCGGAACATCTGGCCGCTGTAATACAGCCGCTGCGGCGCGTTATACAGCAAATTGTGCTGCAACACCGCGCGCACGCAGGAGGCCGTGCCCTCAGGGCGCAGCGTCAGGTGATCGCCGTTCAGCGCATCCTCGAAGCTGTACATCTCCTTCTCGACGATGTCAGTGACCTCGCCGATAGCCCTTTTGAACAAGGCTGTAGGCTCGACCAGCGGCATGCGGATGTTGCGATAGCCATAGCCGTGCAGCCAGTCACGCACCACCTCTTCGAACCATAGCCAAAGCTCCGCCTCTTCCGGCAGGATGTCGTTCATGCCTTTTACGGCTTGTAGTGTTTCTTTGCTCATATAAAACTTGGAAGTAGAAAGCGGGAAGTGGGGAGTGGAAAACCTACCCTACTTTCCCACTCCCTACTTCCTACTCCCCACTTTCACATATTTTCTTGCGACATAATCATCGACAATCTGCACGAACTCCGCTGCGATGTTGTCGCCGCGCAGCGTCATCGCCTTTTCGCCGTCAATATACACCGGGGCTGCAGGCGTTTCGCCGGTGCCCGGCAGGCTGATGCCGATGTTCGCCAGCTTGCTCTCGCCCGGCCCGTTGACCACGCAGCCCATCACCGCGACGGTCATATTCTCCACGCCATCGTATTGCTTGCGCCACACGGGCATCTGCTCGCGCAGGTGCGCTTGTATGCTCTGCGCCAGCTCCTGAAACACCGTGCTGGTGGTGCGGCCGCAACCGGGGCAGGCGGTGACCATGGGTGCGAATGCGCGCAAGCCCATGGTCTGCAAAATCTCCTGCGCCACGACCACTTCCTCGGTGCGCGAGCCGCCCGGCGCGGGTGTGAGCGACACGCGTATCGTGTCGCCTATGCCTTCCTGCAACAGCACCGAGAGTGCGGCGGTCGAGGCGACGATGCCCTTGGAGCCCATGCCCGCCTCGGTCAGGCCGAGGTGCAGCGCGTAGTCGCATTGCTGCGTCAACGAACGGTACACCGCGATCAGGTCCTGCACCTCGCTGACCTTGCAGGACAGCACAATGCGGTCGTGCGGCATGCCCAACTGCTCGGCGCGTTTCGCACTCTCGACGGCGGAGGCGATCAGCGCAGCGCGCGTGACTTCCTTCACGTCCTTCGGCTCGGGCAGGCGCGAGTTCTCGTCCATCATGCGCACGACGACACCCTGATCCAGGCTGCCCCAATTCACGCCGATGCGCACCGGCTTGCCGTAACGAATTGCGGCTTCGATCATGATCGTGAACGGGTCGGCTTCCTCGCGCACGCGACCGACGTTGCCCGGGTTGATGCGGTACTTCGCCAGCATCTGTGCGCACTCGGGATATTCGGTCAGCAGGCGGTGTCCGTTGTAGTGGAAGTCGCCAATCAGCGGCACGTCGCAGCCCAGCGCGTCGAGGCGCTTGCGGATAGCCGGCACCGCGGCGGCAGCTTCCGGCGTATTCACGGTGATGCGCACCAGTTCGGAACCGGCCTGCGCCAATTCGTAGACCTGCTTTACCGTCGCGCCGATGTCTGCGGTGTCGGTGTTGGTCATCGACTGCACGACGACGGGCGCACCGCCGCCCAGCACGACCTTGCCCACTTGCACCCGTTGCGACGGGCGGCGCTGGATTGCTGCCTCGTTCATCGTTACTCCAGCATCAGGCGCGCCACATCGCTGGTAGCGTTGGTATTGGGCTTCATGTCCACGGTCTTACCCTTGTAAGTCAGACGAGCCGAACTGGCGCGGCCGACCACCAGCGAGAACGGCCCCTGTCCGGACAGTCGCAATTCGCTGCCGGCCGGATTGAGCTGAGACGAAACGATGTTGCCGTTCTTGTCGCGCACCTCGGTCCACGACTCCTCGCCGAACGTCAGGCGCAGATTGCCCGGCTGCGCGGCTGCGGCAGGCGTGGCAACCGGTGCGGTCGGCTTGGCCACCGAGGCAACCGGCTTGACCGCAGGCACGGCAGAAGTCGACGCTGATTTCGCGGCAAGAGGCGCGGGCTTGGTCGCGGCAACGGCAGAGACCGGAAGCGGTTTCGCATTGACCGGGACGGGCTTGACCGCCGACACTGCCAGAGGCTGCTTGACTGAAGGCGTCGCAGCAACCGGCGCGGCTTGAGCCGCGGGTACGGCAGGCTGGACCGCGGGAACGGCAGACTGCGCCGCCGGGACAGCCGATGCGACGGACGATGCTTCCGCCTCCTCGACAGCGGAAGCCGGAATGACTTGCATTTGTGCGGGCAACGGAATCGCCATCTCGACCGGAGACTTCTCTTCCGGCTCGTCCGGGGTGCTCGGAGAGGTGTAGTGCCACACCGCGAACGCGACGACGACGACCGACAGGAACAGCGCGGCCCCCAGCCAGATCAGGTTCTGCAATTGCGGCGAACGCGCATCCGGAAACGGCACCTCGACCGAGGCCAGCGACACTTGGGCCGCAACATGTGCCTGCGGCAACGCGGCCAGCAGCGGCTGCACATCGATCTGCAAGACCTTGGCATAGCTGCGCACGAAGCCGCGCACGAACGCCATCTCCGGGAGATGCTGATAGTCGTCCGCTTCCAATGCCTCGATCTGGCGGGGCGCCAGTTTGGTCTGCGCCGCCGCGTCCGCGACGCTAAATCCCAAACGCTCGCGCGCCTCGCGCAATGCAGTGCCAGCCCGGACCGGGGTCGCCGCTTCGATATTTTCGGCCGGAGCCTGATTGTTTTCGTTCTGCTGTTCCATTATTCGCCCTGCATCATCAGTTGAGTCTCACGCGCCTCGGGATAGCGCTTGCGCAATTGCACCGCATAGCTTGCGGCAGCATTGCGGTCGCCCGCCCTGCGTTCGATCCGCACGCCCAGCCACAACTGCTCGGCGGTCGGCTCCTCGGCACGCTCGGCGAAACCGGCGAAATATTTCTTCGCGGCCGGATAGTCTCCGTTGAAGAAGCTCAACTCGGCCAACGCCAGCAACGCCTGTAGATTGCCCGGCTGCACCAGCAGCGCCCGCTGAAGAAACTCTTCCGCATCCTTCAGCTTGCCCGCCTTCTGCGAACACACGCCGGCATTCAGGTAGGCGCGTTCCGGCGTGGTGTACAGCGGATTCTTCAGCGCCGCCATGAAATGCGGGATGGATTCCTTGGCTCTATCACGCTGGCACAGAAACCAGCCGTAGTTGTTGTGTGCGTCGGAATCGCCCTTATCCAGTTGCAGGCTCTGCTGGAAATCGTCTTCCGCCTCTTTGTCCTCGCGCAGCGCCATGTGGATCAGGCCGCGCACGTTGTAGGCCGGCGCATAGTTGCGGTCGGCATGCAACGCTGCGGCGATCTCGCCCAGCGCGACACCCAACTGCGAACGCTCGTAATACATACCGGCCAGTTCGGTATGCACCTTGGCGCTCGCGCTGGCGCGGCTGTCGTTCTGCACCGGCGCTTGCGAACCGCCGCCGCCCGACGGCGTTCCGCAGCCGGACAGGAGGGTCAACAATAACGCCGGAATGGCAAACTTTTTCATCAATGCACCTCGGTTAAGCGCTGCATGGTTCGTTTGGTCTTGTCCTGCACCTGTCCGGCCAGCTGGCCGCAAGCCGCCGCGATGTCGTCGCCGCGCACCTTGCGTATCGTGGTCACGATGTCCGCCTGCATCAGCAGGTCGCGGAAGCGGCGCACCGTCTCCGGATTCGAGCGGCGGTAAGGCGATTGCGGAAACGGGTTAAACGGGATCAAGTTGAATTTGCACGGCACGTCGCGCACCAGCTTCACCAGTTCGCGCGCATCTTGGTCGCGGTCGTTGACGCCGTCCAGCAGCACGTATTCAAAGGTGATGAAGTCGCGCGGCGCTTTTTCCAGATAGCGCTGGCAAGCCGCCATCAGTTCGTTCAACGGATACTTCTGATTGACCGGCACCAACTCGTCGCGCAGCTTGTCGTTCGGCGCATGCAGCGACACCGCCAGCGCCACCGGGCACTCGTCGCGCAGCCTGTCCATCGCCGGCACGATGCCGGAGGTGGACACCGTCACGCGGCGGCGCGACAGGCCGTAGGCATGGTCGTCCAGCATCAGCCGCAGCGCGCTCACGGTGTTGTCGAAGTTCAGCAAAGGCTCGCCCATGCCCATCAGCACCACGTTGCTGATTTGCCAGTTTCCATCAGCGTCTTTGCCGACCTGATGGTTCGCCCACCACAACTGGCCGATGATCTCAGCGGTGGACAGGTTACGATTAAAGCCCTGCTTGCCGGTGGAACAGAACGCGCAGTCCAGCGCGCAACCGGCCTGCGTCGAGACGCACAGCGTGCCGCGCGTCTCCTCCGGGATATACACGGTCTCGACCGCGTTGCCCGTGCCCATGTCCAGCAGCCATTTGCGCGTGCCGTCGTCGGACAGCTCTTCGCGCATCACTTTCGGCGCTTCCACACAGGCGATCTGCTTGAGTTTTTCGCGGAGCGACACTGCAAGGTCGCTCATCGCATCGAAATCGGACTCCCCGGACTTGTAAATCCAGCGCAGCACCTGCTTGGCGCGGAACGGCTTTTCGCCGTTCTCCGCAAACCAGGCAGTCAGTTGCCGAACATCGAAGTCGAGGAGGTTTTGCTTCATCTAGCCGGTGCGTGAATTAACGCGAGTAGACGTTCAGTGCCGGGAAGAAATAAGCGATCTCGATCGCGGCGTTCTCAGCCGAGTCGGAACCGTGCACTGCGTTCGCGTCAATGCTGTCGGCGAAGTCGGCGCGAATCGTGCCCTTGTCTGCCTTCTTCGGATCGGTCGCGCCCATCAGGTCGCGGTTCTTCAGGATTGCGCCTTCGCCTTCCAGCACCTGGATCATCACCGGGCCGGAGACCATGAAGTCCACCAGATCCTTGAAGAACGGGCGGGCGGCGTGCACGGCGTAGAAGCCTTCGGCTTCGGCGCGGGACAGTTGGGCCATGCGTGCGGCGATAACCTTCAGACCAGCGCCCTCGAAACGGGTATAGATTTGACCGATAACATTCTTGGCAACTGCATCGGGTTTGATAATCGACAGGGTACGTTCAACAGCCATTGCTACTCTCCAAATGATTAAAGTTAATCAGAAATTTCTGAGGGCGCGATTCTATCAGGCTTTGCCCACGCTGTCGCAGCCCGCCCCCGATCCGGAACGGCTGTCCGGACGGCAGGATCAGGCAGGCTGGCGATGCCTGCCCGGCCTGAAATACGCCGTATTGTCGTAATACGTCGGACTATCGTTGTCCGGCGTCCAGCCCGGCACGCCGAGCAACGGCACCGGGGTCAGTTCGGCGGTGTCGCGGCAATGTTCCGGCGCGGCGAGGTACTGCGCCAGCAGTTCGTCCAGATGGGCCAGCCGGCGCTCCAGCGGCCAGCCGAAGAATGCCGGTTCGACCGGCAGCAGCAAGCCCTGCCCGGTCATCCCGACGTAGGGCTGCAACGCCTTCTCGTACAGACCATGCCCGAACAGGAAGAAATCCATGGACGCCCCCACCTGCTCGCGTTGCGACCAGAACAACTCCTTCCAGCGGAAATTGCGCAGCAACCCCGCCAGCTCCGGATCAGCGCAGGCCACGACCACGCCGGACTCGTCGAACAATGTGTTCATGTCGCGCACCGCGCCGCGCTGGCTGCGCGATGCATTCGCAGATGGCGATGTCGTATCGGTCAGCGCTTCGTAATGTCGCACATTGATCGCGGCCTTGGCCTTCGGGAATACCAGCCACACCAGCGCATTGAGCAAGTCGTGCCAATTGTCGGTGCGGGTCTGCACCTCGCCCTTCAGGTAGCAGCGCGGTTCATACTGCGCCTCGAACGGCAGCTTGCCGTATTCCTGCGGCACGAAACTCAGCGGCAAGCCGCTATGAACGGCGATAGGAGCGGAGGCCAGCAGCGCATTGCAGTCCTGCAAAGAGGGAAAAAAGTCGCCGCTCAGTGGGGTTATGGCCGGATACAGCGGGCGGAACAGCGGCGATTGCAGCAATGCCGCCTTATCCCAAGGATGCTTCATCGGGATGATTGTGCAGCGTAGCGCATGCAGTTGCGCCCGTCTGCCTTGGCCTGATACAGGAGCTTGTCCGCCTTGCGCAGCATGCTGTCCTGATCCTCCGGTGCCGGGGCGTAATACGCGCCTATGCTGGTCGTGCAGCGGAATGTCCCCTCGGCACCGGGAGTTTCCAGCTTCTCGATCCCGGTGCGGATGCGCTCGGCCACTGCGAGCAGTGCATCTTCGTCGCATTCCGCCAGCAGCACCAGGAACTCCTCGCCGCCCCAGCGCGCCGCATGATCGTAGCTGCGTACAGATTCCAGTATCACTGCGGCGGAAGCACACAGGGCGATATCACCGGCCTGGTGTCCATGGCGGTCGTTGATCTGCTTGAAGTGATCCAGATCGAGCAGCAGCAGCCCGAGTGCCCCGCCCTGTCGCTTCTGGCGCGCCAGCTCTTGATCGAAGCGTTCCTGCATGCCGCGCCGATTGAACAAGCCGGTCAACTGGTCGATCTCGGTCAGCCGCAACAGCTCCTCGGTACGCTGCCTGACCTTGCTTTCGAGTTCGTTGCGGGTGTCGCGCACCACGCCCACCATGTCGGTGAATTGCCGCGACAATGCGCCGATCTCGCCCTTGCCTATCTCCGGCAGGTCGACCTGGTAATTGCCGTGCTGGACTTCGGCCATCGAGGCGCGCAGGTTCGCGACCGGAGCCAGGATCCAGCGATGCACCAGCCAGCCTACCAGCAGCAGGGACAACACCAGCGCCACGCCGAACAGCAGCGGCACCAGCAACAGGCTCTGAGGGGAAAACAGGGCGCGGGGATCCATCAGCGTCAGGTCGAACCAGCCGATTTCCGGCAAATATGCGACGCCCAGCAGATGGCGCTGGCCCTGAAAGGTTACCCACAGCGTGGACACCGCTTCGCCGGATTGCTCCAGTCTCCGCATCGCCTGCCGCAGACTCTCGATGTCCTCCGGATTCGTCAGCAACACGTCGACCTTACTGCGCTGTTTTACATCTTTCGTGATGCTGGCGTAATCGATCAGTTCGGCTTCGCGGTATAGCTGTATCGCCATGTCGCGATCGACGAACAGGTTATGCACGCCCGGCTGGTGGATATCGACGGTCTCCTTGAGAAAGTCGGTGATGTCGATGCCGGTGCCAATCACGCCCAGTACTTGGCTTCCCTGCTTGATCAGCACATTGATCCAGACCTTGGTGATGCCCAGATGCGCGTCCGGATCGACGTTAACCTGATAGTCCTTGCCGCTTGCCAGCGTGGAATAGAACCACTTGTCGTTCAGGTTGGCCGGCGACAGCTTGTAGCGCAGCTGCTTGCCGGCGAACTGGTTGACCGCATCGTTGAAGTAGTAATGCCCGGAAGCGGCGAACGCCGCGAAATAGCTATGGTCGCGGAAGTTCAGCCGGTAAGTTTCCAGCACCTTGATCGCACGCGCGCGCACTGCAGGATCGTCCTCGTGCAGCGCAATGTCCAGCAGTGCCGGATCGGCAGCCATCTGCCTGGCCAGCGCGATCTCGCGCGTCAGCGGCAGCAACGTCCGGTGCTTGTCGAACATCACCTGGCGCCCGGCGAACAAGCCCGCCCATTTTTCGTTGACCTGCGCCAGCAACTGCAGGGAGAAGAACCATGCAAGTGTCGAGAAACCGAGGAGCAGCCCGAAAATCAGCAGGGAAAATTTATGTCTTAGATTCACGGCAACATTGTCGAGTAATCGAATCGGGGGGCGGCAAAAAACGCGAAAGTCTAACAGAAACTATCCGGCGCTCCCGCAAACCGTCAGACCTCGATATCGATGTGTTCGACCGGGTCTCCCGCGCGCTGGTTGTGGTGTCTGCGCTCCATCCCGGAACGCAGTTCGACCAGCACCGGCAAATGCTGCACGCGACGGCAGTAGGTTCGCCGCTCTCCCTCTCCGTGCCTATAGTCCCCTCGCTCCGCAAGTTCCCGGACTGGCTCGTGATGTTCGTGCGGCGTTGCCACCAGCGGCGGCAGCGTGCGCGACTGCACAGCCTTGGCCGCCTTGACCGTCGCCAAAGCGGTCACCGTCACACGATCTACCCCGGTAATTCCGGGCGGAGGAAAGCTGGGCACATATTTCATGGCTACCTCCTGGATAACACAAAATCCATGACTGCATCACCATCTACCATCCCACACTGACAGCAATTCGCGTCCCTTGTTCAACCGATCGCGCACTTGGTCAGCGGGTAACCGGCCTTCCTCAGCTCGACTGCAGCCTTGCCCAATTCCTCGGCCTCGCCCTTGGCCTCGATGGCGGCCTGTGCATTGCTATCCACCAGCGAACTGAGGCTATCGAGGCTGGCGGAGACGCTCGCTCCCGCCTCGGACTGCTCCTTCGATGCCCCGGCGATATGCTCGATGCGCTGCGAGACGCTGTTGGTGGCATCCATGATCTCTTTCAGCCCCTCGCCGTTCTTGCGGATCAGCGATATGCCGGTCTCCACTTCGGCTACCGCATCGTGCATCGACTTCACTGCCGCATCGGAGATCGCGCTGACTTCCCCGATGGTGCGGGTGATGTCCTTGGTGCTCGACGCGGTGCGTTCCGCCAGCTTGCGCACCTCATCCGCGACCACGGCAAAACCGCGCCCCTGCTCGCCGGCGCGCGCAGCCTCGATCGCCGCATTCAGCGCCAGCAAGTTGGTCTGCTCGGCGATCTCTTTGATCGCATTGGCTATCGAGCCGATGTTATCCACCGCGCCACCCAGGTCGGAAATCGTCCGGCTGGTGCCCAGCACGGTATCCGCCACCTTGCTGGTCGCGGCAATACTGAGTTCCATGTTGCGGCTGTTTGCCTCGACCACCTGCTGCATAGCCCGCGCATCGCCGAGCGAATCCCCGGCCATGTTGGCGACCCCGGCGACCGAGTGGCTGAAGCCTTCCATCGTGCCGACAATCTGCTGGATATGCTGGCGTTCGTTCGCCGCATTATCCGCGACGCCGGAAACTCGGTTACCCATGTCGGAAATGCGCTTCTGCATCTTGCTGACCGGCGTGACCACCTCGTCGACGATGGTGCGCAGATAGGACTGCATGGTCTGCACACCGCACAGCAATACGCCCAACTCGTCGCGTCCGCTGATGTCGATCTCCTCGTTCATATCGCCCTGCATCAGCTTCTCAAAATCGCGCTGCGCTACATCGGCCGGATTCGCGACATACTTCTTGACCAGAAAGGCGAGATAGAAGAACAGGAACACTTGCAACACAATCTGGCCGATCAGCGTGCGCTGCTCAAGCTTTGCAATCGCATCGAACTGCGGCGTCACGTCGATCTCCAGTTCCGACACCCCGAGCACCGCCCCTTCCTCGACCTGGTGGCAACCGGTGCAATCGGTACCGTGAAAATCCTTGCTGGCCAGATAGGGAGTCACGACATGGACATGTGTCCCATCCTCGTTGAATGTCACGATCTTCTGCTTGGTCTCGATCACGCGGCGCTGCACGTCGTTTGATATCTGCTCTTCCGGCAGGCCCGGCCCATACGCATCCACCACCGGCTTGGCGCGCACCACCTGAACCGACCTGACGCCCTCGGATACGGATATCTTGTGCAGCAACAACTTGCGCAGATCGGGATCGCCGATCTGCCCGGCGACCATCAGCATGTTGGAGCTATCGATAATCTCGTTGGAAAGCTTCCCGGCATCCCTGACCGCGGCCATCCTGGCATCTTCCTTCATGTGCTCGAATACGGAGTACTGGCCATATCCGAGCGCCGCCAGCAGGGTGACCTGAATCGCGAACTGCAACTTGCGCGACAGCGTCCAGTTGCCGAATTTGTAGCGCTCGAACTTCGACACGATCTGCTCGCCGCTCTGGTTCAGTTTGCGATACAACGTTTCTGCCTCAGCGACCTGCTCGCGGGTCGGCGGGCGACGCACCGAAGAATAACCGATCACCTCGCCGCCCTCGAACACCGGCGCGACCGTCGCGCGTACCCAGTAATAGTCGCCGTTTTTGCAACGATTCTTGACGGTGCCGCGCCATGGACGGCGTTCCTCCAGCGTGTCCCACAGCCATTTGAAGGCCTGCGGCGGCATGTCGGGATGGCGCACGATGTTGTGGCTCTTGCCGATCAATTCCTCGCGGCTATAGCCGGATATCTCGACGAAAGCATCGTTGGCGTAGGTGACGATGCCCTTGGTGTCAGTGCGCGAAATCAGCACCGTATTCTGCGGAAACGGCACTTCTTTTTGTGAAACATAGGCATTCTTGTTCTGCACGACTTCCCCCTGATCAGCAACTTACAGTTATCGCCGGCTTGCCAGCATGAATTTACAGAGAAGCACAAAGCATGCCGAATGTGTCAGTGATACTAGCAAGTGGTCGCCGCATGCAAAGCATCAAATAGGAGTCGATAACATGGTTATTTATAAATAGATCTCATACCCCTGTTCCGCTTAAAGAATAACGCGGCGTAACCGGAGCGCATTAACAATCACCGACACCGAGCTGAAACTCATCGCCGCCGCCGCGATGATGGGCGAGAGTAGCAGGCCGAAGAACGGATACAGCACACCCGCAGCAATTGGAATGCCGAGCACGTTGTAGATGAAGGCAAAGAACAGGTTCTGGCGGATATTCTTCATGGTCGCGCGGGACAAACGCAACGCACGCACGATGCCGCGCAGGTCGCCTTTGACCAGCGTAATGCCCGCGCTTTCCATCGCCACATCGGTGCCGGTGCCCATCGCGATGCCCACCTGCGCCTGCGCCAATGCAGGAGCGTCGTTGATGCCATCGCCCGCCATTGCCACGATGCGTCCTTCGGCTTGCAGTTGCTTGACGATGGAGGCCTTCTGCTCGGGCAGCACTTCGGCCTCGATGCGGTCAATGCCCAGTTTTTTCGCCACCGCTTCCGCCGTGATGCGGTTGTCGCCGGTGAGCATGATGACCTGCACGCCTTCTTCATGGAGTGCGCGGATCGCCTCCGCAGTGGATTCCTTGACCGGGTCGGCCACGCCGATCAGCCCTGCGGCCTTGCCGTCGATAGCCAGCAGCATCACGGTCTGGCCGTCGCTGCGCAACGCCTCGGCACGGGCGGGCAGGTCGCCTGCATCGATATGTAATTCTTCAAACAGTTTCAGGTTACCCAACGCGACCACACGGCCCTCGACCGATCCCGTCACTCCCTTGCCGGTGATCGAACGGAACCCGTCGACCGCCGTCAGTCTGATGTCCCTCTCCTGGGCGCCATTCACGATGGCCGCCGCCAGTGGATGTTCGCTGGCACGCTCTAGGCTGGCCGCCAGCCACAACACGACGCCTTCATCGAATCCGTCCAGCGGAACGACCGAGATCAGTTTCGGTTTGCCTTCGGTCAATGTCCCGGTCTTGTCCACCACTAGCGTGTTCACCCTCTCCATGGTTTCCAGCGCCTCGGCGTTCTTTATCAACACCCCGAGCGTCGCCCCGCGACCGGTTCCGACCATGATGGACATCGGCGTGGCCAGCCCCAGCGCGCAAGGGCAAGCGATGATCAGCACCGCGACCGCGTTGACGATGGCGTGTGCCAGACGCGGCTCCGGCCCCCAAATACCCCATACCGCCAAGGTGGCAAGCGCGACCAGTATCACCGCAGGCACGAAGTAACCGGCAGCGATATCGGCCAAGCGCTGGATAGGTGCGCGGCTGCGCTGCGCCTCGCTCACCATATGTACAATCTGCGCCAATAACGTATCGGCGCCGACGCGCTCGGCGCGCATCAGCAAGCTACCGGTGCCGTTCACCGTCGCACCAATCAGCCGCTCACCAACGGTCTTTTCCACCGGAATGGATTCGCCGGTGACCATGGATTCGTCCAGTGCGCTCACACCTTCGAGCACCACGCCGTCCACCGGCACCTTCTCGCCGGGACGCACGCGCAGCACGTCGTTCGGTTGCACCTGTTCCAGCGGAATATCTTCCTCGTTGCCGTCAGCGCGCACGATACGGGCGGTCTTCGGCGCGAGGCCCAGCAACAGCTTGATCGCCGCGCCGGTCTGGCTGCGCGCGCGCAGTTCCATCACCTGCCCCAGCAGCACCAGGGCCATGATCACCGCTGCCGCTTCGAAGTACACCGGCACCGTGTCCATCATGCTGCGCATCGCGAGCGGAAAAAGGCCCGGCAGCAGCATCGCGACCACGCTGTATACCCACGCCACGCCGACACCGAGCGCGATCAGGCTGAACATATTGAGGCTGCGATTGACCACAGACTCATAACCGCGCCGGAAGATCGGCCAGCCGGCCCACAACACCACCGGTGTGGCCAGCGCGAATTCCAGCCACTGCAAAGCGGTCATCGAAACAAAATCCGGCATCAGTTGCGGCGCGAGGTCGGACACCATCGCCATGACGAAAACCGGCAAAGCCAGCACCGTGCTTGCCCAGAAGCGTCGCGTCATATCGTTCAATTCAGCATTGTCTTCCGCCACTGCGTTGCGCGGTTCCAGTGCCATGCCGCAGATCGGGCAGTTACCCGGTTCGTTGCGCACCACTTCGGGATGCATGGGGCAGGTGTATTCGGTCGCAGCAGCAACCTGTCGAACTTCTGCGGGATGAAGATAATGCTCCGGATCGAGGGCAAACTTATCACTGCATCCGGCGCTGCAGAAGCGGTACTCGATGCCGTGATACTCGCGGCGATGCGGGGAGTCCGGCGTCACCGTCATCCCGCAGACAGGATCGCGCGCCTCCGTTTTTGCCGTTGCATGATCGGCATGATGTTTGCGAGGTTCGTGCATGTTTCCTCCTGGTTCAGTGAGGCGCTTCGGCGGCATATGCTTATGACACTAATACGCCCTTCATTTCTTGCGCTCAATGCAGGTAATTACCCATTCTTTTGAATTGATCTGTTCCAGTTCGAAACGCACGCTGTCCCCCACCTTCGTTTCTACTGGCAATGGCACTCGCAACGCGAACCACATGGTCATCGACGGCCAGCCCAGCGAGTCTATGTGTTCATGCGCGATCCGCACCTTGCCCGCTTGCGCATTCACCGTTTTCAGCACTCCGATGCCTTCGTGTTTGACTTCGCTGCTTGCAGCTTGCATCGCCGAATTATGGTGCGACATGTCGTGTTCGTGGGTAGCAGCCTGAATCGAGTTGCTGCTTGCGATGAGCGTCATGCCGAGTGCGAATATCAGTGTTTTCATTTCCGTTCCTTTCAGTTATTGCCAGTTAAAGTCATTCGCGAAATTTCGTGTCGTTTGATCAGCGCATAGATCACCGGGATCACCAGCAGCGTCAGCACCGCCGAGGAGATCATGCCGCCGACCATGGGCGCGGCGATGCGGCGCATCACTTCCGAGCCGGTGCCGCTGCTCCACAGGATGGGCAGCAGGCCGGCCATGATCGCCACCACGGTCATCATCTTGGGGCGCACGCGCTCCACCGCCCCCTCCATGATGGCCTCGTGCAGATCGGCGGCAGTCGGTTTGCGGCCTTCGTGGCTGCAACGCGCCTGTATTTCCTGCCATGCCTTCTCCAGATAGATCAGCATCACCACGCCGGTCTCCGCCGCCACACCTGCGAGCGCAATGAAACCGACCGCGACGGCGACGCTCAGGTTGTAGTCCAGCAGCCACAGCAGCCACACGCCGCCGACCAGCGCAAACGGCACGGACAGCATCACCACCAGCGATTCGGTGACGCGTTTGAAGTTGAGGTACAGCAACAGGAAGATCAGCAGCAGCGTGATCGGGATCACGATCTTCATCTTCGCGGCGGCTCGTTCCATGTACTCGAACTGCCCGCTCCAGGTCGCGTAGTAGCCCGGCGGAAACTTCACCTGCTCGGCCACTGCCTTGCGGGCATCGGCCACATAGGAGCCGATGTCGCGGTCGCGGATGTCCACGTAGATGTAGGCGGATAGCAATGCGTTCTCGGTACGGATCGACGGCGCGCCTTTGCTGATGCGCACGCTGGCGAGCTGGCCGAGCGGGATCATCGCCCCGTCCATCGTCGGCACCAGCACCTCGCGCGCGATCTGTTCCGGCGTGCCGCGCAACTCGCGCGGGTAGCGGATATTCACGCCGAAGCGTTCCAACCCTTCCACCGTGGTGGTGACGTTCTCGCCGCCCAGCGCGGTGGCGATCACCTCCTGCACCTCGCCCACGGTCAGCCCATAGCGTGCCAGTGCGGCACGATCCGGCTCGATGTCGAGATAGAAACCGCCGGTGATGCGTTCGGCAAAGGCGCTGGTCGTGCCCGGCACCTTGCGCACCACGGCCTCTATCTCCTTGGCGACGCGCTCCATCTCGTCGAGGTTATTGCCGTACACCTTGATGCCGATGGGCGTGCGGATGCCGGTGGAGAGCATGTCGATGCGCGCCTTGATCGGCATGGTCCACGAATTCGCCACGCCGGGGAATTGCAGTGCGCGGTCCATCTCGGCGATCAGTTTGTCGGTGTCCATGCCGGGCCGCCATTCCTCCTGCGGCTTGAGGTTGATCACCGTCTCGAACATCTCCAGCGGAGCGGGGTCGGTCGCGCTCTGCACGCGTCCCGCCTTGCCATAAACAGATGCGACCTCGGGGAAGCTCTTGATGATCTTGTTCTGCGTCTGCAGCAACTCCGCCGCCTTGGTCACCGACATGCCGGGCAGCGACGCGGGCATGTAGAACAGCGTGCCCTCGTTCAGCGTCGGCATGAACTCGCTGCCCAGCTTCATCGCTGGATAGACGCTCAACAGCAGCGCCAGCGCAGCGACGGCGAGCGTGGCCGTCTTCGCTTGCAGCACGCCGGCGATCAACGGACGGTAGATCGTGATCATCCAGCGGTTCAGCGGATTCTCGGCTTCCGGTTTGATGTGGCCGCGAATGAACAGCAGCATCAGCACCGGCACCAGCGTCACCGACAGCGAAGCCGCACCCGCCATCGCGAAGGTCTTGGTGAACGCCAGCGGCGCGAACAGCCTCCCCTCCTGTGCCTCCAGCGTGAACACCGGCAGGAAAGACACGGTGATGATCAGCAGCGAGAAGAACAGCGCGGGGCCGACTTCCTTGCATGCGGCAATCATCGCTTCCGCGCGCGACTCGCCTTCCTTCATGCGCTCCAGATGCTTATGCGCGTTCTCTATCATCACGATCGCCGCATCCACCATCGCGCCGATGGCGATGGCGATCCCGCCCAGGCTCATGATGTTGGAGTTCAGGTTCAGAAAACGCATCGCGATGAAGGCGATCAGCACGCCTATGGGCAACATAACGATGGCGACCAGCGCGCTGCGCGCATGCATCAGGAACACCATGCACACTGCTGCCACGATCAGGCCTTCTTCCAGCAAGGTCGTCTTCAGCGTGGAGATGGCGCGCTGGATCAGTTCGGACCTGTCATACACGGTTTGTATCGAAACACCCTCAGGCAATCCGGGTGTGATTTCGGCGATCTTGTCCTTGATGTTCTGGATCACCTCCAGCGCGTTCTGGCCGTAACGCGCCATGGCGATGCCGGAAACCACTTCGCCTTCGCCGTTCAGCTCCGCGAGACCGCGCCGTTCGTCCGGCCCGAGTTCGACACGCGCGATGTCGCGCAGCAGCACCGGCGTGCCGCGTTCGGCTTTCACCACCAGATTCTCGATGTCGCTCTTGCCGCGCAGATAGCCTTTACCGCGCACCATGTATTCGGTCTCTGCCATCTCGATCACGCGCCCACCGACATCGCGGTTGCTGTCGCGTATCACCTGCGACACTTTGCTGAGCGGAATGCCGTAGGCGCGCAACTTAAGCGGATCGACTGTCACCTGATACTGCTGCACAAAGCCGCCGACCGAAGCGACCTCGGCCACGCCATGTGCCTTGGTGAGCTGGTAACGCAGATACCAGTCCTGCATCGTGCGCAGCTCGGCAAGGTTGTGCTTGTCGCTCAACACGGCGTACTGGTACACCCAGCCCACGCCACTGGCGTCCGGCCCCAGTTGCGGCGATACCCCCTGTGGCATGCGCCCCGCGATGCTATTCAGGTATTCCAGCACACGCGAACGTGCCCAGTAGATGTCGGTGCCGTCTTCGAAGATCACGTACACAAACGACGCGCCAAAGAACGAGAAGCCGCGCACCACCTTCGATTTCGGCACGGACAACATCGCCGTGGTGAGCGGGTACGTCACCTGGTCTTCCACCACCTGCGGCGCCTGTCCCGAATATTCGGTATAGACGATCACCTGCACGTCGGACAGGTCCGGCAGCGCATCCAGCGGCGTTTTAACGACCGCGTAGATGCCCGCCAGCGTGATAAACAGGGTGGCGAGCAACACCAGAAAACGGTTGCGCGCCGACCAGTCGATGAGGTTGGATAGCATGTCAGTGTCCCTCGTGCTGCGCGGATGGCAATGCCCGCAGTTTGGTGATCACCCACTCGCCCTCGCCGCGATTGACGATCTCGAAGCTGATCGCACTGCCGGGTTTGATGCCTTGTGCGAGCGATGAATTGGACAGCTCGAAATCCATCGTCATGCCCGGCCAGCCCAGCGACTTGATCGGTTCATGCGTGATGCTGAGCGTGCCGTCGGCATTGATGGCTTCCAGCGTGCCTTGCGCCTGATGCCCGACCGTTGCCGGCTTGGGTTGCGCAGGCTTCTGTTCGACGGGTGATGCCGTGGCTCCGCCGTGCGCCGCATGAACGCCCAAGCCGGACAACGCCGCCTTGAGGTTGCTTTCCGCATCGATCAGGAAGTTGGCCGAGGTCACTACCCGTTCACCTTCCGCAACACCTTCCAGCACCTCGACGTAATCATCGCCGCGCGTGCCCAGCGTGACGGTGCGCGGCTCGAAGCGTCCTTCGGCCAGTTGCACCAGCACGATCTGCCTCACACCGCTGTCGATTACCGCCGATGTCGGCACGGTCAGCACCGGGCTTGCGCCGCCCACCGGCAGCTCGACCTGCGCGAACATTGCCGGCTTGAGCAAACCCCGCGGATTGGCGAGCTCCGCCCGCACCTGCACCGTGCGCGTCGAGCTGTTCAGCGTCGGATAGACGAAATCTATCTTGCCGTCGAAACGTTGCCCCGGGTAAGCATCGACCATGACCCGCACCGCATCGCCAACCTTGATCTGGCCAATATCCTGTTCGGCGACATCGGCGATGACCCACACCGAGGACAGGTCGGCGATCCGATACAGTTCTTCGCCGGGCATGAAGCGCATGCCCTGCACCGCCCGCTTTTCCAGCACGATGCCGGCGACCGGCGCATGGAAGGTCACGCGGTTGCCGCTCACCCTGCCGTCAGCGATGTCCCAGTTCTTCAGCCGCGCGGCGCTCGATTCGGCGAGCCGCCGCATGCCGTCGCGCGCCTCGTCGTCGGCATCCTTCAGCGCGTCTATGCCTTGCGCGGCGAGTTCGCGTTCGCGCCGTGCAGAGAGCAGTTCCGGGCTGTACACCTCGAACAGCGGCTGGCCCTTGGCGACCGCTTGGCCCATGGTGTTCACATGGAGGCGTTCCACCCAGCCTTCGAATTTCGGCGCGATGACGAAGGTGCGGCGCTCGTCGATCTCGATGCGTCCGACCGCGCGCAGCGTCCTGTCCAGCACGCGCATCACCGCCGCTTCGCTCTTCACGCCCAGCTTCTGCACCTTGTCGGTGCCGATACTGACGATGGAAGAACCCGCAGGCTCTTCCCCCTCGTATACCGGCACATAGTCCATGCCCATCGCATCCTTCTTCGGCACCGGCGAAGTGTCCGGCAGCCCCATCGGGTTGCGGTAGTACAGCAGCTTGCGCGAGGCTTCTCCCTCAATCCTCGATCCGCTATCCTCAATCCTGCCTTTCAAGCCCAGCCAGTAACCGCCCACCGCGACGCCCAGCAACGCCAGCACGGCAATGAGTATCCAGTAATTCTTTTTCATAATTCTTCTCCCAACAAACGTTCGATCTCGGCCAGCCGCAGTTGCGCATCCACCTGCGCCTTGAGCAGTTGCTGTTTCGCCTTCAGGATTTGCCGTTGCGCTTCGATCAGCATGGCGAACTCCACCCTGCCGGTCTCGTAGCCCGCGAGCGCGGACCGGTAGGTCAGTTCGCTTTGCGGCAGCAGGCGCGTCGCCGCCAGCGACTCGGTGCGGCGTGCAGTCTCCAGCCCGTAGAGGCTCTCAGACAGTTCGGACAGCGTCTGGTTGAGCAGCGCTTCCTTGCGCGCGCCGGACGCGGCCAGCATGGCTTCCGCCTCGCGTTCCTGAGAACGGCGCGATTCCTGTTGCAGCGGGATGTTGAACTCGACCATCAGGTCCCAGCTACGCACGCTGTTGCCGCTTTGGGTCGGCGCGACACCCAGTGTGAAGCCGGGATAACGGTTGAGTTGAACGAGGTCGCGGCTTTTTTCGGCTGACTGGATCTGCGCCTCGACGATCTGCAACTGCGGGTTGCGCGCGCGCAGCTTCTGCTCCAGCAAGGGGTAGTCCAGTTGCGCCGCGGCAGGCAACCGACGCAGCTGCGACGGCTCTACCAGCTCCGCATTCGCGGGGCGCGACAGCGAGGCATTCAACCGGCTTTGCTGGTGATGCCGCTCGCTCTCAAGATCGAGCAGTTCGGCACGCAAACCGGTCTGTTCGACCTGCACGCGGATGACGTCCTGTTGCGCGCCGAGTCCGTGGGCGTAGCGCGTCTGCGCGATCTGCTCCAGCGTGGCCCACAGCTCCAGCGTCTGCCGTGCCAGCCGTTCGCTGCCGGAAAGGTAGTAGTACATCGCGTAAGCCGTCTTGATCCGCCCGGCCAATTCGGCCCAGGTCGCGGCGACCTGGCCGTCGGCCTGCAAGGCCTGCGCCTCGGCGACATCGCGCTGCATGCCGCGCTTGCCGAACCAGGGCACGCTCTGCATCAGCAGATAGCGCGTGCCGCCCACTTCGGACGGCCACAGGCTGGGAGGCTGGTTCGTCCCCTGATTGGTGACATCCATCAGTTCAGCACGCAGCACCGGGTCGGGCAATGCACCGGCAGGCTGCACGCGCTGGACTGCGGCATCCGCCTCATGGCGCATCGCCGCCAGTTCGGGATTGTGTACACGCGCATAGGCCAGCAAGCCGGTGACATCGCTGCCCAGCGGGCGCTCGGCGGCGACGGCCGAAATCGGGCCGAGCAGCATGCCAGCGAGCAGGTAAATCGGTAATCGTTTCATGATCCGTTCCTCGCGTTAACCTAAAACTCGCGTAGCGATTCGTTTGCCTCCTCTCCCGCTTGCGGGAGAGGATTGAGGTGAGGGAAACGGGTGTGGCAAGTCTCGCCATGCCCGTTGATTCCATCGAACGGACGCGATGCGGCCGCCGAACAATGCGGAACGAGGTCAGTGACTAGATCGGAGCCAGATCGGCTCGGGGAAACAGCAGACGGACTCGTCCCGCGTCAAGCGCGAACGAGAGGCGGAGGGACCAGCGGAGTGGAAGTGATGGAATGGAACGAAACAGTGTACGGAGTCGTTGCAGCAACGGCTTGCGGCATATCCATCGCCGCGAGTCCCGGCACAGCCAGATAACCGCTGCATGCCAGATGGCAGACGCCACAGTCATTGCAGGAGGTATTCGACTGATCGTGCGGCGCCGAATGATCGGGCATAGCATCGTGATGATGCATGGACATGTCATCAAGCTGCATGGCCGCCTGATGGCAGGAGCCCTGTTGCGCCTGCATCGCCAGCGAAGCCGCGAGCGCGCTGCCGCCGGACAGCGGCAGCCACAGCAGCATCAGTACGGCAACGAATTTTCTGGACAGGTTCGACATGTGTGCAGCTTGGCTATTTCGGCGGTTATTGTCAACAAATCGAGGTAAAAATACAGGCTTATTCGTAGCCCAACGTACGCAGCACACGCGCGTCGTCGGCCCAGCCGCTGCGCACCTTGATGAACACTTCAAGGTACACCTTGCCGTCGAACAGCTTTTCCATGTCGAGGCGCGCCTGGGTGGCGATCTCCTTGAGCTTCTCGCCCTTCTTGCCGATCAGCATCGCCTTGTGCGCCTCCTTGTCCACCAGGATCGCGGCATGGATACGGCGCAGCTTGCCTTCCATCTTGAATTGCTCAATCACCACGCTGGTCGAGTACGGCAACTCTTCACCGGTGAAGCGAAACACCTTCTCGCGCAACATCTCGGCGGCGAGGAAACGTTCGCTGCGGTCGGTAACGTCGTCCTCGCTGTAGATCAGCTCGCCCGGCGGCAAATGGCGGTACAGTGCATCGCGCAACAGTTCCAACTGCGTGCCCTGCTTGGCGCTGACCGGCACGATCTCGGTAAATTTAAAGTCCTGCGCGATGCGCTCGGCGAACGAGAACAGCTTGCCCTTGTCCTCGACCTCGTCGATCTTGTTGATGACCAGCAGCACCGGGCGGTTGTCCGGCAGCAGCTTGAGCACTTCCTGGTCGCGCTCGTCGTAGCGCAACGCTTCCAGCACGTACACCACCACCTGCACATCGCGCAGGCTGCTGGTGACCACGCGGTTCATGCCGCGGTTCAGCGCATTCAGATGCTTGGTCTGGAAGCCGGGCGTATCGACAAACACATATTGCGCGCGTTCGTCGGTGAGGATGCCGTGGATGCGGTGGCGCGTGGTCTGCGCCTTGCGCGAGGTGATGCTGATCTTCTGCCCGATCAGGTGGTTGAGCAGCGTGGACTTGCCGACGTTGGGGCGGCCGACGATGGCGATGAAGCCGCTACGGAATTCTTCGGCAACGCCGGAAGTAGTGGGATCTTGTTGTTCGGTCATGTGATGTCCTGTGGCGCGTTAGCGCACTTTGAGTTGTTGGTAGGCAGCGGCAGCCGCCTGTTGTTCTGCGTTGCGGCGGCTGCTGCCCTCGCCGCGCGTGGTGATCTTCAATCCCGGTATCGCGCATTCGACACAGAAGGATTGCGCATGCGCCTCGCCCTGTATCTCGGCGACGCTGTAGGCCGGCAGCGGAATGCGGCGTGCCTGCAAATGCTCTTGCAACAGCGTTTTAGGATCCTTGCCCAGCGTCTGCACGTCCACCTTGGACAGATAGGGCACAAACAATCCGAGCACGACCTTTTCCGCGGCCTCGAAACCGGCGTCCAGCAACACCGCGCCAAACAGCGCTTCCATCGCATCGGCCAGAATCGAGGGCCGACGGAAGCCGCCGCTCTTGCGCTCGCCCTCGCCCAGTTTCAAGTAAACGCCGAGATCGAGTTGCTGCGCGAGACCGGCCAACGTCTCTTCCTTAATCAGGTTGGAGCGCAGCCTGGACAGGTCGCCCTCGTTCAACTGCGGATAGCCGACATACAAATGCTTTGCAATCACGCAGCCCAGCACGCTGTCACCGAGGAACTCCAGCCGCTCGTTATGCTCGGGCGCGTAACTGCGATGTGTCAGCGCACGTTCCAGCAACTGGGGTTGCGCAAAGACATGCCCCAGCTTCTTGCAGAGTGCGTCTCTACTTGCCACTGGACGGATTGAAATCGAGATACAGACTGATATTGGCCACCAACGGCACCTTGACGGCGTAACTGGCGCTCAACACCAAATCGCCATCAGCCTTCTCGATATCGATGTCGTCGGCGGTAATCGCTTGAACATTTTCGATCGAAGCCCGTTTGCTGTAGGACATCTTGATCGCGCCTGCCGTGGCCCCCTGCATCTCGGGATCGCTAGCGATGGTCACGAACAGGTTCTTGATCGTCGCATTTTCCATATAGGCCGGGATCAACTTCAGCCCGACGATACTGACCATAATCAGAACCACCGCTCCGAACAGAAAACCAGAAAAACTCAATCCCCGTTGTTTTGCCGGCATCGCTTTATTCATTTTCTTTCCTCTCATTTGACAGACAGCCCGACCCGTTTCAGATCGGAAAAATTCATCCAGATGAAGAATGCCTTGCCGACGATCTGTCGGTCCGGCACGAAACCCCAGTAGCGGCTGTCGCGGCTGTTGTCGCGATTATCGCCAAGCATGAAGTAATGCCCCTCGGGAACCTTGCAGCGCACCATGTCGTTGTCGTAGCTACAGTTTTCCTGCCCCGCAAACACCGCCACCGCATTCAGGTGCAACGTCGGCGCCTCGGGATTGACCAGCACCTCATGCTTGTGCTCGCCCAGCGTCTCGATGCGCTTTTCGGTATGCACAAAATTCAGGCCGGTCTCAACGTAATTGTAATCGCCGTCGGCCTGATGATTCTGCTCCTCGCCGTTGATCCACAGGCGCTTGTTGCGATACTCGACGGTGTCGCCCGGCAACCCGACCACCCGCTTGATGTAGTCCAGCGATGGGTTTTCGGGATAGTGGAACACCATCACGTCGCCGCGCTGCGGATCGTTGAGCTGCACGATTTTCTGGTTGACGATAGGCAACCGGATGCCGTAGGTGAACTTGTTCACCAGGATGAAGTCGCCGACCTGCAATGTCGGGATCATCGAGCCGGACGGGATCTTGAACGGTTCGACCAGGAAAGAGCGAATGAAGAACACGATCAGGATCACGGGAAAGAAGCTCTTGGCATATTCGACCCACCAAGGCTCCTCGACGCCCTCGCAGCGCTTGGCCGCGAGCACGAAGCGATCCAGCAGCCACACGCCGCCGGTCACCAGCAACAACAGAAACAGTATCAGCGCAAAATCCATCGTCATTTATCCTCAACTCGCAGAATGGCAAGGAAGGCTTCCTGTGGAATCTCCACGTTGCCCACCTGCTTCATGCGCTTCTTGCCGGCCTTCTGTTTCTCCAGCAGTTTTTTCTTGCGCGAAATGTCGCCGCCGTAACACTTGGCCAGCACGTTCTTGCGCATCGCCTTGACGTTTTCGCGCGCGATGATGTTCGATCCGATAGTCGCCTGGATCGCCACATCGTACATCTGGCGCGGGATCAATTCGCGCATCTTGGCCGCGACCTCGCGTCCGCGATACATGCTGTTGGCGCGGTGCACGATTACCGCCAGCGCATCGACCTTGTCGCCGTTGATCAGCATATCCACCTTGACCACATCGGCCGGGCGATACTCCTTGAACTCGTAGTCCATCGAGGCGTAGCCGCGCGACACCGACTTCAGGCGGTCGAAGAAATCCAGCACGATCTCGCCCATCGGCATTTCGTAGATCAGCTTCACCTGCTTGCCGTGATAGCTCATGTCGATCTGCACGCCGCGCTTCTGCGTGCACAGCGTGATGACCGCGCCGACGTATTCCTGGGGCATGTACAGGTTCACGTTGACGATAGGTTCGCGGATTTCTTCCACCTTGGACAAATCCGGCAGCTTGGACGGGTTGTCCACCATCAGCACCGTGCCGTCGCGCAACTCCACCTCGTAGACCACGGTCGGTGCGGTGGTGATGAGATCCATGTCGAACTCGCGCTCCAGGCGCTCCTGCACGATCTCCATGTGCAGCAAGCCGAGGAAGCCGCAGCGGAAACCGAAACCCAGCGCCTGCGATACTTCCGGCTCGTACATCAGCGCCGCATCGTTAAGCTTCAGCTTCTCCAGCGAGTCGCGCAGCGCCTCGTACTGGTTGGATTCGACCGGGAACAGTCCGGCAAACACCTGCGGCTGCACTTCCTTGAAGCCTGGCAGCGCCGCAGCGGCAGGCTTGGCCTGATGCGTGATGGTGTCGCCGACCTTGGCATCTTTCAGTTCCTTGATGCCGGCGATCACGAATCCTACCTGCCCGGCGGACAGCGATTCGCGATCCTGAGCCTTGGGCGTGAACACGCCGATATGTTCGGTCAGATGCTGCGCGCCGGTCGCCATGAACAGGATCTTTTCCTTGGGCTTGAGCGTGCCGTTGACGATGCGCACCAGCATCACCACACCGACATAGTTATCGAACCACGAGTCGATGATCAGCGCCTGCAAGGGCGCTGTCGTATCGCCCTTGGGTGGCGGCACCTTGACGATCAGCGACTCCAGCACATCTTCCACGCCGAGTCCGGTCTTGGCGGAGCAATGCACCGCATCCTGCGCATCGATGCCGATCACATCCTCGATCTCGGAGATGGCGTTGTCGGGATCGGCGGACGGCAGGTCGATCTTGTTCAGCACCGGCACCACTTCCACGCCGAGATCGAGCGCCGTGTAGCAGTTGGCCACGGTCTGCGCCTCCACACCCTGCGATGCGTCCACCACCAGCAACGCGCCCTCGCAGGCGGACAGCGAGCGCGACACCTCGTAGGAGAAGTCCACATGCCCCGGCGTGTCGATCAGATTGAGGTTGTAGATTTGGCCGTCGCGCGCCTTGTAGCTGAGTGCTGCGGTCTGCGCCTTGATGGTGATGCCGCGCTCGCGCTCAATGTCCATCGAGTCGAGCACCTGCGCTTCCATTTCGCGGTCGGACAAGCCGCCGCAGAGGTGAATGATCCGATCCGCCAGCGTGGACTTGCCGTGATCGATGTGGGCGATGATGGAGAAATTGCGGATATGTTGCATGAATATCTGGTTAAAAAGCCTGACTCGGCCGAATTCGCGAAGGGCGAATTCTAGCCGATTTGGGCGTGGTTCGCAGAACCGTGATTACTTCTCGTCGAGGCGGATCGCCACATAGGAAGCCGCATCGTCGCGCCGCACCAGCAGCGCGACATTGCGCCCCTTCGGAACCTGCTTGAGGATGTCGTTGAACTGCGCCAGCGAACGGACAGGCATATTGCCTATCGCCAGCAGCACGTCGCCACGCTGCAATCCGGCGGCGCGCGCCGCCGAACCTTTGACGTCCTCGACCAGCAAACCGCCGCCGACCTGCAACTCCTGAGCCTGCTCACGGGTCAGTTCGCTGACGGCGATGCCCAGCCGAGAGATCATCTCGGCCACGTCGTCTTCCAGTTTTTTCACCGCCTTCGCCAGCTTGCCCTCCTCGGGCATCTCGGCGATCACCACGGTCACCTGCTTCACCTCGCCCTTGCGCCACAGCTCCGCGACCGCCTTGCTGCCGGGCTTGGTCGCGGCGACGATGCGCGGCAGGTCGGCGGAGCTGATGACCGCCTTGCCGTCGAACTTGAGAATCACGTCGCTGGCCTCGATGCCCGCCTTGTCGGCCGGCCCGTTCTTTTCCACGGAGCTGATCAGCGCACCCTCGGGCTTGCCCAAGCCGAACGACTCGGCCAGCTCGCGCGTCAGCTCCTGTATCGTCACACCGATGCGGCCGCGCGTGACCTTGCCGGTGCTGCGCAGCTGGTCGGACACCTGCATCGCCACGTCGATCGGAATCGCGAACGACAGTCCCATCGAGCCGCCGGAACGGGTATATATCTGCGAGTTGATGCCGACCACTTCGCCGTTCATGTTGAACAGCGGCCCGCCGGAATTGCCGGGATTGATCGCCACATCGGTCTGGATGAAGGGCACGAAATTGTCCTGCGGCAGCGAGCGCCCCTTCGCGCTGACGATGCCGGCGGTCACGCTGCTGTCGAAGCCGAACGGCGAGCCGATCGCGACCACCCATTCGCCGACCTTGAGCCTGTCGGGTTCGCCCAGCCTGACTTTCGGCAGGCCGGTCGCCTCGATCTTCAGCAGCGCGACGTCGGTGCGCTTGTCGGCACCGATGACCCTGGCCTTGAACTCGCGCTTGTCGGTCAGGCGCACGGTGATCTTGTCGGCGCGATCCACCACATGCGCATTGGTCAACAGGTAACCGTCTTCGCTGATCAGAAAGCCGGACCCCAGAGACTGCGACTCCTGCTCGCGCGGCGCTTGTCCTTGCGGCATTGGCGGCGCGAAGCGGCGGAAAAATTCGTAGAACGGATCGCCTTCCGGAATGCCGGGCATCCCCTGCGCATGGCGGATAATCTGGGTAGTGCTGATGTTGACCACGGCCGGCCCCTGCTTCTCGACCAGCTCAGTGAAATCGGGCAATTCACGGGCCTGCAACGGCGCGGACAGGATCAGGGTCAGCGACAACAGAACAAAACCAGAAAATTTTCTCAGCATGCGATCATCCTCCTCATAATGAAAAAACAATACAAATCTTCTTCAATCTTCGCGCCATTGCCGCACGATGCTCGGCATCCGGCGGGATTGCCTCGAATCCAGCCAGCGGGACAAGAGAAACCCGCCTATCAATCCGGCTGCGGCACCCGACGCCGCATAACCGTCTCGCTGGGCATCCTGTATCGCCATCGCGTTGCCTAGCGCCGCGCCGGCCACCAGCAACGCCAGCGGCAACAGATAGACCAAACCGATGCCGCGCAGCAAAGCGCCATCCGCGATCGACACCACGACCTGGTCGCCGACCGCCGCACCGACAGGATTGTCCACCTGGAATTGACGCGATCCGCTGCAGAATGCCTTGGACAGCTTCGCCGTGCCGCATCCCTTGCCGCCGCATTGCCCGCAACCGCCGGCATGAGCGGCCGCCTCGACAAAGGTAGCCTGGCCGTCGATCCGCATCACGATGGCACGCGTTTCCAGCGTCATTGTGCGCCGTTGTAACGCAAGGAATCGGCGACCTGCATCACCGTGCGCGCAGGCACCTCGCCGACCACGGTGATCAGATGATCGTTCGCAAGCTTGTGGTAGAGATTCATCGCTCCGCGACTGGACAAGCCGTTGGCATCGTCCTCGTCACCGTCGTCCGGTTCGATGAAGACGGAGATCGCGCTCAGCCCATCCGAGAAAACCAATTGCGTCACCGGCGCATGCCTGCCGCGCATCGGCCGCTGGATTTCCATGGTCTTCCTGAAACCGGCCGGCAATGCATCCACCACCCAGCCGCTGTTCACCGGCACACCGACTGCCACAGGCGCAACCTGACGGACGCCTTGCGCCGCCATCGAAGGAGCCGATTTGATCCAGGAACGGTCGACACCGCTACCGATCTGCAACTGAGTGAAGGTATATTGCTCGACCGTTTTATTCTTATCGTCCAGCACAGAGGCCTTCAGCAGCAAGCCGGATACGTTGTGCGCCCACAGTTTGTGGGCGTAGCGCAGATTGTCCTTGGGCTGAAACAGGATGACCTGAGTGTCGTAGCCCGCAACCCGCTCCATGCCGACTTGGCCGGCCAGGTAGTTCGCGCTCAGCGCCGACAACTGCTCCGGCAGCAACGACGGGAACTTGCCGCTCCCCTGACTGCTGGTGCGCACCATCTTGTGATTATGGAATTCCCATACATGGCCGTTGTGGCGGATGATCTCGCGCTTGGGACCGTCCAGGCATTCCAGTTTTTCGTATTCGCCGTCCGATTCGACCACATGAATGATGCGCGAGGTCTCGACCCGGTTACCGTACTGATAGATGAACACACCGCTGTAATCGGTCTGATGGCCTGCGAAGGCCATGGTCTTGAGCCAGTCCAGGCTGACTTGACGCCCCTCCGCGCAAGCGTTGCCGACAACCAGCAGCAAACCGGCAAACGCGATGCCCACCCTCATCGTCACTTGGCCTCCGGGCTGTACGAAACGGTGCGAATATAAGAAGCACCGCCACTCATGTCCGCACTGGGAGAGAACTCCTGATGGGCCATCAGGTAATCGTTGGCCTTGAGTTGAATCTGCGCACTGGCCGGACGCAATGCACCCTGCTGCATTGCCAATTGCGGCGCGGCTTCCGGACTGATTTGCAGCGACATCCAGGCCACCACACCGACCGCCACCAGCGATGCCGCGGCGGACAAGGCAAATGCGCGTGCCTTCTGTTTCGTCGCACGAACACGCGGCGCAAGCACGACAGGTTCATCCTCCATGCATTCCCGCACCTTCGCGCTCAGGTCGTTATGGATATGTTCCGGCTGACGCAGAACATCGCCGATCAGGTGATAGATTTCCCAGTCCTTGTGGGTGTCGGAGCCGCGCCTGACTTCGCCGAACAGGCTATCCGCCTCGTCCTCGAACAGTTCGCCGTCCATCAATGCCGAAATTTGCTGTTTCATGTCTACCACCTGTTACCTTTGCTGGTTTCTAACAACGGACGCAGGCTCTCAGCCACTGCCTCCCGCGCCCGGAAAATCCTCGATCTCACCGTGCCTATCGGGCAATTCATCACACTGGCGATCTCTTCGTAACTCAACCCTTCGATCTCGCGCAGCGTCAACGCACTGCGCAAATCCTCAGGCAACTGCAGCAGCGACGCCTGCACCACATTGACCACCTGTTTGCTCATCAGTTCGTTTTCCGGCGTACTGACCTCGTGCAGCAGGCTCGCCTCCTCGAACGACTCTGCTTCGTCCGTATCGAACAGCGTCGTGGTCGGCGCACGCCGCTTACTTGCCAGCAAGTAATTCTTCGCCGTATTGATGCCGATTCGGTACAGCCAAGTATAAAACGCGCTCTCGCCGCGGAAGCCAGGCAAGGCGCGATACGCCTTGATGAACGCATCCTGCGTTACATCCTCCGCTTCGGCCGGGTCGCGCACGAACCGCGAGATCAGCCGCCCCAACCTGCGCTGGTATTTGGATACCAGCAGATCGAAGGCATGCTTGTCGCCGCGCTGAACCCGCTCCACCAACAGTTGATCGACTTCCCGATCTGCCATCCCAAATTATTCCGATTGTCGTTTTGACTGCCGCTTGCATCGCGGGCCGCCAGTATAACCGCTCCGCTTCGCCTGCGTCAGCCGGATGGGCGGCGCGGTGAATGCGACCCGGCGATACCGAATAAGTTCCGTTCCGTGCAAACAGATTCTTTCAGGGGCCGGCTCTTTTGCTATAGTTCCGGCTTGGAACACTCATCGGACATGCAAGTGCTGAAATTCGACACGCTGATCATCGGCAGCGGCCTCGCTGGCCTGACGCTGGCCCTCAAACTGGCCGACACCCAGCGCGTGGGACTGATCACCAAAAAATCCCTGCTGGATGGCGCGAGCAGTTGGGCACAGGGCGGCATCGCCGCAGTGCTGTCGGAAAGCGACTCGCTGGACTCGCATGTTCAGGACACCTTCACGGCCGGCGCAGGCCTGTGCGATGCAATCGCCACCCGCCATGTCGTCGAACACGGCAAGACCGCCATCGACTGGCTGATTTCCCAAGGCGTGGCTTTCACCCGCGACGATGCCAGCGACATGGGCTACCACCTCACCCGCGAAGGCGGGCACAGTCATCGCCGCATCATCCATGCAGCCGATGCAACCGGCTTGGCGGTGCAAGAGACCCTGTCGGCCCGCGTGCTGCGTCACCCGAACATCACGGTGCTGGAAAATCACATCTCGGTCGATCTGATTACCGGCAAGAAGCTGGGGCTGGCGGACAATCGCTGTTATGGGGCGTACGCCCTGAACTGCCTCAGCGACGAAGTCATCACCATCGCCGCGCAGGACACCATCCTGGCGACCGGCGGCAGCGGCAAGGTCTACCTCTACACCACCAACCCGGACACGGCGACCGGCGACGGCATCGCGATGGCCTGGCGCGCCGGCTGCCGCATCGCCAACATGGAGTTCATCCAGTTCCACCCGACCTGTCTGTACCACCCGCATGCAAAGTCTTTCCTGATCAGCGAGGCGGTGCGCGGCGAAGGCGGCATACTGAAGCTGCCGGACGGCACGCGCTTCATGCCCGCCCACGACGCGCGCGCGGAACTCGCGCCGCGCGACGTGGTAGCGCGTGCGATCGACTTCGAAATGAAGAAACACGGGCTGGATTGCGTCTATCTGGATATCTCGCACCAATCGGTCGAGTTCTTGCAAGAACACTTCCCGACCATCTATGCGCGCTGCCTCAAGCTGGGCATCAACATCAGCAAGGAGCCGATTCCCGTGGTGCCCGCGGCGCATTACACCTGCGGCGGCGTCATGGCCGACTTGTCCGCGCGCACCGATATCGAGAACCTGTATGCGGTCGGTGAAACCGCTTACACCGGCTTGCACGGCGCAAACCGGCTGGCCAGCAACTCGCTGCTGGAATGTCTGGTGTTCGCCGATGCCGCAGCGCAGGACATCCTCGCCAAAACACCCCGTCCTCTGCCACCGCTGCCCGCATGGGACGAAAGCCGAGTCACCGATGCGGACGAGCAGATCGTCATCTCGCACAACTGGGCCGAGCTGCGCCACTTCATGTGGGATTACGTCGGCATCGTGCGCACCAACAAGCGGCTGCAGCGGGCGCAGCACCGCATCCAGTTGCTGCAGGACGAGATCAACGAGTACTACACCAACTTCCACATCAGCCCGGACCTGCTGGAACTTCGCAATCTGGTAATGAACGCGGAGTTAATCGTGCAGAGCGCGCTGCTGCGCCACGAAAGCCGCGGCCTGCATTTCAGCAAGGACTATCCGGAAATGCTGCCGACCGCGCAGCCCACCATCCTCACGCCGGCGAAACGCTAGTCGTATCTGAGGCGGATGCACAGTTTGCGAAAAGCTTCTTCCCCCAACGCATCCGGAAATATCGTGCGCGAGACAGGCCGGCGCTTGCCGTCAGGCTTGATGCGCAATACCACGAACCAGGGAGTGACGACGCTGCTGCCTGCAACCTGCCCGCTCAGCACGGAGCCGTCGCGAGCGACGACCGTCGCCACGCGATCCTCTACGGAGAGGCTGAGCCACGATGCCGGCAACAGCAACCACGCATCGCGAGCCAGGTGATAAGACAGACTGGCAGCCACCGGCAAGGACATCGCAACAGCGAAAAGCATCGGTACGGCGACGGCATACACCGCCCAAGCGGCGATCAGATGCGACAATAGCAACAGGACGGCAAGATACAACGAAGAACGAATCGCCATTCCGAACGCGGCGGATCAGAACACAAAGATGGCGACTATGCCCAGCAGCACCAGCGCCACGATAACGAACAACAAAAAGTTGCCAACACGGGAGGCGGCAACTGGCCGGGACGGTTGAACGGCAGGACGAGCGGACGGTGAAGGCGCGACAGGGGGCGGAGGCGCGGCCTTGGGTACCTTGACGGTCTGCGCACTGCGATTGATCTCTTCCATGCTGGGACGCGTCAGTTTCAGGGTCTTGGATAATTGATCCACTTCTTCCGATGTGGCGGTCATCGCAGCCAGGCGCATCGTCGCGACACCGGAATCGAAAGCCTGCGACAGTTTCGCCGAAGAAACCGCACCCGCAGCCTCTTCGGCATCGGCGTTCCGGCTACCTGTCACCGAGATCGCATCAGGCAGCTTCTTCTCTCCTCCGGCCGGGGGCTTGGACACGTCGAGCGGCTGGCCCGAACGCGGCAAAGTGTCGCGGCACGCACGCAGGTCGGAAGCAAAATCCTTGGCATTTTGATAGCGATCATCGACCGATTTGGCCAGCGACTTGGCGACGATGAAATTGAGCATCTCGGGCAAACCCGGGTTGATCGCATTGGGCGAAGGCGGTGCCGCATTCAGCGTCTGGTACATGATGGCGTTGACGTTCTCGCCGTTGAAAGGCGCCTGCCCGGTCAGCATCTCGTAGAGCATCACGCCCAGCGAGAAGATGTCCGAACGCTGGTCGATGTTCCGGCCCATCACCTGCTCGGGCGACATGTACTTGGGCGAGCCGAGCACCATGCCGGTCTGGGTGCGCACCGCAGACGACGCCATGCGCGCGATGCCGAAGTCGGTGATCTTAACGTGACCGTCGCGCACCACCATGATATTGGACGGCTTGACGTCGCGGTGCACGATCTCGTGCTCGTGCGCGTAAGCCAGCCCCTGCGCCACCTGTGCCACGATGTCCAGCACCTGGTCGACCGGCAGCAATCCGCCGTCATTCATGATGTCGCGCAGTTCGCGCCCCTGCAGGAACTCCATCGCGATATAGGCGACATCGCCGCTCTTGCCCACATCGTAAATCGTCACGATGTTCGGATGATTGAGCCGGCCGGCCGCCTTGGCTTCCTGATAGAAGCGGCCTTCGTACTCCTCCTTCTCGTCCATCGCCAGGCCGAGGTTGATGGTCTTGATCGCGACCACGCGGTCGATCAGCGGATCCCTGGCCTTGTAGACCACACCCATCGCGCCCTGCCCGAGTTCGCCGAGCACCTCGTAGCGCCCCAGCTGGCTAATCATGGATTCCATCCATAAAAGTCTTCATCGTCGCGTCCCTACTGGCCGCAAAAGCCCGGCCTGATGCGCACCGTCTTGCCCGACACGATATCGACACTCTGGGTAGAAATGCCACCAGCGGAATGACTGACGATCACGCTATGCTTCCCGGGCGCGACCGCCACAGTCAACGGAACCCCGGCACTTGTCTTGCCCTTTTGCGAGCCATCCACGAACACTTGGGCGCCTTCCTTGCAACTGACCGAAACGAACCCGTTCTCTCCTCTGTCGGCAGGCGCGAACAAACTCCCGTTCTTTGCGCCATCCGTCGCTTTGGCTTGGGCTGCGGCCTTCTTGTCCGCCAGCTTCTTTTCAGCCTGTTTTTGCTCGGCGGCCTTCTTCTCGGCAGGCTTCTGCACACTATCCTTCTTTTTGTCCGGGACTGGCGCCGCTTCCGCGGTCTTGCCGCCGGACTGTGACTTCGCCGCAACCTCAGCCACGACGGCAGATATAGGCTGGACCGCATCGGCGACATTCTGCGCATCGCCCGCTTCATCCGTACCGGAAAATTTCACCACCAGCCCGGCAGATAGCAATAACGCGACGCCGACTCCAGCATAGATGGCGCGCTTCCGGGGTTCGATTTCGACGATACGGGCGACCAGCGTTGACACGACACCGTCCAGTTGCGTTGCTGCGGTATTCCACGCCTGACCGACCCGCGCCCATGCCAAAGAAATTGCAGCAGACTGCCCGCCACTCCCCGCAACCGCCGCAGATGTCTTCGACGTCACCTCGCCCGGATAGCCGATCGCATACACCTCGTGCTCGCGCACATGCTTGTCGGTGCGGGAACCCTGATAGTGGAACATCTCGGCGTACTGATGCGAAAGACGCGAAACGGCATCGAAATAGGAACGCGACACCAGCACCTGACCGGAATCGGCAAACCCCATCACGCGCTGCGCGACATTGATACCGTCGCCGACGATATTCGGCTGACCGTTGATATCCCTGACCAGGCGCACCGGCCCGAGATTGACCCCCATGCGCACCAGCAAAGGATTATCGGACTTCGGATCTTCCTTCAACAGACTCTCGCGCAGGCTCAATGCCGCCTTGAGCGCATCTTCCACATCGCCGAGGAAATTGATGGCCGCACCGTCCCCGGTATCGAGGATGATACGGTCGGCGACCGGCACGTCGCGTATCGCCTCGGAAAGATAACTATTGAACCGCTCTTTCAGCGAAATCTGCCCAGCCACCGACTTCTTGGAATATTCGACGATATCCAGGAAGAAAACACTGCACATGATGGTTTTGTTGCCTCGGTCTTCCATTCAGGCTTCCATTACTATGCTATCGGTTATTTTTGGGCGTTAATCAACGGCGCAGATTCTAGAGATAGTCAGCGTTTTGCACCAGCTTTAGTTTGCCCTGCCCTGCCCCGCGCCGGCGTACGCGGACGTCCCGTTGCAGCGCGCGGACGACGTACATCCTTCGCGGGCGGCTTGCGGGCAGACTGTGGTGCTGCCGCATCGGCACTTTCGGTAGCCATCCCGACCCAGTCGAGCACCTGCGCCACTTCCCCCTCGCCCAACTCGGCGGTCATGCCACGCTTCAGGCGCGGCGGCAGGTTGACCAAGCCGAAGCGCACCCGGATCAGGCGGCTGACCGGCAAGCCCAGCGCATCGAAGCTGCGCCGCACCACGCGATTGCGACCTTCCTTGAGCATCACGCGATACCAGTGATTGAAGCCCTCGCCGCCCTCGTCCTCGATCTTCTCGAACTTGACATTGCCGTCGTCGAGATCGATTCCCTGCTTCAGCAATTGAGCTATTTGTTCGTCGGTCATGGTTCCCTGCACGCGCACCGCATATTCGCGCTCCACTTCGAAGCGCGGGTGCATCAGACGGTTGGCCAAATCGCCGGAAGTGGTGAAGATCAGCAGTCCGCTGGTATTGAAATCCAGCCGCCCGATGGCGACCCATTTCTGCCCGCGCAGCTTGGGCAGCTTGTCGAACACGCTGGCGCGACCTTCCGGATCGTCGCGGCTGACGATCTCGCCTTCCGGCTTGTGGTACAGCAATATCCGCACGGCATGTTCGCGTTCGCCGACGCGTATGGTGCGGCGCTCCGTCTTCACCAGATCGCCCGCCACCACGCGCATACCCAGCGTGGCCGGCTCGCCGTTCACGCTGACGCGTCCGGCGGCAATCCATTCTTCCATTTCGCGGCGAGAACCGAACCCGGCTTGGGCCAGCACTTTTTGCAGCCGCTCTCCGACCTCGACCTCAGGTGCCTCGTCGAACTCGATGGGCTGCTCATCCGGATTGCGTCTATTTTTCTTGTTCATGCCGTCACCTCGCGTCGCTCCAACACGGCCTGCGCCAGTGTGCCACTATCCACCTGCTCCAATTCGCCGCCCACCGGCAACCCGCGCGCAATGCGCGATACCTTCAATCCCTGCGCCCGCAGCAGGCTGGTCAGGTAATGCGCAGTCGCATCACCCTCAACGGTGAAGTTGGTCGCCAGAATCACTTCACGCACCTGTTCGCGTGCGCGCTTGAGCAGCCGGTCGAAATGCAATTCCTTCGCGCCTATGCCATCCAGCGGCGACAAGCGCCCCATCAGCACGAAATACATGCCGCGATAGCACTGTGTCTGCTCCATCATCAACAGATCCGCAGGCATCTCGACCACGCACAGCACTTCCGTGTCGCGCTTGGACGACGCGCACAGTTCGCACACTTCGAGTTCCGAGAAATTATTGCACTTGCTGCAATGATGAATATTGCTGGCGGCCCGCTCCAGCGACTGCGCCAGGCGCAAAGCCCCGGCGCGGTCCCGCTGCAACAAGTGGTAGGCCATGCGCTGCGCGGACTTCGGCCCGACACCGGGCAGGCAGCGCAACGCGGCGATCAATTCTTCGAGATGCGAAGGCATCATCGGAGAACCTCAATCGACCTGTTTGCGGAAACGGCCATCAAAACGGAAGTTTCATGCCGGGCGGCAAGCCCATCCCGGCGGTGAACGCACCCATGCGTTGCGACGTGGTGGCTTCGGCCTTCTTCATCGCATCGTTCAGCGCCAGCACGATCAGGTCTTCCAACATTTCCTTGTCGTCAGCCAGCAGGCTGTCGTCCAGCGACACGCGGCGCACTTCGTGCCCGCAGGTCATCACCACCTTGACCATGCCGGAACCGGCTTGGCCCTCGACCTCGACGGTCGCCAACTCGGCCTGCGCCTTTTGCATGTTTTGCTGCATCTGCTGTGCCTGTTTCATCAGGCCACCCAAACCACCCTTCATCATTTCGTTGCTTCCTTTCTTACTGTATCGGTTTAATCGTATCGGCGACCACGACGGCATCAAGCTCGGCCTGCGCCTCGCGCACGAAAGGATCGAGCCCGATCGAGTCGTCCGCCTGTTGCTGCATGAATTCCTTATTCTGCTGCTCGACCACGGCAGGCGTCGCCGTTTCGATCTTGTCCAACACGATGTTCAACTTGACCGGCTTGGCGAAATACTCGCCCAGAGCCGCCTGCAAACGATCGATCGCCATCTTGGTCTGCAAATGTTTCTGATCCGGCGACAGGCACAACGTAACCTGCCCCTCGTCCAGCGATTCCAGCACCGAATGCTTGGCCAATTGCTGCGCCATGCCTTGCACGTTCAACTGCGCCAGCAACACGCCCCAATCGGGACGGCTATCAGCAGCCATCGCCACGGGCTCGCGCCGCACGGGAAGCACAACCTCGGCAGCAGAAGACTCAGCCTCCGGCGTTGCTTGGGAGACAAATGGCTGGGGGGCAGCCGTCTGCGACGCAACAGTCCGCTGCACTTGCGCGACTGGCTGCTGTGCGACCGGTGGCCGCGCAACGGGCGACTGCGGTGCAGCGGCAACGACCGCCGCCCCCTTCGCAGGTGCAAACGACAGCATGCGCAGCAACGTCATCGAGAAGCCGGCATATTCGTCGGGCGCGAGATCGATCTCGTCGCGACCGTGAATCGCAATCTGGTAATACAACTGCACCTGCTCCGGCGTCAGTGCCTGCGCCAGTTCCAGCAAACGCGCGCGCTCCGGTTCGTCGTCGGCAATCGCCTGCGGCACGGTCTGCGCCAGCGCGATGCGATGCAACAGCGTCGCCAACTCCTGCAACGCGGCGTCGAACGCCACGCTGCGCGACGCCATGCTGTCGGCGATCTCGACCAGCGCCAGACCGTTACGGTCGCGCAACGCCGCCAGCACATCGAACAGATAACCGTGATCGATAGACCCTAGCATGGTGCGCACCACGGCTTCTTCGACCTTGCCGGAGGAAAAGGCAATCGCCTGATCCATCAGGCTCAGTGCGTCGCGCATGCTGCCGGCGGCAGCGCGCGCAACAAGCGCCAGCGCGCCGATCTCGAACGCGATCTGCTCTTGCTCCAGCACGTACTGAAGATGACTGGCGATCAATGCCGGGGGCAACTGTTTCAGATTGAACTGCAAGCAGCGCGACAGCACCGTGACCGGAATTTTTTGCGGATCGGTGGTGGCGAGGATGAACTTCACATGGCCCGGCGGCTCTTCCAGCGTCTTCAACATCGCGTTGAACGCCGACTTGGACAGCATGTGCACTTCGTCGATGATGTAGACCTTGAAACGGCCGGAGGTCGGCGCATACAACGCGCTCTCCAGCAATTCGCGCATGCTATCGACTTGGGTGTTCGACGCCGCGTCCAGTTCGATCAGATCGACGAAACGTCCGCTATCGATCTCGCGGCAGGCGCTGCACTCGCCGCAGGGTGTCGCGGTGATGCCGGTCTGGCAGTTCAATGACTTGGCGAAGATGCGCGCGATGGTGGTCTTGCCCACCCCGCGCGTGCCGGTGAACAGATAGGCGTGATGCAGCCGATTCTGGGAAAGCGCATTACTTAGCGCCTGGACGACGTGCTCCTGCCCCGCCAGTTGCGCGAAGCTCTTGGGACGCCATTTGCGCGCGAGGACCGTAGTAGCCGACAAGTTACACCGCTTCAGAAATGGTAGGCAAAGCGGACTTGATTGAAATTGATGCCCTGATTGGGTTGCTTGATGCCGCCGTTGGAAAGATGCTGAAAACGGTATGCGAGATCGAACTGCTTGTGCTCGCCGAAACGCACGCCGACACCGAGATGGTCGCCGAACTGGAACGAGCTGCCGAACTGGCGATTGGCATAGATAAACGTCGGCGCAATCATGTGAAACCCGATTGCAGCCTCCGCGTAGGGGGCGAAGCTCCCCATGTTCTTTTGTTGCAGGCGGAACACCGGCGTGATGCCGATATCGGTGATGGTCTGATTGTTGCCGACGACGCTATTGCCGCGCCAAGTACCGACGGAAGCTTCCCAAGAACCGGTCACCAGCCAATCGCCATCGGTGAACCACTGCTTGTCCCAGTCCCAGCCGGCGCCGATGCGCGCCATGTCGGCCGAATCGCCATTGCCGTATTCCACGAACACAGAATCCAGCGCATGTACGTTGCAACTGAACAGCACTCCCACCAACAGCAAAGCCAGCTTCTTCATCGCACTCTCCTGTCACAACCAATAAGGAGGCGAGCCTTACCCCCGGCACTTGCAGTAATTAGCTGTGGCTGCTTCCTTCCGGACCTGACCAGATTCACTACCCTGCAATGCGGGGAGACCCGCCAATTCGTACGACAACTCGCCAAACCTACTGCGCGCCCCGATTGCGGCGTTGCGCGGTGCTCGAAATCCTCATGTACAAAAAGTACATTCCGGTTTCTGCGCTGACCAGCGACTTGCTGGCGTTTTCTGCCAGCTTAATCGATTGGCCATGCTTTAGCGCCGTGCGCCTTGCACTCGGGTCGCTCGCTACGGTTTAGCGAGCTGTCTATTGTTACTTGTTACATCGCTCGAACCGGGATCATCCCGATACGCTTGCGCCATTCCGCCGGGCCGGTGTCGTGCACGGAGTTCCCCCGTACATCGACAGCCACCGTCACCGGCATGTTTTCAACCTCAAATTCGTAAATCGCCTCCATTCCCAGCTCCGGGAACGCGACGACTCTCGCGCTGCGTATTGCCTTCGAAACCAGGTAGGCTGCGCCTCCCACAGCCATCAGATAGACCGCACCGTGCTTCCTGATCGACTCGATCGCGTCCTTGCCGCGCTCTGCCTTGCCCACCATGCCGATCAGGCCGGTCTGCGCCAGCATCGTCTCGGTGAACCCGTCCATACGCGTCGCGGTAGTCGGCCCGGCGGGCCCGACGACTTCGTCGCGCACCGGATCAACCGGGCCGACATAATAAATGAAGCGGTCGGTAAAATCCACGCCGGCAGGCAGTTTTTCGCCGCGCCCCAGCATTTCGACGATGCGCTTGTGCGCAGCATCGCGTCCTGTCAACAGCTTGCCGGACAATAACACGGTCTCGCCCGGCTGCCAGTGCGATATTTCCTCGCGCGTGACCGTATCCAGATTCACCCGCCGCGCATTTTCGGCCGGCTGCCAGTCGATATCCGGGTAATCCTCAAGCTTCGGCGGCTCGAACAATGCCACGCCGTAACCGTCCAGTTCAAAATGCACATGCCGCGTCGCGGCGCAGTTGGGGATGATCGCCACCGGTTTGGAGGCCGCATGCGTCGGATAGTCGAGTATCTTCACGTCCATCACCGTGGTCAGTCCGCCCAACCCCTGCGCGCCTATGCCCAGCGCATTGACCTTGTCGCACAGCTCGATGCGCAATTCCTCGATGCGATTCTGCGGCCCGCGCGCCTTCAACTCACTCATGTCCATCGGCAGCATCAACGCCTGCTTGGCCAGCAGCACCGCCTTCTCCGCCGTGCCGCCAATGCCGATACCCAGCATTCCCGGCGGACACCAGCCTGCGCCCATCTCCGGCACCTGCTGCAACACCCATTCGACGATGTCGTCGCCGGGGTTGAGCATCCCCAGCACCGCCTTATTCTCCGAGCCGCCGCCCTTGGCCGCAATCTCCACCTCGACCTTGTCGCCCTGCACCAACTCGACATGCACCACCGCCGGCGTGTTGTCGCCGGTGTTCTTGCGCTTCCCCGCCGGATCTGCGACCACGGAGGCGCGCAACGTGTTGTCCGGATCGAGGTACGCCTGGCGCACACCGGCATTAACCATGCCGACGATGTCCATGTCCGCCTCCCAGCGCACCGCCATGCCGACCCGGACGAACACGACGACGATGCCGGTGTCCTGGCAGATCGGCCGATGACCCTGCGCGCACATCCGCGAATTCGCCAGGATCTGCGCCATCGCATCCTTCGCCGCAGGCGATTGCTCGATACGATAAGCGTCGGCCAGGGCGCGAACGAAATCCGCCGGGTGGTAATAGGAAATGAACTGCAGCGCGTCCGCGATGCTGTCGATAAAGTCTTGCTGCCGGATGATGGTCATGGAATTAGCGGATGAAATATGCGGGACGATTATCTGTAGCCGCACCGGGAGCGTCAATCCGAATCGGCGACCGCTATTGACCGCCAGCCCGCGAATGCGTAGGGTACGGGCCGTTTTGAACATCCGGAATAATAGTCTTGGCGAACATCAGCAAATTTACCGACAAGTGGGTGCTTGTCATAGACGACATGGAAGGAATGCGCTCGCAACTGCGCATGTCGCTGACCAACTCGGGATTTGCAAAACTCCATATCGTGGGGAACATCAGGGAAGCGCTGGAACGCATGGCGAACAGCCGCTACGACGTCATCCTCTGCGACTATTCGCTCGGCGAGGGCACCGACGGACAGCAGTTTCTGGAACACCTGCGCACCAACGACCTGATCAGCCGCAACACCATCTTCGTGATGATCACCGCAGAGCAGGCCTACGAAAAAGTGGTGGCCGCCTCCGAATGCGCTCCCGACGATTACCTGCTGAAGCCTTTCACCGCAGGGCAATTCAACGCGCGGCTCGAAAAACTGCTGGAACGCCAACAATTCTTCGCGACCATCGACAAGACTACCGACGCGAAGGACTGGACGCGCGTCATCGCCGAATGCGACAAGTCCCTGCCGGCCAGGAACAAATACTTCATCGAGTTGTGCAAGATCAAGGCCGCGGCGCTGATGCACAGCAACCGTCCGCAGGACGCCGCCGACCTGTATCGCGAAGTGCTGGCGCTGCGCCCTATCGGCTGGGCCAGACTGGGTTTGGCACGAGCGCTGGGACAACTGGGCAAAAAAGACGAAGCGCAGCAACTCGCGCGTGAGATCGTCGCCGACTCCCCCCAGTTCATGGCCGCCTACGACTTTCTCGGCGGCCAACTGGCCTCGTCCGGAGACAAAGAAGCGGCGCTGAACGTGCTGCAAAAGGCGCGCGAGATATCCCCCGGCACGATGAACCGGATACGGGAACTGAGCACACTGGCGGTCAGCACGGGACAACCCGAACTGGCCGAATCGGTGATGCGCCAGGCCCTGCAAAAGCACAAGTATTCGCCGGTGCGTCAGGTGAACGATTACGCGATCCTCTCCAAGGCGCTGGCGACCCAGGGCAAAGCCGACGAAGCGCTGAGCGTCGTCGCGGATGCGCGCAAGGATTTCCGCGACGAAGACAGCCAGATCGTTCTGGCGGCGACCGAAAGCGTCGCCCAGCGCGCCGCCGGAAACGACGAACTGGCCGAGGCCGCGCTGGCCCGCGCCATGGCCGGAGACATCAACATACTCCCGGTGGGGGCGGTCACCGCGATTGCCGATGCCTGCTTCGCGCTGGGCAAGGAAGACGATGCCAACAAACTGCTGCGCCACGCCATCCAGAACAACCCGGAAGACGAGACGATCAGGAGCAAGGTCCACGACGTGCTGACCGCGGCCGGCAAGGAAGTCACCGAAGCCGATGCGATGATCGAGGAAAGCACGCAGGAGATCATCCGCACCAACAACGACGGCGTGCGCAAGGCGGAGTCCGGACAACTTCAGGAAGCCATCGACTTGCTGTGCGAAGCCGCCGACCGCCTGCCGAACAACCTGCAGATCGTCGGCAATGCCGCACTGGTGATCGCACTGCATCTGGCAAAGAACGGCGACGACCCGAAGATGCTGGCCCAGTGCTTGCGCTACCGCGACGCCATCATCAGAAAATCGCCAGATTACCCCAGACTGGCCCAGATCGACAGCCAGCTCAGACAACTGAAGAAATAAACGGAACACCGATGAACGACCTGTACGCCGCCGTCATCCATGACGTGAAAAACCAGCTTGCCGAACTCGCGTTGCGCCTGGGCGAACGCGCCGATGCGCAGCAAGAAATGAGCATCGCGATGAATGCGGCACGACGCCTGTCGGAAATGCTGCTGGTGATCCGTCAGGAAGCCGAGCTGCTGAGCGTCAATCCGGACTCCGTCGATACCGGAGACTTCTTGGCCATCCTCGCCGCGGAGTACCGCGAACTGTTTCCGGCGCTCGCCATCGACATCGACACCGAACATGCGCCCGCCTTCGCCTTCTTCGACGATGCGCTGGTGCGCATGGCCTTGTCCAACGCCATGCACAACGCCTGCCGTAGCGCGCACAGCCGCATCAAGCTCGCCGCCCGGGAACAGGACAAAATGCTGGTTCTCGAAGTCGCGGACGACGGCCCGGGATTCCCGGACGGAATGCTGAAGAACGACGGCGATACGCCGGCTTCCGTCAGCAACCGCGGCACCGGACTGGGACTCTATCTTGCGAGGAAAATCGCGGAACTGCACAAACTGGAAGGACGTTGCGGACGGATTGAACTGAGCAACGACAAGGGCGCGGTGTTCCGGATGTTTCTGCCCTGAACAACGGATTTCAACTGTAGGTCGGGCTCCGCCCGACATGGTGGGCAGAGCCCACCCTACGCCGCCCCCACAAACACTATTCTCCGGCGCTCCCCGCCAGTTCGACCACAATAGCGGCCTCGCCCTCTCCGGCCTGATACTCCGCCGCCACGGCGACACCCACCACGCACACCAGCTCGTCGCCGCAATAGACCAACGGCAGGCGTTCGCGCCGCCAGGACGGAATGCCGTGTTCCTGCAACAGGTTCTTCAGACTGCGCTTGGCGGCGTTCGGATGCGGGCGCAAGGTCTCGCCGCCGTTGCGCAAGCGTAACGTGACCGGCGCGCGGCGCAGCTTTTCCGCACCGATTCCCGCGCCCGGCACTTCGGCGAAACGCAATCGAACGCCCAGCGCAGGCCAGTCCAGTTCGGGCTCGCCGTTCCACGGCAACGCCAGTTCGCGCTCGATCCCGCCCAGGATCGGCGACACATGAGCCCGGTCACGATAACGATGCACTTGCCAAGCGCCGTATTCGACGCATACCGCCGCATCCTGCCGCGCGTCGCACAGTTGATGCAGCATGGTTTCTAGCTGCGCGGTCTGCGGCATCGCAGCGCCCCGGCAATGCAAAAAATGACGCAACAGGTTTTTGGCGCGTGCAGGTGTCAGCGCGCGCAGCGCGGCGACGTTCAGCGCATCGCCCTGCATCGCCCCTTCGGCATCGATGCGCGCCAAATCGTCGAGCAGTTCGCTCGCCTCGGCGAAGTGATGCGCACTGCGCGCCAAGGTATTCCGATAGGAGGGAAAACGCTCTTCCAGCAAGGGTAGCGCGCGATGACGCAGAAAGTTGCGCGGATAGCTGTCGTCGGCGTTGCTTTCGTCTTCGACCCACTGCAATCCATGCTCACACGCATAGTCGAGCAACGCTGCGCGCGACTGGTCGAGCAAGGGGCGCAGCAAACGATGCGCGTGCCCCTCTCCCACGAGGGGAGAGGGCGCGCCAACAGGTGTCCCTCCAATGAACGGCCCTTCGACCTTGCTCAGGACAGGCATTGCCGCGACGCCGCGTACGCCCGAGCCGCGCAGCAGTTGCAGCAACAGCGTCTCGGCCTGATCGTCGGCATGGTGTGCTAGTGCTACGAAATCGCAGGACTGGCGTGCGAATGCGGCATGGCGCAGCTTGCGCGCCGCCGCCTCGATGCCGTGCTCGCGCAGCGGCGCGATATCGACATGTTCGATATGCAACGGAATATCCAACCCGGAGCAGAGCCCGGCGCAGAAGTCCGCCCAGGCATCGGCGTTCGGGCTGATGCCGTGGTGGACATGCAATGCGGAAAGACGCCAGGAGAAACGCGGCGCGAGACGATGCAAAATATGGAGCAGTACAACCGAATCCATCCCGCCGCTAAGCCCGACCAGGATGGAGCTGCCCGGAGGGATTAGCGGTTCGAGTTGTGCGGCGATTTGATCGGCGAGCGCAGGGGCACGGCGCGCCGTGCCCTTATATTGCGACTTCCTTGAATTTGCCATAGCTCATCAGCCTGCTGAAGCGATCCTGCATCAGGCTGGCGACCGGTTTGTTCTGCGCCTGCTTCAGCGCTTCCTGCAAGGCCTTCTTCACGCCTTGCATGGTCGCGGCATAGTCGCGGTGCGCCCCGCCCAGCGGCTCAGCAACGATCTTGTCCACCAGCCCAAGCGTCTTCAGGCGAGTGGCGGTAATGCCCAGCGTCTCGGCGGCGTCTGCCGCTTTTTCCGCGCTCTTCCACAGGATGGAGGCGCAGCCTTCAGGCGAGATCACCGAGTAAGTGGCGTATTGCAGCATCAGCATCGCGTCGCCGACCGCAATCGCCAGCGCGCCGCCGGAGCCGCCCTCGCCGATCACGGTGCAGATGATGGGCACGCGCAGCTCGGCCATTTCGTACAGGTTGCGGCCGATCGCCTCGGACTGGCCGCGCTCTTCCGCACCGACGCCGGGATACGCGCCGGGCGTGTCGATAAAGGTCATGATGGGGATGCCGAACTTCTCGGCGAGCTTCATCAGGCGCAGCGCCTTGCGGTAGCCCTCGGGACGCGGCATGCCGAAGTTGCGCAGGATCTTTTCCTTGGTATCGCGGCCCTTCTGGTGGCCGATCACCATCACGCTCTGGCCGTTGAAACGGGCCAGACCGCCGACGATAGCCTTGTCGTCCGCGTAGGCGCGGTCGCCGTGCAGTTCTTCGAAATCGGTGAACAGGTGCTCGACATAGTCCAGCGTATAGGGACGCTGCGGATGGCGCGACACCTGCGAAATCTGCCAGGGCGTGAGCTTGGCATAGACATCCTTGGTCAATGTCTCGCTCTTCTTCGACAGCCGGCTAATTTCGTCGGCGATGTCCAGTGCGGAGTCGTCCTGCACATAACGCAACTGCTCGATCTTGTCTTCCAGCTCGGCGATGGGGCTTTCAAAATCCAGAAATGACACTTTCATATTTGCTCCCTACGTAAAACGCGGCGCGATGATACTACAGGGCGGGCTCCCTACAAACCGAAGAAACGCTTGACGGTCGCCAGCACCTCGTTGTGGCGATGATCGATTTCCTTGTGCAAAGCGGCCTCATCCAGATTCCGCAATACGACATCCAGCTCGGCGCGGCGCGTCACCAGCACATGCGCGACTTCTTCGGCGATGCTGGGGCGCGCCAGCAGGATTTCCTCGAAGGCATCCTTGTCCAGGCGATAGCACTCGACATCGGTTTTGGCCACGACGGTCGCGACGCGCGGCGAACCGGTCATCAGGCTCATCTCGCCAAAGAAATCGCCCTTGGTCAGCACATTCAGGCTGCGTTTCTCGCCGCTCGCCGCTTCGAGGAACACTTCCGCATCGCCGTTGATGATGATGAACAGCCAGTGCTGCGCAGGCGCGCCCTGCTTGGCGATGGTGTTGCCCTTGGCGAAAGGCGCATAGCGGAGACGTTCCGCCAGCCTGCGCAACTCGTCCTCGGTCAGTTGCGCGAACAGCTCGACGCGCCTGAGCGTCCTGACGCGCAGCTCCAGTTCGCGCTGATGCAAGACCTCTTCGTGCTTTTCGTTGTCCTTGATGTAATGGACATTCTTTTCCTCGACGGCCAGCTTGATCCCGGCGCGCTCCAGCGCGGTGTAGATATGCCAGCGCACCGCGCCGTCGGTCGGATCGTCCACGGCCAGATCGGTCAGCCAGTAGCGCAGCGCATAACGCGCGCAGCCCTTATCGATCTCCATCAGCACGCAACTCGGCGCAGGCTTTTTCGCGACATTGTTGATCTCGGCCTGCTGCACCGCACTCTCCACCGCATTGATGACGCGGGTCGGCGTGATCTTCAAGTGGACGTTGAACCACACCCAGCGCCGCCACTGCACCGGCTGGTCAGTGCGCCGCCCCAACACCAGAAACTTGTTCTTCATCAACTGGCTGTTCGGGAACACCACCGTCTCCCAATTGCGCGTCTCCACCAGCGTCGAGCGCCAGCGGATATCCACCACCCGCCCGGTGATGTCGTCGATCTTGATCCAGTCGCCGATCTCGACGGAGTTGTCGAGCTGCAAAGCCAAGCCGCCGAGGATGTTACCCAGCGTATCCTGCATCGCGAACGCGACCACCGCGGTAATCATCGCCGAGGTCGCAACGATGCTGCCCAAATCCAGCCCGGCATAGCGCAGGCGCACCAGCCCCCAGGCGACATAGCCGACGATGACGAAGATATCTTCCGCGATGCGCGGCGGCGTGACACGCGCCAACGGCAACAGGATGCGGAACACCAGCAGCCCCCACAGGCGGATCACCGCAATGCCGGTGCCGATCAGTCCCGCCTCGTGCAGCACCGTAGCAATCGCAGAAAACTGGAGCGCATACAGCAGACCGCCGACGAATTGAATAAACAGACAGGCAAGGAAGAAAGCCAGCGTGTTCAACACGCTCTTGCGTGCATCCTTGAGGAGCTGGAACAGCAGAAAGGCCACGCACAGCGTCATCGCCAACACCGGCAACGACTCGTCGCGCCAGAAAAATTGCATCGCCGTGTTCCAGAAAGACATGCTCACCTCTTACGTTTAACGTGAAAGAACACTCGCGGGAGCACCGGGAGGTGCGGACTTCATTTCGCGGCTGCCGCCGCTCCTACAGGGTGCGGCGGTTTTCGTGGGAGCGGCTTCAGCCGCGAAGGTAACGTGAAGTGGAACGTTACCTTCGCGACCAAAGTCGCTCCTACAGGGCGTTTCATCATCAGGGGCGACACACTTGCCATGCCCGTTAGCGGCGGCCATTCTACACCACCGCATATGCCGCCAGCCGCTGCGGACGACGCCAGAGCGCCCAGGCATCGGCCCGCGTCAGCCGGATGCGGCGCATGCCTTGCTCGCTCGGGACATCGAGTTGCAACTGAGAAATATCGCCACGCCGCAATGCCCGCCATAACGGCTGCGCATAGTCCTTTTCGAAATCCTGCAACGCCGCGCGCCAACCGTCCAGATCGTTGCGCTGCAACGCGTTGCGCAATCCCATCCACACCAGCAACTGTTCGCCCTCCCCCGCTTCCGCCCGCCATTGCCCGGCCCATGCGGCAAACGACGCATCCGCTGCCGACGCGAACATCGCGGCCAGCTCATCGTTCGAACTGGCACCGGCATAACGACAAGGCGTCCGAATGTCCGCCGCGCCGTTGCCCCACAGCCACAGGCAGTTCACCGGCAACTCGCCGCACTCCTCCCGCACCACGTTCAGCGGATGTCCGAACAACAGCATCTGCATCTCGTTGAACAACTGCTGCCAGCGCGCGCCCTCGGGCCCCTCCGGCAACAGACCGCGGATGTCGCTTCCGCCTGCCTGCGACAACGGCACGGTGCGGATATCCGGCTGCACATCCAGCCGCAGATACCAGCGCTGCGGATGAGGTGCGGCGAACTCCATCCCCTGCCCCGCAAAATGCTCGTTCAGCGCCGCGCACAACTGCACCGCCTCGTCCGCCGCCACATCGGCGAGCGGATGCAACACCAGTTGATTGCGGTTCAACTGCATATGCGCCGGATCGGCGCGCAACCAGCATCCCTCACCCAGCCCGTCGAATGCCGCCGAGACCGCCGCAACCGGCGTACCGCTATAGCCCGGCTCGAAAAACAGATCGCACAGCAAAGTCTCCGGCGACATTGCTTCCCGCATCTCGTGATCACCGCGCGCCAGCATTCGCTCCAGCGCAGGCAGCACCAGCCCTTCCGCGACTCTGGAGGAAAAGTAATCAGGGAGAAATAAATCGGGAACGATCAGATGGACGCTGCGCATGGCGGCGATTCTATCATCCGCCCGCCCATGCTCCGCGCACGACAGCTTTCCAATTGACAGCGACGATGCCGCCTCATACAGTGCGCCCTCTTGCGCAACCGCCGCAATACAACCGCACCGCAAAGCACGGTGAGAGCACGGCGGGCAATCAGACCAGGAGGCTGGCGCAAACATCCTTGCTCAAGTTCCCTCCCCATGCAGGGGGAGGGTCAGGGTGGGGGTAGAACCGTTCCGCACATGCGGATGTTATTTACAGGGGATAACAATTGCCGGCCTCCAGCCACTTCATTTTTTATCATGCTCAAATAATTAGCTGCACTTACACGCCTAATGTTTGGCAACTATGATTCAAATCCAGAGATGCCGTCCCAAAAGAGAAAGCCCAGCGGGTTTCCCCACTGGGCTTTCGGATACAGACTCAGCCTTGCGGCTTTGTCTTTATTGTAGCAACGGCTCTCACCCCGGATGAACTACTACAACGGCTTCATTATCACGGAGAACGCAATGGCAAGCAAGCATGAAAATCTCGGCGCACTGACTTTCGGATTGGACATCGGCATCGCTTCGGTGGGCTGGGCGGTGCTGGGCGAAAATCGCATCATCGATCTTGGTGTGCGCTGCTTCGATAAGGCAGAAACAGCGAAAGAAGGCGAATCGCTCAACCTCGCCCGCCGCACAGCACGACTGTTGCGCCGCCGCCTGCGCCGTCGCGCATGGCGGCTGACCAAGCTGGCGCGCTTGCTCAAACGCGAAGGACTGATTGCGGATACCAACGTTTTCCAAAAACCATTCAACTTGAAAGATGCCAATGAGAAAGGCCTATCCTTTTGGCAACTTCGCGTCGATGCGCTCGACCGCAAACTGAGCGCCGAAGAATGGGCGCGCGTGATTTACCACTTGTGTAAACATCGCGGCTTCCACTGGATCAGCCGCGCCGAAGAAAAGGCCGCAGAAGGCGACAGCAAGAGCGAGGGCGGTAAAGTCAAGCAAGGCTTGGCAGGCACAAAAAAGCTGATGCAGGAGAAGAATTACCGAACCGCCGCAGAAATGGTGCTGACCGAATTCCCCGAGGCACAGCGCAATAAGCAAGGAGACTACAGCAAAGCGCTCTCGCGCATCTTGCTCGGCGACGAGATGACGCAACTGTTTAAACATCAGCGCGAACTCGGCAACCCACATGCCACCGAGAAACTGGAAGCTGCCATTCTCGGTAACGGTGACCACAAGAGCGGCTTGTTCTGGGCGCAGAACCCCGCACTAGCCGGCAATGACTTATTAAAAATGCTGGGGCATTGCACCTTCGAGAAGGCAGAATACCGCGTTCCCAAGGCGAGCTTCACCGCCGAGCGCCACGTCTGGCTGACCCGGCTCAACAATCTGCGCATCGTGGTCGATGGCACAACTCGCCCGCTGAATGAAGCGGAACGACACCTCGCTCTGCTCATGCCTTACCAGCAAGCAGGCGACTTGACCTACAAGCAACTGCGCACAGCACTAACCAAGGCTGGCTATTTGCCCGAGTCATTCCGCTATACCGGACTGGCGTATGCCAGCGGTCAAAAAGCCGATGAAAAAGCCAAAGATCCGGAGTCCGCCCCGTTGGTAAAACTGCCTGCGTGGCATGAGTTGCGCAAAACGCTGGAGAAAAAAGAACTCGCATCCGAGTGGCAAAAAATCTCTAGCGACGCACTGGATGGCAAGCCGCAACTTCTCGATCAGATAGCCTGGGTGTTGAGCGTCTACAAGGATGATACCGAAGTGGAAGCAGAGTTGTGCAAGCTGAACTTGCCCAATGCCGAGAAAATGATCGACGCGCTGCTGGATATTCGTTTCGACAAATTCAGCAACCTCTCGCTCAAGGCGCTACGGCAAATCGTGCCACTCATGGAACAAGGCCAGCGCTACGACGAAGCCGTCGCCAACATTCCCGAGTACGGCCACCACAGCCAGTTGCACGAGGTTGGCGCGGGCGAACATAAATACCTGCCGCCGTTCTACAAAGAGCGCGACAAAACCGGGCGCATGGTATTCAACGACGACATGGACATTCCGCGCAACCCGGTGGTGCTGCGCGCGCTCAATCAGGCGCGCAAGGTGGTGAATGCGCTCATCAAGGAATACGGCTCGCCGCATGAGGTGCATATCGAAATGGCGCGCGATTTGTCGCGACCACTCGATGAACGACGCGATGTAGAAAAGCTGCAAAAAGAATTCCGCGACCGCAACGAAAAGGACAAAGCGCTATTCGCGCAGGACTTCAATATCGTTGGTGCAGTCAAAGGAAAAGAGTTCGAGAAGTATCAACTCTATCGTGAACAGCAGGGCAAGTGCGCTTACTCCATCGAACCGATGGATATTCACCGTTTGTTCGAACAGGGCTATGTCGAAATCGATCACGCCCTCCCCTACTCGCGCAGCTTCGACGACAGCAAGAACAACCGCGTGCTTGTTCTGGCAAAGGAAAACCGGGACAAGGGCAACCGCACGCCCTTTGAATATCTCGGAGGAAAAGACAACAGCGAACGCTGGCGGCAGTTCGTGGCTTTTGTCGAAGGCAACAAATCTTATCGCCTCGCCAAACGCAGTCGCTTATTGCGCAAGGATTTCGGCAAGGATGAGGCGAAGGGATTCCGCGAGCGCAACCTCAACGACACACGCTACATCTGTCGTTTCTTCAAGAATTACGTCGAACAATATCTGCAACTGCATGAGGACAGCGATGCCAAGCGCTGCGTGGTGTTGAGCGGCCAGATGACTTCCTTCCTACGCGCCCGCTGGGGCTTAGTTAAGGTGCGCGGCGACAGCGACCGCCACCACGCGCTGGATGGCGCCATAGTCGCGGCGTGCAGTCATAGCATGGTGAAACGTTTGTCAGACTACTCGCGCCGCAAGGAGCTGGAACAAGTAAGAGCAGGTTTTGTGGATGTGGATACGGGCGAGATTGTGAATCCCGCCATGTTCCAGCAAGTACAGGAACATTTCCCCAACCCTTGGCCGCATTTCCGCGACGAAGTGAAGTTGCGATTGAATGTGGACGACCCGGCGCTGCTACACAGCGAAATGAATAGATTCGGCACCTATTCGCCCGAAGCATTGAAAGCATTGCGCCCATTGTTCATCTCACGCGCTCCACAACGGCGCAACAGTGGAGCGGCACACAAAGACACCATCTACGCGCAGCCGGAACGCCTTGTCGCACAAGGGGGCGTCACGCAAAAGGTTCCGCTCACCAGCCTGACCTTGAAAGACCTCGACAAGCTGATTGACCCGCACCGCAACGAAAAACTCTATTCAGCCATACGAATCCGACTGGAACAGCACGGCGGCAAAGGCGACAAGGCATTTCCAGCCAGTAACCCCTTGCGCAAACCCGACAGCGAAGGCAATCCGACCGGGCCGATTGTGCGCGGCGTGACCATGGTGATAGACAAACTCTCCGGCATTCCTATTCGCGGCGGCATCGCAAAGAACGACAGCATGGTGCGAGTGGATGTCTTCACCAAGGCAGGCAAGTTCCATCTTGTGCCTGTGTATGTGCATCACGCGGTAGCAAAGGTGCTACCGAATCGGGCTGTTGTGGCGTACAAGGATGAGACTGAATGGACGCTGATTGATGATGGTTTTGATTTCTGTTTCTCGATGTATCCAAATGACCTGCTTCGAATAAAACTGAGAAATGCATCACACCTCGGATACTACGCAAGCTGCAATCGCTCGACTGGTGCAATTAACCTTTGGTCGCATGATCGCAATCAACAAGTTGGCAAAGATGGAATGATTGAAAGCATTGGAGTCAAAACTGCATTGAACGTTGAAAAGCTCAATATCGATGTCCTCGGCAACCGCTACCCTGCCCCGCCGGAGAAACGTCGTGACCTGGCGTAGCGTCGTCATCTCCCGTCCCGCCAAGCTCAAGCGGGATCATTTCTCGCTTGCCATCGAGCAGGAGCAAACTGCTTGCGTGCCCTTCGAGGACATCGCGGTGATCGTGCTCAATCACCGCGAAATCACCCTCACCCATCCCGTACTGTCGGCCTGCGGCGAATACGGCATCAGTCTTTTCGCCACGGGCGATACGCATCATCCCAGCGGGGTGTTCCTGCCTTTCCTGTCGCATTCGCGCGCCACACGCTGGATGCGATTGCAACTCGATTTACCGCGCCCGGTTGCGAAACAAACATGGGCAACTATCGTGCGCCAGAAGATCGCCAATCAGGCAGCCTGTTTGCATCTCGCCGGGCGTGAAGGTGCGGATCGGCTGGACTCCTATGTGCGTCGTGTGCGCTCCGGCGATGTCGGCAATCTGGAAGGACAAGCCGCCGCGTTTTATTTCGTGCAACTTTTCGGCAAGGGATTTCACCGTGAGCAGGCGCGCTTCGCCAATGCCGCGCTCGATTATGGCTATGCGGTATTGCGCGGCACGATTGCACGCGGCTTGGTCGCGCATGGCCTGCTGCCTTCCATCGGCCTGTTTCACGCCAGCGAGCAGAATGCTTTCAACCTCGCCGACGACGTGATCGAACCCTTTCGCCCGGTAGTGGACTTGTTCGTGGCGAAGCACATGTCGCTGGCCGGCGACGAATTAAACCCGCAGGACAAAGCGGCGCTGGTCGGGTTGCTCAATGTGGATGTGGGAATGCCGCGCGGAAAGATGTCGGTGCTATCCGCCATCGAACACACCGTAGAGAGCCTGGCGCGCATCTACGACGGAGGCAGCGAATCGCTGCTGGAATTGCCTGCCCTCATCGGACTTCAACAGCACCGACTGGAATGCTGAAATGAGCGAGGAGACACGACGATTTATGCGATTACTTGTCTTCTTCGACCTACCCGTTGTCACCAAGGCCGAACGCCGCGCCTACACCCTGTTCCGCCGCTTCCTGATCAACGATGGCTACGACATGATTCAATTCTCTGTGTATGGCCGCATCGTGAATGGCAACGACGCGCTGGAAAAACACATGAAGCGATTGGTGAACAGCTTGCCGGCAGATGGTTCGGTGCGCTGCCTGACCGTCACCGAAAAGCAATATGCCAGCATGAAACTGCTGGTCGGCCTGCCGCTTTTTCAGGAAAAAGCCCTAAAGGTCAACCAAATGCTGCTGTTTTAAGCACCGATTTTTCAAACAGAACGCCCGCCAGATTGAAGCCTGGCGGGCGTTTGCGTGAAGCGAAGTGTAGTTCATCCGGGGTGAGAGAGGGAGCTACAACAGTCAGATTTCCGTCGCACGAGAGCGCGAGAGTGTAGTTCATCCGGGGTGAGAGAGGGAGCTACAACCGGCTTGCGATCCTTGATGACGGGAATTTCAGTGTAGTTCATCCGGGGTGAGAGAGGGAGCTACAACGACGCACCGAGCGCAGTCGAACCGTAGTAGAGTGTAGTTCATCCGGGGTGAGAGAGGGAGCTACAACTTGCCACGGTGGTTCCTTTCGTTGGTTGGTAGTGTAGTTCATCCGGGGTGAGAGAGGGAGCTACAACTGATTTCGCTGCGTTGAATAAAGCCGCTGCAGTGTAGTTCATCCGGGGTGAGAGAGGGAGCTACAACCAGCTCGATCGTCTTGGCTTCGTCGGCGAAAGTGTAGTTCATCCGGGGTGAGAGAGGGAGCTACAACTCCCACACCGACGCCCAAACTGGGTGCGATAGTGTAGTTCATCCGGGGTGAGAGAGGGAGCTACAACAGGCGAAAGCGCGACATCACGAACGGCTGTAGTGTAGTTCATCCGGGGTGAGAGAGGGAGCTACAACTCCGATGCCGTGCCTGCCGCCGATAGTGGTAGTGTAGTTCATCCGGGGTGAGAGAGGGAGCTACAACATTGGGGGCTTGCTCAGAATTCCGCCCCGTAGTGTAGTTCATCCGGGGTGAGAGAGGGAGCTACAACAGGAGGCGCGGATGCGTCGTGCATTCAAGCAGTGTAGTTCATCCGGGGTGAGAGAGGGAGCTACAACTCGAGGTCTTATGGGATGAATGGATGAACTAGTGTAGTTCATCCGGGGTGAGAGAGGGAGCTACAACCGCCCATCGCGCCGCCTGCTTGAGCCGCTCAGTGTAGTTCATCCGGGGTGAGAGAGGGAGCTACAACACCTTGATTGGATGGAGCAAGTACCGCGCTAGTGTAGTTCATCCGGGGTGAGAGAGGGAGCTACAACCCAGGTGTCGACTGACGCGACCGCGCAATACAGTGTAGTTCATCCGGGGTGAGAGAGGGAGCTACAACCGCTCGTTCGGCAATGCGAAGTCGGAAGATAGTGTAGTTCATCCGGGGTGAGAGAGGGAGCTACAACTCGATCATGGCATGGCTGTCTAGTGCATATAGTGTAGTTCATCCGGGGTGAGAGAGGGAGCTACAACTGCACTGGCGTCGGTGCAGCTAGCCAGACAAGTGTAGTTCATCCGGGGTGAGAGAGGGAGCTACAACGGTTTCTTGGTTGGCGCTCATCGGGTTCGAAGTGTAGTTCATCCGGGGTGAGAGAGGGAGCTACAACTTGCCGATCAGGCGTATGTCGGAGGTGTAGAGTGTAGTTCATCCGGGGTGAGAGAGGGAGCTACAACCCGACACGCCGGACATTCCGGGCAATTCATAGTGTAGTTCATCCGGGGTGAGAGAGGGAGCTACAACGCGGATCCAGAAGGCCGCGGCGCAAAGTACAGTGTAGTTCATCCGGGGTGAGAGAGGGAGCTACAACTAATTGTGCATGCGAAAACAGATTGAACGAAGTGTAGTTCATCCGGAGTGAGAGAGGGAGCTACAACGCGCGGTAGACCTTCATGGAACCAAATTGTAGTGTAGTTCATCCGGGGTGAGAGAGGGAGCTACAACCAGAGCGAGGGTTCCGCCCCTCGCCGTTCCAGTGTAGTTCATCCGGGGTGAGAGAGGGAGCTACAACGCACCGCCGCCAGTTGTGACCGTTTCGGATAGTGTAGTTCATCCGGGGTGAGAGAGGGTGCTACAACCTTGGAGTCATAGCCCCACGTCGGGCCATAAGTGTAGTTCATCCGGGGTGAGAGAGGGAGCTACAACGACGAAGTCGTACGCCCGCAAGGGGCGCCCGCCTCCGCCGTTCTCGCTACGCGAGGTTTGGCAAAAGGATGCCTCGCCCGCCGCCTTGTGGCACACTTACGCCCGTTTCCGCCATTCATCTTCTATTCACCTTGCAACCTTACGAACTTTTCATCGGCCTGCGCTATACCCGTGCCAAGCGCCGCAATCATTTCATTTCGTTCATTTCGCTGATCTCGATGCTGGGCATGGGGTTGGGGGTGATGGCGCTGATCGTGGTGCTGTCGGTGATGAACGGGTTCCAGAAGGAGATACGCGAACGCATGCTGGGCGCATCGCCGCATCTCGAAGTGGTCGCGGACGGCGGGCGGATGCACGACTGGCCTGCCGTGCTCGACCGGGTCACGCAGCATCCACAGGTGGCTGCCGCAGCACCCTATGTCGCCGGTCAGGGCATGTTGTCGTTCGGGCAGAGCGTGCAGGGGGGAATGGTGCGCGGCATCGATCCGGCGCGCG